>Ga0209006_10003306_pt1 | contig 14680 bp, 7 predicted proteins | sample JacPin_JW_Ref_O2_FD_188567 | JGI IMG/M metagenome (GOLD analysis project Ga0209006, IMG submission 188567) | Forest soil microbial communities from Algoma, Ontario, Canada - Jack Pine, Ontario site 1_JW_Ref_O2 (SPAdes) (version 2) | ecosystem: Environmental > Terrestrial > Soil > Boreal... | reverse complement strand
CCGCAAACGCGCCATTCACCGCAGCCGCGATCGCCGGCAAATTTTGCTTCAACACATCCGGCTGAGCGATCAGCGTCCCCGCCAGCAACAAATTCGAAAACGAACTCGTCATCACCAGGCTGCGATCGTTCGTCCGCGGATCGAGCACCAGCGGGTTCACTCCCGGCAGCCGCAACATCTCGCCTTCTTCGTTGCAGGTGATCGCTAGATGCGCCACGCCAGGAAACATCTGCTTGATGCGCTTGATGACCCCGACGCTCTCAGGGCTATTTCCCGAGCGCGCAATCGAAACCAGGACGCCGTTAGACACAAACGCCGGCACGAGCCGGAACAAATCCTGCTTGGAATACAGCAGCAAATCCGTCGTCGGAATCGCCGTCGCATTCATCCACGAAGCGGCAACGCCCGACGACGCATATGCCGACGTCCCCGCGCCGCAAATCACCGCCGCGCGGCCCTGCACGATCTCGCGGGCATTGCTGGCGATCACGCGCTCGACGGTCGTCGCCCATAGCTCCGGCTGCTGGCGAATCTCCGCGTGCGTAATTCGCCCGCGTCCGTTCAATTGATTGGAGTTCGAATCTTGGCTCGGTGCCATGGAACCGTGTTGCCTTTCTAAATTCGTATATCCAGCAATTTGATTTGCGTCGAACGTCGACCCTGAAGCATCGCGTCCACATTTCTCCCGTCGCGCAAACAAGCGAATCCCGTCAAGGATTCGCTCGTTTGGCTCGGTTTTTAAACAGGTGCTCGTTAAAAATACAATTTAAGTGCAAATTGTATTTCGCGCTGGTCGTTCTGCCCGTCGCGCGTCGACGTAATCGTGCCGAAGCTGTTGCTCGTGTAATCTAACGCACCGGGGGCCGCGGTCACGCCGTTGCCGCCGAATCCGGGATTCGAGAAGTTCGGATGGTTCGTTATGTTGAAGAATTCCGAACGGAACTCCAGTCGGAACCTTTCCGAAAGTTGGAACACCTTGAACAGCGAGAAATCCAGCCGGTGGAATCCGGGACCGACGAAATTGTCGGGACCGCCGCCGAGCACGCTGTAGTCGCTCTGACCGATTGTCGTCGCCACGGGCGGCGTTGCAAACGCCGCTGGGTTGAGCCACTGGTTGACGTTGTGCGGTCCCGCGTTGGGATTTTGTCCCGCCACTTTGTCCGCAAAGCAATTGAAGCCCGACGTCGTGCTGGTTGCGCACGGCACCGTGCCGGGTTGGCCATTCTGCAACGTGAGAATCCAGTTCGTCACCCATCCGCCGAGAATCGCATTCACCGCGCGGCCGCTGTCGTGCAAGAACATCTTGCCGCGACCAATCGGCAGCTCGTAAATGCCGCTGACGTGTACGACCTTGTTGATGTCGAAGTCGCAGCGTCCAAAGTCCTTGTTGATGCCGAAGCCCGGCAGGAACGGTGCGCGGTATCCGGTGTTCGATGTCGCATTCAGCACGTCCACCGCGTCGGTCATGCAGTTCGACCATGTGAAGTTCGCCAGAACGCTCAATCCTTGGCTGAACCGGTGTTCGTAGGTCGTCTGCAAGCCGTTGTAATGACTGTTGCCCGCGTACGATGTGTACGTAATACCCGAGAAATCCGGGTATGGCGAAAACGCGAGCGAATCCAAGCCCAGCGGCAGAATTTCCCGCGGTGTGTTTGGATTCACATACACCGCCAGGTGATGCACGGTGTTTCCGACATAGCCGATCTGAAGCGTGTCGTTGGCCGCGAGTTGATATTGCGCGGTCAGGTTGTAGCCCTGCGTGTTCGGCGTCTTGTTCTTGAAGTCTTCGCCGATGAACGCAACGCCGCCCGGCTCCACCGCCGCCGATGTGAGCGGAATGTGCGCCAAACCGTTTTCGATCGTGGCGATTGAACCGTCCCCGAATGTGATCGGTGCGTTGGGAACGAGGTTCGGATAGTCCAGGTTGAATTGGAACGGAAAGTCGTTATACGTAAGCAGCGCCGAGTTCTCGAAGCCGCCGTAGAAAATTCCGTATCCGCCACGAACTACCAATTTCGGCTTGAGCTGGTACGCGAAGCCAACGCGCGGAGCGAAGTTCGCCTTTTGCGGAATGCCGAGTCCCGACTGACTGGTGCACTGAAGCGCGATGTTGTCGGTCGCGAGCGCCGCTGTGAAGTCCGCCGAGAACGGCGTGTTGCAACGCTTATTGGTCAGGTAGAAGGTCGAAGTCCCGCCTGCACCTGCGGTCGCCGAGGGCACGAAGTTCGACTGCGCTCCGTAATTTTCCGTCAGCTCTCCGAAGTACTCATAGCGCAAGCCGAGGTTGACCGTAAGTTTCGAGGTTACCTTGATGTCGTCCTGCCCGTAGCCGGCGTAGTAGTTGCGCTTCATCGAGGTCAGGGCGATGTTCGAGGCCTGGACCTGGTCCGCACCGCCGACGAAATCCGCCGCGCCCGGTACGGTTCCCGGAGTCGGGACGAGCAGCAATTGCGCAAGGCCGGTGTTGCCGCCGGTCGTCGAAGGAATTTCCGTGTAGTCGCCGCTGAAGCTCCACGCCCCGCGGCCTGACGGCGGCTGCAAAATATTGAATCCGAGCCGCTGATACTGGAAGCCCACCTTGACCGTGTGGCGGCCCAGCGATTTTGTCAGGTTATCGGTCACCTGCGACGTCGTGCTCAATTCGATCGACGGCAGGAATTGGTTACTGCCCAACTGGTTCAACCCGCTGATGAAAAATGTTCCCAGGCCGCCGTTGGAGTTTCCCTGTTGTACGCCCTGGATTCCAAACTGAGCCGGAATTCCGTCGGTGTCCGCGTTGGGCTGCAAGCGCGAAGAAGCGATGCGGTTGTAACCGGCGCGCACTTCGTTGATCAACGACGAGGAAAATGCGTGCGTTTCGCTGATGACCGAATTCCATGACTTCGCCAGCTGGTCGCCGGAAGAGAACGAACCGCCATCCGCGATGCCGCCGAACGGGCCGGGAATAAATGTCGGATTTTCCACGAAGCTCAGGCGTCCGAAGATGTTGTCTTTCTGGCTGAAGGAGTGATCGACGCGGACGTCAAACTGATCCACGTTGTTGGCCAAGGCCGGGTTGGATGCGAAATTGTTGAACAGACCCGATGAGTTCGGTGACGGATACAAATTCAGCAGCTTGATCGCGTTGGGATCGAGCCGGCCGGCCGGAATGATGTTGCCCGCAAATGGCTCGCGCACAAATCCCAGGGAGGTTCCCGCCGGGTTCGTGCCGCACGGCGCGGTGATTCCGCTAACCGGATCGGGAACGCCGCAAGTGACGGCGCGCGTCGTGGACGGATCGAAAATCTGCCCGAGTGCATACGTGCGCCCGAGAGCGTCGGTGCGCGTACCACCCTGCGTCAGCAGCTCTGAAAAATTCGTGTAACCGGTGCTGCGCTCGAGCGCTGTCGGCACCGTAGAGGTGTAAGGAACTGCCTGGCGGATACGTGTTCCTTCATAGTCCATGAAGAAAAACGTCTTGTCGCGCTTGATTGGTCCGCCGAATGTGGCGCCAAACTGGTTCTGCCGATACTCGCCCTTCGGGATGCCGCCGGAGTTCTCAAAGAAGTTCGCCGCGTCGAATTTATCGTTGCGGAGAAATTCCCAGGCGCTGCCGTGATACTGGTTGGAACCCGACTTGATCGTCGCGTTGAGCACCGCGCCCGCCGAGCGCCCCATTTCCGCGCTGTAATCGTTGGTTTCGACCTTGAATTCCTCGATCGCGTCGACCGGCGGCCGCACCGCGTAGGCCGTACCGTTCAAAAAGTCGACGAGGTTCGCGTTGTTGTCCAAACCGTCGAGTAAATAGTTGTTCTGCGCGGGTCGCAAGCCGTTGGCTGCGAAGCTGCCGCTCGAGCCCAAGCCGCGCGTGTCAGCTTGGTCCTGCGTGACGCCCGCGGAAAGCTGCGCGAGAAACGTGAAGTTGCGGCCGTTCAGCGGCAGCGATTTCACTTCGCGCTCTTCAATAACCTGGCCGACCGAGGCGTCCTGCGTCTGCAACGCCGGAGGCGCTTCGTTGACGACGACCGTTTCGTTCGCGGCTCCGGCGGGCAGCGTGATATCGGCGGTCGCCTTTTGCTGCACATCGACCGTCACGTTTTTCTGCTGCACTTTCTGGAAGCCTTTGAATTCGGCCGTGATCGAATACGTACCGATCTTGATCGGCGTGAAAATATATTCGCCGAGACTGTTCGTCGTCATCACTTGCGTGACGCCGGTGTCCTGGTTCGTCAGTGTTACCGAAGCGCCGGCGATCGTGCCGCCGCTGGTGTCCTTCACCGTACCCGAAATCGACCCCTGGTCGACCTGCCCGAACGCCTGCATCGGCAAAGCCAGCGCGAGCAAGAACAACGCCAGGATCGAGCACAACTTATGATTCGAAATAAATTTCAACATTTCTCTTTCGCTCCCAAAATTCCCGCTACGTAAGTACGCGGTCCAAAAGTTGACTGACGGCCCTGTGTGATTCCATGTAAGCGTTTCTGTGATCCATCGCTCCCACCAGATCGCAGTGAGAGAAAGCGATGCGTCCAAAAGGACCGTTGCGCATAGCATCGCGCGCAGCGGGCTTCCCGTCGCTCCCGAAAAAGAATCCGGGCTGCGGATTGATAAAGGCATGGCCGAATCGATTCATGACAATTCCGGCGATGTCGCGTTTTGCGTCGAAGCCCGTCTGCGCAAACATTTCAGTCATCTGTTCGCGCATGCGGCGCTCGTAGTCGGCAAATGGCGTGGAGAGAATTTCGGCGCGTCCGAGTTGCCCTTGTGCTCGCGCCGGCATTCCCGGCTTGGTGAAGTCGATGAAAAAGGTCAGCACCGTCGGCTGGTCGGGACCAACGGTGTCCGTATCGACGCCAAACAATGCGTTTTTTCGTACATTTACGTATCGGCCGAAGCCGTCGAACCACTGCGCGCTGGAAATTCCCAGGTTATAGAGGAATCGCCAGTTGCGCACTGCGACGTTGACCGTCATGTACGGCGAGTAGTTGAAGGAATCGTAGGCAGCTTTGCGCGTTTCGTCGAGGTCGCGGACGACGTGTTTCGTGATCCAGCCGCCGCCGGCCATCACGACTGTCCGAGACTTAACGCGATAGAGCTTGCCGTCCTTGTAATAAACAACGGAAACGAATTCAGCCTTGGCCGGATCGCCGATGTGTTCGACGCGCACCGCCGTCGAATCGAGGCGAAGTCTTACGCGCTGGCCGGCATTGTCGAGCGCGGCGTAATTCACGTGATTCTTCCAGACCGCTTCCATCGTGCGCGGTCCTTCGATCGCATTCGGAATCATGGTTTTCACCATGAGCCGAGTGAAGCCGGAATTCCCCCCGGGAAACATCTGGATTCCCGATTCCATGCTGTCGTCAACGGTCGGAATAATTTTCGACCATTCGTAGAGGAGGTAGGCCGAAAGCGCATCGGGACCGAGCCCGAATCCGCCCGCGGCTTCGCTAGCGTCCATTAGCCGCACGGTTTCTTTGCTCACCCCGTAGGTGCGGCAGAAATAGTCTTCCAGCGTCATGCTGTCGAGCTGGCGCGCAATCGCGTCGCCCGGATAGTCGTAAACGAGCGGCGGCACGATCGGTTTCTCTTCGTGTCGCGCGATCATTTCTTTCTTGAGAGCGTCCGGAAACGGAGTGCCTTCGAGTTTCTTGCCCCAGGGATCGGTTACCCACACGCCGGGTTTGTGGCCGTATTTTTCGCCGAAATAAAATCCGAGCGCCGGCTTGCCGTTGATCGATCCTTCGCCGTACGGACTGCGCGGAACCTTGATCTCGGGACTCGGACCTTGCCACTTCTGGTAGGTCTTGAAGGCGTCCCAATCGAGACCCATCGTCTGGTACACGCCGTGGAGGAAGCTATCGGGATATGGCGGCTGAAAGTGGACGGAAGCCTGCGGAGCATAGAGCGTGTGGCCGTCGACGACGAATTCGTTGCGCTTGGCGACGCCGCCGAAGATATGCGCATTGTCGAGGATCAGGCAGGTGCGCTTGGCGTCAGCCTGCTTGTCGAAAAACATGCCGGCCGATAAGCCGGAGTGACCGCCTCCTACCACGACGCAGTCGTAGACTTCATTTGTTTCGGTGAAGTCGGTGGGTTCTTTGTCGAATTTGCCGTCGCGGACGCCGTGCGCTCCCTGAAGGACTTGTTCGGTGTTGCCGGCCGACCCTTTGTAGTCGCCTTCGCCGGAATAGCCGGTCCAACCTGCTACGGGTGCGGGTCCTTGTGTTGGGGATTGTCCTTGCGCGGCCAGTGGGAATGGGCATGCCGCTCCGGCGGCGAACGCCGCGGACGTCATGAGCATCCCGTCGAGAAAATCACGACGCGAAATGGGCTCGTTCAGACCAAGAATCTGGTCGCGACGAGGACAGTGGGCCATTCGCCGTTCTCCTCAAGCCCGACACTCGACTCTATCGGGAGACCGCCCTCATCGTCGCGCCTCGACGCGCGACGATGCTTTACTTTCGTTTCGTAACCAATGCTTTCGTTTTGGGTGTTGTTGAAGCGAAGTTAGGGGAAGTGGGCTGTATTGTCAAGGGAAAACGAATTCTGGGAGGACTCCAATATTCGCTGCGCTGTATTGGCCAAATTGATGGAAATATGCGGGAAACGCGCTGTCGGCGCGCTTGAGTGTATCGGCGGGTCATTGCTCGTTTAGCGACGTTAACGGGAGGAATATCGCCGGTGTTTCGATTTGTTGCGAGTTGTTTCCTGCGCCGGAGAGTTGGCGGCGTGGTAGGATGCGCGTCGGACCCGGGGCAGTGGGCAGCCGCGGCGTAGGCGAGTTCAGCGAGCGGGTGAGGTGCCATGAAAAAATCCATCGGCGACAACATGATTCCCAAAGGCTGGTCGTTCGAGCGCGGGCTCGAACTGGTAAAGAAATCCGGATGGGACGGCATCGAGCTATGGCTTGGCGACGTGCCGTGGTTCCAGATGGAGACGACGGACGCGCAGGTGACAGAGCTGCGGCGCAAGGTGGAGAATGCCGGGCTAGTCGTGTCGAACGTTTCGACCGGGCTGCACTGGGAGACGCCGCTCTCGTCGCGGGATCCGGCGGTGCGTGCCAAGGCGATCAAGATTGTGGAGCGCGAGATCGAGACGGCGCAGTTGCTGGGCTGCGATGCGATTTTGGTGGTGGCAGGGCTGGTGACGCAGGAGGTTCCGTACAACGAGGTGTACCAACGGTGCGTCGATGCGATGAAGCAGCTTGCGCCGACCGCTGCGAAGGCGAAAGTCAAAATTGGCTGCGAAAATTGCTGTTCCGAACAGCGATTTCTGATCACGCCGCGGGAATTCTGGACATTTTTGAATGAGGTCGATAGCCCGTGGGTCGGAATCCATCTTGATGTAGGAAATATTCACGACACGGGATTTGCCGAGCAGTGGATCGAGATGCATGGGCCGCGGATTACGCGTATTCATTTGAAGGACGTGATGAAAAAGCGTGGACGTTGCGGCGAAGCGACGGTCTATACGAGCTTGTACATCGGTGATAACAATTGGCCGGCGATTCGCGCCGCGATGAAGAAGGTGAACTACGACGGCTGGCTGATCGCGGAGATGGAAGCGCGCTACAAATATGCGCAGGATCAGCAGTTCCCGGACACGGCCGCCGACATCGATCGGCTGATCGCGGGAACGCTGTGAAATTGTCTCGGCGCGAATTCGTGAGCACAGCGAGTTACGCCGCAGGTGCTGCGAGTTTGTGTGCGCTGCCTTCTTTCGGATTTGCTGTTAGCGATCCCGGCGTACGCGCCGTTGCCGGCTGCATATTGCTTGATCTGGAGTCGAACTGCGCGCTTCCTGAATCGCTCGTCGGAATACGAGCGGCGATGGGAGATGCGCATCGTCGCGTCACAGAGATCGCGCTGAATGGGGCTGACTCCGTTGTCGTGGTTCCGGCAGCGGGTACGGTGCGAGCCGAAACGTTCGGCGCTACGGCTGAATTGGTGAGCCGGGGCGCGACAGTTTTGTGGGAGTCGGGTGCGGCATTCCTGGGACCTCGCGATTTCGAGTATCAGCAAGACTTGGTGCGCCGGCATTTCGGAATTTCGATGGAGCGACCGGTCGATGTGTGGTCGCAATCCGCATCGCGAAGCGCAGGTGTTGGTGCGAAAAATCAAACCGCTCGCAGTATGCGCGCGATCGGGCATGAGCAAGTTCCCTACGTCGCATATCACTGGCCGCTTGAAGCGCGCATCCGCGATTTCAGCCGCGTGATTCCTGTTTCCGCCGAAAATGGCCGCGCGATTGGGCACTGGGGAGAAATTCCCGTGGCATGGCGCAAATCGATCGGCACAGGAACTCTCATTTTCGTCGGGTCGCCAATTGGGCCGGCGTTGCACGCGGGCGATTCCGACGCTGCTTCCCTGCTTTGTTCGTTGATCGACGTTTTAGATGCGCGTATATAACTCGATCCATTGAGGTTGCGTCGGGCGCGTCGACCGCGAACCGATACGCTTTTCGGTGTTCGGCGAGAGAAGTTCCAGGTGACGTTTATTCTTTGGACACAGCCCTACCCCCCACCCCCGGTTGTTTTCTCAAGAGAATGGAACTTATTGATTCTGCTATATTTACGAGGCATGCTTTTTGAAGAGTGGAATCTCTTGAATACAAACGGCTTAATAATGGCTATTCATTCGCTTTTTGTTCGCAATTTGAAACTCTGGGTCGGGAACGGTGGGTCGGTAGGGGTCGGCGCTATTCGCGCGGCGGTGGACGCAGCTTTCTACGGCAACATTATAACATGTGGATTACTCGGACTCGGTCGTTTTGGACCAAGCCGGCGGTGCTATACTCCTCTGCCTAAACGAGATAAGTCTTTTTTCGCCTGAGGGGAAAATGCCAAAATTTGCGAAAGTCCAGGTCCCTTTTGCGGGCATTTTGCGATGTGGTGTGGGCGGGCGGTGCTCGCGGGGAGAGCGAGATCGTGTTGACGCCGGACGGGGCAAGCCCCGCCCCTACAAGATCGTGATCGTATTTTTCTGCGTGCTATCGGTTTTGGCCTCGCGCGCCTGGGGGCAAGGCACGACGACGGCGAGCCCACCCGATGAAACCGCTCCGACATCCGCAGCAAAGCAGCCGGGGCTGGCACCGATCCAGAAATATATTGCGGAGGGGTGGGACACGCTGACGCGGTCGCTCGATGAGTGCAAATCGGTCGTCGATACGAAGGTGACGACGACTTCGGTGCTTTATCTTCCGGCGGATTTCGAAGTGCCTCCCGCGGTGCAAAAACTTCAAGCGCAATGCAATGTGCAGGCGAAACATTTGCCGACCGTGATTCACAACCTGGGTGAAGTGGACGAGTCGAAGATCGATCCGGCCGGGCTTTTGTATTTGCCGCACAAGTATGTGGTGCCGGGCGGGCGATTCAACGAGATGTATGGGTGGGACAGTTACTTCATCATTCGCGGGCTGGTGCGAGACAAGCGCATCGAGCTGGCGCAGGGAATGGTGGAGAATTTTTTCTTTGAGATCGAACACTACGGCGCGATTTTGAACGCGAACCGAACGTATTACCTGACGCGATCGCAGCCACCGTTTTTGACGTCGATGATTCTGGATGTGTTCGACGCGAAGAAGGAGGCGGGACAGGAAGATCGCGCGTGGCTGGAGACGGCGTATGGCTACGCGGTGCGCGATCACAATTTGTGGACGCGCGAGCCGCACCTGGCGGGGAACACGGGGCTGTCTCGCTATTTTGATTTCGGGACGGGGCCGGCACCGGAAAGTTTGAAGGATGAGACGGGTCACCTGGCGCAGGTGGCGGCGTACTTTTTGTCGCATCCGGATATCGGGCGTGAGTATTTGATTCAGAAAAAGCAGGGAGACAGCGGGCAGGATTATGTCGGGCCGCTCTTTGCGATGCAGGTTTGCGAGAGCACGGTGTCGACGATGGGCAAGTCGGATTGCGCTTCGGCAGGCGGAGTTTCGCTGAGCGCGGATTATTACAAGGGCGATCGATCGATGCGCGAATCGGGCTATGACATTGCGTTTCGATTCGGGCCGTACGGAGTGGCGACGCATCACTACGCGCCGGTTTGTTTGAATAGTTTGCTCTACAAGGCGGAAGAAGACCTGGCGCGGATGGCGGACATGCTGGGAAAGAAAAAGGAATCCGCGGAATGGCATGAGCGCGGGAAGAAGCGGAAGGATGCGATCAACAAATATTTGTGGAACGCGAAGGCCGGGATGTTTTTCGATTGGGACTTCACGAAGAACGAGCAATCGACGTATGAATATGTGACGACGTTTTTGCCGCTGTGGACGGGACTGGCGACGAAGGAGCAGGCGGCGGCGGTTGTGAAGAATGTGGGAATTTTCGAGCGGCCGGGCGGTTTGATGATGAGCCCGAAGGAGAGCGGCGGGCAGTGGGATGCGCCGTATGCGTGGGCGCCGAATCAGTTGATGGCGGATGATGGGATTCGGAAATATGGATACACCGAGGTGGCGGATCGGGTTTCGTATGCGTTTTTGTCGAACGTGTTGGAGAATTTCAGGCGGGACGGGACGATACGGGAGAAATATAACGCGGTGACGCGGTCGTCGGAGACGGCGGTTACGGCGGGGTATAAGGTGAATATTGTGGGGTTTGGGTGGACGAACGGAGTGTTTTTGGTTTTGTCGCATGAGTTGCCGGAGGGGGTGGTGGAGAGGTTGGGGAAGGATTGAGGAAGGATTTCACCACAGAGGACGCAGAGTACGCGGAGTTGGAACCGCGAGGATGTGGATTTGGGAGTCAGGGCTGAGGGCTGAGATCCTTCGCTTCGCTCAGGATGACAACGCAATTCTAAGCTTTCTTCCGATTTGTGTTGGGTGCTGATGCTGCGGAAGAGCCCGCGATCTGGGAAGCGATCGCGGCTACAGGGTGGCGATCGAGCTGACGTAGCTAGCGAGGGGTGGGGGCGGGTTTGTCGGGGTAGAGGCGCTCGAATTCGGGATCGCCGTGGAGGAGCAGAAGGTCGGGGTCGCGACGCGTCCAGACGGGGTCGCGTGAACCGGCGTCCCAGGCTTTGCGGAGGGCGTCCAAGGCTTCTACTTTGCGATTGAGGCGGCAGTAGGTGCACGCGGCGTTGTAGAGGATCGAAGATTCATCGGCGCGCAGGGTGACGGCCATCTGGAGTTCGCGCAACGCATCTTGCTCACGCGACAATCGCGCGTAGTTAGCCCCAAGCAAAACACGCGCTCGCGCATCTTCGGGCACCTGCTTCAGATGATTTTCCAGCGCGCTGGCGAATCGACGCGTCATATTCAGACTTATATCCTCTCGCTCCAGCGAACCCAGTGAGTTCAGGATCGGCACGTAGACGTTGTAGTCCTCGCCGCTCGCTTCGATGGCGGATTCCGATAGATCGACGACTTCCTGGCAGCGACCGGCTGCGAACAGGCCGCGGAACAGCAGATAGTACGCGCCCTCGCAGTCTCGCTTGCGCTCGATGGCTTTCTTGACCATGCGGACCGCTTCGTCGTAGAGCCCGGCAGCGTAAAGCACCCAGGCCTGGCTGACTTGCACTTCGGGGAGATCCCAGCGTAGAGCTACCGCTCTTCCGGAAGCTTCGCGCGCGCGCTCGATCCAAATCTGATCGCGGGTGAAGATCGAATAGTACATTGCGCATGCGTTCGCGCAGGCCGCGTAAGCCAGAGCGAAGCTGGGATCGAGCACGACCGCGTTTTCGAACATCTGCAACGCGAACTCGACGTCCTGCCGAGTCTGCCGCCGGGCATAGCGCTTGCCGCGCAGGTACAAATCGTAAGCTTGGGTGTTTTCGGTCGGCTTGTCGGCGAGAGCTTCCAATTCCTGTGGCGAAAGTTTTATGCGCAAGGCCTCGGCAATCTTGCGCGCCATTTCATCCTGTACTTCGAAGACATCTTTCATCTCTCGATCGAAGCGTTCGGACCACATCGTGAAATCGGTTCGCGTGTCGATCAGTTGCGCGCTGATGCGCAGACGAGCCCCGGCGCGGCGAACCGTGCCGGTGAGGACATAGACAGCGCCCAACAGTTGGCCGACCTGCGCGGGCGTCATCGGCTTGTCGCGAAAAGCAAGAACGGTGGGCCGCGAGAACGTATTCAATCCCTGGATTTTCGACAGCTCGGTGATCACATCTTCGGTGATGCCATCGCGCAGATACTCATCTTCTTTCGAGCCGCTCTGATTTTCGAAATAGAGCACCGCGACGGACTTAGCCGCGGCAGGCGCTGGAGCGGCCGCGGGTTTAGGGGCTTCCGGCTTTTCGGCTGATGGACGGCGATTCGAATCGATATCGCGCTTCAATCGCTTCAAGTCGGTGCGAAGCTCAGCGGCCGTTTGGTAGCGGAGGTCGGTGTCTTTCTCGAGCGCCTTGGCGAAAATATTTTCAATCGCGACGGGAAGTTTGGGATTGATCGTCGTTGCGGGTGTGGCTTCGGAGCGCAAGATGCCGTCGAAGATGAGCGCAGCGGTCGCGCCGGCAAAAGGAATGAGTCCCGTACACATCTCATAGAGGACGACGCCCAGCGAGAACAAATCGGAGCGCGCGTCCAACTCTTCGCCGCGCGCCTGCTCCGGCGACATATATGCCACTGTGCCGATCGAACTGCCGGGGCTGGTGAGTAGCGCGCTCTCGTCAATCTGCGTGCGGAACGAAGTCTCAGCCAGCGCGGCGATCTTCTGCTCTTGCCTTCCCATCTTCGCCAAACCGAAATCCAGAATCTTTGCCTGCCCTTTATCGACCAGGAAAATATTGGCGGGCTTGATGTCGCGATGGACGATGCCTTTGGAGTGCGCGGCGTGCAGTCCATCGACGATCTGTATTCCGATATCCAACAGTTCTGACACCGAGATCGACGTTCCGGAGATGCGATTTCGCAGCGTCTGGCCCTCGAGCAGTTCCATTGCGATGAAAGGACGACCGTCGAATTCGCCGGCGTCGTAGATCGTGCAGATGTTCGGATGGTTCAGGGAGGATGCGGCGCGAGCTTCGCGACGAAAACGTTCGATCGTTTGGGGATTCTGTGAGATGTCGTCGGGGAGGAATTTCAGAGCGACGTTGCGGCCGAGGCGCGTGTCTTTCGCTTTGTAAACAACACCCATCCCGCCGCCGCCGAGCTTTTCCAGCACGCTGTAGTGGGCGATGGTCTTGCCTGTGAGCGAAACGGCGTCCATTGTCGACCACGGAGTCTATCCCAGGGCGACAGTCCAGGTAAACACAGGGGATGTTGTTGCGAGCGAAAAGCCCGCGATCTGGGAAGCGATCGCGGCTACAGGGTGGCGATCGGGATGAGCTGCGATAGGGCGTTATTCTTCGGAGCTGATGGCGCTGCGGATTTGTTGGAGGTAGTAGTCGTCGCGCGGTGGGGTGGCGCCGGTTTGGCTGGCGACCCAGGCGCCCATGCGGTTGGCGGCTTCGTTCATGGTGGCGAGCGAGGCGCGGCGGAGATAGTGGTAGATGAGAGCGGCGGTGAAGGCGTCGCCGGAGCCGACGGTGTCTGCGACGACGACGCGAACTCCGTTGTGCTGATTGATTTCGCTGGGGCCGACGAGCAGGCTGCCTTTGGAGCCGCGCGTGATGCAGACGAGACGCAGGCCGAACGTGTCGCGAATCCATTTTGCGGATCGTTCTTCGTCGGTGAATGTGCCGCCGAGGGCTTTGACAGCGATGGGCAATTCATCCTGATTGAATTTGACGATGTCGGTGAGTTTCAGGGAATCGCTGAGAATTTCGGCGGAGTAAAAATTCTGGCGCAGATTCACGTCGAAGATGCGCGTCGTGCCGCGGCTCACTTCCTGTAAAAACGAGCGAATGGTGGTGCGCGATTGCGGAGAGCGCTGCGCGAGCGAACCGAAGCAGACGGCGTCGGCGGTGGAAGCGAGTTTCTGCCACTCGGGCGTCCACTCGAAGAAATCCCATGCGACGTTTTCGATGATGTTGAATGTGGGCTGGCCGGCGGGGTCGACGTCGACTTTGGCAGTGCCGGTGGGGTGCTGGGTGTCGATCTGGAGAAATTTGCTGCGGAGGCCGATGCGTTCGAGGCGGCGTCCGGCGGTGCGGCCGAGTGCGTCGCTGCCGACGCGGCTGGCGACGATGCCGTGATCGCCGAGAAGGCTGGTCATGTAGGCGAAGTTGGCGGGGGCGCCGCCGAGTTCTTTGCCTTTTGGCAGGACGTCCCAGAGGAGTTCGCCGAGGCCGACGATGTTGTAGGACTTATTCGGCATGGCGGCTCGCTATAGCGCGCGATGCGCGACGGGGAAATCGTGCCGAGAGTTGCGGTTGAGATCCTTCGGCCGCCCTGCGGGCCGCCTCAGGATGACACGCGCATTTTAATTGATGATCCGTGCGCGTAAAGCGGTTAACGCTTGTTGCGGCGGCGCGAGTGAATTGGAGTGGCGCTGTCATGGCTTGGCGTTTTGGCGTTCTCCGAGTTCGCCGGCGGCGCCGAGTTCGCGCGCGGCGTCTTCTTCGCGGCCCATTTCGCGATAGGCCTGGCCGAGCAAGTGGTGGGTCATGGGATTGTTTGGATCCATGGCGACGGCGCGCTGCAAAGATCGGACGGCAAGCTCGGATTCTCCCTTTTTCTGCAAAACCTTGCCCATCAATATATACGGTCCGGTGGAAGTTGCATCCAGCCAGATGGAGCGCTGGAGAAGCTTCTCAGCTTCATCGAATTTTTGAATGTGGGAGTAAGCGTCGGCGAGCTTGTAGTAGGCGGGCGCGTAGCCGGG
>Ga0209006_10003305_pt1 | contig 14681 bp, 11 predicted proteins | sample JacPin_JW_Ref_O2_FD_188567 | JGI IMG/M metagenome (GOLD analysis project Ga0209006, IMG submission 188567) | Forest soil microbial communities from Algoma, Ontario, Canada - Jack Pine, Ontario site 1_JW_Ref_O2 (SPAdes) (version 2) | ecosystem: Environmental > Terrestrial > Soil > Boreal... | reverse complement strand
TCGGATAGCCGTTGCCGCTCCGCTGCCGACACGCTGGCGCGGCTGCTGCTTCGCCGGGGCTTGACTGACCCCGAATCCGCTGCACGCTTTCTCACTCCATCGCTCGATCATCTTCATCTGCCGGAGCGCATGACGGGGCTGCGCTGTGCCGTCGATCGGCTTGATGCCGCCATCGAACGCAAGGAGCCCATCCTTATCTATGGCGATTACGACGTCGATGGGACGATGGCGATTATCATTTTAAAAACGGCGATCGAACTCTGCGGCGGTACGGCCGATTTCCACGTTCCACATCGCATCCGTGAAGGCTACGACATGCGCGACGATGTGATCGAGCGAGCCGCCGCCGAAGGGATTCGGCTGATCATCAGCGTGGACATGGGCATCCGCGCTTTTACGCCCGCCGAGACTGCCCATCGCCTCGGCGTCGATCTGATTGTCACCGATCATCACCTGCCAGGGCCGGACGGCATTCCGAAAGCACACGCCGTGGTGAATCCCAATCAATCGGGTTGCAAATATCCCTACAAACAACTGTGCGGAGCGGGGGTCGCATTTAAAGTCGCGCAGGGATTGATGCAGCGCCGCTTGCCGGAAAAAGATCAGACGCGCCTGCTGTTGTCCTTCATGAAAATTGTGGCGATTGCGACCATTGCCGACGCCGTCCCACTCACGGGCGAGAATCGCGTCTTCGCGCGCCTGGGTCTGGATGCTCTGCGGCGCGCCGTAAATCCTGGCCTGAAGGCTCTGCTGGAGTGCGCGCAGATTTCGAGCAAGCGTCCGCCCAACTCCACGGAGGTTGCCTTCCGCATTGCTCCGCGCATCAACGCTGCCGGGCGCATGGATGTTGCCCGCGATGTGATTGAACTTTTCAGCGTCAAAGATCCCGAGCGAGCCCGGCTGCTCGCCGGAAAACTTGATCGCTTAAATTCCGAGCGCCAGGAAGAAGAGCGCCGCATCCTGCTTTCGATCGAGGAACGCATCGCCGGCGATCCCACGCTGTGCGAGGCCTACTGCATTGTGGTGGATGGCGAAGGCTGGCATCGCGGCGTCATCGGCATTGCCGCGACGCGCATTGTTGAGCGGTACCACCGGCCTACGCTGGTCATCTCGCGCAATGGGGAAGAGGCGCATGGTTCCGGGCGCTCCATCCGGCCGTTTCATCTGCTTGAGGCGATCGAATCGAGCAGCGGACTTTTTACCCGCTATGGCGGTCACTCTCACGCTTGCGGATTTGCCATGCCATCGGCGAACGTGGCGCAGCTGCGTGCAGAGCTGGACGCGTTCGCCCGTAAGCGTCTCACGCCGGCTGATTTCGATCCTGTAGTCGACATTGAAGCCGAACTTGATCTCGCCGAAATCACTCCTGCGATGTTTCAAACGCTTTGCCTGCTGGAACCGTATGGCACGGGAAATCACGAACCGGCATTCAGTGTCCGGAAGGTACGCCTGCTAGCGCCGCCAAAGATCCTGAAGGACAAACACATCAAACTGAAACTGAAAGCGAGCGAACAAGAAGAGGCTGCGCAGCCGGAGCTCTCTGCAGGGGCGATTCTTGCTACGCCGCGTTGTCATCCGGACGGCGCTGCCATCCGCCGCAGTGACAGGGAGGAGGCCCAAGGCCGTGCTTCGAGAGCCGATGGTCGAAGGCTGAGTCCGGTCTTCGACGCGCTCGGCTGGAACATGGCGGGGCGTCTACAGCAATCGCCGCTCCTTGCGGGCGATGAGATCGATATCGCCTTTACCATTGGGCGAAATGAGCATCCTGAATTCGGCGGCCTGGAATTGTCGCTGCGGGATTTTAAGACCTTGCCCAAGTCGGAGAACTTCGATTACCCTAAAGCCGATGGAACTACACTTCACCCCTGAGCAGGAAGCTCAACTTGCACAGATCGCCAACCAGGAAGGTACCGACGCCGAACGGCTGGTGAAGACCGCAGCCTTGCGTCTGCTTGAAGAGGATGCCCGCTTTCGTGCCGCCGTGCGGGAGGGCATTGCACAAGCCGACCGGGGCGAGTTCATCGATCAGGAAGAAATGGACGCACGTCTTGAGCAGATGTTGCGCTCGTAAAAATGCGAGTCCGCTGGACGCCAGCCGCCGCAACGGACCTGCAACGCATCAGCGACTACCTCAAAGACCACCATCCTCATTACCGTGAGGCGACCATTCGCAAGGTGTATGCCGCTATCCGCTCCCTGAAAGAGTGGCCGCATCTTGGCCGTGTCGGTCGCGAAGATGGAACACGTGAGCTGTTGTTCCCGCCCTTACCCTATGTCGCTGTCTACCGCTTGAAGGAGCAGAGTATAGAAGTCATACGGATTTATCACGGCGCTCAGGACCGGGGTTAGCTACGCCCTGTAAGTTAGAAAATTTCTTTGCCCGTCACAGCGGCCAATGTTTCCCAATCGAACGGTCGACGGCGTATGGGTGAGAGCGGTAGTTGTCAATTCGAGCGCGGAACGCTTCCTCCCTTTGCATTAGACTGAAGTGAATGCCTCTTCCCGTCTACCGCCTGCGCCGATGGCTCGCCGTTATTGCCGTGCTGTTTACCGCGGTGGTGGCGGGGATGTATCTGTATGCGCGGCTACGGCAGCGCAGCGTCCTTAGAGGTTTCCCGGGCAAAATTTCTTACGACATCAAGCAGACGGCGAGCGGGTTTCAATTTTCCAAATCCGACGCCGGCCGCACCATGTTCACCATCCGCGCCAAGAACGTTAAAGAATTCAAGTTGAACGGGCGGGCGGAATTGCATGATGTGACCATCATTCTTTACGGCCGGGACACTTCGCGGTTCGATCAGATTTACGGCGACGATTTCACCTTCGATCCAAAATCCGGCAATGTCACGGCAAAGGGGGAAGTGCAGATCGATCTGGAAGCCAATCCTTCGGGCGCCGGGGCGCCGGACCAAACGGCGCCGAAGGACCTGAAGAATCCGATTCACCTGAAGACCAGCAACCTCGTTTTCAATCGCGATAGTGGAGACGCTTTCACCGAGGACCGTGTTGATTTCAGCACGCCCCAGGCTGCGGGATGGGCGGTGGGGGTGCGCTATGCGGCGAAGAGTGCGACCCTTACGCTGGACTCGCAGATTCATGTCACGATCAATGGACAGGATGCCGCAACGCTTTTTGCGGCGCACGCCGCGATTACGCGGGAGCCGCGGGAAGTAATCCTGGATCATCCGGTGATGAAGCGGGAGAGCGGAACCCTGCAATCGGAGCAGGCTACATTTTTTCTGGGTGCGGAAAACGAAGTGCAGCGCGTGCTGGCCACTGGCAATGTAAACGCGGAGTCCGCGTCCAAGGACGCAGATGCGATGCGGGCTCGCTCCGACGAGGCGGAGCTCTTGCTGCAAGGCACGCAAGACGTGCTGCGAACCGCCACGCTCACCGGCAAAGTGCACGTCGAGCGCATCGGTTCTCAACCGATGGAAGGGAATGCGGGACGGGTAGTCCTCGACTTTCAAGAAGTCCGCGGCGACAACCAGTTGCAGAAAGTGCATGCATCGGAAGGAGTTCGTCTGGCGCAACATGCGACAAGCTCGAGGGAGGCATCGTCGGATGCTTTAACGCCGCAGGATTTCGATCTTGCGGCCTCCGCGATCGACTTCTTCGTCGCCAAGGGGCGCCGCCTGGACCATGCGCAGACCTCGGGCGCTGCGCAGATTACGATCTCGCCGGCGGGAGGGAATGCCGCGGCGAGCGCCTCCCAACGAACTGTGGTTACTGCCGGCCGCTTCGATGCGATGTTTGTGGCGACGCCGGAAGGGTCAAGCCGGCTGACTTCGATCCACGGCGCACCCGATGCCAAAATCGTAAGCATCGACCCGCGCCAGCCTGACCGGGTGAGTACCAGCCAGACCGTGGACGCAGCGTTTCTTCCGCAAGGTGGAATTGGCTCGATCATTCAGCAAGGCAGCGTGATCTATAGCGACGGCCAGGCGCCGGCAAAGCGCACGCAGGCCTGGGCCGATCGAGCGGTTTATACGCCGGCGGACCGGATTTTGCTGCTCAGCGGTAGTCCTCGCGTGGCGGACGGCGCCATGACGACGACCGCGAAAACGATCCGCATCAATCACGCGACGGACGACGCGTTTGCCGATGGAGACGTGAAGAGCACGTACAGCGATCTGAAGGAGCAACCGAACGGAGCGTTGCTGGCCTCGGCATCGCCGATCCACGTTACTGCGGCCACGATGACAGCACACAACTCTCCGGCGATCGCTTTGTACCAGGGCGACGCACGGTTGTGGCAGGATGCCAACATCATCGAAGCACCTTCGATCGAGTTCGACCGCGACCGGCGTTCGGTAGTGGCGCAGGGAACAGACGCCAGGCCCGTCTCGACCGTGCTGGTCCAGGAGAAATTATCGCAACCGAGTAGAGTGCACCACGGTCCGGCGCGGGCTGGAAATGCCCCTCCTTTAGGCGAACATAAGGCGAACAAAAAATCTGAGGGAAAGATCAATGAAGCCAGTCCGGTATCGATCACAGCGCCCCGGTTGACCTATGCCGACGCTGATCGCCGGGCGCATTACGAGGGCGGCGTTGCCGCGCATGGATCTGACTTTTCAGCCGCGTCCGAAGAGATGGATGTCTACTTATTGCCTAGGACTCAAGCCACTGGCAGCCAAGCACTTAGCTCGCAGGGACGACTCGACAGAATGGTCGCCAAGGGCAACGTTAAGCTGCAAGAACCGGGCCGGGAAGCCGACTGTCAGAACCTGGTTTACACGGCTTCGGATGACAAGTTCGTGTTGACGGGTGGACCGCCTAGCATTTTTGATGCCGAACGTGGCAAGATTACCGGGGTTTCGTTGACTTTCTTTAGGGGCGATGATAGGGTGCTCGTAGAAGGCGAAGCAAGTACTCCTGTGGTAACACAAACGCGAGTAGCCAGATAAATGGCAAGATAAATGCGTACCCTGGCGACGGATGAGATTGGGAAATCGTACCGCGGCCGTCGCGTAGTAAACGGAGTTAGCCTGCGAGTTGAACAGGCGGAAGTGGTCGGATTATTAGGTCCTAACGGCGCAGGCAAGACAACCACGTTCTACGCCATCGTTGGTCTCATCCCCCCTGATTCTGGCCGGGTGTTATACGACGACCAGGACATTACTGACGTTCCCATGTATTTGAGGGCCCGACAGTATGGCATCAGTTATCTCCCACAAGAAGCTTCAGTCTTCCGCAAACTCACGGTTGAGGAGAACATTCTCGCGGTATTAGAAGCGCAGCCGATGTCGTGGCACGAGCGCCGCGAGAAGATGGAGAAGTTTATCGATGAACTTGGTTTGGAGCACATACGGCAGAATCGGGGCTACGCGCTATCCGGCGGTGAGCGGCGCCGCGTGGAAATCGCCCGTTGCCTGTGCATCAATCCGACGTTTATTTTGCTCGACGAGCCTTTTTCCGGCATCGATCCCATCGCCGTTCTCGACCTGCAGAAAATTATCAGCAGCCTGCGGGCCAGTGGGATCGGAGTGCTGATCACAGATCACAACGTGCGCGAAACCTTATCCGTGACCGATCGCGCCTACATCATTGACGACGGAAGAATCTTCCGCCACGGCAAGCCGGAACAACTGGCGAGCGATCCGGAAGTTAGAAAAGTTTATCTGGGAGAAAGTTTTTCGTTGGTGTGACAAGCAGGTTTCAAAGTTTCAAGGTTGCAAAGTGTCAACGACTCACCCTTGATTCCGAAACCTTTGAGCCTTGAAACTTTGAAACATGGTTCTCTTACAGCACAAACTAAGCGTCAAGCTATCCCAACGCCAGATCCTGACGCCGGGTCTCGTGCAGATGGTCTCGGTCCTCGCGCTCAACAAGCTTGAGCTCAAGGACATGATCAATTCCGAGATGGTGGAGAATCCCGTTCTCGAAGAGCTCGAAGAGTCCGTCCCCCTGATTGATGAGGTCGGGCGCAAAGACGAAGATCGCGATCGCGCGACTGCCAAAACTTCCACCGAAGAAGCTCCAATCACCGCCGAAAAGAAAGATCCGTTCGAAGAGATCGACTTCGGTTCGTTCTTTCAGGATTATCTCGACCCTGGTTATCGTACCCGCGGTGAAATGGAAGAGATCGAGCGGCCATCGTTCGAGAATTTTCTCTCCAAGCCGACCAATCTCACCGATCACCTTGCCTGGCAAGTGGGGGCGTTGAGCCTTAGCCGGGCGGTTCGCGACGCGGCCGAGCAGATTATCGGCAACCTCAACGAAGATGGGTACCTGATCGCAAGCGACGAAGAGATGCTGGGCATCGCTCCGCCCGCGAGTCCGGAAGCGGACGCTGAGGCCGCACGGAATATTGTCAGTGAAGCGCAAGCCCTGGGCTTGGATGAGTCTGTTGCCGCAGAGTCCGCTGACACCGAGGCAACGTCTGCGGACGAAAGCGCCGGAGACACGGTGGACGCGACCGCGGCTTTTGACAGTCTTGACGAATCGATCCTCTCCGATGCAAGCCCTGATTCAATTCTCAGCGGGGGAGTCCAAGGGCACTCTGCCAGCGCTCCGTTCGATCTATCGGCAAGTGCGCTGCCTGAAAGCTCGTTCCTGTCCGGCAATGGACTCGCGTCCGCGGCTGCCGCTTCGGCACGTGTCCCTAGTGCTCCGGCTGCTGAGACGCGGCCGGTTCAACGGCCGGCACAAACGGCGAGCTTCACTGCCGCAGAATTGCAGGAAGCTCTCGAAGTGGTTCGTCAGCTTGATCCTCCTGGAGTCGGTTGTCGCGATCTTCGGGAATGCCTGCTTCGCCAATTGCGGTATCACCAGCAGCAACTGGCTCAAAACAGGATTGGCGACCGACCCGTGAACGGGACGGCGCAGGTTTTACAAGATTCGATTGCCATCGTCGACCAGCATCTGCGAGCCGTGCAGAACAAGCAGCACAAAGAAATTGGCAAAGCGATCGGACGTCCTCCCGAGGCGGTGCAGCACGCGCTTGACTACATTCGCACCCTCGATCCGCGCCCCGGCCTGCAGTACAACAAAGTTCAGGCACGCCTGATCGAACCCGATGTAGCTTTTGTGAAACACGGCGACGAATGGCTCGTGTTGATGAATGAGGATGACCTGCCGCAGCTTCGTCTCAATCCGGCTTATAAGAAGCTGGTCACCCGAGAGACCAACGACAAAAATACTCGCGACTACGTTAAAGAGCGCTACAAGAGCGCCATTCAGCTGATCAAGAACATCGAGCAGCGCAAGCAGACCATCACCAAAGTCTGCTACTGCATTGTGGCCCGCCAGCAGGACTTCTTGGAGAAAGGCATCGACCAGCTGAAGCCCATGATGATCAAGGAGGTCGCCGAGGAAATCGGCGTGCATCCTTCCACCGTGAGCCGCGCGGTGGCCAGCAAGTACGCGCACACACCGCAGGGAGTTTTCGAGTTGCGCTACTTCTTCAGCGAGAGCGTGCAGGGTCCGGAGGGTGGCAACACGTCGCTGTTGATCCTGAAGCGTCGTGTCAAGAAGCTGATTGACGAAGAAGATCCTGCGCGTCCGCTCACTGATGAGCAGCTTACGCGCATCCTACAGTCGCAAGGCATCCAGGTGACACGCCGGACAGTGGCCAAATATCGGGAAGACATGCGCATCCCCAGCACTCACCAACGCAGGGTGCGAGAAGGGAGATGATGAAGAACGCAGAGGTATGAAGTCAAAATGCAGAAGTAACGAGAACGTCGCCGAACCCCATGACGGTACATCCAACTTAACTTCTATATTCTGACCTCTGACTTGTAACTTTTTATTGCAGTGCCGATTTTCCTCGAGTAAGAATCTGAAGGAGGGGCGCTCATGAACGTGGAATACACCGGAAGACACTACGAAGTAACTCCCGCCATCCGCACAGAAGTTGAAACCGGCCTCGGAAAAATCCGCAAAATCTTAGGCGACCGCTTCGAAGCCAAAGCTGTTCTAGCCGTCGAAAAACACCGTCATAAAGCAGAAATCACCATTAATCCCCGCAATGGCCCACTCGTTGGCCTCGCGCAAGCCAAGGATATGTTGATCGCCGTGAGCGGCGCCCTCGATCATCTCGAAAAGCAGGCGGTGAAGTACAAGACAAAGTGGCAATCGAAGAAACGTTCCGCCCGCAAGAGCGAAGAGGTGAAAAAGTGGAACGGACATTCGCCGCAAACTAACGGCGGCGACACGCAAACCAAAGTAGGACTAACCGAGAAGACCGCAGTGCCAGTGGCCGTGCACCGCTATCCTCCGGTGGCGAAAACTACCGAAGTCCACCTTATCCGCTCGGACGAAGCTGTCTCCATGCGTCCGCTAACGCTGGAAGAGGCGATCAAAGAAGCCCACTTCCGCGACCGAGACGTCTTCGTGTTCCGCGATCCCAAAGGCAAAGTGATGGTCTTGCATCGCACGCGCGACGGGAAAATGGAGTTGATCGAAGCGCCTTAGGAACGGCTTTCCGTTCGGCTCTCGGCAAAGCAACCTACCAGAATTTACCCCGTTGAAATGAGGACGGCAATCTCCTGCCGTCCTCCCTTCATGACTTAACGCCGATGCAAAAGGTGAATCCTCAGGTAGGCGTCTAAATGCAACGGACTTTCGCAATTCGCTGACTGCGCGTATCATCCTTCCGCTGTTTCAGTTACTCCACAATTGAGGAAATTCACTATGAAAAAGCTCTACGGGCTAGCGGTATTTGTGTTGTTAATCGCCCCTGTTCTCTTCGCTCAGGAGCATTACACGGAAGGTCCCGTCTGGCGAATTCAGTTGATTCGGGTGAAGCCCACCCATATGGACGAATATCTCACCAGCTTGCGCAAGTCCACCAAGCCTTTGATCGAGGAACAAAAGAAAGAGGGAATGATCACGGACTACAAGGTCTTCCTGAAGGAGACGAAGAGCAATCCGGAAGACTGGGACATCTGCGTAGCAATCCAATACAAGAACTACGCGGCGATGGACGGCTTAGCGGCCAAAGGCGAAATGCTGCGTGACAAGATCCTGGGCGGGAAGCAGCCGGCGCAACAACTCACCGAAAAGCGCGCCGAGATTCGCGAAATCATCAGCTCGGAACTGCTGCAAGAAATCTACCTGAAGTAGCGATTGTTGCGCAGGGCGGGCACTCTCGCCCGCCTGCGCGACTTAGATTCACCGAGCTATTTGTTCGCGCAGCTTTTGCCGTTCTTCAACTTGCTCGTCGGTGAGACGCGCATCGTAGATGGAACGCGGCTCGATGGAGCGCGCGATGAGCGTGGCAATCCCTGCAATGATCAGCAGCGGGAGAATGAAGGAGCGGTCGCGTCCGGTCAACTCCATCATCAAAACCACAGCGGAGATAGGACCCTGAGTGGTGGCTGCAACCACCGCGCCTGCGCCGAGGATGGCGAACAGGCCGGGCGAAACGCCGGGCCACAGCCAGGACCAGGCGTGGCCCAGGACGGCACCGAGCAGAGCTCCGGCGGTGAGCGATGGAGTGAACAAACCGCCGGGCGTTCCACCGCGAATGCAGATTGCGGTCGCGGCCGGTTTGAGAAATAGCAGAGCCAGCACGAGGAGGGGTGCTATCTGGCCGGTAAACAGCAACTGCGAAACATCCTTGCCGTTACCGAGGATTTGCGGAAACCAGATCGATACGACTCCGACCAGTCCTAATGCGATCGCCGGTGTGATTATTCTCTGCCAACCTTTGGGCTTGTTTTGATAAGCCCATCGAACCAGGCGAACGTAACAGACGGATGCGATGGCGACAATCGGGCCAGCCAGCACGGCCCATACGATGACCGACGCGGAGGATGTGTACGCGGGAATAATGTAGGTCGGGGCGTTGGGAAGGAACAGCCACGAGACCCCCGTGGCAATCAGCGATGCGAAGACCGCGGGAAGTACATAGCGCAGCGCCAGCTTGCCGCGCATCACCTCGATTGCAAAAAGCGCGCCTCCGAGAGGAACGCCATAGGCCGCGCCCATGCCCGCTCCTGCACCACACGAGACCAGGAGCCGTCGCTGCTCGTCGGACAAACGTCCTCGATCGGAAAAGAAATTTGCAAACACCGCTCCAGCCTGTTTCGGGGCGCCTTCGCGGCCCAACGAAGCTCCCATGCCGACGGCGAAGATAGAAAGTACGGCGCTTCCCAGCGTCTGCAACGCCGGCATCCGTCCTGCGTAGAGCCAAATCGCGGCGGTAGTCTCAATGCCGTTGGCGCTGGTCAATTGTTTCAATAACACCTGCCCGAGGCCAGTGAGAGCTCCGCCAGCGACCAGCACGATCACGTGTCTTGCGATGCTGGCGTGCTGGGCTGCTTCCAGTACGTTGGTGGCTGAGCCATGCCAGGCCAGACGCTGGGTCAATTCCAGAAGTCGGGTCAGTCCCGCCGCTCCCAAGCCCGTGCCGATCCCCGTCAAGATTATGGCGAACCAGAATCGCGCCGCAGCCGGCTGCCACAGGGTGGAGGGAATTGCGTCAGCATGCGGTACTGTGGTGGTGGAAGCCATCGTCGAAATAATACTCGGTACTCTGACTCCTGGAGATGATGGGTCGCTGCCTGTCCGAAAAAGCTTCGAAACGATAGCATGCACTTGGGCGTCGGCTAAGCCATAGTGCTAGAATCCGCCGCGAGGGAGTTATTCCGATGATTCGCACGCGAGTGATGGTCTTATCTGTGCTGCTCATGATAATGAACGCTGCGCACCTCTTGCCCGCACAAGCCGCTCCGGCAAAGCTCTCTGTCCACTGGGAAGAACTCACCGCCGCAGACTTTCGCGAAGGCATTCACCGCGCGCAAGGGACCTGCCTTCTGCCCTTCGGCATACTGGAAAAGCACGGGCCACATCTGCCGCTGGGTACCGATCTGTTGGACGTCCGGTATGCATCGTTGCACGCCGCCGAACAAGAATACGCGGTAGTTCTTCCTGAATATTACTTCGGCCAGATCGCCGAAGCCCGCCACGAGCCGGGAACCATGGCCTACAGTCGCGACCTGCAACTCGCCCTTTTGCAGGAAACCACTGACGAAATGGCGCGGAATGGCTGCAAGAAAATCGTTATCGTCAATGGCCACGGCGGCAACGAAAGCCTGTTGCCCTACTTCGCGCAAACGCAGTTGAATAAGCCGCATGACTACGTCGCCTACGTGTTCGACAAGCGATCCCCTGAGACTGGCGGTCCGCCGAAGAAGACATCGATGGATATGCACGCGGGCGAGAGTGAAACTTCCAAGATGATGATTGCGCGGCCGGATGTGGTACACATCGATCGCGCGGCAAATGAATCGGGCGCCGACCAGCATCGCCAGAATCTTCCAGAAGATGTGTATACGGGGATATGGTGGTACGCGCGTTTTCCCAATCATTATTCAGGGGATGGCTCGGCCGCGACGCAAGCGCTGGGAAAATTTCAAATGGATTGGTGGATCGACGCCATCGTGAAAAGCATCCGAGCCGTGAAAGCGGATGACGTGAGCCTGAAGCTGCAGAATGAGTTCTACGAAAAAAGCAAGCACCCGCTGGACACGCAGCCGTGATGCGGCCTAGGAATTTCCGATCAGCGCGCCGGTGATAAATACCAGCACTCCGCCCAAACCCACTTGCAGCGCGGCGGAGATCCATGGGCTATCCATGTAGCGGTGGCGAATCCAGGTGATCACACCCAGTTCGACAAGCACAACGGCTCCCGCAGCCCACAATGCCACGCGAAAGTCCTTCAACAAGAATGGCAGCGTATGGCCGATACCGCCAAGCGCGGTCATCGCACCGCAAATCAGCCCGCGAACCCAGGGATGTCCACGGCCGGTAAGGCTTCCGTCATCGGAGAGCGCTTCGGCGAATCCCATGCTGATGCCGGCGCCGGCAGAGGCAGCCAGACCTACCAGGAACGCGTCATTGGAATTGTGGGTAGCGAATGCTGCCGCGAATACCGGCGCAAGCGTGGAGACGGAACCGTCCATCAGTCCCGCCAGGCCGGGTTGAACGATCTGCAGCACGAACAAGCGGCGCTGCGCGCGCTCTTCATCGGCCTTCACGTTGGCGGGAAGCTTTTCCTTGTCCAGTTCCTGTGCGCGCTCCTCGTGCTCGCGCTCTTCGTTGATCAAATCATCGAGTAGTTGACGAATGCTCGCATCCTGGGTGCGGGAGGCTGCTTTCTCGTAAAAGCGCCGTGTCTCCACCTCCATGGTGCTGGCTTCCTTACGCACCGCTTCAATGCGCAGCGGACGAATCAACCAAAGCGCGGGACGTTCAACGAATCCGCGCACATCCTGACGGCGGATGAGCGGGATGTGTTCGCCAAATTTCTGCTGGAACATCTCGATTAATTTTCTACGGTGGCCGGACTCTTCCAGCCGCATACCCTCGAACATGGAGGCGGATGCGGGATAATCCTGCCGCAGCCCTTCCGCGAAATCGGCGTACACACGTTCATCTTCTTCTTCCAGGGAAATAGCCAGAGCCAGCACTTCGCGCTCGGTGAGTTCATCGAACTTTTTCATGGGAATTCAGCTTACCTTTCCAAGATTGCGTTACACAAATTTGAAACTGGGAAGTATCCCATTAAAGCGCCCTTGGATGCTACTATCCAGTGCATGACGCCCAGGAAGAAGGCGGCTGCCGCAAAGAAAAAGACTGTGTCGCGCCAAGGGAAGAAACCGAGAAAGGATATTCCGCGCGATGCTCCGCACGCCCCGGAACTCGTGATCATCACGGGTATGAGCGGTTCCGGAAAAGCATCGGTCCTGAAGGCTTTTGAGGATTTGGGCTACTACTGCGTGGATAATCTTCCTGTCGAGCTGATTCCGCGGTTCGCAGAAATGTCGCTGCAATCGGCGGAAATCCGGCGCACGGCGCTGGTCGTCGATGTCAGGGAAGGCTCCAAACTTGAGCAGCTTCCCGGCATTCTTAAAGCGGTGCGGCGCACCATTCCTACGAAAGTGGCCTTCCTTGAAGCCTCGGATGCCGCGCTGCTGCGCCGTTTCAGCGAGACCCGCCGCCCGCACCCACTAGGAGCCGACGCACCGGTGAACTCAGCCATCAAGGCCGAGCGGCGTCACCTGGCCAGCATTCGAGCTTTGGCCGACATGGTGATCGATACATCGAAGTTCAATGTGCACGAGCTGCGCGCACACATTACAGAGCGCTTCCGCGAACAGGCCACGGAGAGAACCATTTTAGTTTCGTGCGTGAGTTTCGGATTTCGTCACGGCGTTCCGGAAGAAGCCGATCTGGTGTTCGACGTACGTTTCCTGCCGAACCCGCATTTCGTGCCCGAATTCCGTCCGCTTACTGGTCGCGATAAACGAGTTGCCGATTACATCCGCTCTTTTCCCCAGACCCAGGAATTTATTCAGCGGATTTCTGACTTGCTGATTTACCTTTTGCCGCACTACATCCACGAAGGCAAGAGCTATCTCACCATTAGTTTCGGCTGCACTGGTGGGCAGCACCGCTCTGTGATGATTGCGGAAGAGGTGGGCAAGCGGTTGCACAAAGCCGGATATCGCATGAAGATCGTGCACCGCGACATGCCCAGATAGGACCTCCAAAATGCGAATGAATCCAGCCACTTGGGGATTCCGCAGCCGAGCGGTAAAATAAGCCCTTGTATCGCATGTCTATTTCACCGTCAGGAAGCGGCTGCGGCGTGTCCGGAGTGGTATGCGCCAACTGACGCGGCTCATCCGCTATGCGGTGCCGTATTGGTGGCAGATCCTTTGTTCCGTCGTACTGATGGCGCTGGTGGGAGCGCTCGACGCCTTCAAGTTCCTGCTGATTCGTCCTATTTTTGACCGCGTACTAAATCCTGCGACTGGTTCGAAAGATATCCAACTCTTTGTCGTGCCGGTCACACATCATCCCGTCTACCTGCAGCAATTGGTTCCTTCGCATTTTACCAACGCCATGAATATGGTCGCGTTCGCGCTGGTGGGCTCTACCGTGCTGAAGGGGATTTTCGACTACACCGGAACCTATCTGGTGAATCACGCCGGGTTCGGCATGATCACCGACTTGCGCGACGATCTCTATAACGCCATCATGCGGCGCTCGGCGGCATTCTTTTCCAAGCACACCACGGGAACTCTACTCTCGACCATCATCAACGACATTGAGCGCGTCCAGTATGCGATGTCCACCGTGCTGGCGGAGTTTCTGCAGCAGTTTTTTACTTTCCTGTCGGTCGCGGCCGTGGTGATCGTGCTAGGCGGAAAACTGGCGTGGGTGCTGCTGCTGTTCGTGCCGGTGATCATTTATTCGTCGCGCAAAATTGGATCGCGCGTGCGCAGCACCACGCGGCAAGGTCAAGACAAGCTGGCGGAGATCCAGAATATTCTTCATGAGACGATTACGGGCAACCGCATCGTCAAAGCTTTCAATAGCGAAAAATGGGAGATCTCCCGGTTCCGTGCGGCGGCGGGCCGACTGTTCCGGGCGAACTTGCGCTCCGTGGCTGCCACGGCAATCAGTTCGCCGCTGATGGATATTTTTGGCGTGGTCGGCATCGCGCTGCTCTTAAGTCTCGGTCGCAACCAGGTAAAGCACGGCGAGATGACGCCGGGCATCTTTGTCGCTTTCATCACCGCGGTATTCAGCCTCTACAACCCGGTTCGCAAGTTCGCTCAGTTCAACAATAATTTTCAGCAGGCATTGGGCGCTTCCAGCGAAATTTTCAAGTTCATGGATGTGGAAGATACCGTCCGCGACAAGCCACGTGTCAAGCGGCTCCC
>Ga0209006_10003304_pt1 | contig 14683 bp, 14 predicted proteins | sample JacPin_JW_Ref_O2_FD_188567 | JGI IMG/M metagenome (GOLD analysis project Ga0209006, IMG submission 188567) | Forest soil microbial communities from Algoma, Ontario, Canada - Jack Pine, Ontario site 1_JW_Ref_O2 (SPAdes) (version 2) | ecosystem: Environmental > Terrestrial > Soil > Boreal... | reverse complement strand
GATTCTTCTAATGTACGTTGAATATGACGCTGTCGCAAGATTGAAAGATGATGTACAGACTGCGAAATGATCAGATCAATTACGCCCCCTAAGCGATGAGCCTCACAGAGCTCAGAAACGTTTAGTTCTGCGGAAGAAAGTGTCATTTTGTTAGTACAAACAAATCGTATTCCAAGTGCGAGTAGCTGAGTACCCATGCATATGACTGACGTACCTAACAATGAAAATACCTAATATTGCGGACAACAACGAGAGGGGTTGGAAAGGGGCGAGCGTGAGCTGGAATTACCCAAAAACGTTGTACGGCTGTATCTCCTTGTTGTGGATAGGACGTATGGTAGAAGCAAGTGAACCACAATTTTCTCGTGAAGTTGGAGGCAAGAGTCGATTGCCCGTCTTGGACAGAATACATTCAGACTAATTCAATCTGTGAGGCAAATCTCCTTTCAAGGGAAAAAAAATCTTGCTTGGAGAAATGGCGCACGAACCAAGTCAGCACGCGTCGAGATGTGTGAGGGAACAAATTATGACCTTTCGCGTGAGGTTGTGAAGCCATCCTACCTTCAAAGTTCAGAACAAAGCAGCTACTGAGTGGGAGTTCTACCGCACTCTGTGCAGACGCCATCTCCCAAGGGAAGGGGAGTTTCCATCAGCGCCAAAGCCCAAACGCGACAAGTACATCAGGGTAGCGATCCCCGGTGACTTGAACACGGCCGACCGAGGCGAGCAATGCCTGAGTGCAAGCATAGCATAACAAGTGTACCAGGGTAGCGATCCCCAGAAACACTTGGGATGCAAGGAGCGAGCCCAGCTCATGTCATTCCTTACCCTTCTTCAAGATCAATCTCCAGTTGACGTTTGGCATGGCCTCGACACCGCTGGTCAGATACAACTCCACGTGACAACTTACACTGAACGAAGAGATGGCTGCCCGAAGAGAGAAAAGTATGAGATAATGTGGTGCATAGTTTATAGAAGGTACCGCCCGCAACAAACAACAGAACATGACGCATGGTTGAACTGGAAGCAATGGCGAGGGTTGACAGTTTGATGATGTATGAATCCTGAGCGGTCAGAGATGAAGACTCAGCTCGCAGGGCTCCGTTCATTGATGTGTGAAGGCGTTGTCTGCGGTCAACAGCCCTCGATGACAACCGGTGATGTCTTCGGTATAAAAGACATAAATAAACGCGTACCTCTTTTCGTGAGCGGGGAAAAGATGCATCGCAATACAAACCGACGTCAGCATGCTGGCCGTGAACTTTACACACTTTTTGTGACATTTGAAGGCAGGAAGGACGGTCTTCGGATCATCAGCATATGGAATAAGGCAAACGAAGTGTACGTACCGAAGTCAACACACTCAACAACGCATCTACAATGCGATGCACCAGGAAGAATACCAGTTGAACAGGAGACAAACCAAAGTCAGCACAGGCGGTTGGTAAGTGGGTAGGTAATCCTCACTTTTTTTTCGTGAGCTTGAAAGGACGAAACCTACTGCGCAAAATGATTGCAGTTCAACAGAATATGAACCGAAGTCAGCGTATTTATTCATCTACATATTCGATCAATCAACTATGTACCTTTTTTTCATGACATGGACAGCAAATATTTCGGGTAGTCGGCCTCATGAGACAAAGTCAGCGTGCTGATCGAGAGATTCGAGTGAACTACCGACCTTTTTTCGTGAGGTTTAAAGGAAGTCCAGAAGCAGTACCCATCAATTTCCGTTCTTGGCTCCTTCTGTTTGCTTTATTCTTGCTCGTATAGTTGGTCTCGTCGACGGCAATGTCAAAAACGCGACTAGTGCACATGAGGTAGCGACCCCCAGGGACTCGGACACGCAGAGACTGGATTGCGCCCAGGTCCAAGCCAAACGTAGCAAGCGTACCAGGGTAGCGACCCCCAGTAACACTTGTAACGCCAGGAAAGAACCCGGTTCATGTCATTCCTACTGGGTATGGATGGTTAGGTGTTGACAGGCACGAACGGCGCGGTTGCGCTTGCTGATCATGCCTGGGTATTGACTTGCCGGCGACGTCGAAGACTAGGGTGGTAAGATCCCAGTGCCAGGAAAGAGAAAGGTGACCGAGTCAAAAAGGTGTATGCTTACCATATGCAGTATCACAGACAAACATGAGGCCTGGTAGTTGAACAACAAGTTGATGACAGGCGATGGATCTACAAATGTGAAGAGCAAACGTGAGCATCGAGCCCCAAAGAGAGACAGGAAACCACTCTGCAAGGTTGTGCACCGTATCTCATGGACCCTTTCATGGATGGACTGCGATATGGCAATCCATTGTCGTGCGTGCTCGACCCTAGCCAGCTTAGGCTGTCTGCGAAGAGATGACTCCAGAGCAAACGCTGTGGTGAGCAGTCACAATGCGGTATTCCACTCCAAGTTGAATCGATGGGGAATAGAAGAAAGTAAGCGGCGGCCAACCTGAAAAAAAGTGAAGTATCCTGTCAGGTATCGTGCTGCATGAACATTCAACCAGCGCGTAGGATCCACCAGGTGTCTCTGCTTCGAGAGGCAAGACACCGGTTGATACCATGGTCGGTTCAGAGTAATTCCTGAGTTCCTGTCGGCACCCCGGATCGTCAAGGAATCCTGGGCGCCAGAAAAGTCGGCTCAAGGGCTCTGTCGGTACATTGAATCGTCACTGGGTCCTCGGCTCTGGATGAATCCCGGGTGGGTTCCGTCGGTACACCAATCAGCACAGATCAGGTTCAGATCGGCTCAGGAAGGTCCACCGTGGTCGGCTCTAGAAGGGTCCCTGGGTCGGCTCTGCAGTTCGGCACTCCAAGTCGGCTCAGGAAGATCCACCACGGTCGGCTCAGAAAGGTCCACCACGGTCGGCTCTGGAAGGGTCCCTGGGTCGGCACTCCAAATCGGCTCTGGGGGGTCCACCACGGTCGGCTCGCAGGTTCGGCTCTGTCGGCTCTGGATCCTGGGGAGAGATTCCACCATGGTCGGCTCTGGTTCGGTCCTCAAAACTGGCCCTGGGTCGGCTCCTATTGTCAGCCCTCCAAGTCGGCACTGGTTTTTCTCCTGCGGTACTGTTCCGATCTGTGAACTCTAAATATGTCAGCCACAAACAAAACAATGTCCTTGGGCGCGCGCCCGCATTCTGATTCTTTTTTTTGTTTTTGTTTTTTCTTCTTTTTTTGTGGTTCGTTTCGTTTCTCCACCCTGTAATAAAAAATAAAGAAAAGAACGCGTCAATAACGACGCTCAGGAACGTAGTTGCAGTCCATCAACATCACCGTCACTTTCTCTTCGCCTACCTGCTGTTTCAAAGTCAGCTTTTGAGAACGGTTAACATAGAACTCAATGGGCCTGTTCTCTTTCTCTCTCCTGCGCCTCTCCAGTACGGCCTCTTTGGTCATCCTGATATCACCCAGCTTCTGGCTCGGACATGCAGCGGGCCCGAGTAAGATGTCTCCCCTGGAGGTCCATATGTCCCGCATGCTTTCCTGTTCGGACATCAAACCGTCCCGTTTGAAAGTATGGAGGATTTTGACCTGAGTCCCGTTACGCAGGGTGCGGTACGCAGGATCCCTCCAAGTCGGGGGCGGCGGGTCAGGCGAGCAGGTGTCATTATACTGGATGAATTCAAGGCTGGGGAGAGACGGCAAGGGGGAAGACTTTGAAAGTTTTTTCGAGCCTAAGGTGTGAAGCGCGTGAGTAATGCACTTGTTTACCTTCGCCAAACCGTTCGTGGAAGAGCGGGAGCGGTTGGCATTGTTCGATTTGGTCTGAAACATCGTGTATAAGTTTATGTGGTAGATAAAATATGGGTGTGGGTCAAGGGGCGTTATGGGGGTTGTTCTAAATCGGACGGACCTTTATACCACCGACGAATTAGGAGGTTGGTGCGGCTGACATTGGTGTAAAGGCGCTACTGGTATCTCCTCCGCTTCCACTTTAAGGATCTACAAAAAGACGCGTCAACTCCTAATTATGCGTTTGATCGAATATATTCACCCACCATTGGAAATGGCTACGAACGCGCGTAGTTTATGACTTGTAGCTGATGGGAGAGTCCCTCTGCATAAAAGTCGACATATCATCAGCCAAGCGAAAGCAACGATTCAAGGCGCATACCGAATATTTCATGCATCGGAGAGTAGTCAGGACCCGAGTGGTCAGAGATCACGTGAGAAACGACTCATTCATACATTCTAGTCTAACGTAGCTGTCGAATAATATAATATCCATGTAAATCCCGTAATGTTCTATGGTTGTTAGTCCTCTGCCTCCTCCCAAACCACTTCAACTGGGCTTATCTCTGTCACCCACAACTTTCGGTGATCTTTCCACCCAGCCCAAATACTAAGCAGGAGTGCCAACGAGCAGGCCGCGATGGTAATGTAGAGACTGTCGATGTAACAAGCTCGTCCCGCCAGACACTGACCGGGCGATGAAGGCACACCCGAGAGGTCGCCACTTTTTGATGGGGAGTGAGCATCTAAGTTCATGCCGAAGGCAAGAGAAAGCAGGTTGCTGCCAAGCATGGGAGAAAGGGAAATGTAGCCCCAGTTCTCTGACAAGTGAGCTAGGGAAGAAAATTATGAGATACAACGCGGTAGTATCTGTGTGAAAAGGAGAGACTCACCCAGTCCGAACCATTCGATAGTCATAGTCGGGAAGAGCCCGAAGACACTACCGTAGGCCAGACCAACCAACGCAGTGGCCACCCAAAGATTACTAACATCGTCTATACTCGCTGTGAGGACTTGAGAGATAATAAATAGAAAGGCGACCAATGTGAGACAATAAGAACGTGGAAACCCTGAATAATTTTTCGCGAAGTCCGAGGTAAGGCCTACCCAACCAAGTGCGATTATCACTCAAGAGTTCGAGGGAAGCAGGGAGTAGCTCACCTATAAATATACGGCCGGAGCAGTTCATGATGCTGAGCGTGGATACTTGGGCTGCCTGCCATCGCGCTGCAACACTTTGGTCGTAGGAGGGATCACCCTTGGCAGACAGCGCCAGGGACATTGATCCTACATTGTTGATATCTGCGGGTCGAGGGATTAAAATGAAGTGTTATGATAACAATGTAAAAGGAAACGAACACATTAACCCCGTTCCGCTCACTGATGCCAAATTGGTCAATAATGCTGTTGGCACAATGAAAGGAGTTGGAAAAAAGGAACCCACGCAAGGAGAGTATAGAGCATAGCAACCAAAAGTCTCCGGATCGCCATAATGCTTTACCGTGAATGTTCGGTAAATATCCCATCCGCTTAGCGGCATCTTCGCCCATATGGGATCTTCCATGGGGACTGCGTGAGCTACGGAGAGCATGTCCATCAGAAAACCCAGTACGAGCGGGACTCTGCTCGAGAGAATGTCTATTTTGTGAAAAATGGTCGTTTGTTAGATGGCCTTCATGCTGGTGGGAGAACGGTTGCTCTTCTGAATCAGTATGCGAGAGTAGAGGCGTTTGGCTGTTATCGTGTTCGCTCGCTGAAGCAAGAGATATAGCAGAGACGTCCGGTTCGGTGCTGCGGTCCTGAATCCTGGTGTCCAGACCGCATATCGGGTCAGTTTTCGGCAGAGGAATAACTCGTACGAAAAAGAAGCCGATTATCATGGGCAGGGATGTTCCAAGGGAAAGAAGAAGCAGGAAAGATGAAATGTTCCCCGCGAATACAGCATGTGCGACAACGGAGAAGAAGAAAGCAGATAACCCGAATCCAGATATGACGATCCCCGTTGTGGTGGCACGCTGCCAGAGCAAAATAGTGTGTTCAAGCAAGGTTAGAGCGAACAACCAGGATAGCACGTACAGCTTTGTCCGGAAAATTCTTCGCTGTAGCGTTGATGGCGCTTGCTAAGCCAGCGTTCCCCCCTGCCCCAGTCATAAAGCTACAGATTATCAGAGCAAAAAGGACCGTCGAGGATCCTGCAGTGCCTGAGTCGTATAACTGTCGGATACCAAGATACCCAACAAGAAGTAACGCAAAGGCGACGGGGAGAGATGTGTGAGGCCCTCGATGATCGACGATCCTTCCCCATATTGGACCAGTGCCGTATACGCCCACTAAGAATAGACATTTGGGTGAAATACCGAATCGACTCTCCACTAAAGTACTCACTGTTTCCGGCAAGCGCGATAATATTCAGTTGCGTGTGAGTTAGGTGTAGACGGGAGCCCAGCTGCGGAGCATATGCTACATATAAATTTGTTAGCGGATGAAACTTCAAGACATCTGAACCCGTCATAGCATCCAACACGGCACCAGTATCGGGACAGTAATACAAATATGAGAACCAGAAGTTCGCCATCTTGAGACCAGCGCCATGATAGGACACTGACTTCCGGAAAACATACACCGTGCATTACTCGACGGGGAAAGAAATGAAACTTGCTCACCAGAATAAACCTTTCAATCGAAGATCAGCGCTTTAGGGTAGTCTTTGCCACGACAACGTACATAGTTCGTTCCCGAGCCGAGTGCCACTAACAATGATGCGAGTAGGGTGGTAATTCTCGGCACACTGATCAGCGCAGGTGTGGAAGGTGTCATGATGGTCGCTGCAGCGGCGGAACGATTCAAAGTCGGTGACCCTAACCCTATTCGACATTTCGGGTTTGCCCTCGACGTCCAAACGTTCAACGGGCGTCAATATGGCGCACAAGCTACCTGATGAAATCTTGAAGGAGATTCTTTACCCTGTGCTTCAAGTTGACGACCATTCATTCTCAGATACATCTGCAAAGTCACCATTCTCGTTGATGAATTATTCTAACTCTGAAATTCTCGTCGTTTGCAAACGCTGGCTACGCGTCGCCACTCCTCTTTTATACAATGTTGTCATATTGCGCTCAACGGCTCAAGGTACGATGATGTGTTCTTTCATGTTGCCACAGGTATATTAATCCCATCCTCCAAGGTGTGCCACAAATGAACTGATACATTGATTGAAGGAAGGCTAACCTAAGCTCAAGCTCAAGCACTGGCGGCTGCTCTCAAAGCCAATGGGCAATTGGGACTTTTCATTAAAAAACTGCGTCTCGAAGGGGGATTTGGCACCTCGGTCGGAAACATTATTCTTGCAGCGCCTAATATCACGGATATATACCTCTCGCTCGCAATATGGTCAACTGACAGCGTCACCGGTTTGTGTCGCGGTCTTCCATTCATGAACCCTTCTCGCGTCGTTGTCAAAGACGCCAGGATACAAAGGAACTCTCAGATGCGTCGGTTGTTCTCGACAATCTGTAGTTGCATAAAGATTTGGTCCAACATGGTACGTGGATGTAGCCACTATGATCGACCTCCCTTTTATGGTTGCTCTTAGAAAACCTTTCATTACTTTTCTGATTTCAACAATCGTTTTCCTCTTTTTCAAGCGCTGAAGACGTCTCCGAGCGTCGAAAAAATTTGCATTTTTCACGCCGTATTTGTTTCCAGTCTTGAAGAGATTGCCGATATTCCATCTCTCAAAGTCATAGAAGTCGAGGCTTATGGTCCACCTTTCTCGTTTGCGGAGGCTGCCGCAGCAAATCCCAAGCTTTTGGCATTGGTTCAATTCAAAGACCCGCCAGCCAGGCCACTCATAACCCCTCGAATTTCCGTATGTCAGAACATCCCATCCGCGTCGGATGTGCCTGCCTCGCCACAGACTCCTAACCCATGCTATGTTCCTATGCAATTGGTCGCGATAGACATTCAAGATAAAATATGGTCCAGGGTGCTAGAATTTGCCCTGAACTCCTCATTGCCTTGCGAAATCGGTTCCTCGAATTTCGTAGCGACGAGACTTAGGAATAACCGAGCATCTCTGCTTCTCGTATCGAAACAATTCGAGGTGAGTTTATGATTACAATCGTACGGACTTCCCATTAACGAGCCCAACCTTACCAGAAGCTTTCGATTCCTCATCTTTACCGTCACATTTATATAACCCGACTTGTGGCATTAAATTCACTTGCAGATCGGCTCGTTGCAAGTCCATCCCTCGCACTGTACATACGCTCCTTCTCTGTTTGCATTGACGATTGTCATGTGACTGGCATGGTAGAGGCTACATACAAAATCCTTTCTCGAACTACTGGCCTGGTTAGAGTTCACGGCATGAAGTCAACCAACCCGTTTTCCACTTCAACTTTTCCCAAAATGGACTGGGATAGTTTCAACGTATTGGCCAGAACTTCTGGCTCTACACTCCATGTGTTTCATGACTACGAAGTCATCAGCCCATCGCGGCTGCAGAAAGTGGATGCTTTCAACTCTTTCGTCAATCTTCGTTCATTACGCTGGTCCAGTTCTACTGTATTCGACGTTAACCCGAACTGGATTTCACCCGCTGCTCTCGCTTCATTGGAGACCATCTACTTCAAAGTCTATGATCGAACTTTCGCTGAGATTCTTTCCCGTATGGCGTATGCCTTTTCTTCTTATTCGTCAAATTTGATGCTTACTTCATTGTCTTTCAGGCTACCGTCTTTGTCGCAAGTCATCTTTCATGATTACGCCTCTGATACATTCCCGTTTTTGCTTGCACACGGTTCCAAAATCCACGAATTGGAGTTTCAAAATTGTGACAATCTTCCACCCCGGATGTTTGACGTATGTTCGAACCTAAGGCTTTTGACCCTCGGGACTTGGTCGTCGCCTGTCTGTCGGTAGTACCTTGCCTGTGCCATGACTGATTCCGGATTTCCAGATGCCTGAGTCAAACTTTTTTATCTGTCGGCAAGCAAATCCCTCCCTAGCGATAGTAAAACTAAACATGAACGTTCCGTGCGTAAGCCAAAAATTCTCCCTCAGAGGGAAAAACTAAATTTACTATGTTAGCTCCGCCAAAGGGGAAGCTTTCTTCCGATCCCTTAATCCGGCCCATTTTCCGGCGTTAGTTGAGATTCGGTGCCGTGCATGTCATTGGCCAAGGAGCGAGTGAGTCCATACTCGAATATGCTTTGCTCGTCTTACTTGTGTATCCCCGTCAGGCGAGAAATCGCGAGGGACTCGTGGCACCGATGGGCGGAGATCCTGCTGCAGTGGGGTGTCAAACTCACTGATGCAGCGGGAATACATTGGAGGCCAAGACTGAAGAGGCAGCGACGAACTCGAGAGAGTCATTCGAAATAAAGCATCATTTTTTTCTTTTACACACCATTACCATTCTTCTCCACTTGGGCTGTCAGGGACTCGTTGGCCAATAAATATCATCCAGCCCAAATAAATACTATGGGGCGATGTACAGTACATATATACAGTACTTACGAAAGGCCGATACCACTGTTTTGGACAAATTCATCCAAGAGCTGCGATGTGATGAGCGAGTTAGTAGCAATACTTTCACTATTCCAAATCATTGGCAACTGACCTGGTCCACGTCATCAAGCTTCTTGAACGAATCAGCATAAATACTCTGGATCTCTGGGTGCAGAGATCCAACGTGAAACTTGCGACCGTACAAGTGTTCGTCCACCGGATTCATCGGGGGCGGAATAATCTTTGGTGTTGACCCTGCATATTCGATGATAGCCATCATGTGAGAGATACCAAAATCGTCCTGGGGTATAATTGGTCGCTTCCGCTGGGGTCTTGGTGTCGGATTCTCGGAGGGACTGCCCTTCGGTGTAGGCACTCGTGACGTCGAGTAACCGGCCAAGTCAGACATGACAGATGCGATCGAAGGCTGACGTCGTGAAGTCGCTCCAGAACCTAATTTTGTCGGAGTAGCGGTGCGTGATCTGATTTGTGAGTCTGGGTTGGGTGATTGGGCCTTCAACGACGGCGAGATGGCACGCTGGATACCAGCATTAGTGGGTGTTGGACTTCTGCCAATGAATCCTGGCGTGGAAGCACGCGAGTTCGGACCCTCGTCACTCGGTGGATCATCTAGAGAATATTCTGAAAGAGATGCCGTTCGGGTCGAGTCAACGTTACTCCCCATGGTGGATGTGGAGTTGGACTGCGAAACTGACGCCTGAGAATTGCTCTGGCCACTCTTGATCTTGCTCAACACGCGGTCGAGTCTGTCACCAATCCCGTCCTTATTTCGCACAAGCACACCCTCGAGTAGATCGTTCTTCTGGACGTTGCTTTCGCTCCACTCCTGCTCGATGATGTCACTAATGTCATATGCTTCTCCGTCTGGTGGCACATAAGAATACCGCATTCGATCGTCCACTTCGTAGCGCGAACTCCGTATCATGGCATTTCCAGGAAGTAACACATCTACTCCCCGCAATGAATTCGTCTGCGCCGATAATATAGCACGCTGGTTAGCCCGTGTCGCAGCTCGTTGTGCGGCGATGATCTCTTGTTTCGATGGTTGCCTCGGTTTGCCGTCATCCGCGGGTGACATTTGGGTGTCGGAGCTCGCACTTGAGACTGATGCCGACTCGCGGTGTAGATGGCGCAAGGCAAGCTCATCTAACGGTGCAGAAATCCGATGACGGGTAGCCGAGTTGCGATAGGAAACAGCACGGCGAAGAATGAACACTGGATCAGCAGGGCCAACGTCATCTGGATTTCCGAGAAGTTGAGCAGAGTCGACAGAGCGTCTTTTCCGGTCCGAGAATTGACGCTCTGCGGCACGATAAGCCGGAGGCCGTAGATATGCATCAATGATTCTGCTGGAAGGAGCGAGCTCCCGCTCAGCTGGCACCCAGCATCGTTAGAATCAGCGTAGAAGACGAATGGACTAAACAAACCTTGCGTTCCAGTGTCTACCGCAAGACCATAGCGAACTCTAGTCGAACTTCGCCTTTTCGTGAGTTTATCCTCTACTTCGTCCCCACCATCAACGACACCTTCCGCAATACCGAATCTATCCAACCCCAACTCTATTACTTCCGCGACGGTGACATTCTTGGGGAATAAGAAAACCTTGCGCCTCCAATTCTGTGAGACGCTAGACGACGAGGTGGCTGCACTCTGCGGTCGATCCCGTAGAGTGTGCTTGAATACGATGGCTTCCGTCAGGGGATCAAACACCATGTCGTCCGGTAGGTCATCAGGATATATAACCAGTTGCATTGCAAACCTGAAAGAGGGTGAACTGAATCGTTCAGGCGTCATGTTGTTGGCTTGAGCACTTGATACGGTGAGATATTGGCTCTTCGGCCCTTGACCGTCGGATTGGTTGACCGTAGTATTAGCGGTTGTATTGTTGCCTTCGTCACCTGTGCTGTTGTCGTCAACGCCTCCAGGACTTCTCCTGTTCAGATAAAACTTAACCGCCGAATCGTCCGTGAAGTCATTCATGGAGAGTTTGGTTATGGCGGGATGCATGGAAAGGTTACTCGCCACGGAGCTGATGCTGCCCACGCTACTCCTCTTAACCTTTGGCAACTCCATGGCCGCTTCAACGAGTGTCTCAAACACGCCAAGTGGATTTTCGCTGGGAAGCAACACGGCAGAAGATCCCTCGAGTTGCTTGACGGTCAAGTAGTAGTCTTTCGCATCTTCCCCAGCCGGAAGCCTGAAGCGTTGGATTGCTTGTCGCACGAGGTCCAAGGAAGTCGTCGAAGTGTTTAAGAGGACAGTCTTGAACGTGGCTTCGGTCTGTAGATTCTTGCCCGCAAATACACGAATGACACTGAGTTCTGGAACGCCAACGCCTTGTCCGTCAATAGCCGATGGTGACAAGACCAATGATCCAGGCCGGGGACGCGAGCCAGGCTGTCCGGGAACCAATCCGGACGCTGAACTGGTCGTGGAACTGTAAGACGTAGACCCTGTCATAACCGCTGCGGTCTGCAGGCCGTAATTCGCCTGTGCCTCCGGTGGTGAAGAAGGAGACCGATTGAGGTATTGTTGGTATAGGGCTTGTTGTTGCTGGTCCCGCTGGCGCAACTGTGACGCGTGTTGAGATACTTGGGGAGGAGGGGAGGCGTTCCGTGGCTGCTCTCGCTTGGAGTCCGTAGACGTACGGATGTCACGCTGCTGCTGCATCGCCATCGCTGTGGTTGGCGAAGAGACTCCGTCCATGGCGGAAAGGGAGGGACGACCGCCAGATCTCGTGGAATCTTCCGATCCGCGACTTACATCACCTCCGCTGTCAACGGACGTAATCGACGATCCTTGCTTATCCTTATTTTTGTCCTTCCTCCTGCCAAAGAAGCCAAAGACAGATGATTTCTTCTTCTTTTCCTTGTCCTTGCTGCCAGCATCATCCTCGGGTTGATCCTTGCGTAACTTCCCTCCCGCTGGCGCCTTGGCTAGACTAGCCGAGCTGACGGGCGGTGCCATCTTCCCTTTGTTCGCTTTCTTCCTGGATGACTCTTCTAAGGCCTCGATTTCCTCTCTGGTTCGTTTACGATCATCATCTTGCTGCTTCATTACGGCACTCGGGAGGAGCGGGCCATTGGAAGGCTGATCGGTATCCAATCGTACTTCACGGACAGTCGGGGGCGTTAAGGTAATCTTGCGAGTTTCAGTGGCTTCCAAGGGATCGATACGGGTGAGCAAAGGTTGCGAAATTTGTTGCCCTTTATCGGGTGAAACGACCAGTCGTTCTCGGGAACCCTGCTGACGCAAAGTTTGCGGTGCTGGGCCGGGCTGCTGAACAGGTTGTTGTAGAGGTGTTTGTATTTGCGGTGCTACCAGTTGCTGATTGGTGGATTGTTGTAACTGCTGCTGCTGTTGGGCCTGCAGAAGCTGTTGCTGTTGAGCTTGCAGAAGCTGTTGCTGTTGCTGCAGCTGCAGTTGTTGTTGTTGCAATTGCTGTTGCGTTGGTTGTTGCTGCTGGAGCTCGACGGTAGGACCGAACCGCACGGCCGAAGCCCCACCACCTTGGAGTTGTGGAGCATGGATTGGAGCCTGACGAGCTTGCATCTCTTCAGCAATAGTGTCGTCCCAGCCCATACCGTCGTCTGGTTCCATGATCTGCCCATCATCATCAAGGAGATGCTTCTGCAGCTGCTCTTCCGCAAGACTCATGTCCTCGTCTTCGTAACCGTCATCGTCCCATTCGATATCTTCATCTTCCTCTTCGTCTTCGTGCCAGACAGCTGGTGGGTAGCGGTGGACAGAGAGTGATGGTTTGAATGCTACACCTCTAGTAGAGCCAGCTTGGTTCCGCGGTTCGGTGACGTTGCGTCCAGGGACGGGAGAAGGCGATTGATTTGACCTCGTTCGGGCGTGAAAGTTGCCCTCTTGTAGTTCGGCTTGGGTAGCAAGAGCGAGCTTAGAGGGAGCGATAAACTTTGTGTAAAGCGTATAAAGTATAAACAGCAGACTCACATCGACGTTGCGGTGCTTATTCAACCTTGCGAGACGTTCGAATGGAGTCTCGATATTTTCCGCTGGTATGTATCCGACCTCCTGAGTTTTGAGAACGCGGACAAGCCACCAGTAGCTGTTACTGTCGTCCATCAAAAACAAGCTGTCACCTTTGACGACATTAGCCTGGCCTTCAACGGTTGCGGCAAAACTGTGTAGGGAGTAGACGAGATCGAAATCGATAGATTCGTTCGGTATTGAGAGCGAAGACGAGCCGTCGTCGTCATCTTCGATGTATTCTACGTCCCGGTCCTCTCCGTCAGAATCGTCCTCGAGAATGGAGTGCTCTTCATCATCGGCACCAGCGTAGTTAGCAGCGTCAGCATGGGATTGGACACCGTCGGTTTGAATCTGTTCACGCAGGTCAAACGTATCCTGAATTACAGTCCGTCTAGGATCTGATTGCATGCGAAAAGGTTAAGGAAAGGGTATTTGGTGGTGGGTATGGTCCAAGGTCAGTATGTGATAATAAATGCGTGGGAATGTCATAGCTACGAATGGCACCGCCCAGAAAGCGTCAAAGGAAACGAAAAAGACGCGCTGTATCAAGCCAGAGCTCGTCGTCCTCGTCTTCTGGATCTGATTCAGACACTACTTCAGACAAAGTCCAGGAGCAGCCATCTCCAGTCAAACCTCATGTCCAGGAGCAATCTCTTGAATCATCCTCGTCAGAAGACTCAGACTCAGACTCGTCCAATGAGATCCCACTGTCGCCTCGGGTTCAACCTTCTTTGAATAAAGCCATTCCTTCGAGGCCACCTCCGTCCCCATCTCCACCACCCGTCACGATTCCTCCATTCATACCTCCGCCAAATACCGAAGGGCATGACGAGAGTCAGGAGCAGATGCTGAAGGACAGGTTCAGGAAATTTTGGATGTCCTCGATTGCAGATGGATTCAAAGAAGATCTAGAGGAAATTCACAAGGTGAGCATGGCGCTCGAATCTAATACCATATTCCTGAAAATCACCCAAGGAACCCAATCTTGGGACCTCACGCCTAGCATTACTCATTGAGTCCTTGGCCTCGGGCGCTGATGTGTTTACATCTTCGTCTACATCAGGCAGCGAGATCAACGAAATGCAAGTCGTTCTTGATCCATAACGAAAGCGCAGCTTCGTGGACAGCGAGCTCCTCACGTAATGCTTGATGTTTCTCCGATTTATTTACAAAAATTCAATGATGGATTCGACCTGTTCTAGATACACTTGCAACGAGCATATACTTAAAATCATTTTAAGAAATTTATTATTAATGAGTTCATTATTATCTTTAATGTTGTCGCTAATCACCATCAGTAGTAACAGAAACTCGTGCACTTTCGTCCGCAACCCAAGTCTCCACCATCTTGAGGAATCACAACGCAATGGGTAGGACTCCGGAATCAAGAGGGCTTGTGGGACATGAAAGCCGCAGGATG
>Ga0209006_10003302_pt1 | contig 14686 bp, 11 predicted proteins | sample JacPin_JW_Ref_O2_FD_188567 | JGI IMG/M metagenome (GOLD analysis project Ga0209006, IMG submission 188567) | Forest soil microbial communities from Algoma, Ontario, Canada - Jack Pine, Ontario site 1_JW_Ref_O2 (SPAdes) (version 2) | ecosystem: Environmental > Terrestrial > Soil > Boreal... | reverse complement strand
CATGCGTGCCTCGGCCGCGTAGGTCAAGAGTTCGCCATCGTCGGGGCGCAGTTTCATGGCGCGCTCGAGAATGTTGAAGGCGTCGTCGTAGCGTCCTTGTTGGACCAGGGCAAAGTAAAGGGTGCGGGCCGGCTGGCTCGATTCGGCGCCGAGCCGATCCATGGCTTCCCGGATCACCGCCTGGGCCTCGGCGCGCGCTTCCGCGATGGCGCGTTCATAGGCGGCGAGCACCTGCTCCGTGGCCGGGTTTATGACATCGAACGTCGAGGCGCCATCGACCAGCTTGCCGTTGATCAGCAGGCTGTAGTCACTGACGTGTTGGGGACGCATTTCCGCATTCATGACGGACTCTCCGGGTTGTCAGATGTGGATCAGGGCTGGCCGACGGCTACCGCGGTCGCCTTGAAGGGTTTCGTCGGCGGAGGCGTGGCGGGGGCATTCGGGCCACGCATGAAAGCCGCTAGCTGGCCTTCCAGCACATAAGCGGTGGTGCCGACTACGGTGACGGCTACAGGGCCATCGGGATAGCCCTCTTTCACCGTCGTCACTTTACCAGTATCACCGCTCAGTGCGATGCGCGACAGGCGGCCGCCGTTCCCGCCTTCGATGATCAGAACGTCGCTCTTACCGAAGCTGCGCATGCCATCCGGGCGTGTGATCTCGCGATCGAGCTTCACCTCGATAAGTCCGTGCGGAGTAGGGACGCGGCCTTCGAGATGCATCAACTTGCCGAAATGCGGCGCGATTGTTGCGCGCGATCGCCATAAAGTTGGCGTTCGGCGAGAACGGCGATCGGTGGCTTCGCGAGTGCAAATCCCGCATCGAGCTGCGCGACGGTGATGAAAACGTTTGTATTCTCTTGCTCGTCATTCCGGCTTTCGCCGGGATGACGAGCTACGGGCGGCGCATCGAGAAATTGCTGCCACGATGCCACGACGTGCGGATTTACTCCGGCCGTATTTAATTGTTCAATCAGTCCCTCGCGACGGCCGGCCGAATCGGTGGCAATCAACACGCGACCGTCGTAACCGTCGACGAACCGTTTCAATTCTTCGAACGGCGTCTCGCGCTTTTTCGCCGCGACGACCGGCGCCGCCTGCGTGCCGAGATCGATCGCGTGTTCATTCGTATCTGCTGCGACGATTTCGGCGCGCAACCGCTGATTGAGCTGCTCGCGCAACGATTGCGGCGGAAGATACAGTTCCGCGACCGGAAGAATCGGCCGTTCGATGTCGTGCGCGCGATTGTCGTAACGCGTCTGCGCCTGATTCCAGAACGTATCCGCAGCGTCCAGCGCGTTCTGCGACGTGACGAACAATGTGCCGTCGCCGAGATAATCGAACAATGTCTCGGTGTGATCGAAAAATAGCGGCAAGTAATATTCGATGCCTGCCGGCGTCGTGCCTTCTTTCAAATCCTGATAGATCGGACAGCGGCGCGGATCGATGGGAAACCGCTTGCGCAATTTGTTGCGAAACGATTTGACGGATTCTTCGGTAAGCGGAAATTCACGCGCGGGCAACAAATCCACTTTTTCGATCTTGTGCAGCGAGCGCTGATTTTCCGGATCGAAACTGCGGATCGATTCGATCTCGCGATCGAACAATTCGATGCGATACGGTTCGCCGCTGCCCATCGGAAAAATATCGAGCAATGCGCCGCGCACGGCGAATTCGCCGGGCTCCTGCACCTGGGGCACGGCGCGATAGCCGGAAGCCTGAAGACGGCGCTGTTCGGATTGCAGATCGAGTGTCTGCCGCAACGCGAGCTGCAGGCTGGAGCCACCGATGAAACTGCGCGGTGCCAAACGCTGCATCAAGGTCGCCACCGGGACAACGAGAATGCCGCGATTGATCGACGGCAACCTATACAGCGCGGCGATGCGCCGCGACACGATGTCCGGATGCGGCGGAAAAAGATCGTACGGCAGCGTTTCCCAATCGGGAAAATGCATGATGTCGATCGCGTTGCCCGCAAACAGTTGCAGGTCCGCTTCGAGCGTGTGCGCAGCGTGCGTATCGTGCGTGACAGCCACGACGATGCCGTCGTGCGCGCGCGCCGCCTCCGCGAGCGCAAGCGCGTGCGCGCTGCCGTGCGGCGAAATCCAGTACGTGCGGCGTTTCGCGTCGCGCGGCAGCGGTGGGTTTATGAGCATGCGTTCGATCATTAAATAAAATTAAGACTGCGCCGGACCATCGTGTGCCAGCGCGGAATCGTGCATTGTAGCGGTCCGGAGTGACGCGACGTGCGCCGTTCCATGACTTTCGATCTATATTCGCGCGATTGGATTCACAAGTCTTTACGCCGCTCGCGGCACAGAAATTTTGCATTCGGCCATAATAGCGACCATGTCGAATCGCCCTTCGTTGGCCATTTTTGCGCGCGCCGTTTTCCCGGCGATTTTTGCTGTCGCCCTCGTCGCCTGTTCCGGCAAGAAACCGCCGCCGCCCGATGCTGCCGTGCCCGTCGATACGGCGAAAGTGATCAAGAAAACGGTGCCTGATCTGATCGATGCGCCGGGGTCCGTCGAGCCTATCGACACCGTCGCGGTGAAGTCGCTCGTCGACGGCCAGTTGCTCGAAGTGCGCGTGAAAGACGGCGACGAAGTGAAGAAGGGCGAACTGCTGTTCAAGATCGATCCGCGTCCCGCGCAGGCGACGCTCGCGCAAACGGAAGCGGCGCTGGCGAAAGATGCGGCGGCGAGCGATCTGGCCAAGGCGCAGCTCGATCGCTATGAGCCGGTCGCCACGAAGGGATTTATCTCCGCCGATCAGATGCAGCAATATCGGACCGCATACGCCGCGGCGGCCGCGAGCGTGAAAGTGGATCAGGCCAATGTCGACGCGACGAAGCTCACGCTCGGCTATACGGATATTTTCGCGCCAATCGATGGTCGCGTCGGCCGCATTCTCGTGCAGGCGGGCAATCTGGTGAAGGCGAACGACACACAGCCGCTCATCACCATTAACCGTATTTCGCCTATCTATGTGAATTTCTCGATTCCCGGTTTGTATGTCGATCGCGTTCGCAACGCGCACAGCAAAGGCATGCTGCCCGTATTCGCGTCGGGCGACGGCATTGATGGACGCATAGATGGCCAGATGTCTTTCATCGACAATGCGGTGGATCCGGCGACGAATACCGTCAAGTTGCGCGCGAATTTTCCCAACGCCGACGAGCGACTGTGGCCGGGCGAGTTCGTCAACATCACGCTCACGCTAGGCACGGACACGAGTGCGCTCGTGGTTCCGGATGCGGCGGTGAAGGCCGGCCCGAACGGAACATACGTATTCCTCATCAAGCCGGACAGCACCGCCGAGCAGCGCAGCGTCAAGGTGACGCGCAGCGTGAACGGCGAATCGATGATTTCCGACGGTCTTGCGGAGAACGATGAAGTCGTCACCGACGGACAGTCGCGTCTCATCAATGGAACGAAAGTGAAATCGCGCAGTTCGGAAAAGACGGCAGCCAAATGAGTTCGATGTCGGAGATTTTCGTCCGCCGGCCCGTCATGACGACGTTGGTCATGGTCGGCATTCTCGTTTTCGGCGTGGTCGGTTACCGCTTGCTGCCGGTGTCGGATTTGCCGAACGTCGATTTTCCCACGATCCAAGTTACCGCCACGCTGCCCGGTGCGTCGCCGGAAACGATGGCATCAGCCGTCGCCACGCCGATGGAAAAACAATTCTCCACGATCGCCGCGCTCGATTCGATGACGTCGGTGAGCGGCATCGGCCAAACGCAGGTCACGCTGCAGTTCACGCTCGAACGCAACATCGATGATGCGGCACTCGACGTGCAGTCGGCGATCTCCGCCGCGTTGAAACAGTTGCCGCCGACGATGACGACGCCGCCGACGTTCCGCAAAGTGAATCCCGCCGACGCGCCGATCTACTTCATCGGAATGGATTCGGATACGTTGCCGATTTCCAAAGTCGACGAGTATGGCGAATCGTTGCTCGCACAACGATTGTCGATGATCGATGGCGTCGCGCTCGTCAACGTTTACGGTTCGGCGAAATATGCAGTGCGCATCGATCTCGATCCCGCCGCGATGGCCGCGCGCGGCCTCGGCATCGATCAGGTTTCCGCAGCGGTGGGCAACGGCAACGTCAATTTGCCGACCGGAACGCTGTACGGCAGCGATCGCACCTACAACGTGATGGTCAACGGTCAGTTCGAAGCGGCCAAGCCGTTTGCGGATCTCATTGTCAGCTATCAAAACGGCGCGCCGGTTCGCCTGCGCGACATCGGGCATATCTACGATGGAATCCAGAACGACAAACTCGCTGCGTGGGTGAACGGCAAACGCGGCGTTCTGCTGGCCATCCAGAAACAACCCGGCGTAAACACGGTCGCGGTCGTGCAGCGCATAAAAGAAGTCATCCCCGGGTTCAAGAAACAACTACCGGCCGGCGTATCGCTGAAGGTTTTTTACGATCGAACGGAGAGTATTCGCGCATCCGTCGACGATGTGGAATTCAGTCTGCTTCTCGCGCTCGGTCTCGTCATCCTGGTCATCTTCGTATTTCTGCGAAATCTGTCGGCGACCATCATTCCGTCGCTGGCGTTGCCGATGTCGATCGTCGGCACGTTCGCGATCATGTATCCGTTCGGCTACAGCCTGGACAATCTTTCGTTGATGGCGCTGACGCTGTGTGTGGGATTCGTGGTCGACGACGCTATCGTGATGCTCGAAAACATCTCGCGCCACATGGAAATGGGCAAGACGCCGCTGCAGGCTACGTTCGACGGCGCCAAGGAAATCGGATTCACCATCCTGTCGATGACGCTATCGCTCGCGGCGGTGTTCATTCCGATCCTCTTCATGAGCGGCATCATCGGACGGCTGCTGCACGAATTCGCCGTCACCATTGTCGCGGCGGTGTTGGTATCGGGTTTCGTCTCGCTCAGCCTAACGCCGATGCTGTGCAGCCGCATGCTGAAACCGCACGGTAACGAGAAACACGGACGCATGTATCAACTGTTCGAAGATTTCTTCGACGGCATGCAGAATTTCTACAAGCGCACGCTGCACGTGGCGCTGGCGCATCGCGGATGGGTGATCGTGTTGTTCGTGCTCACCATCGTGGCGACGGCGGTTTTATTCGTCTTCGTGCCGAAAGGATTCTTGCCGAGCGACGACACCGGCCAGCTTTTTGTGTTCACGGAAGCCGACCAGGACGTCGGCTTCGACGAGATGGCGCGCAAGCACAACGAGGCGGCGAAAATCATCGCCGACGATCCGGCGGTGCAGGGCGTGATGGCGTTCATCGGCGTATCGGGCAGCAGCGCATCGCTGAATCTGGGCCGCATGATCGTCACGCTGAAACCACGCAGCGAACGCGGATCGCCCGACGAAGTGATTCAGGAAATGCGCCCGAAGCTCAACGGTATTCCGGGCTTCAAGGTATATCTGCAGAACATCCCAATCATCCGCATCGGCGGGCAGCTCACGAAGACGCAGTATCAATACACGTTGCAGGACATCGACACGAAGGAACTGTTCGCGTTCGTGCCGAAACTCGTCGACTCCATTTCGAAGTTGCAGGGATTTCAGGACGTCACCAGCGACCTGCTGATCGCAACGCCCGAGATGGACGTGAAGATCGATCGCGACGCCGCATCCGTCGTCGGCGTGACGGCATCGCAGATCGAAAATGCGTTGTATACCGCGTTCGGGCCGCAACAGGTGTCGACGATCTACACATCGATCGATGAATACTGGGTGCTGATGCAGGTTGATCCGAAAAAGCAGAACGATCCGGGCATCCTCGGACAAATCTATATTCATTCGAGCGGCGGGCAACTCGTACCGCTGTCGGCCGTGGCGCACTTCGATAAGTCCGTGGGCGCGGCGACGATCAGCCATCTCGGCCAGGTGCCGTCGGTGACGATCTCGTTCAACCTGGCGCCCGGCGTGTCGCTGGGCGAAGCCGTCGAGCGCATCGACGGCGCGGTCTCGAAGATCAATATGCCGGATACGATCACCGGTTCGTTCCAGGGCACCGCGCAGGCGTTTCAGTCGTCGATCTCCAGCATGGGCTCCTTGTTGCTCTTCGCGGTGTTCGTGATCTATCTCGTGCTGGGAATTCTGTACGAAAGTTTCATCCATCCGCTGACGATTTTGTTCGGCGTGCTCACCGCCGCGTTCGGCGCGTTGCTGACGCTGCTCATTTTCCACATCGATCTGAATCTGTATTCCGCCGTCGGTCTCATCATGCTCATCGGCATCGTCAAGAAAAACGCGATCATGATGATCGACTTCGCACTGGAGAAGCAGCGCGAAGGCGAGAATGCTGCCGACGCTATCTTCGACGCCTGCATCGTGCGATTCCGACCGATCATGATGACGAGCTTCGCCGCGTTGTTCGGGACGCTGCCGATCGCACTTGGTGTCGGTGCCGGCGCAGAATCGCGGCGTCCTCTTGGTGTCGCTGTCGTGGGCGGATTGCTGACGTCGCAAGTGCTTACACTGTATCTGACGCCGGTGATTTACCTGTATTTCGAACGCCTGCAGGAATGGCTGCAGCATCGGCGTGGCAAGAAGAAGGGCAAAACTCCGGTCGATTCCACGCATACGGCGATTGAATCGCATTGAGCTGACGCCGGCGTTACTTTCGAGGGATTCGATTTTCCGGCGATGCACGCTAGCATCGCCGCACCACAAAGCGGGGAATTTCAGATGAAGACCGTATCGAGTATGACTCGACCGACGCTTATTGCCTTGGCGATGTCCGTCGTCTTTTTGGCTGGCTGCGATCGCACGCCACAAAATGCCGCGCAGACGTCCACGCCCGCTCCGGTGCCGGTAAAACACGACGTTGTTGCCGACAACATCGATACCACCGTGAGTCCCGGCGATGACTTTTTCACCTTCGCGAATGGCGCGTGGCTCAAGAAGAATCCGATTCCTTCCACGGAAGCATCATGGGGCATCGGCTTTCTCGTGCGGGACGATCTCTACGACAAACTGCGCAAGATCAGTGAAGACTCCGCGCAGAAATCTGCCGCGCCAGGAAGCGACGAACAGAAGATTGGCGATTTCTGGAGCACGGCCATGGACGATGCGCTCGCCGAAAAGCAAGGGCTCGCGCCGATCAAGGCGGAGCTCGATCGCATCGACGCCGCGAAGAATCTGTCGGACATACTCGACGCCGCGTTCGCCATGCAGCAGATACGCGCGGCGACGCTCTTCGAAGGGGAAATCCAGCAAGACGAAAAACAAAGCGATGTGATGGCCGTCTATCTGGAACAGGGCGGACTGGGTTTGCCGGACCGCGACTACTACTTCAACCCGGAAGAAGGCATCGCAAAAACGCGCGCAGCCTATGTCGTGCACTTGCAGCGCATGCTCAAGTTGCTCGGCGACGACGATGCGTCGGCGGCCGCAGGCGCACAGCAAGTAATGGCGTTCGAGACGGCGTTGGCGAAATCATCGCGGGAACTGGCCGATCTGCGCGATCCGCAAAAGAACTACAACAAGATGGCACCGGCGGAACTGACAACAAAATATACGCCGTCGATCGATTGGACCGCTCGGCTCGGCACGTGGAACGTCGCGCTGCCGACGGTGATCGTCGGGCAGCCCGAATTCTTTTCGGGTCTGGAAGCGCAATTGAAGCTGACGCCCGTGCCCGTGCTGCGCGATTACCTGCGCATTCATCTGGTGGACGACTATGCGCCGTTCCTCGGCAAAGCCGTCGACGAAGAAAATTTCGATTTCTACGGTCGCACGTTATCGGGCCAGAAAGAGCAGCGCCCGCGCTGGAAGCGCACGCTCGATGCGGAGAACCGCGCCATCGGCATGATTCTCGGCCGTCTGTTCGTGCAGGCGTATTTCCCCGAAGCCGCCAAGCAGCGCTATAACAACATGGTGGAAGCGATCCGTACCGCGTTCGGCGAACGCATCGACAAACTCGATTGGATGAGCGATGCCACCAAGAAAAAAGCGCACGAGAAACTCGCAGGGCTTACCAAGAAAGTGGGTTATCCCGATAAGTGGAAGGATTACTCCGCGTTGGTCGTCGGCCGCACTTCGTATGCGGAAAACGAAATGAATGCGCGCCGATGGTCGTTCAACGACCGCGTGTCGAAACTCGGCAAACCCGTCGACCGCGCCGAATGGGACATGACGCCGCAAACCTACAACGCCTACTACAATCCATCGAACAACGAGATCGTGCTTCCCGCCGCGCAGTTCGCGATTCCGGGATTCGCCGATGCCGACGTGGACGATGCTGTGGTGTACGGCTACGCGGCGGGATCGACCATCGGCCACGAAATGACGCATGGCTTCGACGATCAGGGACGGCAATTCGATGCCGCCGGCAATCTCAGCGACTGGTGGACGAAAGAAGACGCCGACAAATTCAATCAGCGCGCCGCCGTCATGGTGAAACAGTTCGACGCGTACGAACCGATTCCCGGCCTGCACATTAACGGCAGCGCGAGCCTCGGCGAAAACATCGCCGACTACGGCGGCATGCTGATCGCACTCGATGCGTTCAAGAAAACGGATCAATACAAAAAGAACGAAAAGATTGCCGGCTACACGCCGATGCAGCGCTTCTTTCTCGGCTACGCGTTGTCATGGCTGTTCGAAACCAACGATGCCATGCTGCGCCGCTCGCTGCTGAGCGACGTGCACGCGCCGCCGAAATGGCGCACGAATGGACCACTGTCGAACATGCCGGATTTCTGGGCGGCGTTCGACGTGAAACCGGGGCAGGCGATGCGCCGCGCGGATGCGGATCGTGTCGATATCTGGTGATCGCAACGTCGCGGATGCGATGATGCGATCCGGATTTTCGGAGCGAATCGCGTGGGCATGAAGAAAACCGCATTGGCTTTCCTGGTTTCGCTCGCATGCGGCGGTGCGGCTAATGCAAAGGACATCGTCATCCACGCCGGCACGCTGATCGACGGCGTGTCGGAAACGCCGCGCCACAACGTGTCCGTTCTCGTTCACGATGACCGGATCGCATCGGTCGAAACCGGTTTCGTCACGCCGGCTGGCGCCGAAGTCATCGATCTTTCGCACGACACCGTGCTGCCGGGCTTTATCGATTGCCATGTGCACATCTCGGCGAAACTGCCAAGTAGCGCGAACGCCATCGAAGATTGGTTGACGCACAGCGATCTCGACCGCGCGTTCGACGCTGCCGTTTTCGTGCGCCAAATGCTGCAGCAGGGATTCACCAGCGCGCGCGATGTCGGTGGCGGCGATGAAACGCTCGCTGTTCGCGATGCGATCGATGCGGGAAAGATTCCCGGTCCGCGCCTGTGGGTTTCGCTTGAACCGTTAGGACCGACGGCGGGCCATAACGATCCGAAAAACGGACTCGATCCGAAACTTACACACGCGGGTTGGGATGCCGGCATCGTCGACTCGCCCGAGCAGGCGCGCGTGCGCGTGCGCGAGCACAAAGGCCGCGGTGCGAATCTTATCAAGCTCATGCCGTCCGGCGGCATCGCCTCGACCGGCGACGATCCGCGCGCGCAAACGATGACGAACGACGAAATGCGCGTCGCGGTCGAAACCGCGCACGGGTTGGGCATGAAAGTGGCCGCACATATTTATCCCGCCGCCGCCATCGAGAACGCTGTACGCGCGGGTGTCGATTCGGTCGAACACGGTTCGTTTGCTACCGCGCAGACGTTCGCGCTGATGAAAGAACATGGAACGTATCTCGTGCCCACGTTGACGGTGTACGACGTCTTCTATCAAGTCGCGCAACAGCATCCCGAATTGCTGCAGCCGGGAACTGCCCCGAAAGAACTCGCGAATGATCTGCTGCCGAAGAAAAATTTGCCGCTAGCGGTGAAGTCCGGTGTGAAGATAGCGCTCGGCACGGATATCGGCGAGGGCGACCATACGCAGGAATTCGCGCTGCTCATCGCCAACGGCATGTCGCCGATGCAGGCGATTATGGCCGGCACACGCAACGGCGCGGATCTGATCGGCGCATCCGACCGCATCGGTTCGGTGCAGCCCGGCCGTTTCGCGGACATCGTGTCGGTAGTTGGAGATCCTCTCGCCAATCCGGACGCGCTGCGCCACGCCCAGTTCGTAATGAAAGGCGGAGTGATCTACCGCGCGAACGGCGCGCCGGCGACGACCAACTAAGCGAGCGCGAGCCGCATTTGCACCACGCCTGGATCGCCGATTTGTGTATGTCGATGGAAGCCCAGAGATTCGCACAGGCGCAGCATCGGATCGTTTTCCAGCAGCACGTCGCCCCAGATTTCCACCGCGCCGCGCCGACCGCATTCGTCGATGAGGCAGCGCATGAGCCGGGTGCCGAGACCTTGTGCCGTGTATTGGCGCTGCACGACGATCGCGAATTCCGCCGATAGCGTAGTCGGATCGATGTAGGCGCGCGCCACGCCGCGAATTTCGCGCTCGGCGATTTCCGGCGGGTCGACGAATACGAAAGCGACGCTCGTCTGCGCATCGAGATCGCACAGGCGCACCGCGAAATCGTGCGGCAGTTCGGTGAGCGGATGCAGGAAGCGCATGCGCACTTCCTCAGGACTCAACCGCGCGAAGCCGCGCTGTAGCGGCACCACGTCGTCCGCATTGATGTGCCGCAGCACCAGCGTGCCGCCGTCGCTCATGGTGACGCGATCTATCTCCGCAGGTTCCGTTGTCGCGGAGTGGGTTGGATCGGTCGTTTTTGCTACAGTCACGGCGACACGATGCCCGAATGCGTTCGAGCACGCCACCTAATCAGCGGAATTTCGCGTGAACGAGAACGATCTCAGCGCGCTCAGCTCGCCTTGGCCCGGCGTGACGCAGGACATCAAGTGGGAAGATGATCTCGTCTTTTCCGTCCGCGGAAAAATGTTCGCGGTGTATTGCATGCGCGGCCCTGACAAAGGACGCCTTTCGTTCAAGGTCGATCCCGATCGCTTCCTGGAATTGACCGATCAGCCGGGCATCGTGCCGGCGCATTACATGGCGCGGGCGTTCTGGATTACCCTGGTCGAGCCGGAGCGTTTCAGCCGCGACAACATCCAGAATTTCGTACGGCATTCGTACGAGCTGGTGCGCGCAAAACTTACCAAACGCATGCAGGCCGCGCTGACGGCGAAGGAAACGAAATAGTCTGTGTTCGTAACGATGTATCTGCCGGCTTCGGGGATACCGCTTTTCGAACCGCGGGCGATTCATGACCTTCTCCACGGCGGCTGCGATAGAACGCAATGCTAGACTCGGCTGCTGACACCGTATTGGCAGTAGCATCGAATGTCCGGCAAGGCCAATTCCCTCACGACAATCTTCTTTGCGCTAGGCGCAAACTTCGCCATCTTTGTCGCCAAGCTCGCCGCCGCCTTGCTGACAGGTTCGGGCGCGATGCTGGCGGAGTCGATTCATTCGCTCGCCGACTGCTGCAATCAAGGACTGCTTTTAGTCGGCATGCGCCAATCCAAACGTGCGCCGTCGGCCGATCATCCGCTCGGTTACGGCATGGTCGTATATTTTTGGTCGTTCATCGTCGCCCTCATGCTGTTCACCGTCGGTGGGTTGTTCTCGTTTTACGAGGGCATCTACAAGATCGAGCATCCGGAACCACTGCGCATGCCGTGGCTCGCCATCGTTGTGCTGAGTTTCTCGCTGATCGCCGAGTCGTTTTCGATGTGGGGATGCCTGCGCGAAGTACGCAAGGCGCGCGGCGGAAAAAATCTCTGGCGCTGGTTTCACGAAAGCCGGCAGAGCGAATTGATTGTCGTGTTCGGCGAGGACCTTGCCGCGCTGCTCGGCCTGTTGTTTGCGATGGCGGCCGTTGTCGCCACGCACGTGACCGGCAATCCGGTTTTCGATGCCTACGGTTCAATCGCCATTGGCGCGCTTTTGTGTATCGTGGCGATCTTTGTTGCGCGCGAAGTCGCCTCGCTGCTGATCGGCCAGAGCGCCGAACCGACCCTGCGCGATGCGCTATGCGATTACGTACGTGCGCGTCCGGAGATCGAACACGTGTTCCGCATCATCACGCTGCAGCTCGGTCCGGATGTGATGGTGTCGATCAAGGCGAAGATGCGTGGCGAATTGTCGGGTGCCGAGATGATCGAGGCGATCAACCGTGTCGAAGCGGCCATGAAGCGTGAATTTCCCGATGTGCGATGGTCGTTCTTCGAGCCTGACATCGACGACTGAATTTTTCGGCCACGGCGATTAGCAAGTAAAAGATCGTAAGCGGTCGGCGAATTCAAAACACCGTTCTGGCATCATCCACATCAAACAGTCGCACAACAAGCAGACATGGATCCAAAACTGATTACGCCGATTTTGATGGTCGCGGTCCTGGCATGGGCGATCTACCGACGTGTCCGCCGCACGATCGGGCGGCAGCCATTGCAACCCAAACGCATGCAGGCGCGGATGTTCGTGCTTTCGCTCGTCGGCATAATCACGCTCGCCGTTTCGTTTAGCGATATAGAACTGGCTGGCGCGTTGGCGGCGGGTGCGGCTGCCGGCGCGGCGCTCGGCTATTTCGGCTTGCGCCATACGAAGTTCGAGACGACGCCGCAAGGCCAGTTCTACACGCCGCACCTGTATATCGGACTTGCCGTCACACTGCTGTTCCTCGGCCGGCTTGCGTATCGTTTTATATTTTTATACCCCGGCATGCAGGCAGCGGCCAAGATGAACGAGAGCCCATTCGCGGCGTATCAGAAAAGTCCGCTCACGCTGGCGATCTTCGGCGTGGTAATCGGCTATTACGTGGCGTACTACGCCGGCGTGATCCGCGAAAGCCGGCGCCTCGCTGCCGCCGCTCCCAACGTCGATGCACCGTCGGACCCGTCGAGGAACGCGAACGGCTGAAGCGTCATTCTCTGGTCAGCCACTCCACGTCGTGCTGTCCGAATCGTCCTTGCACGAGATGCTCACGCAGCACAGCTAGCAATTCCTTCAGCTGCTGATCGAATTTCCACGGCGGATTGACGATCATCATGCCGCACCCGTTCAAGCGCAACGCCGAGTTGTCCGGATGCAGCAGCAACTGCGCACTCAGCACGTTCGGAATTTTCTTGCGGTCGAACCAGCGTTTGAAAGGCAGTACTTGCTGACGCAATTTGATCGGGTACCAGATCGCATAAATGCCATTGCGCCATCGGGCATGCGCCGTTTCGAGTGCACTCTCGATCGATCGGAATTCGTCCTCCTGCGCTTCGAAGGGCGGATCGATCAGCACGAGTCCACGCTTTTCCTTCGGCGGAACCAGCGCTGCGACCGCGGCATAACCGTCGCGATGATGCACGCTTATGCGCGCGTCGCCGGCGAACAGCGATTTCAGGGCTTTCGCCTCGTCGGACTGCATCTCGCAGAGAATCGCACGGTCCTGTTCGCGCATCAGCGAGCTGGCGATGAGCGGCGAGCCCGGATAGGCGGTCAAATCCTTTGCGCCGCCGGCCGGGTTCAGCGCACGCACGAGGTTTAGATAAATGTGCAGCGCCGCGGGCAGTCGCGTCGCGCCGAGCAGCCGCATTACGCCGCTCTCGTATTCGCGCGTCTTGCGCGCCTCCTCGCTGCGCAGGTCGTAGCGGCCCGATCCGGCGTGTGTGTCGACATAGCAGAACGGCGTCTGCTTGGCTTTCAGCGACTCCAGCAATGCGATCAGAATCGCGTGCTTGAACACGTCGGCGAAATTTCCGGCGTGGAACGAATGGCGGTAATTCACGTCTGATCTCGCCGCTTGCAATCCGGCCTTCGAGTGTAGCAATGTCTTTCGTTATGCAAACGTGTCGAGAGTTTCGTGGCATCTGATCGGCCGCAGCATCCGCGACGACGCTTTGTGCAAACGCTTGCGTTGACGGGCGTCGCCGGCAGTCTGGGCCTGTGGCGCAACGCACAATCCGCCGATGTGTCGGAACTGTCCGGCAGCGACTTCGATCTTTCCATCGGCGCGATCGACGTGAACCTCGGCGGCAATCGCCGCACGGCTACCGTAGTCAATGGACAATTGCCCGCGCCCACGTTGCGGTGGCGCGAAGGCGACACGGTCACCATCCGCGTACGCAACACATTGACGACGCCCAGTTCGATTCACTGGCACGGCATTCTGCTGCCCGCGGCGATGGACGGTGTGCCGGGTTTCAGCTTCGATGGCATCGCGCCCGGCGAAACGTTTACCTATCACTTTTCGCTGCTGCAATCCGGCACGTACTGGTACCACAGTCATTCCCGCTTTCAAGAACAGACCGGGCTGTACGGCGCGCTCGTGATTGAACCGCGCGGCGGTGAACGACATGCGGTTGATCGCGACTACGTGATCCTGCTGTCCGACTGGACGGATGCCGATCCTGAACGCATTTATTCGAACCTGAAAAAACAAAGCGATTACTACAATTTCGCGCGGCCTACATTCGCCGATCTCGCGCGCGACGCGCGCGCGAGCGGAACGCGCGATGCCGTCGAACAGCGCCGCATGTGGAATCGCATGCGCATGGATCCGAGCGATCTTGGCGATGTTTCCGGCTATACGTACACGTATTTGATGAACGGTGCCGCGCCCGCCGCGAACTGGACGGCGCTGTTTTCGCACGGCGAAAAAATCCGCCTGCGTTTCATCAACGGCTCGTCGATGACGTTTTTCGACGTGCGCATTCCGGGCTTGTCGATGACCGTTGTCGCTGCCGACGGGCAGGATATCGAGCCGGTCACGGTCGACGAATTTCGCAT
>Ga0209006_10003301_pt1 | contig 14689 bp, 10 predicted proteins | sample JacPin_JW_Ref_O2_FD_188567 | JGI IMG/M metagenome (GOLD analysis project Ga0209006, IMG submission 188567) | Forest soil microbial communities from Algoma, Ontario, Canada - Jack Pine, Ontario site 1_JW_Ref_O2 (SPAdes) (version 2) | ecosystem: Environmental > Terrestrial > Soil > Boreal... | reverse complement strand
CGGTCGTAGCGGGTCGCCACGCGGATCTCGGCCGTGGGCTTGCGCGTCACGAAGCCGCCCTGGGGCTGGTTGTTCAGCACCGCGACGAACTCGGTGCGATAGTTGGTCTCGCGGCTCAGCGGCTCGTCCGAGACGATGATCGAGGATCGCGGCAAGGCGGTCGGCGCGATGCGATCGAGCAGCTCCTGCGGGATGGTGATGCGGTCGAGCGCGTCCTTGGCGTCGTCCCCGTTGTCGATCGTGACCAAGGTCCAGCGCAGGCCCGCGTCGCTGCGCGCCACCGCCGTGAACACATGCGTGCCGATCGGTTTTTCGGGATAGCGGATCGTGACCGGGACTTCGATGGTCGCATCGAACACCTCGCCCCCGTCCGGCCACTGCTTGTGGGTGTTGCGCCGCACGTAAAGCTTCTGCGTCGCGCGGCTGATGTAGACCGAGACCGGCTCGAGCGCGAGCTTCGCCTCGTTCGCCGCCTTGGCGCTGTCGGCCTTCCTGGTCTCGGCCGCCTTGGCGGCATCCTTTGCGGCGGCGGCGGCGTCGAGCTTCGACTTCGCGTCGGCCTTGGCGGTGTCGAGCTGCGTGCCCAGTTCCGCGGCCTTGGCAGCGGCCTTCTGCTTTCCGTCCTCGGCCTTCGTCCTGGCCTCGTCCGTCTTGGCGGCGGCGAGCGCCTTGTCGGCGAACGCGAGCCCGGAATCGGCGCGGGCCTTGAGTTGTTCCAGCTTGCGCAGCGACGCCGTGAGCGTTGCTGTCGCGCGCGCCGCTGTCGCGGCGGCTTTCCTTGCCTCGTCGGCCGTCTTGACGGCCTCCACGGCCTCGCGGGCGAGCGTCTCGGCACGCGCCGGGGCCGCCGCGACGGCCTCCGCTTTCGGCGCGAATAGCTTGGTGTCGGAAAACTCGACCGGGGCCGCGTCGTTCGGCGAGACGATCACCCGCATCCCGATCCGCGTCTTGTCGAACAGTTTCTCCGCAAAATCGTAGGGCATCCGCACGCAGCCGTGCGAGGCCGCATGTCCGGGCAGCGGCCCGCCATGCAGCGCGAGGCCGTTCCAGGTGATGCGCTGCATGTTCGGCATCGAGGCATCGTCATAGAGGCTCGAGTGGTGGTCCTTGTCCTTCTCGAGCAGGGCGAAGATGCCGGCCGGCGTCTCGCGTCCCGTGGTGCCGGTCGATACCGGCGCGCGCAGGATCCAGCCTTCGGCGTCGTAGAAAGTGACCTGCTGGCTCTTGATCGACACGATCGCCATGATCGGCTCGCCTGCAGCGCGCGGCGCCGTCGCCTCGGTGGGAGGCGCGGGGTGCGCCTGTCTCGCCGCGGCGCCGGCGGTCAGCGCCGTCAGTGCAGCCATCGCCGCCAGCGTCACAATGGCGGCAGGGCCCCAACGCCGCATCGCCAGGGTGGATTGCGCCGTCGTCAATCGATTTGCCATGCCATGCCCCGGTCGAAACGCGTGTCGCGCTCGCGTTCTCTCATATACGACAGCCCGCGCAGGCGGAAGGTGGTTCGCGGCCGAATTTGACGCCGTTCTGATCGGTCGCAGCGTCGCGTTTTAGAACAGCGGCCGGACCGATCAGCTGCCGCAAATGGTCAAATCCGCGGAAACTGGCGTGTCCATCGAGTCTTTTCCCAAATTCAGGTAAAGGGATTCCTGCGATTTTCGAACCAACCTGGACAATTTCGGTCGAATAAACATTGTTGTGAACAACGCCGGCACTGTCGAAACTGGAAATGCCGTCGAGGCAACCGGGGCGTCGTAGGCAAGGCATCCTTGGCAAGGCATCCTGGGCAAGGCATCCTGGGCAAGGCACCTTGGATTGCCTGTTGGCGGTGAATTTGCGATCTCCTTTGTGACAATGAAGGTTTCGATACCTGCAATGATCGCGGGCGTGCGGCACTGCGCTTACCCCGGGGTTCAAAAGCAACCCTGAATCAACTGACTAAATAAATTGCGCCAGCGCCGGCCGAAGGGCCGCGGCGGAATGGCGCAGACAAGCGGAGGAAAACGAATGTCGACAGGGCTCTACGATGGTTGCTCGATGGGCGAATTGCTGGTGCGGGCGATCCAGCGCGGCGGCGACCGGGATGCTTTCATCCTCGACGATCAGCGAATCACCTATCGCGCCTTCGGCGCGCTCCTCAGCCGATTCATCCAGGCGCTGGAGGCACGCGGCCTGCGCAAGGGCGACGCCGTCGCCACGCTCTCGGCCAACCGCCCGGAAGCCTTCCTGACCACCGCGGCGGCCTACATGATGGGGCTGCGCATCACCTGGATGCACCCGCTGGCCTCGGAAGACGACCACGCCTATCTGCTGGAGGATTCGGGCGTCACCACGCTGTTCGTCGATCCCGACACCTTCACCGAGCGCGCCGCCGCACTCAAGGCCCGGCTGCCCGGCCTGCGGACACTCTACGGCCTCGGTCCCTTTGCGCATGGCGAGGACATCCTTGCCGCCGCCGCCGCCTTCGAGCCGGCCCGGCTCGAGCCCAAGGCCGCGGCCGACGACATCTGCGTCCTGATCTATACCGGCGGCACCACCGGCAAGCCCAAGGGCGTCATCCATACCCACCGCATCCACGTCACCATGGTGACGATGGAACTCGCCGAATGGGACTGGCCGCAGGAAGTGCGTTTCCTCGCCATGACCCCGATCACCCATGCAGCCGGCGCCATCATCGTGGCGGTGCTGATGCAGAGCGGCACCTTCGTCATGAACAAGGGCTTCGACGCCGACAAGTTCTTCCACATCGTGAAGACCCATCGCATTACCGGGACCTTCCTGGTGCCGACCATGATCTATGTCCTGCTCGACCATCCCCATCTCGCCGCCGCCGACCTCGCCAGCCTGCGGCTGGTGATCTACGGCGCCTCGCCGATGTCGCCGGCGCGCCTGCAGGAGGCGATCAAGGTATTCGGTCCCGTCTTCATGCAGCTCTATGCCCAGTCGGAGGCGCCCAACACCATCTGCGTGCTGCGCCAGATCGACCACGACCCCGAACGCCACCCCGAGCGCCTCGCCTCCTGCGGCCTGCCGATGATCGGCAACCAGGTCAAGCTGCTCGACGAGGACGGCGCCGAGGTGCCGGTCGGCGCGGTCGGCGAGATCAGCGTGCGCGGGCCGCTGGTCATGATCGGTTATTTGAACAAGCCGGAGGAGACCGCCTTCGCGCTGCGCCACGGCTGGCTGCATACCGGCGACATGGCGCGGCGCGATGCCGACGGCTTCATCTACATCGTGGACCGCTCCAAGGACATGATCATCTCCGGCGGCTTCAACGTCTTCCCGCGTGAGGTCGAGGACGTCCTGAGCCAGCATCCGGCGGTGGCCAGCGCTGCGGTGATCGGCGTCCCCGACGAGAAATGGGGCGAGGCGGTCAAGGCGCTGGTGGTGCTGAAACCCGGCGCCGAGGCCGCCGAGGCCGATCTGATCAAGCTGGTGCGCGACGCCAAAGGCGCGGTGCAGGCGCCGAAATCGATCGAGTTCGTCGCGCAATTGCCGGTTACCGGCCTGGGCAAGCTCGACAAGAAGGCCATCCGGGCGAGCTACTGGCGCGGCCAGACCAGGGCGGTGCATTGAGGGGCGCAAGCGCCGCCGCACGGGCCACCGCGTGGTAACGCGCAAACCCTATTTCGCCTGCGCCGCCGCCTGAATGGCCTTCCAGTCGAACTTTTTGGCGAGGCTCAGCGCGTCGTCGTAACCTATTCCCCTGAAGGAAATGCTGAACATCTCGCTGGTGCCAAGCGCAACCAGAATAGCCCCGGACTGGTCTTTGGTATTGAAGCTTCTGGTCACCTGCACGCCGTCGATGGTCGAGGTGTTCATGCGCCCCTCGCTGGTCTCGATATTCATCCCGGTTCGGGTTGCGGCCAATGCCCCCATAGCCGCCGCGCCGGTGATCACCTGAACCTGCAGGTGCGCCGAGCCGCGCTGGTATTCGCGCGTAGCGGTGATCATGTTGGTGCCCGACGCCTCCATCGAGAATCCTTCCGGCTTTTTACCTTGCCAACCCTCGATATCCACCAGGAACGGAAGAAAGCGCTGAAAAGCCTGGTCTGAGCGTAACAACCGAAGACCCGAACAGCCAGGCTGCCGGCAGTGCAGCGAAGGCGACACGAACAGCGTAGCGACGATTTATCATCTGGCGGGCCCCCATCCAATCGTCCGATATAGTAGCGATGTTCGGGCTCGCGAGAAATGTTGGCGGGCTTGAAAAGGCAAAATCGCTGTCAGGCCGCTGTCACAATGCTGGCTTTGACCTCCGACGACAAGCCGCCAGGATGACCTCACTCCAGCTGGCCGGAGTAAGCAACATGCGAGCGTCCATTGCAAAAATGTCCTCAGCATTTGTGCCGGTCTCGTTGTTATGCCTGTCATTGCTTACGATCGTGCCGTCGCCGGCGGACGCCGGCTTTCCGGACAAGCTAATCAAAATCGTCGTTCCGTTCGCGGCAGGAGGCAGCCTCGATGTGGTAGCTCGTCCGCTGGCCGATTTTTTGAGCAAAGATCTGGGCAAGGCGGTGATCATTGAAAACAAACCCGGTGCGGCAAGTATCGTCGGAACAGAGGCGGTCGCCCGCAGTGCCCCTGATGGTTATACATTGTTGCTGACCTCAACCCCGTTCGTCACCAATCCAAGCATCCGCGCCAGCCTGCCATTCGACACTTTCAAGGCCTTCGCGCCGGTGGCCCTGGTCGCGCGATATTTTGATATCGTCGTCGTCAGTTCAAAGCTGCCGTTCAAGTCGGTTCAGGACGTGATTGCCTATGCCAAGGCCAATCCCAACAAGCTCAATTTTGGATCGCCCGGTATCGGAACATCCCAGCACCTGGCAGGTGAATTGTTCAAAAGCATGGCTCACGTCGACATGATCCACGTTCCATATAAGGGCACAGCACCGGCGATCACCGATTTGCTCAGCGGACAGATCCAGATCATGTTCTCTACCGTCCCCGGCGCGGCACCCTTTATTCAGGGTGGTCAGCTGCGCGCGCTGGCAATCACTTCGGTGCAGCGCTCGACCGCCTTCCCCGACCTTCCGACGGTTGCCGAGGCCGACCTACCCGGATTTGTCGTCGAAGGCTGGTACGGTCTGCTTGCACCGGCGGGAACGCCCGCCGAAATTATCAACCTGCTGAATGCGTCAGTGGAGAAAGCCATTCGATCGTCGGCATTCAAGACAATTGAAGCCAACGACGGCCTGACGTTTGCGCCCGGTACGCCCGAAGATTTCGGCCGCTATTTACAAAGCGAGGCGGCCCGCTGGCGCGATGTCGTCAAGGACGCACATGTTCAAGCGCAGTGAACGAGCGGCGGCTCTTGGGCAGGATTGGAGGTACCAGGAAACATTGCCGGCGTTGCCGCCGATCTTGGCTACGGCCTCGACCGGATCAGAACGCTCGATGCGTCAACATGGCTGCGCGCTCACGAGTGTCCGCCGTGCCGTCAGGCTATCGCGCCTTCACCGCTAACCCAGCCGCTTGGTAGGGGAGACGCGCGAAGACCCGGCCGCCGGCTGCGACAAGGATCGACCGATGCCCCTGAGCATCGCGCTCGCCCGCCTGGCACTATGGTCAAGCAGCCAACGCCCGAACGCGGGAGGCGACAGCGCCGGGGCGTAGAGAAATCCCTGAACAACGTCGCATCCAAGTTCCGTCAGTAAATCGAGCTGCCCCTGGGTTTCGACGCCCTCGGCGACGACGGTGAGATGCAGGCTTTGGCCGACGCGAATCACGGTGGTAACGACCGCCCGCGCGCTGACGTCGCTCTCGACATCGCGCATGAAGCTGCGGTCGATCTTCAGCTCGCGAATTGGCAGATGCGCCAGACGGCTGAGGCTCGAATAACCGGTTCCGAAATCGTCCAGCGACAACCCCACTCCCAGCTTGCGAATGGCACTCATGGTCTCGATCGCGACCGAACGCTCGTTCATGATCACGCCTTCGGTAATCTCGAGCATGAGCATTTCCGGTGGCAGACGATGCTCCGCGAGAATTCCGCCGACAACTGCGGCAAGATTCACATTCTGGAAATTGAGGGGAGACAGGTTGACCGACACACAGGGGATATCGAGCCCGGCCTCGCGCCACTCCGCCATCTGCCGGCAGGCTTCGCGAAGCGACCACAGACCGATCTGCTCGATCAGGCCGCACTCCTCGGCCAGCGCAATGAATTTCGCAGGCGAGACCTCGCCGAGCACCGGATCATGCCAGCGCGCCAGCGCTTCGACGCCATGGATGGCGCCATCGAGGGTGCGAATCTGCGGTTGATAATGCAAGTTCAAGGCATCGCTTGCGATCGCACCGCGCAGCGCCGCGCTGTGGGCCAGCCGTTGTTCCGCGAGCCGGTCCATATCGGCGCTGAAGAAACGAAACGTCGAACGGCCCGCCTGCTTGGCCTTGTACATCGCCGCATCGGCCTGCTGTATCAGGGTATCGATGTCGGTGGCGTTGTCCGGATACATGCTGATTCCGATGCTGGCGGACATCGGCACCTGCCTCGTTCCGATCTGGAGCGGCACGACCAGGGCCTGGGTAATCCGCGAAGCGACCAACGAGGCTTCGGCAGCGTCGCGGTTCGGCAGCACGATCACGAATTCATCGCCGCCGAGACGGCCCAGCATGTCGGCCGGCTGAATTTGCGCGCGCAAGCGTTGGGCAAGCTGGACCAGCAATTCGTCGCCGGCCGAGTGTCCGAGCGTGTCGTTGACATCCTTGAAATTATCGACATCCAGAAAGGCCAGCGCGACGTGTTTCCCGGCGGGGCAGGCCTGGATCGCTTCGGAGATCAGATCCCACAAGCGCGCGCGGTTCGGCAGGCCGGTCAGCATGTCGTAATAGGCAAGCCGCGCAATCTGGGTGCGTGCTTCCTTGCGCTCGATCGCGAGCGCGCTGAGATGGACGCAGGCGTCGACGATCTGCTGATGCCAGCGGCTCGGCGGCCGACATTCCCTGAAATAGAAAGCGAAGGTCCCGATCACGCGGCCATCCTTGGCCTTGATCGGCGTCGACCAGCAGGCGCGCAAGCCGACATCGAGCGGCCGGGTTTTGTACGGCTGCCAGCGCGGATCGGTGTCGATATCCATCGCCAGCACTGGCGTGCCGTAAAATGCCGCGGATCCGCAGGAGCCGACATCCGGGCCGATCGCGACGCCATCCAGCGACAGCGAATAGTCTTCGGGAAGGCTGGGGCCACCGAGGGGATGAAGCAATCCGCCGGCATCGACGTAGAGCAGCGAGGAAACGACATCCGGCGCGATCTCCTCGACCCGCCTGCAAAGCCGGTCTGCGATTTCGGCAATGGAGACTTCGTCGGCCAGCGCGCTCATGATCAACTGCTGCAGTGAGCGCAACTGCTTGGTCTCGGTGATGTCGGTCAGCAGGGCGAATATGTTCCTGATCCGCCCGCGCTCGTCGCGGAACGCCTTGACATCGGCCGATACCCAGATCTCCTCGCCGTTTTTATTGTAAGTGAGGATTTCCTCCTCGCCACCGGCTTCGTCATCGACCCAGCGTCGCAACCTTGCCAGCGTCCGGCGGTCGGTATGCCGGCCGACCAGCAGCGCGTTCGCCTGCCGGCCCATCGCTTCCTCGACCGAATACCCGAACATTCCCGCAAATGCGGCGTTGGTATAGACGACCTTCAGATTGCGGTCGGTGACGACAACCGCGCGGTTGGTCCTGTCGGCAACCAGGGTAAGCAGTGCCATCCTGTCGCGCCGGCCGACCTCGGCGGTGATGTCCCGAATGAATGCGATGGTGCGGCTTTGACCGCCGACCTCGACGCTCGAAAGCGACAACGCGGCCCGGATCCGGCTGCCATCCCTGCGCGCGATCGTGATTTCGGAACGGCGTTCTTGAGAGCGTTCTCGAGACTGTTTTTGGGGAGCGTCGCCGCCGTTCAGCTGACCTGATGCCGGCGTCGCACCCTGATGCTGTTGCAAGTCCCCTAGCCCCAGACGGCCGACATGGCGACCAAGCACATCAGCGCGATCTTGTCCCCAGATGCGCTCGGCGGCCGCGTTAAAATGGCTCACGCGGAGATCGCTATCGACGATCACCACGCCATCGTTCGCCCGTTCGAGCGCGGCCAGAAGGAAATCCGGGGTTTCGACCACCGGGGATTCGACCACAGGGTAATCGCGTGTGTCCATCTTCCAACCCTGACGCCCGTTTAGAACCCACCGAAGCCCGACCTCGATGGCGAGGCACCATTTTGACGGAAAGCGTAGGGACAGAAGGATGTCGAAAGGGTTGTTCGATCCGTTTCTGGCTGGCGGAAACGGATCATCCTTAAGAATTCGCTACCAAAGGTAAGCGGCCGATTGCCGAATCCGCTCGGGGACACAGACGGTGGCATAAAAGGCACACATGATACAAGAACGGGAACTCGGTAACCGCCGGCAATGGAAAACGGGTTCCGGGTATGGGCATGATGTTCCCCACGGGGAATACCACGCGCTCAAGCCATTGCAGCGGCGGCGTTCAAGCGGCAGGCAGGGGTCGGCAGTTGCGTCGGGAATTATCGAGGGTCCGGAAGCGGATTGACGAACACCGGATCGCCGCTTGTCGCCGTATGTTGAAGGCCGGAACGATAGAGTCCGGCTTCTGTTTGTCCCCGACCGGCTCACGCTATTCGTGCCGACCGCGCCAGCATTACCGGAACCACGCTGCTGGGCGAACAACGAAAACAGCGCCTGCTCGACACGACCGTGGATATGCCGAACGGCGGCCCACCGTGTCACGCTGATTTCCACCCGTTGAACATCCGGGTAGCACATCCGATCCCGTGATTATTGATTGGCTTGACGCGCCGAGGCGACCCGGCGGCTGCGTCTGTCGCTCCCATCTGCTCTTGAAATTGCATGCCGCTGTGATGTGCGTCACGGACAGTTGCCCCGCTACAGTCTAAAAAGCACGTGGATGGCGCTCGAGACGCTTTGATGTTGGATCTCTCGGGGGCAGTGCACCGAGCCTTGACGGAGTTCGCTCGTCTACCGGCTCAAGCGGAGTTTCAATCAACTTTCGCCTGGGGGATTCCTAATGCCGTACAGCTTGTTCGACAAGATCTCATCCTTTAAAGCGTCGCGGCGCATCGCCGGAGTTTTTGCTGGCGGCTCGGCACGCGCGCGAATATCCGCTGCGGTCATGCTGGCCGTGTTCGGCGCCGGCAATTCAATGTGTGCCGCTTCATCGGACGACGTCGATCGAATGCTCGGGGCGGTGTCTACGCAGGCGGTCAAGCTCCGGATGTGTTACGAGCGCCGCCTGGATTTCGACCGGGCGCTATCCTGCAAGACGCGAAGCGAGATCATAAAGTCTGCCGAGAGCGGCTGCTGGTTCGCGGAGACCGATCTCAGGAAAGCCATCATGAAGTCTGCGACACCTGAGCAACTGGCGTCAATCGCATCGCTGACGGCAGGCGTGCTGGATGCCGTGCGCCGTCCCGTAGAGGACACGGTAAGCGATGACGCACACCGGGAAATACCTTTCGACTGTCTTGTCGAGCCGATCAGCCGCTGACTGATTACTTGCTGGCGAGGCGGGATTCGCTTGGAAGCTGTTTCGGACCAGCGCTGCGTCAGAAACAGCCTCATTCACGCCGTCGTCGGCCGCAGAGAGCCCTTAGCAATTTTGCCTGTACCTCGCTTTGGGATGAAAGAATGAACGAAAAATACTCCGCCGAACTCTATCGACAGCAAGGAACGAACTCCCGATTCGTAAATCTGACGGTCAAACCCGATGGCTCGGTCTTGATGGAGACCCAGGACATGGGTGAGTACGTCGAGCGAATTTGGGGCGACAGCGACTACGAGTTCTGGATGGATGTTCCAGCCGGCGCGCTCCCCAAGCTGGTGTTTGCGCTGCTGCGCGACCGATACGCCGGTCGGGCGGGGGCTGTCGATGAATTTCGAAATTTCTGCAAGCAGGAAGCAATCGACCACAAATGGGACAGCTGGGCGTAGCGCGTTCGCAAGGACAAGTAGATGAGGCTCCGCGTTGCGGCGCGGTCTATCAAAAGCTGGAGCAGGAGCACGTCAATGGCCCGGATGGATAGCATCGTTGAGGTAGATGCAGGTACCCCCGATAGCGATCGGACTCGCCTGGTGCCAACAACGGAAGCCGACCCCAGCGCCCACATCCATGGCACTCACGTGCCAGTGGAGGAGCCGTTCATAGCATCAACTCAGCAAATGCCACCACACGGGGAGCGTCAGGAATGAAAGTGGAATACCCACGCCGACCATCAAGGTGAGCAGCGGCGGGTCAAGTTCGTGATCGATCGCGACAATGCTTGCCCCAATCATCGGCCCCATCGCGGCCTCGAACACGGTCACGCTCAGCACCGGCCCCTTGGCTCCCAGCACGCCCGCAAATAGCAGCAGGATCAGCGCGGGGGCGACCGCGAGCTTGAAGACAAGTCCGACGGTCAGCGCAAGCGCCTTGCCCCGTACGTGGCTTAGCTGAAGCTGGTAGCCGACCGATACGAGAGCAATTGGCACTAGCGTAGCGCCCAGGCGCTTAAGCAGTTCGTCGAGCCAGATCGGGTATTCGAACGGTATTAGCAGCAACGCCAGCACAAACGCTTGAAAGGGCACAAACAGGACTATCTTTCGGATCACCGTCTTCGCATTCATGCTGTGGCCGGAGTAGAGCGAGGCCACCAGGATGCCGAGGGTTGAGAGCACAAAATATGAGCCTAGCTGGTCGATCAATATTCCGAGGCCAAGAAACTGCGGGCCATAAAACGTGTCGATCATCGGCAGGCCAATAAACGACGTATTCGCCAGCCCGCCCGTCAGCATTAGCCCTCCAGTTGTAGCCCGTGAAAAACCAAACGCCCGCGCGGCCAGCCAAAAGAAACCGCATCCGCCCCCGAACATTACCCAGGCCATCAACGCGGGCAGGATCAGGCTGGCATCAAGTTTCAGGCCATGCACGTAAGTGAGAGTCAGCGCCGGAAGCGAAATATGAACGACAAACCCGTTCAGCGACGCGGCGGCGTTATCCGGCAATCGCCCCGAACGCCGCAAGATGAGTCCAAGAAGGAGGCAGGCTCCCAGCAGTATGTAGTTGTTCATCGAACGCCCCTTGTCGCTCGAGGGCCGGCCCCTGCAACGTCAGTTACTAGGCAGGAAGAATACTATAGCCGTGAAACTGAGAATTGATACGACAAGCCATCTTGCAGTACGCTGTGCCATCCTCAAATGACCCTAGGCATGCCAGACAACATCCCTTTAAAGGACCTCGAATCCGCCATCGCAAGTTTTCGCGTGAGCGGTTCCTCCACGACGCCAGGCGACTCGCTGCTGCCGCCCAGCTGGCGCGACGAGGACTGGAAACAGCTGTTTCGATTTACGAGCACCCGCAGAGTGATGGCCGGCGATGCGCTGATTCGGCACGGTGAACCTGACCGAACGCTCTACTTTGTGCTCCATGGCGACCTCGAAGTCACAGCGCGCTCAGGCGACGGGCTCACGATGGGTCGCGTGGCTCAGGTTGGGGCAGGGTCGGTATTGGGAGAGCTAGCGTTTTTCGACGGCGGCCCCCGGTCGGCTGGTGCCTGGGCGGTGGATGATTGCGAAGTTGCGGCGATGACCCTGGACCAGTACTCCGCATTCGAGCAGAGCAGTCCGGCGCTCGCGCGCGACTTGCTCTTCGCGCTCGGCCGGATTCTCGCGATCCGGCTGCGCAGGACCAACGCAAAAGTCGGCAGGTGACATCGGGCTTGAGGCCCAATCGCGTCGTTTTGGCCGTCGGCCGACCACTTCCGGCATTCCCGAATTAGCCGACATTCCAAGGAACCCGCCTGTACGTCTCAAACGTGCCGGGACCCGACATCAGGCCCTTCCTTGCGCACGGGCAACCGGGTATTGGGTTCAACATAATTGCCAGGCGGCCCGTGCTGAATTCCTGGCGCGACAATAATGATCCCGGAAGGAGACCCCATGCGACATGCGCTGCTTTTTACTGCTCTTGTTAGCGGCCTGCTGCAGGTCGCGAGCCCGGATGTCCACGCCCAGAGCCTTTCTTCGGCATCGCCCGAGAGCGTCGGGCTCTCCGGCGAACGGCTGGCGCAGATTGGAAAGGTGTTCGGCGCCGAGGTGGATCAGGGCCGATTGCCCGGCGCCGTGATCGCGGTGGCCCGCAGGGGCAAGCTCGTCTACTTCGAGGCCCTCGGCTACCAGGACAAGCCGGCTGACAAGAAGATGCAGAAGGACTCGATCTTCCGCGTCTATTCGATGACCAAGCCGTGGACCTCGCTCGCCGCCATGATGCTGGTCGAGGACGGCAAGATCCAGTTGCCACACCCGGTCTCCAAATTCCTGCCGGCCTTCAAGGGACAGAATGTCAGCGTCGCCACGCCGAACGCGACCACCGGGCAAACCACCTACGAGCTGGTGCCGGCCGCGCGCGAGCCCACCATCCAGGACTTGCTGCGACACACATCGGGCGTTGCCTACGACTTCGTCACCCGCAACGTGCCGGTCAAGGAGGCCTATGAGAAGAGCGACCTGAAAGCCATCGGCCTCGATATCCGCGACAAGCTGACAGCCGCGGACTTTGTCGAGCGCCTCGCCAAGGCGCCGCTCGCGAGCCAGCCGGGCAGCCAGTGGGAATACAGTCTGTCGACCGCGTTGCTGGGCCGGGTGGTCGAGGCGGCGTCGGGCAAGCCGCTGTCGAAATTCCTGGCGGAGCGCCTGTTCGAGCCGCTCGGCATGACGGATTCGAGCTTCGTGGTGCCAAATGAAAAGACCGGACGGATCGCGCAGCCGCTGCTGCCGCACACCTTCACGATGTTCGATCCGACAGTGGCGCCGGCCAACGACCTCGGCGGCGAAGGCGGCATGTCCACCGCGATGGACTATCTGCGGTTCAGCCAGATGCTGCTGGAGGGCGGCAAGCTCGGCGGCACGCACGTCGTGTCTCGCAGCACCGTTGCCCTGATGACCTCCGACCACCTCGGCGCGCGGCCGAGTTCGCCGGTCGGGCCCGGCGAATTGCTGCTGGGCGTGCCCGGTTACACATTCGGGCTTGGTTTCGCGGTGCGCTCCGGCGCCGGCACCGCCGGGCTGCCGGGCTCGGCGGGCGAATACATGTGGGGCGGCGCCGGCGGTACCTACTTCTGGGTCGATCCCAAGGAAGAGCTTGCCGTGGTGTTCATGTCGCAGGGGCCGTTCGTCAGCCGCGTGGTCTATCGCCGGCTGGTCAAGCAGCTGGTCTACGCCGCGATCGTCGATTGAGGCCGGCTTTATTCGACAAGGTCGGGATCGATCCTCTTGGCGGCGACAACATCGGCATCGCCGCCGGCCTTGTCTCCGTTTAGCCGCTTCGCGATGCCGCGTCGAAACAAGGCTTCGGCGTCGTCGGGATCCAGTCGAAACGCCTCGGTGTAGTCGGCGATAGCGCGGGCATAGTCCTGCTTTCGAACGAAAGAGCCGCCGCGATTGTTGAAGGCAACGGGGAATTTTGGATTAAGCCGAATGGCTTCGTTGTAATCGGCCATGGCGCGGTCGAGTTCGTTCTTCCTCATATAGGCGAGCCCGCGATTGTTCAAGGCAATCGGGAAACGAGGTTGCAGCCGGATCGCCTGATCATAATCGGCGATGGCACGATCGTAGTCCTTCTTGATGCTGTAGACGACACCGCGATTGTACCAGGACTGGGCGAAACCCGGATCGAGGCTGATCGCCCGATCGAGGTCCGCGATGGCACGGTCGTAGTCCATCTTGTCGGTGTAGGCGCTACCACGGTTGGCATAAGCGTGGGCGAGGCCGGGATCGAGGCGGATCGCAGAATCGTAGTCCGCCATGGCGCGATCCTGATCACCCTTGTTGCCGTAAGCGCTGCCGCGATTATCGTAGGCACGGGCATAATTCGGGTCGATGCGGATCGCAGCGTCGTAATCGGCGATGGCGCGGTCATTGTCGCCCTTGATCTCATAGGCCCCGCCGCGATTGCTATATGCCGTGGCGTAAGCGGGATTAAGACTGATCGCGTGGCCATAATCGGCGATGGCGCGGTCGATGTCGCCCTTGGCCTGATACGCCCTGCCCCGATTGTTCGCTGCCACCGCGAGACTGGGATCGAGCCGAAGCGCCTGATCATAGTCGGCGATCGCATGGTCGACATCGCCCTTGGCCTGGTACGCCACACCGCGGCTGTTGAAGGCATAGGCGGCCTTGGGGTCGAGTCGAACAGCCGAATCGAAATCGGCAATGGCGTGGTCGGTGTCGCCCTTGGCGGCATAGGCGTTGCCCCGACCATTGTAACTGGCCGCATCATTGGGATCGAGCGCGACCGACTTGGTAAAGTCGTCGATCGCGCGGTCGTTGTCCTTCTTGAAAAAATAGACCGCGCCCCGGCCGTAAAACGAAATCGCCGAGCTGGAATCGGCGGCGATGGCCTGATCATAATCGGCCAGCGCAAGGTCGAATTGACCCTTGCCGCGATACGCCCTGCCGCGGTTGCTGAAGGCTATAGCGAGATCCTTGCCGGCAAGGCTTCCCGACTTGATGGCGTCGCTGCATCCGAGGATTTGCTGGTCATCCGGAATATCGGGCTTGCCGGTGCAATGACGGTCCTTCAAGGTTTGCGCCAGAACCGGCGCCAGCAGCCATCGCGGCGACAGAGCCAAAGACAGCATCGCCGCGACCGCAAATGTGCGCAAAATCAAGTGCGCTCTTGGAAGCAT
>Ga0209006_10003300_pt1 | contig 14692 bp, 15 predicted proteins | sample JacPin_JW_Ref_O2_FD_188567 | JGI IMG/M metagenome (GOLD analysis project Ga0209006, IMG submission 188567) | Forest soil microbial communities from Algoma, Ontario, Canada - Jack Pine, Ontario site 1_JW_Ref_O2 (SPAdes) (version 2) | ecosystem: Environmental > Terrestrial > Soil > Boreal... | reverse complement strand
GCCTGACAGTCGTCGCGCAAGGCGTGGAAACCAAGGAACAAGCGGATTTTCTGCGTGCCCACGCGTGCGATGAACTGCAGGGATTCTATTTCAACAGACCCCTGCCGGCCTATCAGTTCGCGCAGTTGATGCGCGCCCAGACTTCTGAAGTTTCCTATGTAGGAACGCGCGCGGGCCTGCTGGACCCCCAGCTGTAATCGCCGGTGCCGCGTCCTTCGATGGCCGGCCAATCACAAAGTTCATATATTGTCGAGACGCATACGCCTCGAATTGCACTGCGCATACGCCTCGAATTGCGCTGCGCATACACCTCGAATTGCACCGCATCATCCCGTAGCAAATCATTGCTCGGTTCCAAGGGTACAATGCAGCGAGCAGTGTAAGACTTGAGGACCTGATATGCGCCCAGTGACGCGCCCGACCGATGTTCGGCAACCCGAAGTAGCGGATGAAAGCGCCATCAAATCGTGGTTGGACGCGCTGGCGAGCGGCGACTGCGATACATCGGCGTTCGTGCTCTCGGTGCGCGAAAGATTCGGATCCGATAGCGACGGCAGTTGGGAAGTGCTTTCGCAGTTAGACCAATACTATCGGCGCGGAAGGATCAAGCCCGAGGTGTTCCACGCGGTCAAAACCGCCTTGGCGGAGTCGGCACTGGGCACCCGCAATGCCAACCCCTTGGGGCTTCGCGTCGCGGGCGATGTCGCTGCCCCACGCAGCCCCGTGCGTGCCGAACCGATCGATCCGCATCCGTTCCGCGAAGAAATTCAACCGCAGGATGCCGTGCTCGAACTGAAGCCAGGCAGTGTGCTGCGGCGGCGTTACAGGATCGAAACCATGCTGGGCCAGGGCGCAACGGGCATCGTCTTTCAGGCCCTCGATGAATATCGCCTGGAAACACCACCGGTCGGCCAGCATTTGGCAATCAAGGTGCTGCATACGGCCGTGACCAAGCGCGCGGAATTGCTCACGGAACTGCGCCGGGCATTCCAGCAGATGCAGCGGTTGTCGCACCCGAACATCGTGCGCGTTTTTGAATTCGACCGCGATGGCCCGATTGTGTTTTTCACGATGGAGCTTCTGAACGGCGCGCTGCTCAGTCGTGTATTGCAAGCCAGAAAACTCAGTCCCTTGGACCGCGCCCAGGCCTTGGCGGTGATCCGCGATATCGGCGCGGCTATTTCGCACGCGCACTCCCGTGGCGTGGTGCACGGAGATATCAACCCGCAAAATGTTTTCATCACCCTCTCCGGTGAACTGCGCGTCCTGGATTTCGGAGCACCGTACAACTCTAACCGGGCCGCGGTGGCGGCCGATCATGAATTGACGTTGCCGTTCGCCACCTCCAGCTATGCCAGCTGCCAAGTGCTCGAAGGTGAGCGGGCGGATGCGCGCGATGACGTCTTCGCGCTGGCCTGCATCGCCTACGTTCTGCTCTGCGGTGAACATCCTTTCTCAAAGAAAACAGCGATCGAGGCGCGTGCGGCCCGCTTGATTCCACGGCGGCCGCCCAAGCTCACGAATCAGCAATGGCATGCGCTTCGCGCAGGACTGCGCTGGGAACGCGAGGACAGACCGGCCGACATGCAGCAATGGCTGGAGCGCCTGCACCTTGGCGGCGCGGCCAAACATCTGGCGCCGGCGGCTGAACTTGTCGAGCCGCCGCCTCACAAGAAGCGCAATTCGAGATTTTCGATGGCGGCAGCCACGGCGATCGTGTTGCTTCTCGCCGCGGGTTATTGGGTCATTGGCCAGCGCGGGGTATTGCCGCGCGTTGACGGCAGTGCGCCGCGCGCTGACGGCGCCGCGCCGAGCGTTGATGGCAGTGCGCCGAGCGTTACTCCCAACGCTTCTTCGCCACGGAAGCCTCCACCGTCCGTCACCGCATTGCCTCCGGCATCCGAGCCATCCTTGAACGATCGCAGTCCGGCGCCGACCCGAGCGGCCCCGCCGCCTGCCGCGCGTGTTGCAGGTGCATCGCATGATGCTTCCGCAGCGCGCGAAGCATCCGCAGCGCGCGAAGCACCCGCGACGCGCGAAGCACCCGCGACGCGCGAGGCACCCACGGCGCGCGAGGCGCCCTCAGCGACTCGCAGGGCACCCACGGTGCCGCCCCCTGCGGCGTCGTCCGCGGCGTCGGCCGGCGCCGCCTCCGGTGCATCGAGAATTGAATTGGCCGCAGACTTGGTCGAAGTCCCCGCCGCTGAATCGTCGGCGCGGGTCACGGTGCGCCGCAAGGGCAGCTTGCGGGGTGCGGCGAACTTTACCTGGTGGACCGAATCCGGTACCGCAAAAGCGGGCAAAGATTTCTCGGCGGTGGTGCCGCAGCCTGGGTATGTGGGCGAGGGACAGTCCGGCATTTCGCTGAGCATTCCGGTGAGCAATGCACCGCGCACTCAGTCAAAGAGTTTCTACGTGGTCATCGACCAATCTGAAGGGGGCGCGCCACTGGGTGCGCGAACGCTCACCATGGTCACGCTGCTGCCGGCCGACTAGTGCATCGGCGCTGTGATGATGACCGGTTGATGTGCACCGTGACGTGGAGCGGTCCGCGCGAAAAGCCTGGGGATGGGAAGGCTTCAAGGTAACGAGGAGAAGATAAGTTAACTTGAAGCCTTCCCACCCCCAGGCCATCACGAACCTGTCAAATTCACGGTGCCGAGGTACCAGGAGGGTTATTCACTGACGTAAATCGCGGCAAACGCCTTGCGCAGGGCATTTTTCTGCACCTTGCCCATGGTATTTCGCGGCAGCTCATCCACCAGCAGGATTCGTTTCGGTACTTTGTAGCGGGCCAGACGCGCTCTGACCGAATCAATGATCGCTTCTTCCGAAAGAATCGCGCCCGGCATCGGCACGACGACCGCTGTTACGCCCTCGCCAAAATCCGGATGCGGCACCCCGAACACCGCGCTTTCCAGCACGCCGGCCAGCGCATCCAATTCGGTTTCGACCTCCTTCGGATACACATTGTAGCCGCCGCTGATCACAAGATCCTTGGCCCGGCCAACGATATGCACATAGCCCTGGCAATCGATCCGCCCCACATCGCCGGTATTGAACCATCCGTCAACACTGAACTCACTGCGGGTCTTCTCCTCGTCCCTCCAATAGCCCACGAACACGTTGGGACCCTTGACTTGAAACGTGCCTATCACATCCGGCTCGGCCTCAACCGAGCCGGTTTCGGAATTGACCACTCGAATCGCCGTACCTTTGAGCGGCGGCCCCACAGACCCCGGCAAGCGCGGACCGTCGTAAGGATTCGAGGTATTCATCAGCGTCTCGGACATCCCATAGCGCTCCAGAATCACGTGACCGGTGCGCTGCAGAAATTCGCGGTGGGTCTCTGGAAGCAATGGGGCCGACCCCGAGATGAACAAGCGCACCGTCGCGGTGGTCTCTTGGTCGAGTCCAGGCTGCTGCAGCAGGCGGGTGTAATGGGTCGGAACACCCATATACACCGTCGCGTCCCGCAGGTGCTCCAGTGTCTGTGCGGCATCGAATTTGGCCAACAAATACAGACTCGATCCGGAGGCGAGAACCGTATTGATCGCGGCGAACAATCCATGGATGTGAAACAGCGGCAACGTATGCAGCAGCACATCGCTGCGTGTGAAGCGCCACGCTTCGGCCAGTATCGAGGCGTTCGACGCGAGATTGGCGCGCGTGAGCATCGCGCCTTTTGGGCGCCCCGTGGTCCCGGAAGTGTAGACAATCGCCGCCACCGCGTTCGCATCGAACATTTTCGGCGCTTCGAAATCGCCCGCACACTCGGCGGCCAAAGTGAGCAGCGATCCATCGCCGTCTGCGCCAAGTGTCTCGAGCACCACTCCCATCTCGATCGCCAGCGGCTCGATCAAGTGCCGGTCTTGCGGCCGAATGACGGCGATTCGCGGCCGTGAATCGCGCAGAAGATAGTCGACCTCGTTCAGTGTGTTCGCAACATTGATGGGTACGAACACAGCACCCAGCCGCAGGCAGGCGACGTAGAGAACGACCGCCTCCGCGGACTTTTCGACTTGAACGGCGATGCGCTCGCCCGCCAGCAAGCCGCGCCGGCTCAGGGCCGAAGCCATCCGGCCGGACTGTTCGCGCAGCGCTGCATAGCTGATCTCTCGGCCGTGCAATGTCTTGAGAAATAAATGTTGCGCGCGGCCGGGAGTCTGTTCGAACCAGCCGGCCGGATCGGTTGCGAATGGCATGGCGCATCATACAATAGCGCCAATTGCCTGGTCGTCAGCTGCGTCCGCCAACCCGTCAATAGTGAGGCGGCCGTTCCTGTTCCGCCGAGCGCATCTCTTCGGACGGCGCGCCCTCCAGCCGTTCTCTGACTGCCTTGAGTTGCGCTTCCAGCATCTGGATTTCTCCATGCTGTCGAAATACCACGTCGCTGAGCTCGACCATTGCGCGTTCGAGATAGGCAATCTTGGACTGGATCTGTTCCAAGGACTCATGCATCGGGGCAGGAACCTAGTACTTCACGCCGTAAAATACATAGTCGGCCGTGTACGTCGCGCGCAGTTGCTGCCCGGCCTGATCCTGGCGACACCCCGCCGTGGGAGCGTTGCCCCCCACGGTATTCAAGCGCTGAACGTACTGCACTCCCGTGAACAGACCATTGCCGGAGGTCGCCTTGGCACGCAGCAGCAGCCATGGAATCGAGTCCGGCTTCGGGCTTTCACTGCGAGCGACCACTTCCCCAATCACTTTACTGCCGTCATTGGCTTCCCACGTCGGACCGGCGTAGTGTTTTCCAACACTCCTGCCGCCTTTGGTCGACAAAGCGGCCTCCGGCTGTTTGAACGACCACTCGAACTGAGAAGGATCGTTCTTCGCAGGCTGGCATTGATAGACCTGCACGCCCTGGGCGCGCAGATCCGCGATCACCCCTGGAGATCCGGGCACGCGCAGCGGTCCGGGTACGCTCGGTGCCGTCGCGCATCCCGCCGCCAACACACACACCGACATCTGGAGCATTCGGGGAAACGACAGAAGATTCATAGACCTAACCCTCCCATTTGAACACCCGTGTCCCACATTATGTCAGCTGATGCGCCTGACGAATGCAGGTGAAGTGCGCTATTGTGCGCGAATCATGCTACGAAAGCCCCAGCGGCGCGTGCTCGTCATCGATGTCGGCGGCAGCCATGTAAAAACCCGGGTATCGGGCCGGCGCGAGATGCGTCAGTTTGAATCCGGCCCCACCATGACGCCGCGCCAGATGGTTTCCCGCGTACTCCGGCTGACCGGCGATTTGAAATATGACGCAGTATCGATCGGATACCCAGGCGTGGTCGTGCACGGCAAGATCGTGACCGAACCATTCAATCTCGCACGCGGTTGGGTGGGTTTTGACTTTCGCAAAGCGTTCGGCCGACCGACCGTGCTCCTGAATGATGCCGCCATGCAGGCCATCGGTAGTTACGAGGGCGGACGCATGCTCTTTTTAGGTTTGGGCACCGGCTTGGGATCCGCGCTCATTGTCGACGGTACGGTCGCCCCCATGGAGCTGGCCCACCTGCCCTACAAGCGCGGCCGCAGCTATGAGGAATATTTGGGCGATCGGGGACGGCGCCGTCTCGGCGCCAAAAAGTGGCGTCGCGTAGTGGCTGATGTGGTCGCCCAGCTGAGCAAGGCATTGGAAGCGGACTACGTCGTCATCGGCGGCGGCAATGCTCGCAAACTGAAGAAACTGCCGGGAAACGCGCGGCTTGGAAACAACGACTTTGCGTTTCTCGGGGGCTTCAGAGTTTGGCGTCCCGGAGCGCATCGCCCGTAGTGCCTCGGCAGTGTGATGATGAGCGGTCCAGCGCGAAAAGCCTGAGGGCTTCCTAGCCCCCCAGGCCATCACGAACCCGTCAAATTCACGGTGCCGATGTACCAGGAGCCTCCTGGGATTTCGCGCGACGCAGCTCAAATCCCAGTCGCGGAAAATGCACGACCACCTTGCCGGCACGGGCATCTTCCCGGGCGATTGAAATTCGATCCGGGGCGGACCCATACAGTACGCCCTCGATGGGATCGGTACCGGTGTCGGTCGCCGCCACAATCACCTTCTCGCCGATGAAGATGCCGTGGACCCCGGCGTTGTCGCCGGCGCATGGCTCGACGGCGGCGTCGCGGGCAATGGCAATCGCCGCTCCGCCATCTAGTTTCTCGTGAGTGCCATGCCCGAACGCGGACATGCGTGCCCGCCATGTCTGAAGCGCGGGGTAGGATTCGAGAATCTTGGCGACCGGACCGCCGCGCTCCACGAACCACAGATTGTGATAAATCGAGAAGTCCGCAATGCTCGGCGCGGATCCGAAGAAGAATGCTTGTTTTCCCAGAATCTCCTCGAGCCGCTGCAGATACAGGGTAAATGCGGCGATCGCATCGCCGGTACGAATGCGCGGCAGATTCGCACGGAAAATGTTGCGGTCGTCGGCGAAAGCCTTGACCGTTTCAGGCGCCAAGCCCTCGAACATATGTGCAAGACCGGCCGGCTGCATGGTGAACGGAATCGCCGTCCAAAACAGCGTCGAATCGGCCCACTGGGCGAGGGTTCGGGACGCCGCCGCGATGCCGTTCGGATACAGGGTCGGCGTCGGCGACAGCGAGTCGATGACGTCTGCGATGAGCGCCGTGTCGCAATAAATGTCCGCACCGATTTGCATGACCGGCGTCTTGCGATAGCCGCCGGTAAGGGCGGTCAGATCAGGCTTCGGCATGATGTTTGGGATGTGCACCGAGGACCAATGCAGGCCTTTGAATCCAAATATCAGCCGGATTTTCTCGGCGAACGGCGACATCGGATAGTGGTGCAAAATGAATCGAAAGGACCTAGCCATCGGATCCGGCTCCTGATTTCAAGTATTTGAAGGTCCCCATCGCCTTGGCTATCAATCGATCATTGGTATCTCGTGCCTCACCCTCGCAGAACGCCATGGTCGTAGAGCGATGAAAGGCGTATCCCGAGACGAGCAAGCGCGAACCGGCATGCGCGGGCTGTAAAAAACTGGTCTTCATTTCCACGGTTACCCCGCCGCCGGCGCCGGCATTGAGCGAGCGGCCAGCCACTGCCATCGCCACGTCGAGCAGGGACATGAGCACCCCGCCGTGCGCCACCGACCAGCTGTTGAGATGCCATGGCTCGAGATTGAGCGCGACCACGGAGCGTCCGTCCCCGGCGCTGATGAACTCGACACCAAGTTCCTTGATGAACGGGACATTGAGCCGGAATGCGGTCGATTGAGTCACACGAAACCGTACCTTGGGCCGCCATTGCCTGTCAATCGATCGATCCTGACCCGCATGGAGAGTTACTGGCACAATGCCCAGGATCATGACTGCCGGTGCCGCGAGTGTTCTGCAATTCATTGCCACGCTGCTGGCAACGTTGCTGATCGGCTTGCCCGCGGCCTGGGCGGTTTTGGCGATCTGGTATCAGGCGCCGGGCGGACAGCCTCTGAAGAGCGGCATGGTCCTGCTATGGACAGCGTTCAGTGTTGCGGTGCTGGCGGCGCTGTGGCACGGCAGGGCCGGCATGGCTCTGCTGGCCTTTGCGCCGGCATTCGGCGCGTTGGTTTTCTGGTGGCGGCAAATCAAGCCAACCAACGATCGCCTGTGGGCGCATGACGTCGCTCGAAACACCAGCGGCTCGATCGAGGGCAACCAGGTCACCCTGCACAATGTGCGCAATTTCGATTGGCGCAGCAATGATGACTACACGCAACGTTGGGAAACCCGTATCTACGATCTCGACAGATTGAATTCCGTCGACATGATCGTTTCGTACTGGGACGGTACGGTGATCGCACACATGCTCGTGTCATTCGGCTTCAACGATGGTCAGCACGTGGCATTCTCGGTGGAGGTACGGCGCGAGAGGAACAAAACCTATTCGGAACTCGGCGGATTCTTCAAGAGGTACGGGCTCAGCATCATTGCGGCCGACGAGCGGGATGTGATCCGGGTCCGCACCAATGTTCGAGGCGAGGACGTTTATCTGTATCGAATCCGCATGCCGCTGCCCGCCATGCGCTCACTGTTTCTCGGCTACGTCGAACAGGCTGACGCGCTCGTGAACGAGCCCCGCTTCTACAACACCATCACCGTCAACTGCACCACGCTGGTCTATCACATGATGACGCGCATCGTCGGCTACCTGCCTTGGAGTTATCGGCTGCTGCTCACAGGCTATTTGCCTGCGTATGTCTACCGCGTGGGCGGTCTGGACCAGCGCCGCTCGCTGGCGGAGCTGCGTGCGCTCGGACGGATAACGGAGAGGGCGAAGCTTTCCGATCGCAGCGACACATTCTCCGAGGATATTCGCCGCGGCATTCCCCCGCTTGACCCCGCACCCGTCGCCGAACGCGCGCTGGGATCGAGTCCTAATGCAACGGCGTAAAGCCGTAGCGCCGGAATGCGACGTCGCCCGCAGGGCCGCGAATATAGGCCAGAAATCCGGCGGCATCAGGCTTCGCCCCGATCGTCAATGCCGCAGGATAGATGATGGGCGCGTGGCTGCCCGGAGGAAACACGTCGACCACACGCACGTTTTTGTCGATGAGCGCATCGGTCGCATACACGATGCCGAGCGCGGCTTCGCCGCGGTCAACGAAGGCCAGGGCCGAACGCACGCTGTCGGTACGCACCAGGCGCGCGGAAATCTCATCCCACACGCCGAGTTTGGCGAGTGCTTCCTGGGCGTAGCGGCCCACCGGCACCGAATCCGGATCGCCGGTCGCCAAACGCCCCTTGCCCAAGGTTGCAGCCAGCGCAAAGTGCGGCTCGATCTTCAGCGTAATTTTACTGCCCGCCGGGGCGATCAAGACCAGCTGGTTTCCCAGCACATCATGCCGGGTAGCAGGCTGAATCAAGTTCCGAGCCTGCAGGTAATCCATCCATTCAAGGTCTGCGGAAAAAAACACATCGGCCCGCGACCCGTTCTCGATCTGACGAGCGAGAGCCGAACTCGCCGCGAAGGAGAAGCGCACCGCGATCGACGAGTCCTTGGTGAAACCATCCCCGAGTTCCTGCAGCACGTTGGTCAGAGACGCTGCGGCAAACACGGTTATCGATGCCCTGTCCTCGTCCGCAGCGGCGGCGGCCTGCACCCCGACCAGCCAGGTACACACCACCAGCCAGATGCCGAGGAGCTTTTTCATGCAGCGGCAGGCTCCCTAGTTGTGGGCGAGAACCGGCTGTCCGCTATAAAGTTCCGGAAACGTGCGCTTGAAATTCTCGATCTTGGGAATGTCATAGATCGCGATATACGGCTGGGTTGGATTGTGGATCAAGTAGTCCTGGTGATAACCCTCCGCCGCATAGAAACCCTTGAGCGGATCCACGCGAGTGACGATCGGCCGCGCAAATGCGTGTGCCTGATCCAATTGGCTGATATAGGCCTCCGCAATGTGCTTTTGATTTTCATCGGCATAGAAAATCGCCGAGCGGTACTGAGTGCCGACATCGGGAGACTGGCGGTTGAGTTGAGTGGGATCGTGAACGACTGAAAATGCGATCTGCAGAATTTGGCCGTAGGAAATGGCGGCCGGATCGAAGGTGATCTGCACCGATTCCGCATGACCTGTGGTTCCCGAACTGACGGTCTCATATTGAGCGGTTGATTTGTCGCCGCCCGCGTAACCGGCAATCACTTTCTGCACGCCCCTGACATGCTCGAACACGCCCTGCACGCCCCAAAAACAGCCTCCCGCCAACACCGCGGTCTGCGCGGGTCCGGCTGCCTTCGGGTTGTCGATCGCCGGAGGCGCGATGATCACCGGCTTCTCCGCGCCGAACAGCGGCGAGTGCCACAGAACGACGCAGAGCACAGCGCCTAGAAGTACCGCAACCCGCACAGGCAATGCCCATTTCCTCGATGTCATTTTCTCTTTCCTCTCTTTATGTACGTGCAGTGAAGTGCAACGCAACCGAATTCATGCAATAGCGCAGGCCCGTGGGTTTCGGCCCGTCGTCGAACACGTGTCCCAGGTGGGCGTCGCAGCGTCGGCAGGAGATCGCGTCGCGCTCCATTCCGAAAGTCGTGTCGCTGCTCTTGACGATGTTCAGCGCGGAAATCGGCTGCCAGAAGCTGGGCCATCCGGTGCCGGATTCGAACTTGGTTTTCGAATCATAAAGCGCCGTCTCGCAACATACGCAGTGATAGATGCCCTCGGCGTGATTTCTGTCGTACTCGCCGGTGAATGCGATCTCGGTCCCGGCCTGGCGGGCGACGCGATAGGCAAGCGGTGATAGTTGAGCCTTCCACTCCGCGTCGCTCTTCGCGAGCTTCGGAACCCTTTCGACGCCCAAGCTCTTGCCGGCGGGCGAAAAATTTTCGATGGACACCTCGTTGTTCGGCGCAGGTCCCGACACCGTAGCTGCGGACACCATGCGCATGAGCGGAATAACCGGCAAAGCGGCCAACCCCGCGACCATTTGACGACGACTCATTGTTGCACTCATACCTTGACCCTCAGCCGAATGTAAATGAATACGCTTGGACGCCGGAATCTAGAAACTCGATCGAAAACACATGTTCACCCACCTCTCCTGCCTGCCGAATCAGCTGATACAGGCGCTGTCCATCGATGACTCCCGTGCCGCCGGAGTCCGTGTCCGCGCCGTGATTCGCGGCGGGCGCGGCTCCGTCCAGCAGCACGCGAAAGCGCACCGGTTTGCCCGTAGTGCCGGGACCCAACACCAGGTGCAAATCGCGCGCATAAAACCGAAACACGATTTTTCCGGGCACGGCACCCAGCACGGCTTTTTCCGGGTCTACATTCCATGACCCGCTCAATGCCCATTGATTCAATTTCAATGCAGCAGGCGCCGAGTAAGTGTGCGGTTGATTTTCAGCAAAACCACCCGTTGAAGCGAAATTCTCAGCACGACGAAATCCGACATAGGTTTCCGGCGACTGATCGTGCGCTTCGTCGGGAGGCGCCTGAACACCGACGGGCTTAACCGGACCCATGCCGGGGGGAGGCAGATCGGTTTGTCCGGCGTCAATCAGCAATTTTCGGATGGTCTGCTCGGATTCGTCGTAGTTCCCCTCGCCGAAGTGGTGGGCACGGATGCGCCCGGTGGCATCACTGAAGTAGTGCGCGGGCCAATATTGATTGTTGAAGGCCTGCCAAATGACATAGTCATTGTCGAGCGCGACCGGATAGGTAATCTTCAAATCGGCGACGGCGCGCCGCACATTGTTCGCGTCCTTTTCAAATGCGAATTCAGGCGCGTGCACGCCGATGACCACCAACCCGTGATCCTTGTATTTTTCGTACCACGATTCCACGAATGGCAGCGCGCGCAGACAATTGATACAGGAATAGGTCCAGAAATCGACCATCACGACTTTGCCGCGCAAGAGTTCCGGCGTAAGCGGCGGCGAATTCAACCACAGGGTGGCGCCGCCAAGCGAAGGCATTTCCCCTTCTATCGGCAGATCTCCCGAAGGTTTCGCGGCCGACATCATCATCGCATGGCCATCGGATTTTGAATTGCTCATGGCCATGGTCATGCTGCCGCCCGGAGCAGCAGAATCGCGCGGACTGATCCGATCGATCAGGGACTGCTCGAGGGTGTTCGTGCCGTTCAGCGACAAGCGCGTTAGCACGGTTGAATCCCAACCAAACAGGATGGCCACGACGGCGACCAGCACGGCCACGCCGAGGCCCCGCCTTATCCATTCGCCGGTGCCGAGCGACTTCTTGAGCAGAGCGAAAACCCTTCCCCCCGCCAGCAGTGCGACCGCCAAGGATGTTGCCGCTCCCGCTGCATACGCAAACAGCAGCAACGTCGTGCGCGCGTTGGGCCCGGAAATGGCCGCTCCGGTCAGAATGAGCCCAAGAATGGGGCCCGCGCAGGGCGCCCAAAGCAGCCCGGTCGCAACGCCAAGAAGCAAAGCGTGCACCAGTCCGAATTTGCCTGTCCCTGCGGTGGGTTGCGCGAGGCGATTGCCCAGCGCGACAAAGGGACGTGCCAACCAATCAGCCAGTCGCGGCCACAGGAGCGTTGCCGCAAACGCGGTCAGCAGCACCAGCGCGAAGATGCGTCCATATTGATTCAGTCTGACGGCCCAGGAACCACCGACGGCCGCCAGCGTGGCGATGGCCGCGAAAGTAATGGCCATCCCGGCCAGCATGGGAAGACCATTCGTAACGAATTTTTGCTCGGACCGGGCGAATACGAAGGGAAGCACCGGCAGGATACAAGGGCTCAAAATGGTCAGAACGCCGCCGAAATACACTAAAAATACGATGGTCATGGAACTCGCGATGTTACCCGTTCCAATAAGACCGGTGCAGGGGCAATTACCTTACAAAAATCATGATGCTAAGTGCCGCAAAACGTCTGCAGCACACGCTCGCTGGGCAGTGGCGGGCGGGCATACGCAGCGAAGCCCGATTGATCGCGAAACGGCTGTGAGAGAAGGGCTGAGAACTCCTCAAAGGGCGCGAAATCGCCGCGCTCCACCGCCGCTTCGATTATTTGCTCGATTCGATGGTTGCGCGGGATATACGCAGGGTTGACCAGCCGCATGGCCTCGGCGCGCGCCATGGGCAGCGCCGATTCCCGCGCCAACCGGGAGAGCCATCGCTGTGCCCAGCCATCAAAGTCACGCGCGGCGACAACTCCCGTTCGCGGCTCGCATTGTTCCGCCGCCGCATCGCACAGTCCGCGAAACGTCAGCGTGAAGTCCGCTTGATTGCGATGCATCGCGCCGAGCAAATCTTCGACCAATTCGCGATCCCCTTGCTCATTCGTCGTCAGTCCCAGTTTGCCGCGCATTCCGCCGAGCCAGCAATCCGCGAAACGCGCGGCGAACGTAGAAACCACTTCAGTGGCGAGCTCGACCGATCGTGCGGGATTTGGATCGATGATGGGCAGCAATGTTTCGGCGAAGCGCGCCAGATTCCACGCGGCGGCGTGCGGCTGATTGCCATATGCGTAGCGACCGCGTTCGTCGATCGAGCTGAAGACGGCCGCAGGATCGAATTCATCCAGGAACGCGCACGGACCGAAATCGATGGTCTCGCCCGACACCGCCATATTGTCGGTATTCATCACGCCGTGAATGAACCCCACCTGCATCCAAGCGGCGATGAGCGAAGCCTGTCGCGAAACAACCTCCGTCAGCAGGGCCAAGTAGGGTGCCTCGGCTTGCGCAAGCTGCGGGAAGTGCCGCTTGATCACATGGTCGGCGAGGATCTGAACGGCCGGAACGTCGCCGCGGGCCGCGAAATATTCAAAGGTTCCCACCCGAACATGGCTGGCGGCAACGCGCGCCAATATCGCCCCCGGTACGTTCGTGTCGCGCCGAACGGTTTCGCCGGTCGTGACCGCCGCCAGAGAACGCGTGGTGGGGATCCCCAGAGCATGCATGGCCTCACTTACAAGATACTCACGCAGCACCGGGCCCAAGGCCGCGCGGCCATCTCCGCTGCGGGAATACGGCGTGCGTCCGCATCCTTTCAGCTGGATTTCCTGCCGAACGCCGGCCCGGTCACACATCTCACCGAGAAGAATTGCGCGGCCGTCGCCGAGCTGCGGCACAAAGTGGCCGAACTGGTGTCCTGCGTAGGCCATCGCGATCGGCACGGCACCCACCGGCAGCGTATTGCCGGAAAACATACCGGCCAAGGCATCGGCATCGAGGTCCGCCAGACTCAAGTTCAACTGGGCGGCAAGAGCGTGATTGAGCTTGACGAGGCGCGGTCCGGCAACCGGTGTCGGCGCAATTCGAGCGAAGAAGCGCTCCGGCAGAGCGGCGTAGCTGCTGCTATTCACGCGTTGACCACAACCTCGGCGGCCGAACCCTTATGAGCAGGGGTTCCGCGCGTCGCGAGCCATGAACCCAGCAGAATGAGCACGAAGGCGATGAAGCCCCCGATGCCGAGATGTTCGTCGAGCACCAACACGCCGAGCAGCGTGGCCACGACGGGGTTGATGTACGTGATGACTGCTGCGCGCGATGCGCCGGCATGATGCACGAGATAAAACATCAGCAACATCGCGACGGCCGTGCATATCACGCCCAGAACGGCGATCGATGCGAGCGCTGCCGGCGAGGGCAAACCGGCCGGAAGCTCCATCACGGCAGGAACGAACAAAACGATGCTCGCCACCAGCAGACTTAGCGCAAGCGGCCCGATGGAGTCCAGGCCACGCAAGTGACGCTGAATGATCAAAGGTCCGACTGCGTAGCCTATGGTCGCCAGCAGCATACAGCCCACTCCAGCCCACCCCAACGAGCCGGAAATGGAGCCTGTGCCCAACAACGCCGCCACGCCGATGAAGCCGATCGCCAATCCTGCGATGCGCCACGCGCCAAGCGACTCGCGGATACCAAAGAAGCGCTGGATCAGTGCGATGGACAGCGGCACCATGGCAATCAGAATGCCCGTGACCGAGGAGCTGATCCAACGTTCGCCGACCGAAATCAACGAGAACGGAATTGCAAACTCCACCAGCCCGAATGCGCAGATCGCCGCTTTATGCTTGCCCAGCGAACGCAGTGCCCCGCGCCGCCACGCGATGGGCATCAGTATCAACGTTGCCAGCGCCACGCGGCTGAATGCCAGGATCACCGGGGACAGTTCCTGCACCGCTACTTTGATGAAAAAGTACGGCAACCCCCAAATGATCCCCAAAGCCACGAAGGCCGTCCATCCTCGCCAGGTCACGCGCTACCTCCGTC
>Ga0209006_10003299_pt1 | contig 14692 bp, 16 predicted proteins | sample JacPin_JW_Ref_O2_FD_188567 | JGI IMG/M metagenome (GOLD analysis project Ga0209006, IMG submission 188567) | Forest soil microbial communities from Algoma, Ontario, Canada - Jack Pine, Ontario site 1_JW_Ref_O2 (SPAdes) (version 2) | ecosystem: Environmental > Terrestrial > Soil > Boreal... | reverse complement strand
TATGCATTGACCAGCGCGGTGACACATATCGCCAGCCACATCACTCGGACGAGGATTCCGGCAGTCTTTCTCACTATTAGAAGAGCGCAACGCAGTCGCGTTCTTGCCAACAATATCTCGCAAAATACATTTGGCGCATGACTATCGCGAAATCGCCATGCCGCCCACCGACGAATCCAGTCTTGCGGATGCGGTACGCCGAGGAGAGTCGTTCTTTGGTGAAGTAGGCGGCACAAGCATACGATTTTACAGGGTCGCTGGCGTCGCTGGCGAAATCAGCGGATTAACGTTTTCAAGTTTTCCCAATCACTGGGAGAACATCCCATCCTCGATCCCGCATCGGCGATCAGATCGTAGAGTGGTTGTGAAATCGGCTTACCCGTTTCCTCGACCTTCCAGCAAAGAAGATCAAAAGCGATACCCAGTTCGTTCGCGTCTAGGCTTTCCTGAAAGTGGCTCTCCTCGTCGGGAGTAAACGGAAGTCCGCCCTGCTCTCGAATCTGCCGGAGCAGTTGACTGACCTCAACACAATGCTGAACCCATTCGTCCCGTTCCATCCGGGGATTGTAGTCGAATGGGAGATCGGACCATTGCACAGGTCCAAAGTCAACTGTCGAGAACCGTTAGGAACTTTATCGCTGGCCCCCGCGAGCAGGAGTCCGGCGCAGGCCGGAGGGGCAGTGGAGTTGCATCCGCTGGAGTCCGGCACCTTTCTCGGCGCACTGTTTCGCCAATTGTCCCAGACAGCAGCTTGTCAGGAATATACTTTGCACTAGGTGAAGCAATGAGAAGGGCACATCTTTTGATTCTGCTCGCATGGTTGCTACAGACGGCATCTTGGATTCTTCCGGCAGTCAAGGGCTTTCTGGGTAGCAGGATCGACCACGGTATTCCGGGATGGGCGGTCTTTTTGTCTGAGACATGCGCGTTGCGGCCATGCGGAGTTGCTAGCGCAGACCCATGGTATGGCACAGCCATCAAGCAAGGCAATCCGCCGTGCGCCACGGTTGAACGAAATTATTCGTACCGCAGCGCCACCATGGGATCGACCTTCGCCGCACGGTGCGCTGGAACGTAGCTCGCCGCGAACGCAACCGCCGCTAACACCAGAGCCACTCCGCCAAACGTGAGTGGGTCCAACGGGCTTATGCTATAGATCTGATGGGCGACGATTTGTGTGGACAGGGCAGCGAGGATTAGCCCAGCAGCCGTCCCGACAAGGGTTAGCCTGGCGCTTTCCCTCAGGATTAGACCGAGAATATCTCTCGGTCGAGCCCCCATGGCCACGCGCACGCCGAACTCGCGAGTGCGCTGTGCCACCGAATACGCCATTACGCCATACAATCCCATGGCCGCCAGCAGCAGTCCGATGCCGCCGAGCAAGCTGAGCAGGTTTGCCGTGATCTTCGCACCGAAGAGCGAGGCAGAAATGTACTCGGTCATCGGTTCCGCATCGAAGATTGTGATTGCCGGATCGATCACGGCTGCCTCGCGGTGTAGCGCCGCAATCGCTTCACTGACGGCGCCGGAAGTGCGCACGTGAAATGTCAGGCCATATTCCGGCCGAAAGATCTGGCGGATCGGAATGTAGAAATAAGGTTGTGGATTCTCAGTAACGCGATGATACTTGCTATCTTTCGCGACTCCGACGATGGTGAACCACTCGCCCCACCCATGTACTTTGTGACCGATGGCACTGCTATTCGGCAAGAAGCGGCGGGCAAACTCCTGATTGACAATCATGACTGCGAGTGACGTGTGATCGTCGTGCCAGTCGAAATCGCGGCCTTCCACCAAGGGAATCTTCAACGAGTCGAAATAGCCGGGTGAGACGAGGTCGCGATAGATCTTCATGTTCTCATTCGGTCCTGGAACGTATCCTTCCACGTCGAGCGTTTCCCAGTTTCCTCCGTTGAAGCCAAGCGGTACGGAATCGTCGTAGCTGACAGCGGTCACTCCTGGAAGTTGCTCCATCCGTTCGCGCAAACGGCGGCAGAAAATGTCGGTCTGCTGGGTATCGTAGCCGGCGGTGGAAAAATCGAATTGCGCAAGCGCTACTCCGTCGGGTGAGAAGCCGGGATCGACCGCGCGCGCCCGCTCAAAACTCTTGAGGAACAACGTCGCGCCGACCAATGCCAGAACCGCCAGAGCCACTTCGGAGATCACCATCAGCCTGAGCAAACGATGTGCCTGAATACCTGAAGCTCCGCTACGTCCGCCCTGTTTCAGTGCCTCATTGATGTTGGCCCGCGACGAGTGCAGAGCAGGAAGCAAGCCCGCAAGAACGGTCACGATGACGGCCAGCGCCGCGGTAAAGGCGAAGACCTGGCCATCCAGAGGCGGGGCGAGCACGACGGGTCTGGCAACAGCCGGAAGTAGCCAACGAAGGACTCCTCCGAGCCAGTTCGCCAGGAGCAGTCCGCACATCGATCCTGCAAGCGCCATGAGTAGCGTTTCGGTCAAAAGCTTGGCCATCAACCGCCAGGGTTTAGCTCCGAGCGCCAGGCGGATGCCGAACTCTTGCTGCCGCCCCATGGCGCGTGCCAGGAGCAGGTTGGCGAGATTCGCACACACAATGAGAAGAACAACGCCTCCGGTACCCATGAGGATGGACACAGGAGTGAGCAGCATTGCCTGCGTGCCGAAGTGCGATTGCCACACAGGAAGCACCGTCGCGCCGATGCCCTGATTGGAATCCGCATCCTCTTCTCCCATGCGGTTGGCGAGCGCCTGCACTTCTCCGCGCGCCTGCTCGATTTTAACGCCCGGCGCCAGGCGGGCCAGAAGCATGAAATTCCGTGTATTGCGATCCTGCAACATCCACACGCCCGTATGCGTCATCTGGCCATACATCGTCAGCGGCACCCAAAATTTGTAGTCCAGCCCCGCATGAGTGCCATGGAAGCCCTCTGGAGCCACACCAATGATCGTCAAGGGAGTGCGATTGACTCGCAGCGTCCTTCCGATGGTGGAAGGATCCGCTCGGTAATGCGACTTCCAATAGTCGTGGCTGATAACGACGACGGCGTGTGCGTTCTGTGCGTCATCCTGTTCCTCGGGAGAGAAGAAGCGGCCGGCCTCGGGTTTGATGCCGAACATGTCGAAAACACCGCCCGACACCATTTCGCCCCATGCGCGTTCTACATACGGCGCTTCCCCGACAGAGAACAGATAACCTCGGTATGCGGTTACCGATTTCACCAGACGCAGGTTGTTGCGGAAGTCACGGAAGTCCAGATAAGAAGTGGTAATTGGTTCGCGGTCCGGCGCGTTATTCTCGATCGCCACGATGCGCCCTGGATCAAAAGCTCCGGGGAACGGATTAAGAACCAGCGAGCGCAGCCAACTGAAGATGGTCGTATTTGCACCGATGCCGATGGCAATCGTGAGAATCGCCACGGCCGCGAAGGTTGGACGGTTGCGGAAGGTCCTCAGTGCATAGCGCAGGTCTTGGAATAGTCCACTCATCGCAGTCTCCTACTCACACCGCAGCGCTGCCATCTGATCGACGGCCAGGGCGCGCAGCGCGGGAATCAGACAGGCCAGCCGCGCAACCACAATCACCAACAAAGAAACTTCCAGCACCGTCCACGGATCATGCACTCCGTTTTGCATAAGAGCCTCGCTTGGGGACAGGCGAGCCAGTCGTTAGTCCGTGAATCAAACGCAATTCGGACACCAATGTCTGGATTCGTTAACTTGCTCATTCCACTAGTAAGGCCGTTGTTCGGTGCAGGGTAAAACCGTCCGGCTACCGAATGATGTGTTCGAAAATGAACAAGTAGCTTTTGGGTGGGAGGCTGGCCTTCACCGTAGACTCCCCTGGTGAATTGGGGTTGCAATCCATCAACTGCCGACGAGAAAGAGAACGATCCCACGGTTCGCAAGGACTTGGGATTCGCAAAGCGGAACGGCTGCGGAGGGCTGCTAAAGCTGAACGTGGGAGCGTTCTATGCTACTGACCCGAAGGACTGGTACAAGGCCGCTGATCCCTTCGGCCTGGAGAACAGCATCGAAGACTTCGCGCGCTACCGCGAAATGTTGAACGCCAAGGTTTTCGTGTCAGCTTGGGGAAAGTGCATCGGTCGATTTGCCTATCGTGGTGAACTGATCGCGCGAGCCTTCCCGCAGCTGATGTGCTTTGGCAGGACCGCAGACGGGACGCCGCGCCACACGTCGAGGCTGCCTTACTCGACCCCAATGGAGTTGTACAAGAGCAACGACTTGAAAGGAACACAGCGATGAACCCGCTGAGAAATGACACCGAGCACGCGAGTTTTCCACTGGCGAGCCTGAGAGAGGCGCGGAGCAGGCGACTATTCGGAACAGGAAAGCTGGGGAGCAATGGTTCAGAACGTGGTCTTAACGTGATCGAAAAGGGAGGGTTATGAGCTTCGGTGACACGATCTACGCCGCGGGATTCCGCGGGAAACTCATGTACGACGTCATGGCCTGGATGGGGGACGGCAACACGCACCGCGTCACCCGCTACTCGTCTTAAGATCCGGAAGTTATCGCCAACCAACTTAACAAGCAGATCGCGGCTCAGATTGGAACTGCCGAAAATACAGTAAAGGTTCACCGCAGCCGGGCGATGGAGAAGATGAAGGCAAACTCTCTGGCCGATCTGGTCAAGATGATTCAAAGACTCCAAGGTTCTCCTAACAAGAGCCCATAAACTAAGGTAGTACAAGCATCGCTCTTTCTGCTACCCCACCGTTGCCAACGCTTGGTATCCGTTCCTGTTCACGTGATGCATCCTAGACATTGCAAAGCTCCCTCTCCCCAGACACTGCGTTCCGTGACTCGGAGTCAGATGTGAAGTGAGCTAAAGCGCCTAGTCTAGACGGGGGAATCTTGGGCGGACATCCCGACCGAATGGAATTTGCCAAACTGAACGCCGCCTTTCGACAAAACATGCCTCATAGTACCCTGCAAGACTTGACCCGTAATGATTGGACTCTGATTGAGTCCAAGGCTAAGCGGATAGACTTTAAGCTAGGTCAGCGAATCATCAAGGAAGGTGCTCGCATCGATCACCTGTATGTTCTCCGTGACGGGGCTGCTTCGGTAGAACTAGAAGGAACGACCTCTCGCGCTGTGATTGCAACGCTCACCGCAGGCGATGTCTGCGGCGAGATGGCGTTTCTAGGAGACAGTACGGCGACCGCAGAAGTTGTTGCCAAGGACGACGTTCGAGTGGACGCGATCTGGGCAGACGACCTACGTGAACTCATAGCCACGTTTCCCGGATTTGGCACGAGGTTCTACCGCTCACTCGCAGTCATACTTGCCCAACGGTTGCGTCAGACATCGAAGGAACTGCTGAGGGAGATGACCAACAAGAGATAGGACCAGCGTAAATGCCGGAAGCCAAACGCCAACTGTTGACGTTGAAGGAATACCGCGGACTGGAGCCCTTCATGCAAGGGTATGCCTGTTATATGCAAGCCGAGCTTCCCGGCAGCGAACTGCGAGCGCATCAGCGAAATCCCTACCCAAAGGTCAGCAAGAAGCACGAAGAGTGGAACCGCGGCCAGGTGCAGGCCATGATCATCGCGCAGGACACGGAAACGGATTAGGGAGTGTTATCAACTTCGGATTGGCCTTGGGGAGCGTGGGCCTTCTCTTTGCAGCCTTGGAAGGAAAAACTCGGCGATGAGATCCGCAGGGCTAGAAACAAGAGGGGACTGACCCAAGAAAAGCTGCAAGAAGCCCTTCAGATCGCAGGACTGGAATTGAGCTTGACGACTCTCAAAGCTTACGAAAGTGGCAAGTGGGCACCCAGCTTCGGCGACCTGCGGACAATTGCGCACGTTCTGGAGGCTGACTACTTTGAAATTGACAATGACATAAGGGTTGATTTCAGCAAAAACGGTAAGCTCCGCCTTGAGGCGCTTCCACAGCAACTGAATTTAGACTTGGACGATCAAGGCAATCTCAACATTCGCAGAAGCCCCTCGAATCGTGGCGCAGTGATCAAAAAAATCCGGGCCTGATTCCTGCTGCGCCCGCAACTCCTCTCTCGCGTTCGCTTCGCCCGCCCTATCGCACGCACGAGCGCACCCCACTCGCGGACGCGCGGGCCCCAGCCAGAACCACCCTGGTTCGAAAATCAGATGATTTCGGAACGGCCACAACCCAAATGGCTCGACCTCAAGGCTCTTCAGCGATATGCCTGCGTGTCGGAACGCACGCTTCGGCAATGGATTCACCGGGCGAGTAACCCTTTGCCCGCAGCGCGAGTAGGCACAAAGATTCTTGTGCGCAGGAGCACTTTCGATCACTGGTTGGAAAATCACAGTCTCAAAACCATTGACATAGGCTGTATTGTGGATGAACTCGTAGCCGGAGTGAAGGGAACGAACTGATGGGCGTAAAGATTCGCAAACGGGACGGCAAGTGGTACGTGTTCGTGAATTATCACGGACGCCGGAAGGCGAAGTGTGTCGGTTCCAGCCGCGAACTAGCGGAGCAGGTGCGGCGGCAGCTCGAGGCCAAACTTGCACTCGGAGATCTCGGCTTCTTAGCAGACTCTCCGGAAGAGCCGACCTTTGCAACCTACGCGGAGAAGTGGCTGAAGACGGATGCCCTGCGGTGCAAACCATCGACCGTAGATTTTTATCGTGACTACCAACAACGTTACGTCATTCCCCGGTTCGGGCAGAAACGGATTACCACCATAACCCGGGATGAGATCAAAGCCTTCATGTCAGACCTCGCCGAGAAAGGTCTGGCGAAGAATACCATTCGACTGGCAATTGCGACTCTTCGCGTCGTTCTGAGCGCCGCGGTCGAGGATGGAATCTTAGCCAGCAATCCAGGCCTGAGGCTAGGCCGGTTTCTTAAGAGTCAGAAGGCAGCGCACGAGGCTCAGGCAATGACTCGCGAGGAGGCGCAAATTTTTCTTGAGGCCCCCAAAGATTTCTACCCTGAATTTCACCCGCTATTTTTGATGGCGCTTCGTGCTGGGCTCCGAAAGGGCGAACTGCTTGCGGTTAGATGGGGCGACATCCAGTTTGGCAGCGACGACAGCGATCCCAATCGCTACATTTATGTGCAGCACAACTACGTACACGGAAGGTTCACGACGCCCAAGAGCAAGAAATCGCGGAGGGTTGATATGTCGCGAGAGTTGCGGCGCGTTTTACTGGAACTGCGGGATAAGCGAATGCTAGAGGCGTTCATGAAGGGTAAGACGAGAATTGCAGAGGATCTCGTATTCCCTTCGAAGGCGGGTACGGTCCTCGACCAGAGCAACCTGACCAACTATCAATTCCTGCCCTGCCTTGACCGCGCCGGGCTGCGCCGATTTCGCTTCCACGAGCTGCGCCACACCTTCGGCAGCCTGCTCATCCGGGACGGTGCCTCGCTGGCATACGTGAAGGATCAAATGGGCCACAGTTCCATCCAGGTTACGGTTGATACTTATGGGCATCTCATTCCAGGGGCGGACATCGCTTGGGTGGATCGGTTGGATGGCAAAACAACTCCGAAACAAAATGCAACACCCGCGCAACTTGATGGTATGAGTGAAACGGAAATTCCGCCGGAAGTGGTTGATTTGATTGGTGGGCCCACCAGGATTCGAACCTGGAACCAACAGATTATGAGTCTGCTGCTCTAACCGTTGAGCTATAGGCCCGCGAAACCCAATCTAGCATAATTCGCACACCCATAGCGTAACCTGCCATGTCTCACCTGCAGCTTGTTTGAGCCCGCACTCGACTCTCAGTGCGCGGTCGCTTTTTCCGCCCCCAGTCCCGTGTTCGACCGCACAAGCAACTCGTTGAACTTATGTTGCGACGTCGGTTCGTGACTGATGAGTGTTCCAACAATCGCCCCGATAAATCCTAATGGGATACTCAGAATGCCTGGATTCTCCAGCGGAAACCATGCCTTTGCCTGGATAAAGTGTCGCGCAGTCCCGGTCACCGTAGGCGGATCGATCGCCATCAGGCTGGGACTTACCAGAATGAGCCCGATCGACGCGAGCAGTCCGACCGTCAGTCCCGAAACCGCGCCCAACGTATTGAACCGCCGCCAGAAGATCGACAGCACAATCACCGGCAGATTCGCCGATGCCGCCACCGCAAACGCCAGCGCCACAAGAAACGCAACATTCGCCGTCGGTCCGAGCACGATGGCAATTGCGATCGCTACGCCTCCCACCACAAACGCCGAAATCCGCGCTACCAGAACTTCTTCGCCCGGTTTTCCCTCAACTCCGTTGTGGATTACATTCGTCCAGAAGTCGTGCGAGAAAGAAGTTGTCGCGCTAATGGTCAGTCCCGCAACTACCGCCAGGATAGTCGCGAACGCAATCGCTGAAATGAATGCGAAGAAGACCGATCCCGCCAACGCGTTCGCCAGAAGGGGTGCGCTCATGTTCGTGCCACCGTGAGTTCGAATGAAGTCTGGTCCAACAATCGTCGCCGCTCCAAATCCCAGGAACGTCGTCATAATGTAGAAGCTGCCGATCAGCACCATCGCCCACACCACACTGTGCCGCGCCGTCTTGGCATCCGGCACGGTATAGAACCTCACCAGAATGTGTGGCAATCCTGCCGTGCCAAAAATCAATGCCAATCCCAGCGAAATCAAATCCAGCGGCCCATACGGCGGCTTATAACGAAGCCCCGGCTGCAGGAAGTCTTTGACAACCGTCGCTCCCTTCGGATCGTGATACGTGACGTGTGCGATCGCTCCAAAGAATTCGCCAAAGCTGAAATGAAAATGCGCCATCACTAAAATACTCAACAAGAATGTTCCCGCCATCAGCAGGATTGCCTTGATGATCTGCACCCACGTAGTCGCCAGCATGCCGCCGAATACGACATACACGATCATCAGGATTCCGACCGAGATAACTGCCTTGTTGTAAGTCACATAGCCGCCCAGCAGCAGTTTCACAAGCGCGCCTGCACCCACCATCTGCGCGATCATGTAAAACGTACTGACCGTCAGCGTGCTCAACGACGCCATCGCGCGCACCGGCCTCGGCTTCAGTCGATACGCCAGCACGTCCGCCATGGTGTACTTCCCTGCATTACGCAGTGGTTCCGCGATCACCAGCAGCACAGTCAAATAGGCGACGAGCCATCCCACCGAAAACAGGAAACCGTCATATCCCTGAAATGCGATGATCCCCGCAATCCCCAGGAACGACGCTGCGCTCATGTAATCTCCTGCCACCGCGATCCCATTCTGCCATCCTTTAATTTGCCGGCTGGCCGCAAAGTACGCATTCGCGCCGCTCGATCGCTTGGATGCCCAGTACGTAATGCCCAAGGTGACCGCAATGAACACCAAAAACATAATCAATGGAACGTTGGCCATGATTTACTTGCCTCCCTTTGCGTCTTCGGCCTTATCCAGGATGTCCTTCGCCAGGCGATCGAAGTTGTTCGCGGCTCTCACGTACAGCCCCGCGATGATCCACGCCACAAAGAATTGCGACAACGCAAACAGGTATGCGAGATTCACCTCGCCAATCACCTTGGTGGACATGAATTGCGGCGCATACCCGACCAGCACCGGCAAGGCAAAGTAGTACACGACGAAGAATATGAATGCCGGCACGATGAAAGTTTTCTTCGTCGCCATCAAGTCCTGGAACGCTTTGCTCTCCGCAATTTCGTCCCACGTTGATTGCGATGCTTGATATTGCTTCGGTTGAACGACTTCTACCTCTTTCGCGGCGTTTGCCATAGGCTCTCCTTGTGGCTTCGCGTCGTATGTGCCACCGTGCTGGATTTTGAACGGCTGGGACGACCACTGACGGGGGACAGCTTACTCCCGTTTCAACTTTTTTGGGAGCAAATCCGTCTCCGCCAGTTCAGGCGTGCGCTCTCCTATGAACGTAAAGATCGACCCGAACTCCGACCGGATGTCGTGCCACTCCCGCGCCGGCATTCCCTCATACTTGGGAGGCGAGTGACGTTTACGTTCGCCGTCGCAAAGTTCTCCGGAGCGAGACTGCGCAGAGTGACGCCTCCGGAGAATTTTCCTTTGCGCCTTCGACTTTCGGCCTTGACTGGATCGTCGAAGGTGGGGCGGGATGCGGAATTCGAGTTTCCGACACCGCATGTTCTCCTTTATCAGCAAGAATTGGCGAGGAAGACCATTAGTCAGGCAGTCATTGAGGGAAGATGGAGACGTAGCTGGCTACGTCATCAGGTCTTTCCGGGGCATAGATCTCTAGGTTTCGTTCCAAGCACAGTACAAATGCGGCAAGTGTGAGCTATTGAAAAACTCCTCGGCCAAAAGACGAGTGCTCTTGCAAGTCCAGCGCAAGGGTGATTCCGGGTCGCCCCGGGTCGTCGGTTCCACTAGTTTCTCCAATGCCTTGAGTAGATCCGGGTTATGAAAGGTGAGAGGCTTGCGACCCCTCCCGCTTTCCGGCTTCGTCCCGCTCCTAAGGGCTCTCCTCGGTGTTTTTTCAGTTCGCGGAGGCCGGCGGGAATCGTACTGCGAGATAGACCGGTAGCATTCGCCACCAGAGATACCCCGACGTGGGGCAGAGAGTTTGCTTCTGCTGCAGCCCACACTCGGCGTCCCCGTTCATCCAGCACGCCGCAGAGTACCCGGTATTTCTCCCGCATAGTGGCCAGCCCTTGTTCCATGGAATACCGGAGATCGAATTTTTCAGGCCGGGCGCCGGTTCAGTACCTTGCATGCGACCTGCGTCTAATCTGGCCGTGATGATTGGGCTCACTCCAAAACGGACTAAACTCCAAGAATCTCGGCTGCCATCGCTGTTCCTTCGACGCGACTCTGGATCTTGGCAAAGGCGGTTTGACGCGACGTAGAAGTGTCGTCGGCAAACGGCGAGAATCCACAGTCATCGGTCGTCCCCAGAGCATCGATCGGGATGAACTCAGCGGCTTCAACCACGCGATCGCTCACCTCATGAGGGCTTTCCACTTTAGGATTGATCGGGTCTGTGACGCCAACGAAGAGCATCCGCCCTGGTTTGAGTAAGCCTTGGATCGTCGCGAGCACTCGTCGCCGGTCCCGCTCGCTCGCCAGCTGAATATAGAAACGCCCCGCATTCAAGCGGAACAGAGACGGCAGAAGACCCAGGTAATCGACATCGGCGCTATGGGTGGAATCATGGTCGCCTCCTGGACAGGTGTGTACCCCGATCCGCTCCCGCTCAGCGGTGGTGAAGCGCTCGAGAACACGGTTGTTCAAATCGATGAATGAATTCAGCACTCCACCCGACGGATCGAGCTTGAGCGCCAATCGTCCTTCCGTGAAATCGATCTGCACGCAAGCAGCGCCGTTCTCCAGGCATTGGCGAATGTCCCGTTCCGCCTCCTCGATCAGGTCCTTCAAGAACGCTTCCCGTGAATATCCGGCCAGGCCACTTTGTGGATAGAGCAGACTCAACGCTGACGCCGAGATCACCGCTTGTTTCAACGGTCGCCGCGCGAACCGCTGAGCGGCTTTCAGGTAATTCACAGCATGGACGCCATAGCGAAAGGGGCCTGCTGTCAGCTTTGGCAGTTGTCTCGTGTGTCCGTCAGCAAAAGGAATCAGCACTCCATCGGATGCCAGATTGCTGAGCCCAGAAAGAGGATATGTCGCAAAGCTCGGCTTAGTCTGCTCACCGTCAGTGATGATCGGCGAGCCAACAGCTTCCAAACCCGCAATAGTGTCACGGAGAGCAACCCCCTCGGCAGTCTCGAGCTGTGTGGCGGAAATCTTCCCCGCCGCATGATCGCGCATCGCGGTTAACAGTTCGGCCGTTCGCGGGATGCTTCCAATCGGTTCGGTCGGTATCGGCATGCTCTGGTGAGGTTCCTCCCTCTGACTAGAAGTTCAGCGGCACTGCGAGTTTGTATCTGATTCCACCCCACCGATTAGTTATTGTCTGCCTGCTCGGCGGCGAGCGTCTCCCCAGTTCCACAGCGTTTTTGATTGGGTGTCACCTTACTTGGGATGGATCGAGGGCGGCAATACTGCAAAAAGACTAGAGATGGTGGCGATGGCGGCAGAAGCGCAAACGACAAAATCGACAGCTGGACTCTTACGAAATTCGCACGCGAGTCGTTCTTCAGGAGTTCGTTCGCGGTTGACTTCGGGGAAGCGGCCCTCGTGCTGCGCGGGACGGGAATCAGTGAAAGCATCGCTGCTACGTAGGCTTGATGAACTTCGTAGACTGGTAGATGTCGTGCCCAAATCCGGCAAAGCCATGCGGCAAGCGTAAACACCCCGGCTAAAGGCTATTCGCATGCCTGCTTTAGACCGAGCTTGCGATCCGAGCCAAATCATAATTGCCAGGGTGAGGGCCATCAGAAATAGCAGTAATGTGGGCAAGAACACATGCGTGGCGCGTAGTGTGAACCGGAGACGAGGACGTAATGCAGGGCCAAAGCAGAAATAGCAAGAGGGATGTGCTTGCCGGCGGTGCTTCGTTCAAATCGAAGATACAGATACGCGGCAAACGCCGCATAGACCAACCCTGGCGCAGCAAGTAGAACGAAGCCGAGGGGCAGCGCTAATTCAATATCGAGCAGGTGCCCTCCCGCTCACGCTTGGGTCTAAACGCCGGCGCCACGCTGACTGTTCCCGCTCGCCAGCTTAGCCAGATCCTGCAAGCTAGGCACTGATTCCGGTTCCGTCAATTTCCGCTCCGGCAGATTACCGGCGCCGCTCTTAATCGCTTCCACCAACATCTCAATCGCCAGGTCCGTGTTGGGACGAATAAAGATTGTCGCTGCCAGCGTCCCGTTGCGCACCCACGTCTGACCGGTCTTCGGCATCCCGTCGCAGCCCGTGATCGGAATCTTCATCCACCGCGGCCGTTGGTTTTCTGGAATTTCGCTAAACGCTTTTCTCGCGCCCATGGCCATGCTGTCGTCCTGCGCTCCCACCAGGTCCATGTGACTCTCTTGTGAAGTCCGCAATCGCAGCCACGAACTCACCGTGCGATGTGCGCTCTCCTCCGTCCAATTCGCCCGCATCGTCTTCACCTGAATGTTTGCCGGCTTGGTCATGTTCATTCCGATCGTTCGTTCTTTTGCAGCGGAACTGTTCGCCGGTCCCTCGATGTACAACATGGATCCGCCATTCGGCAGCAGCGTCGCAAATTGCTTCCCCTGAATCTTGCCAACCTCTACGTGATCGGAGCTGATCGCAAAAACCGGAACCTTGTAAGCGCGCCGCAGTTCCAGAATGTAATCGACTTCATGATTCAGCACGACCCACCCAATCCCTGCTGCGGCCGCCGCGCGCGCCACCTGCGGGAACGCCGTCCCGCCCGCCGGCTCGAACATGATCGCATCCGGACGGGCCACCGAAGAATCCTGAACGTAGTGCAGTAGTTGCTGGCTTTGCGCCAGAGCATCATTGTTCGCTTGAATAATCTTCACATCCACGCCGCAACGTCGCCCAGCTTTTTCCGCCGCCGCGGCCTGTTCCTGCTGATAATCGTTGTCGTTGTTGGTCAGAGACACCACAAAGCTGAGTCGTTTCATAAGGAGGCCCTAATCTGGATGATAGCTCTCCGACCTTTAGAACGAATGTAACCAGGGTAACAATACGGTGGAGAGGCAAAAGAGAATGGTGGGATGAACTTCACGCAGATAAAGAGTCTAGGAGTTCAGGCGCCGGCGGATGCGGCCTTTGTCGCGTCGCCCAGAAAGGATTTTAGGTTTGTGTCCAGAATTTCGCGGTTGGCATCGGACAGGTCCACGAAGCGGAAAGGCTGCAGCCATCCTTGCGTCGCCCACATGGGAAACAGCATCTGAGCCTTCCCACGGATCGTCGTTTCGCCAATGTGAAAAATCAATTCGACTTCCACCTTCTCGTCAAGCGGCTTTTCCAGATGGATCGTTCCGCCCGACGTTGAGAGCTGATGGAACGCCGCCCTCACCGAGCGCCGGTTCGGCAACCGCACCAGGGTCAGCACCGAGCCTCGCAGTTTCACGCGAAACGGACGATCGACTAGCTTGTTTTCATTCGCTGACAACGCGGGCTCCGTCGAGTTCAACTGTTCGGCCATATCCGAAAGTATCGCAGCGACCGTTCAGTTAGCGAAGTTACGAAAGCCCCAGACCGGCGCGTTTCTCTGATTTCGCGCGGGCGGCTTCTTGCGCTTCTTCATTTTGATCAAGAGACGCAGCTTGCCGGGTCTGGCTGGGCGGGCAATCCTCTCGGCAAGGAGTTTGAGAAATCTTATTTGCGCCCGGAATGAACTTCTGTGCCTTCGGAGAACAGATTGTACGGCCAGGATTTCTTGTTCACAGTCAGCACCGGAGCGCTGTCCGCGTCACTGATGCCGGCCCCGGTACCGGAAACCGCCGCCGCTCGCGCCAGCGTGTTCCAGTCTCCTGGAGCATCTGCGATCTTCCACACATTTCCATGCGTATAGAGCGACGCCCCAATCAGGAAATACTTTCCGTCATTGCCCAATGGCAGGCAGTTGGCCACCCGCGCGGTTACGCTTCCTCCGCCAGGCAGGTCGCTGATCATGACCGGAGTCTCCATCGGCAAGGCGCGCGAACTTCGGAACCCGCATCCCTGCGCGCTGACGATCACCACCACGCACTTCTCGGCAAAGGGCCGCTGCCGGTCGAGGCTGGTTACGCTAACTGGAATCTCCACGCGGAGCCGCGTGCTACGTCGAGTCGCCTTGGATGTCAGAATTTCCATTGCAGCTGCATCGGGCAGGTCATACCTTCCA
>Ga0209006_10003298_pt1 | contig 14696 bp, 19 predicted proteins | sample JacPin_JW_Ref_O2_FD_188567 | JGI IMG/M metagenome (GOLD analysis project Ga0209006, IMG submission 188567) | Forest soil microbial communities from Algoma, Ontario, Canada - Jack Pine, Ontario site 1_JW_Ref_O2 (SPAdes) (version 2) | ecosystem: Environmental > Terrestrial > Soil > Boreal... | reverse complement strand
GAGGAGCCGATCGCGAACCTCGAGCCGCTGCAGTATCTCCTGCCAGGAGTAGTCCGAGAAGGCGGTACAGAAAACCACCTGCAACCGCGGGTCCACCTGCCACAGGCGCTCCACCGTCTTATGCATTTGTTTCTCGGGTGTATGGCAGGAGCATGCGTCCCGTTGTCTTTATTAGTGAGTGATGGAGGCGTAATTCAATCAGTGAACGTTTCGACGAGCATCCTTCTTTGAAATATAGTTGCAGGGATGGGTGCAATCTGGACACTTTTCTCGTACGTGCTGCGCATTTAGTTATGTCTTTCTATCCTGAATTTTGGTTTTTTTTCTTCTTGTAGGTCAGTGAGTAATGTAAATCCCTGTGCAAGGCCATGATTGACCTCGCTACAGATAAGCTCATTCCAAGACCTTCATCTGGAACACACATGTATGTAGCATTCGTTCTGGTTGTGCCCCGTCCTTATCGTTATGCATCTACAGCCAACCAGCCGAAACTTGCTCCTTTATCAATCGCGCTAGGCGCACTGTACATCACTGTCTTCGCTATCGAGTTGTATGGAGTTTTCAGCGCTATATCCGTGAGTCATTTTGCCACATACTATTGTTCTATTTACCTTACTTTTCTTTAGCAACGACTGGCTTTCGTTCGTTCATACGCTTACGCTTCGATCCTCGCTGCCCTTCTCGTCATTGGTGCAAGTTTCCTCCGCACAATCGTCCACTTCACCCTCAAGGTACCTCACTTGGTCCAGTTTATCTTCGATCTGGATATGAACGAACACTTTTGTTACAGAACGATCTCATAAATGAATGTACAGATGTTGCAACGAACCAAACCGTTTCTTTTGTGCGTCCACGGTCCCACCTCTGCATTATTGATAATCCCCTCATCCGAATACTAGACATTTGGCATCTGGGGTCCTACGAACTCTCAAACACTCAACTCCACTCAAGCCCAGAGCTGTTTGTATCTCTGCCTTGGTCTTTACACCACCACTCATCGTTTTACAGGGTGTAGCAGTGCTTGGTCGCATGACTCTTTTTCTGAGATCATTTCGTTGATCGTCGTCATCAGTGAGTCTCATCAAATTTAAAGACAAGGAACCTATCTCTGATGATACCCAACCAAGTCCTTTCCATCCTCTTTTCTGCTCTCGCATTCTCATTCTACCGCCAAGTCCTCGATCCGGCCAGTCCTGCGAACGCTATGCGGGCACCCTCAAACCAAGTCCGGATGGGTGCCTACCCCTCACACTACAGTCCGCCGTACAACGCCTCTGTCCCCAGTCTCGGGTACAACTATCCTAGCACGTATGCTCCACCCGCTGGTATGCCCCCGCCGCGTGATGAAGCGTTTGCGCCGCCGTACGATCCCGATAACAAGCTCCCAAAGTATGGCGCTAGCTTGGGTGACAAGATGGGCGCATATGAGGGGGATGGAAAGGACGATCCGTTTTCAGATTTTGATGGACCCAGCGGACCTGGAGGCGAGGAGCGGGATGTCACTAGTAGGCCTCATCCTTCAGCTGAAGGGTGACGTGCTGTTCTTGTTGTCTTATTGTCTCGCAACGGACGCACTATGTCGTTGTGCTTATGCATGTCCTCGTTGTATTTCCGAATTTACGAATGTATTTAATTTGGACCACCTAGATAATAAGTATGCCATCCCTATCAAGGGCGAAGTTGCTCAGACAACGATATGTTAAACATTCCATCCGTTGTCCAGTAGAAGTTTTGATGCTGCAATATTGTCCCCTTGGACATGTCCTACATCTTCATTACCTAGACGTCATGTTCTTGACTGTCAGCCCACACTTTACCGCCAGATGTTTCCATCAGCTTGATCATTGATCGAGCATTGCGACTATCTGAGGATGGGGCATCGTGACGGGCTGGACATTCATTGCATCAAAAGCACGATACAAAAACTACTTCCGAGCAGCTGCAGTCTTCTGCTGTGATTTGATGACCTTCTTCACGATCTTTGCTTCCTCAACCAAAAACGCCCGAAGAATACTAGAGTGCGTATGTATGAGAAAGAGTGACCATGTGGAGCCACAAAGGAAGACGCACCGAGATTTCACGCAAACCCCACATCTTGAACCACCATATGCCCGGCGAACAGTTTTCTGGCGTTTGGATATCGTAGCGTATTTCCGTGGTCGGAGGGCAGGAATCTATCACAGGAAGGTGGTTCAATCATAGATGCTAAAATGTATGGGCTGTACAGAAAGACTTACTCCGGGAAGTGCGATACCGCAGTCGCCGCATTTTGGAGCTGTTGCAAGTTTTTTCAGGTGGTGGTAGACGAGTCTGCCACCAGGAGTTTTGACAACTCGTCTTCGGTTTGAAGTAGTGTTGTATGGTTGTCGCTTTCGGAGGGTTACGCGTTGTGCCATTTGAGACAAAGTTGCTTGATCCTGTAAATTACACGATAAGTACTAGCATAATGCCTCATCGCATAGACTTACTTGACTCTTGAGCTTGCTCGGACGAGTGTTTCGTTTCCTTTACTTGTGTGTAGAAGTTGTGGCTGAGAACTAGACAGCACTACCGGAAACTGCCGCTCCATTATTTGGCTACGGCCTTTGAACCAAACAAGTCACAGTCGACATGACGAAAGTGAAGAAGCGCAAGGCTGCGACTGCCTCCCACCCTTCTCGAGCCAAGCCAGGGGTTTTTCCTTTGGCTCAATATACCTCTGTCGTGGGGGTTCATTGTATGCTACTGACTTTCACAGCCCTCTTTTTACCCCGCACCCCGTCCATCTTATCAAATGTGGAACGGGTCTCAACGAATTCGCGTGATCGACCGCAGCACCCGTTTCTTGAACCAATGACAAGGGACCCCCTCTCCACCCTACTGTGTATTTGCGTGGGTACTGCCATATTGCAAGCATGGTGGGCAGGATGGGTGAGAGGGTGGTATCTTGGGTTGTCATCAAGCGGATCTGATAACAGAAAACGCTCTGAGATGAAGCGAAGAAAGGTTATCGTGCGTTCTGTCCACTCTCGCCCCCGCTGTGTCTTTCTTCTTATAACAGCGTGGCAGGATCTCGGAAACGCCTGGATCGCTACCATTGTCGCGGCATTTCTTGGACATGTCACTTTAATCCTGTTTGGAGCCCCAATCATCAGGTGTTTTCATACCCTATCGCATATATCTTCCGTTGAACCAAGTCACGTCTCACAGTCATGGATTTCGTACATCATCCTTGGCATTGTTGGTATCTCTTTTGACAGCTTACACTCCAGTATATGCTCTGGGCCCCCCTGTATTTGAGTCCGGCGGACAGCCTGTCGGGAATGGATTGACATGGGATAGATTATTTCCAGATTTATCGTTGGTGTCCATCATGCTGATGATTGAATCATGACTAATTGTTTTTCACCACGAAAAAGCATACAAAAACCAGTTGAGAGAGCGATCCTCTATCCCATTGTTGGAACAATGCTTGGATGTTGGTGTGGAGCGTTTCCGATAGCTCTCGATTGGGAACGCCCCTGGCAAGTCAGTAGATTTCAGCCCAGTACTTTCAATGTGGCTTACGACTGATTTGTTACAGGCATGGCCTTTAACTCCGGCTTTTGGTGCTATCTCAGGTTATATACTGGCTTCTCTCTGCGCCGTAATAATCAATGGAGCGATTTCTATTTCCGACGCGCAATCACAGACAACCAGAAAGGACACGTAACGAATCGTCTTACAAAATTACGAGCATTAAACGGGGACGTCAGCTTCGAGATCCTCCATGGTTGCTTTACGAAGATCTCCGAGAGATGCTGTGATGTAGGTCGGCGTGATGAGTTGGCGGTTGGGACCGGTAAGGTCTTCCTCTTTACTTACACCTGTCGGAGGAGGAAGTCTAGATTGAGGCAAGTAGGCAGGAGTAAACTCGCCTGTCATGACGAGTAGCGTGGCTACTCCTCCAGTTTGGCCGAATACAATATCAGTATCTAGTCGATCGCCAACCATGATGGTGCGATCAGGGTTAAATTGCACTCTGATGAAATGAACGGAGTCAGTGTAATGAAATAGGAAGAGAATATACTCACTTCGCCTTGATGCACCACCACATGCTACTCGATGGCTTGCCTATACTTATTGGTGCTCTATACGGCAAAGCGAATCGCAGGGGGGAATTCAACGCTCCTGCTCCGGGTAGCAAGCCACCGTCAGTCGGGTAGGTGGTGTCGGCGTTAGTAGCGAGAAAGTAACAACTCGAATTACGTGAGAGATACACAAAGGCTTTGGAAAGTTTGGTGTAGGTGATTTTGGTATCAAGACCGCACAGAACCACTTCAACGTCTGGATCTGGAGTGAAGTTGGCGAGCGAGAAGTCGTCCAAGGTACAGTCCGCAGGGTCCTGCGATGTGAGACGCTATTAGTCAAGACGTGGAAGTTACAAAGTTTTGAAATTTACTGACCGTGCCGCCAAGGTAGGGGATACCTTCTTCACGTAGCTCTTCCTCGATGCCAGCCATACCAATAACGTAGACTTTCTTTTCTTTCGGTATCTTGAGTACTGAAGAAATATAAACTGCGGATGCATAGGCCGATCCATAGATCTCGTCCTTTCGAAGCGGGTAAGATGTCAATTCGATCATGCAGGAGACAAAGTGTCGCACCACATGCGCCTCCACACCCAAGTGATCGAATTTAGCTTTATAACTCCTGCGGGACTTGGTAGCATTGTTCGTGACGAATATGATCTGCTTGTCTTCATCACTAGGTCAGCTTTGACATAAAGCGGGGGACATTCTCACTTCGACTTCGCAACATAGCTAAAGTTTCAATGGCACCTTCGACTATACGATCGCCGTTCCAGATGACACCGTCGCAGTCGAACAGCCAAGTATCATATTTATCGATGAAAGTGAGGTAGTCATCCTTAGACGATGGTCGAGTACTTGGTCTGTGGTATCCTGCACCAACCTGAGTTGCCATGCTTGAACTGTGAAATTCTCACGCTCTCCCAATCCATCATGTTCCTCTTGTTGCATCTGGCACAGGGAGAACGGCGGTCGCGTTTGCACAAGACCGTACGTGAGAGGATCGTCACCAACCCGTGGGCAAGAGAAGAGATGTTAGTTCATATTCTTTTGTTTGGGATTTTCATTTTATTTAACTACTGGGGAAATATTTAGTGCGTCGGTAATATCCCAAGAGCATTGATCGGACTCGCATCACTGATGTCCTGGATCAGTTTGGCCCAATCCCTTCTCTATGCATCGATTACTTGTTGATCCGGTCAAGTTGAAAGAGTACGAACTAGCTATCAGCGGTGCGATCTCAGGGCTCATGACACATCAACTCGAGGAGTTGATCAGGGAATCCGAGGGCCTATCTATGGGTGTAGTCTTGCATAAAGTTCGTCTCATCAGTCGCATGCAACTTGATGATGTGCATAGTCAACCTGTCGTGGCGCCTATCACGGATTTCATCAAGTCGAGACTTGCGAATCAATCCCGAAGAGTAGAGCAAACCGAACAAATTCGCCTGTACAAATATTTCGCGAAGGTTCCTGATTCAAAGGCGACAGCTAGCATTTTCTTCGAGGCTGTTGGAAGCATCTCGTCGGCAGGCTAGATCACGATTCATATCAAACCATTGAATACTCAGACGATGGGCCATCGTGGATCACATCAGGTGCTTTCTACATTCCCGGAACAACCAACCGAATGGCACTTGATTCGTTTATCCTGTTCAATGGTATTCTCTACATCTTTCAATTTACAATCGACACGACATCAAACCTGGGCTTATTGACTTCTTCGGAAAACAGCCAGGCCTCCCATCTATGGACAATTGGTGTTTCATCATCCTCGGACCCAATCAGACATTGATATGCCTGCAGCCATGGCAAGGAGAGATGCGCAAGCTGCAGCCATGCTCTGCAGTGATGTCTTAGTGAGACCTACCGACAGGGCACTTTCCCCATTCCTTCAATCACACCCAGATCTTAACATGGAAGACAAGACTGACAAGGCTGGCGGTCTTTGCAAACGCTACTGTCATAGCTTACCCGACTATTTATATAAATGCTCTTTCAGAAAATCGTTGATTTTCCGATGCTTTGAACAGTGGAGTTCTCACGCTATCCTGGTCCATAGCTACCCTATCTCAAAGTACAAGGTCTGTCACTCTGACGACAGCGAACTCGCGTAGAGGTTTTTGCTCAGAGTCTCTGACCATGTGTCGGAAACATGATACGCATTGTCCGCAGTGAGTCCCTGCATGCACTACATTCAAGTATGGTAAAGCTAATATTATAATACACACTTTTTTTTCTTTTAGTACTGCCATACTCGACTAACAAACCAGTCTGGCTTCCCGGAACGCATGACTCCTAATATCCTTGCTTTTCGGCCAAAAGAAAACTTTTTCAGCACTAAAAATAATTGATCCATCTGTTTCCGATATCTCTGCCTCGTGCTTTGCACAACTTCTCCACAGAATTTCTGTCCCACAATTCTTGATGGAAAGTTGGGTTGCTTTACCAACCCGCCGGACGGATCTGACGCCCGGAATCGCGCTTTCCCACCAAACACTAATGTCTATCGCACTCAGTGAACAGCCTCATCAAACCCACGTTCAACAGTGGGATTTCTTGGCCGTCCGTCCTACCCGCCGATTCCACCAAGCGGACCGTGGAGAGTTTCTCCGTGTTTGAATGGGCTTTGCAGCGGACGTACGTGAGCCCTTATTTCTGCTGACGTAGTCTTCAAAAAAAAAAGAGGGCTCCAACATGTTCCCGAGGATCAATGATACAAACGGGTTCCTCCCGGTCGACATTTCACCCCGATCACTCTCTCTTACAGAAGACAGTCAACCAAGGCCAGACAATATCACAGTTATCGTGGCCTCGCCCTCGTAATTTCCTTGACTTCCTGATCTTAAAAGTCGCTTGGCCTTCTGACGTGTACTCGGATGAATCGTCCCGAAGAGTTCTGGCGATCGGAGACTTGGTTCGGGACTCTGCCCTCCGCCAAGAGCCGCTGAAGCAAAGCGGATGGAGGGTGAATTCTCGACGGAACGCTCAAAGTCCGAGTAGACGGTTGTAATAACGAATAAGTTCAGTCCCAAGATCTAAATCGGGGCGCGGGAAGTGAGGAGGATATTGGACGCCGCCGAAGTCGACATTTAAAGTTGCAGGAACCTTCTCACAAGATGTTTTGGCTTCGAGGTCTAGACAACGTAATTGCGATAAGCTTCACATCTAGCAACTGCCAATTAGAATACGAATACTACATAATGTACCACACTCACGATCCAGCCCTGTAGACGAGAGTTGCCAAGAAAGAGTGACAAGAGCGCGGAAAACAAGGTACTGTACTTGTCAAAACGTACGGATAACAGATCACACAACAGAAAGTCCGGGTATTCCTCTACTGAACTAGTGCGATGATTGCGGGCTCCAGGTATCTACAAGAAGAAGAAAAAGAAAGAAGTCTAGCGATGAATTGGTCGTTCAGATGAATAAGCATTCCAGGTGTCCAGATCATGTTCTTGGGCGGTATGAGCGAAAGAAGGAAGTGAGTAATGATGTGTATGTGATGTATGATGATTCGGTGGCTTCGGCGAGAAAAAGAATTCAGCGAAGACATAGTTGCGCAGAGATACCTGTGCCACTCACTGTGTAATTCTCGTCTTCTACCTTTACAGATCCATAATGATTTGCGGAATGCGAGAAATTCGACAGATGGTGTGTCTGCTGATGATGGTGGGTGGGCATTGACGGAGGCCGATGGTTCACAGGCGAGTGCGATGGATGGGACGCATGCAAATGTTGTTGTTGCGGTTGCTGCATATGAGCCGGCTGCTGGGAGGGAAGACAGGTTACTTCAAACATAGTTCTGGTGTCCAGTTTTGCGTATTGCGTCACTGGGGAGAAAAATACTCGCCGAAAAAGGTGGGCTCGATGCTGTACTGGAGCCCGATGGAGTGTTCGGTATCTGGAACGCCGAAGCATGCAGACCGAACACAGAAGACGACGATCCTGCGCCGCTGTGGCTACCTGCACTCATGGTGCTATAATGGTGCGATAGAGGTTGTGGTATGGTTAATGGTGGTGGTCGCGTGAGTGCATCGCTTGGGTGCGGTGGCGTATCACTCGGACTCTGTGTTGGAGAGGATGTCATACCGCGAGCAATAGTGAAAGGAAAAGGCAAGAATGGAAATGTGAATGGACATGTCGAATAAGATGAGACTCACCATGTACACTTCCTCTACATTCCCGTTCATCTTCCTCCGTTTCAACTCACGGTCGCAAGACCGACCGTCATGAAAGGTCGTGAGTTGATCCCGCCGACCCAAGTCTAAGCAATGTGGATTTCTCCCTGCAGGGTCGGCAAGAGTTCTTCGCAATTCTTCATTTTCTCTATGGAGCCTCCCATTTTCCTGCTCGAGCTCTCGGATCCTAACCGAGGGTGGCGGCAATGCTGCGACTTGCTCTGGTGTAAAGCCCAGTGCTGTCTGCAATTTTGTGACGGTTTGCTCCAACTGTACAGGATTGAAAGCGGAGCAATAGTTGAGGTGATATTCGCGGAGATAAAGGAACGAGAGCAGCGACTAGACTGGTCCCACGAGACGCACCTGCTCTATGTATGCTTTTCGCTTTGCTCGATGTCTTGCTTGGGCTTTGGCGTTACGACTGCGCTCAGGGCGTTCAGAATGCGCCCTTTGGCCGTTTGGAGCATGGGCCGCAGACGACATGGTAACGTTATAACGTAAGAAGGGGGGAGGAATAATCGGGGTTTCGAATGAAACAACAGACCAGACCTTATAAACCAAATTTACCAGTCGTCCAGTCAACGTCTTTCCTTTGCCGAATTCATTTTGGCTTTGACTGAGGTCGCGGCCTACTTATTCGGTTTCTCCAGTCAGGAGACGTCCCTCAACACGACCCTGTAGGAATTTGGTCCGTATGGAATCTCGGCTTGGCTGGGAATGAATTTGTACAAGATCTATCTCTTGCCTTTTTCTCCAGACTTCTGTGGTCATTTCCGCCTTCATTCAGGTCCAATCTATCGAGTGTGTGTGTTAAATAACCTTAGCTCATTCTACTGGAAGGTTGGGCTTTATCTGGACGTTTCTTTGGCAGATTCTTGTTCTAGATTCAGTAAAGAGGAATCTAGCATATGAGTGCGTGGGTTCAAACTCACAGGTGGCTGTTGTTTGTGCCTTGAGAGGGGTGATGATGGTCTGTTGTTGATCGGGGATCACCAGTCTCCAAATGCTTCCGGAAATACTAAATTTGGTAATGCCATTTCACACCCCGCACTCCGCGACTTTCGCCCACCGAAAAAAAAAAACATCCATCATCTCACATAAAAATACCTACCTCCCCACATACCTTGCAAAGTTAGAGATCAAACACCAAGGTTTCCCTACAAACCTGAAGATTTGAAACAAAATATTTAATGGTTTAACTGTTTGATGGACTTTCCCAGTCTCCCACGTGCTGTTTAATACTCATCCGTTTCTCCGCTCCCTCTAACAAAGCGGGATGATTGGGTATCTTAGTCCCCATTGAGTATGATACTTGATTTGATCAGACTTCTCATCAAGATTCATGGGCTCAGTTTCTCACCTCAAAGGCCTAGCTATGCCAGCAAAAAGCTGATTATTTATTTTACATCTTGCATTTTGAAACCGTTGGCTCTCCGTGATGCTTACATTTAGAGTTAGTTATGTTTGTTCCCTCTTAAGCTCCGGAGCTCCGGACTTCCGCTCAATTGGGGGAGCTAGTTCGGAGGTCACTGCTCCGGTCGGGACTAGCCTCCAAGAGTACCCTCGCTGGACACCCTTCCCGCGGATTTTCCCGGACAGCGGGGACATCCAAACGTACCACAGTTGAACCCCATTTCAATGATCGGGATAGGTTAATTTTCTTTGGGTCCACCGCAGCGGTATAGGAGGGGGATCGACTGTGAATGAATCGAAGTACATACATCGAAGTACATCGCAGCCAAACAAGACCGTTTTCTATGCATTCTATTCACACGGAATTGGTATAGTTATTTCGGTGAATCGTAACAACCGGATTCTAGATATTTGATACCAACCCAGCCAATCCATGAGGTTGACCAGAATGATTTACAGAGCGTGAAGAAAAACATTGGCCAGAAAACGCACGGTACTTATCTTAACGATCAAACTCGCATGGGAATCAGATCGCAGCCAAAAAATTCGGCCACTAGAAGGCGGCGTGAGTTTGCATCAAGGTGTCGAAGTCTGCATGCATCACCCGTGAGTAGGATGAACATTGGAAAGAAGGCCAGTTTTAACAAATTGCTTTCATGGCACACTCGCCGAGATTAGGATTGTTCCGTCAAGTTATCGTTGATCTCCATTCCTTCATCGGACCGAGATGCTTGTTTGTGACATTGGAATCGCGGACGACCGCACGGCCTCATAGGTTGCCACGGGTTGGTCTTGAGATTAGCGATGAATCCTGTCCGAATCAGCCCTAAAACAATCAGGATCAGAAAGGCCCTCCAACAGCAAATCTTCGTCGCTTATACGCGGCCGGATTTCCAGTAAATTTGTCGCATAGATGTCGACAGAAATGTCATGTCATGCGCCCAATACGTGACATCGCGGCGAGCCTTTTTGTCAACGCGGCCATGGACATCAAAGCTGTGGTATAGCTTGTAGAGAAGACCAAGATCCACAATTGTGAGATAGAGCAGGTTGACCAAGGTTGAGATCGCGGGCATCGATATCTCGAAATTGACAAAGCGTTCGATGTCAAGCAGAAAACACAACGTGGCAGAGCACAATGTATATCAGAACAAAGAAAAGACCACCCCGAATTGGGCTTCGGTAACCAATGTTTTTCCCGAGGTTTGATCAGCTCCACGCAATCTGAATATGGCAAACGGATATGCTATTCTTCATCGTCTGATATTACTAACCGACTTTGTCTTCTCCTCCCTGCAGTTCCCAACCCAGTTAATTTTTGTGGACTTAGGTCCCCGTCGTTAGCGGTGGTAACGAGTTTTCCCGCACCAACATCAACATCCGTTGTCCCATCTAAAATATCTGGAGGGGGAGATCCATTGGACATTACAGATGGTGCGCTCGTCCGTGGTATCAGTCGTGGTCGTGGTCTTGGCCGTTCTGCTGGAGGGCTTGTGCTGGCGGCCGCACTGGACCTTCGAGAACCAAAAGCGTCCACATCAGTGTTTTCAGACTGGCCAGTATCGCTCCCTGCCTCCTGTCTGCGTGTTGAGACCAGCAATGATTCATCATTACCCTTACGCTTCTTCCCTCCACCTGTGTCCGTTTTTTTGCGCCGCCTTTTGGTGCCGGTAGATTTCATGTTCCCAATCCCACCACTCTCAGCCGCTCGAGCCGTCTTCTCCCTCTGAGCTTTCTCTTTTTCCAAAAATGCCTCGATATCTCCGTATTCCGCATCACTGTCCTCGATAAACGTAGCTGATTTGTACTGCTCCTTCTCTTTCTTCTTCTTTTCTCGTTTCTTCTTCTGCGGCTCATCCTCGTCGCTCGGAAGGTCGTTTTCGGGTGACGAGAGACGATGGCGTCTCCGGCGGCGCGGTTTGCTCAACAACTCCGAAGCCTTTTTGCCATTGAGATCATAAGGGGTTTCGATGAACTGATTGATGACAACGAGGACACTTTGCAGCTCGGACGGCGCGAGGGCGGCTGGCACATACCACTCTGGCTCCTCGTCTTCCTCTACATAGTCGTAATTACACGATATTCGCCAGTATATGCAGAACGGACGTACCCTCGTTTTTCAGCGAGAACTTTGCCAGTCGGAAAAGAAGCTTCAATTGCGGATCGCGAGCGGCCGTCGCCTGCTCGTCGTTGATATATGGGATAGCTAATTTTACGCGTTGTCAGCAGTCGTGGAACATGGTTTTTCTGCAGCCACTCACGATAGTCGGTCAGTTTCGCGAGCGCTTCGGTTGAAGGTCCAGTCTTCGGAACATCTTCAATATCTTCACGCACATCTTCGTCGTCGTTCCTATCTGTCTCATCGATGATTCTTTGTCGCTTTTGGACGACGACCATCAGAATCTATGATACGGACACCCATTAGTCCCCTCCCCAATTCTGCGCCACACACGACTCACATCCTTAGTCCAATTCACCAGTTCTGCTTTGCCATTCTCCAATAACAGAGCAATGGCAATACCAATTTGCTCACTCCATGAGTGACCCTTCTTGATCTGCACTTCACGGGCCGCGTCAACTTGTTTTTCCCTTCTTTGGACCTTTGCCGGTTCCCAACTGGAGAAATGCTTCCACTGGCCTCGGTTTTTCGGAAAGAAGGCCTAGAAAGTGGAAATTGAACGATCGGCATTAAACTTTGGAATGGAATGATGCATCTGCACCTCAACGGCGAGAAAAGGTTCCTCCGTCATGGCCTTGAAGAACTTGTGCAGAACAAAGTTTATTAAGTTGATGAGGTCCTTGTACGGCTGTTCCTTCGGCAGCGCCTTCTGGTCGGCCAGGATAGACTTGAAGAGTTCCAAAGTCGAGACCTACGTAAAAGAAAAGGAAGTCAATGCAAGTCACCGCCCGTCAGACTTTGACTGAACCTTGAAGAAAAGACCCTCGGCTTTTGCTCTGACCACCTGGCGATGGAGCAAGCTGACTACTCGCCTCATGTTTTCGGAACATGTAAAGCTCTTGTATCGAGCCAGATATGTTAACAGCGTGTGTGTGATTTCAGGATGCGCAAATTTCTGCGTCACTGAGATTCAATCCAATGGGCGTAGCAGATGCTCTGGAATGCACTTACGATTTCAAACGCTTCAAAGGTAAACATAGTCTCACGTATTTCCTCCTCCGATCCATCTGGTTCTTCCTCCTCGATATCTTCAACGCCGCCTTCTTGAACACCTGGACATGCGACCGATCTGTCAGTCTTCGATGCCAAGAGTGACTAAAGAGAGCGTAATCCTACCCTTTGCTCTCTTCCTTTTCTTCATCTTCTTTTTCCTAACGTACATATCTCCACCTGTCGTCTTTCCCCAGCGCTCGAGCATGCGAAGTAAAGCGTATGCTAGGTAAACGCCGGAATCGAGGTATGCAAGTGCCTGCCTGCCCTCCTTGTACGTTCGGAGACTCTCAAAGGCAATATCGAGAACCTCTCCGTTGTATATGAGCTGCTGCTGAAGTGTTTCTGCTGCTTCGGTGAGGGTCGAGTCAGAGATATCTGAGAACGACATCTTATCGATCAACAGGAGTAACTGCGTCAAGCAGTCGATGCCTGCTTGGAGTTCTGTCCAAAGTTTTGGCTGACCAAAAATGGGTTAGCAGAGTTCAGGAGAGACAGACGGCTTGAACAGACTATTTCTTCAACGGCCCCTCGCATACGCTTTAAAACCCAGATAATCCAACCTCGTTCTATGACTTCTGAGATTAAACCAAAACTCCATGTTTCACCACCATTTTCCTTCCCGCGTAGATGTAGGAAGAAGTCGAGAAACCACTTCGTAAGATATAAGAGACGCAAGTTGTCCTTTTCAGTGATTTTCGGTCTCTCCGATTTGATGTCCTTCAACAACGCACAGAGGAATGCTGGTAGACCGATAATCAGCAGAACTGAAAGAATTGAGATAGCAACACACGATTGAAACATGACTGAATGAACTCTCTCGCCAGATTTTGCAGAACAACCCTAGCTTCCAAGGATAGATTGTCTTCCTGCGTAAGTTCGTCATTTTTATTCCCTTTCCTTGACTTTTGTCGCTTCGTCAAGTCCATGATACTTCCGGCTTCGTGATTGATGGCCTGCTGTCGGTGAAGGACGAAAGACTGTGAGGTGGTAGGCGGCTCAGAGGCGCTCTGGTTTCGGGTGTCGTCGTCCTGGGGACGAGATTTATTGGGGTTCAGTCTGATGGAAATTGTCGTGCCAAAACGAGAGTGTCGGGAAGGAGCATTTCGTGCCAAGTCTCTCCGTGATCGATCCTCTTCTGCAAGGAGACGATGTAGATTTTCGGCGGGTTGCTTTTAATTCAAGAGACTCGTATGAGACAGAGGATGTGCGAGTATTAATGCACTCACTTTTGCTTGGTCCGCTACCAGAGATGATGGCTTCACGCCTCGGAAAAGCAGATAAAATATTTCGAGAACCAGCGTGTTCCACGAATTGAGTAGTTGATCGTTCGATGTATTCGCCGCGATTGTCAGGAGAAGCTCAAGCATGTGGGTCTCGGACAGTGAACTGATTAACCTGGTCTGCAACGAAGAAAACTCAGCTTGATCGGCGCTCATGTGCATATTCGGTAGATCTTTAATGAATGCTAAGTTTCGAACGAGGTGTAGTATGACGCTGACGATTTGACCGTCCCGTGCTGTTCTCTCCTTTGCATTTTTCGCCAATGGTGGTAATACGATTCCAAAAAGGGCTTGCATGACACCGGGTTTGAGGAGTGCGGCCTTGTAGTTGAGATGACTTAGCAGAAGTTGCGTGTAATCCGTGCCTTGATCTAGCTCATCGTCCAACTCTTTGAGCTCCTCCGCCATGTCAATGGGCCACGTCATTGCGGTCATCAAGTCTGCACACGCGACCGCTCGCTTGTCCTCCACCAGGCCATTCCCCGCAGTGGCCAATAATATAGGAATGAGGTCATTTGGAAGGACACGAGTCTCCCAAAAGATGCGAGCAACAGTGCGTTCGTCGTCCGTGTCATCCTTTCGCCACAGCTTTTTGAGATCCT
>Ga0209006_10003297_pt1 | contig 14699 bp, 8 predicted proteins | sample JacPin_JW_Ref_O2_FD_188567 | JGI IMG/M metagenome (GOLD analysis project Ga0209006, IMG submission 188567) | Forest soil microbial communities from Algoma, Ontario, Canada - Jack Pine, Ontario site 1_JW_Ref_O2 (SPAdes) (version 2) | ecosystem: Environmental > Terrestrial > Soil > Boreal... | reverse complement strand
CGCGATCGCGGCGGGCGTCGACGGACCCGACGCGATGCCCGCGGTCGAGAACGGCACGGCGCGCGCCACCGTCGCGTGGAATCCCGAGGAGGTCGCCGACCACACCGGAGTCACCGCGACGTTCGGCGCCCCGCTGGCGCCGACGCTGACCGTGGTGCCGGACGCCCTGGTAGGCCGCTGCTGGCCCGCGGTGTTCGCGGCGATCGGCTCTGCCGTCACCGAAACCGGTTTCCCGGTTGTGGAAGGCCTGCTGAGCCTGGTGCACCTCGACCACGCGGCGCATGTGCGGGCCGAGCTGCCGACCGAGCCGACCGAATTGACTGTCACCGCAACGGCTTCCGAGGCCACCGATACCGAGTTCGGCCGCGTCGTCCCGGTGTCGGTCACCGTGTCGGGCCCCGACGGGACGGTGCTGGCAACTCTTGATGAGCGTTTCGCGATCCGTGGCCGCACGGGTGCGGCGGAGCTCACCGACCCCGTGCGCGCCGGTGGTGCGGTCTCCGACAACGCGACCGACACGCCACGTCGTCGCCGCCGCGACGTCACCATCACCGCGCCCACCGACATGCGGCCGTTCGCCGTCGTCTCGGGTGACCACAACCCGATCCACACCGACCGCGCCGCCGCGCTGCTGGCCGGCCTGAAAGCGCCCATCGCGCACGGCATGTGGCTGTCGGCCGCCGCGCAGCACGTCGCCACCGCCACCGACGGTCAGACCAGGCCACCGGCCCGGCTGATCGGCTGGACGGCGCGCTTCCTCGGCATGGTCGAGCCCGGCGACGAGATCGACGTTCGCGTCGACCGGGTCGGAATCGACCAGGGTGCAGAGGTTCTGGAGGTCACCGCAAAGGTCGGTCCGGATCTCGTCATGTCGGCGACCGCCCGACTGGTCGCGCCGAAGACGGTGTACGCGTTCCCCGGGCAGGGCATTCAGCACAAGGGCATGGGCATGGAGGTCCGTGGCCGCAGCAAGGCCGCCCGCAAGGTGTGGGACACCGCAGACAAGTTCACCCGCGAGACGTTGGGTTTCTCGGTCCTGCACGTGGTGCGCGACAACCCGACCAGTCTGATCGCGGCAGGCGTGTACTACCAGCACCCCGAAGGCGTGCTGTACCTGACGCAGTTCACCCAGGTGGCCATGGCGACTGTCGCCGCGGCCCAGGTCGCCGAGATGCGCGAGTCCGGTGCATTCGTCGAAGGCGCGATCGCCTGCGGCCACTCGGTGGGTGAGTACACCGCTCTCGCATGCGTCAGCAGTGTGTACGAACTCGAAGCGCTGCTCGAGGTTGTGTTCCACCGCGGCTCGAAGATGCACGACATCGTGCCGCGCGACGAGCGCGGCCGGTCCAATTACCGGCTGGCCGCCATTCGTCCGTCTCAGATCGATCTGGCCGACAAGGACGTTCCCGGCTTCATCGACGAGATCGCGGCGAACACCGGAGAGTTTCTCCAGATCGTCAACTACAACCTGCGTGGCTCGCAGTACGCGATCGCCGGCACCGTGCGCGGTCTGGACGCGCTCGAGGCCGAGGTCGAGCGGCGCCGCGAAATCAGCGGCGGGAAGCGTTCATTCATTCTGGTGCCCGGCATCGACGTGCCGTTCCACTCGTCGGTGCTTCGGGTCGGCGTGCCCGAATTCCGGCGCTCGCTGGAGCGCGTCATGCCGCGGGACACGGATCCGGAGCTGATCATCGGGCGCTACATCCCGAACCTGGTGCCGCGGCCGTTCAGCCTCGACCGCGATTTCATCCAGGAGATCCGCGATCTGGTACCGGCCGAGCCGCTCGACGAGATCCTCGCCGACTACGACACCTGGCTCAACGACCGCCCCCGCGAGCTGTGCCGCAAGGTCGTCATCGAGCTGCTGGCCTGGCAGTTCGCCAGCCCGGTGCGCTGGATCGAGACACAGGACCTGCTGTTCACCGAGGAGGCCGCCGGCGGACTCGGCGTGGAGCGGTTCGTCGAGATCGGTGTGAAGTCGGCGCCGACGGTCGCCGGGCTCGCACAGAACACACTGAAGCTGCCCGAATATGCCCACAGCACAGTCGAAGTGCTCAACTCCGAGCGCGACGCACCGGTGTTGTTCGCCACCGACACCGACCCGGAGCCCGAGCACGACGAGGAGCCGGCCGAACCGGCCGCCGAGGCCGTCGAGCCGGCCGGTGCCGACGCCACGCCGGCGCCGGCGGCGACACCCACCGCGCCCACGGCGCCCAGCGGTGCTCCGCGCCCCGACGACATCGGCTTCGATGCCTCCGACGCGACGCTGGCGCTGATCGCGCTGTCGGCGAAGATGCGTATCGACCAGATCGAGCAGCTGGACTCCATCGAGTCGATCACCGACGGTGCGTCCTCGCGGCGCAATCAGCTGCTGGTCGATGTCGGCTCGGAGCTGAACCTCGGTGCCATCGACGGCGCGGCGGAGGCGGATCTGTCGAGTCTCAAGTCGCAGGTGACCAAGCTGGCGCGTACCTACAAGCCGTTCGGCCCGGTGCTGTCCGACGCGGTCAACGATCAGCTGCGCACGGTGCTGGGCCCGTCCGGCAAGCGGCCGGTGTACATCGCCGAGCGTGTCCGCAAGACGTGGGAACTCGGTGACGGCTGGGCCAAGCACGTGACGGTCGAGGTCGCGCTCGGCACCCGCGAAGGCCATAGTGTCCGCGGCGGTGACCTCGGTGACTTGCACGAGGGCGCGCTCACCGACCTGGCCTCCGTCGACAAGGCGGTCGACGCGGCGGTGGCCGCCGTCGCCGGGCGCCGCGGCATCGCCGTCGCACTGCCGTCGGCCGGCGGCAATGGTGGCGCCACCGTGGATGCCGCCGCGCTGGGCGAGTTCACCGAGCGGATCACCGGCCGCGGCGGTGTGCTGGCCAATGCGGCCCGCCTGGTGCTGAACCAGCTCGGCCTCGACGATCCGGTCACGACGCCGCCGAGCGCCACCGACGCGGAGCTGATCGACCTGGTCGCCGCCGAGCTCGGCGCGGACTGGCCGCGGCTCGTCGCCCCGGTGTTCGACGGCCGCAAGGCCGTGGTTTTCGACGACCGCTGGGCCAGCGCCCGTGAGGATCTCGTCAAGATCTGGCTGATGGACGACGACGAGGTCAACGCCGAGTGGCCGAAGCTGGCCGAGCGCTTTGAAGGCGCAGGGCACGTGGTCGGCACGCAGGCCGGCTGGTGGCAGGGCAAGGCGTTGGTCGCGGGCCGCAACCTGCACGCGTCGCTGTTCGGGCGCGCCGCCGCCGGCGCGGAGAACCCCGGCAAGGGTCGCTACAGCGACGACGTCGCGGTGGTGACCGGCGCCTCGAAGGGTTCGATCGCGGCGTCGATGGTGGCGAAGCTGCTCGACGGTGGTGCGACCGTGATCGCGACGACGTCGAAGCTCGACGACGACCGACTGGCGTTCTACCGCACCCTGTACCGCGACAGCGCCCGGTTCGGCGCCACGCTGTGGGTGGTGCCCGCCAACATGGCCTCGTACTCGGACATCGACGCGCTGGTGGAGTGGGTCGGCACCGATCAGACCGAAAGCCTTGGGCCGCAGTCGATCCACCTGAAGGATGCGCAGACGCCGACGCTGCTGTTCCCGTTCGCGGCGCCGAGGGTGGCGGGCGACCTTTCGGAGGCCGGTGCGCGTGCCGAGATGGAGATGAAGGTGCTGCTGTGGGCCGTGCAGCGGCTCATCGGCGGGCTGTCGGCGATCGGCTCCGAGCGCGACATCGCGTCGCGGCTTCATGTCGTGCTGCCGGGCTCGCCCAACCGCGGCATGTTCGGCGGCGACGGAGCCTACGGCGAGGCCAAGTCGGCGCTCGACGCGGTGGTGTCTCGGTGGAAGGCCGAGTCGTCCTGGGCGCAGCGGGTCGGCCTGGCGCACGCGCTGATCGGCTGGACCCGTGGCACTGGGCTGATGGGGCACAACGACGCCATCGTCAGCGCAGTCGAAGAAGCCGGCGTCACAACGTATTCCACCGATGAGATGGCGGCGATGCTGCTGGCTCTGTGCGACGTCGAGTCGCGGGTGGCCGCGTCGCGCGAGCCTTTGCACGCCGACCTCACCGGTGGTCTGGGCGATGCCGAGCTGGACATGGCCGAGCTGGCCGCGAAGGCTCGCGAGGAGACGACGGGTGAATCCGCCGATTCATCCGACGACGGTGAGCCCGGCACGATCGCCGCGCTGCCGTCGCCGCCGCGGGGCTACACGGCGGCGCCGCCACCGGCGTGGGACGACCTTGACGTCGACCCGGCCGACCTGGTGGTGATCGTCGGCGGCGCGGAGCTCGGCCCATACGGCTCGTCGCGCACCCGCTACGAGATGGAGGTCGACAACGAGCTGTCGGCGGCCGGTGTGCTCGAGCTGGCATGGACCACCGGCCTGATCAAGTGGGAGGACGACCCGAAGCCGGGTTGGTATGACAACGAAACCGGCGAGCTGGTCGACGAGGCAGAGCTGGTCGAGCGCTACCACGACACGGTCGTGGAGCGCACCGGCATCCGCGAGTTCGTCGACGACGGCGCGATCGATCCTGACCACGCATCACCGCTTCTGGTGTCGGTGTTCCTGGACCGGGACTTCACGTTCGTCGTGTCCTCGGAGGCCGACGCCCGCGCGTTCGTCGAGTTCGACCCGGAGCACACGGTTGCCACAGCGGTGCCCGACAGCACCGACTGGCAGGTCACCCGCAAGGCGGGCACCGAGATCCGGGTGCCGCGCAAGACGAAGCTCACCCGCACCGTCGGCGGCCAGATCCCGACCGGCTTCGACCCCACCGTGTATGGCATCAGCCCGGACATGGCCACCTCGATCGACCGGGTTGCGCTGTGGAACATCGTCGCGACCGTCGACGCGTTCCTGTCCTCCGGCTTCACGCCGACCGAGCTGATGCGGTGGGTGCACCCGAGCCTGGTGGCCAGCACGCAGGGCACGGGCATGGGCGGCATGACGTCGATGCAGACGATGTACCACGGCAACCTGCTCGGCCGGAACAAACCGAACGACATCCTGCAGGAGGTTCTGCCGAACGTCGTTGCGGCGCATGTGGTTCAGAGCTACGTGGGCAGCTACGGGGCGATGATCCACCCGGTCGCGGCGTGTGCCACCGCCGCGGTGTCCGTCGAGGAGGGCGTCGACAAGATCCGCCTCGGCAAGGCAGAGCTGGTGGTGGCGGGCGGCTTCGACGATCTGACGCTGGAGGCGATCATCGGGTTCGGTGACATGGCGGCGACCGCCGACACCGAGATGATGCGGGCCAAGGGCATCAGCGACGCCCGGTTCTCCCGCGCCAACGATCGTCGTCGTCTCGGGTTCGTCGAGGCACAGGGCGGCGGCACGATCCTGCTGGCCCGCGGGGACCTCGCCGTGAAGATGGGGCTGCCGGTGCTGGCCGTGGTGGCCTACGCGCAATCGTTCGGCGACGGCGTGCACACGTCGATCCCGGCGCCCGGCCTGGGCGCGCTGGGCGCCGGCCGCGGCGGCAAGCAGTCGCAGCTGGCACGCTCGCTGGCGAAGCTCGGTGTGGGTGCCGACGACATCGCAGTGATCTCCAAGCACGACACGTCGACGCTGGCCAACGATCCCAACGAGACGGAGTTGCACGAGCGCCTCGCCGAGTCGCTGGGCCGTTCCGATGGGGCGCCGCTGTTCGTGGTGTCGCAGAAGAGCCTCACCGGCCATGCCAAGGGCGGCGCCGCCGCGTTCCAGATCATGGGCCTGTGCCAGATCCTGCGCGACGGCGTTGTTCCGCCGAACCGCAGCCTGGACTGCGTCGACGACGAGATGGCGTCCTCCGCGCACTTCGTGTGGCCACGGGAGACCCTGCGGCTCGGGGAGAAGTTCGCGCTCAAGGCGGGGCTGGTTACCAGCCTCGGGTTCGGCCACGTGTCCGGATTGGTTGCGCTCGTGCACCCGCAGGCACTGCTTGCGACGCTTGATGCCGAGCAGCGCGACGACTACAAGGTGCGGTCGGATCAGCGGGTGATGGCCGGTCAGCGCAGGCTGGCGTCGGCGATCGCGGGCGGGCGCCCGATGTACGAGCGGCCCGCCGATCGCCGGTTCGACAACACCGATTCCGAGAAGCGGCAAGAAGCCGAGATGCTGCTCGACCCGGCGTCGCGCCTCGGCGACGGCGACGTTTACACGCGGTAGCGTCTCGGCCATGGCGATAGTCGGGCTGGGGATCGACCTGGTCTTCATCCCCGACTTCGCCGAGCAGGTCGACCAGCCGGGCACGGTGTTCGCCGAGACGTTCACGCCGGGTGAGCGCCGCGACGCCGCCGACAAGAGTTCTTCAGCGGCGCGGCATCTGGCCGCGCGATGGGCGGCCAAGGAGGCGGTGATCAAGGCCTGGTCGGGGTCGCGGTTCGCGCAACGGCCGGTGCTGCCCGAGGGCATCCACCGCGACATCGAGGTCGTCACCGACATGTGGGGGCGGCCGCGGGTGCGGCTCACCGGAGCGATCGCTGAACACCTCGCGGACGTCACCATCCACGTGTCGCTGACGCACGAGGGCGACACCGCGGCGGCCGTCGCTGTGCTCGAGTCCAGCTAGCCCGGTTTCGGCGCACTAACTGCCGGCGACGGTGAGTTCGCCGTGGCCGCACGGTCTGATGTGTAGACCCTCGACCCGAAAGGACCCGTCCGCTGACGCGGCCGCGATGCACGAGCACCTGCGCCGCCACCAGGTCACGGTCGGGGAGCTGCTGCGCTGGGACGGAGTACCCCCGATGTTCGCGTTCCGCGACCCCGACGGCAACGGTCTCGAGATCGTCCAGTGAACCGCTGAGCCTGCATTCCGTCTGCAGACGTGGGGTCCGGCCGCAACCCAGTTTCGGCGCACTAGCCTCGAGGCCATGAGCGATCTCGTGGAACAGGTGCGTGACGTGCTGCCGTCGGTGCGGCGTGACCTGGAAGACCTGGTGCGAATCGAGTCGGTCTGGGCCGATCCCGCGCGGCACTCTGAGGTGCAGCGCAGCGCGCAGGCTGTCGCAAACCTGTTGGCAGCGGCGGGGTTCGACGATGTCGAGATCGTGTCCGAGGGCGGCGGCCCCGCGGTGATCGCGCGTTATCCCGCGCCGCCCGGCGCGCCGACGGTGTTGCTGTACGCCCACCACGACGTGCAACCAGAGGGCGACCACAGCCAGTGGGCATCGCCGCCGTTCGAGCCGACCGAACGCGGGGGCAGGCTCTACGGGCGCGGCACCGCCGACGACAAAGCAGGTATCGCAACACATTTGGCGGCGTTCCGGGCGCACGGTGGCAAGCCGCCGGTGGGCGTGACGGTGTTCGTTGAAGGTGAGGAGGAGTCCGGGTCGCCGTCACTGGGCAGGCTGCTCGACGCTCACCGCGACAAGCTCGCCGCCGACGTGATCGTCCTCGCCGATTCCGGCAACTGGAGTACCGACGTGCCGGCCCTGACGGTATCGCTACGCGGGCTCGCAGACTGCGTCGTGGAGGTCGCGACGCTCGATCACGGTCTGCACTCGGGGATGTGGGGCGGCGTTGTGCCCGACGCACTGATGGTGTTGACGCGGCTGCTGGCGAGCCTGCATGACGACGACGGCAACGTCGCGGTGGCCGGGCTCCACGAAAGCGACGCCGCGAACATCGACTACCCGCCGCAACAGGTCCGCGAGGAGACCGGCCTGCTCGACGATGTGCGGGAGATCGGCAGCGGCAGTGTGACGCGGCGGTTGTGGGCCAAACCGGCGATAACCGTGATCGGCATCGACACCACGCCCGTCGCGCAGTCGTCGAACACGCTGATCCCCCGGGCGCGCGCCAAGATCAGCATGCGTGTCGCTCCCGGCGGCGACGCCAGGGGCCACCTCGATGCGCTCACCCGCCATCTGGAGTCGCACGCTCCCTGGGGCGCGCGGGTCACCGTCGCGCCGGGCGACATCGGCCAGCCGTATGCGATCGACGCCACCGGCCCCACCTACGACGCCGTGCGCGGCGCCTTTCGCGAGGCGTGGGGCACCGACCCCGTCGACCTGGGCCAGGGCGGTTCGATTCCCTTCATCGCCACCTTTGCCGAGGCGTTCCCGGACGCGAAGATCCTCGTGACCGGCGTGGAAGATCCTGCGACACAAGCGCATAGCGTCAACGAGAGCCTCGACTTGGGCGTTCTCGAACGGGCGGCGACCGCCGAGGCGCTGCTGCTGGCGAGGCTGGGTTAGACGGACAGGTCCCGGCGCAGCTTGTCGACGTGGCCAGTGGCCTTGACGTTGTACTGCGCCACCGAAATCTTGCCGTTCTCGTCGACCACGAACGTTGACCGGATGACGCCCTGAACGGTCTTGCCGTACATCTTCTTCTCGCCATAGGCGCCCCATTTCGACAGCACCGTGCGATCCGGATCCGAGAGCAGGGGGAACGTCAGGCCTTCGGCGTCGCGGAACTTGGCCAGTTTGGCGGGCTTATCGGGGGAGATGCCGACAACGTCCAGCCCCGCGTTGTTCAGCGCCCGCAGGTTGTCCCGGAAGTCGCACGCCTGTTTCGTGCAACCCGGCGTGGAGGCGGCCGGGTAGAAGTAGACGATCAGCTTGCGCCCCCGGTAGTCGGCCAGCGACACCGTGTTGCCGTCGGCGTCGTCAAGGCTGAACGACGGGGCCGTATCGCCCACTTCGAGCCGCGCGGTCATCTGCCTCGGTTTCCCTTCGTCGCGTACCGGTGCGCCGCTGCGCGACCGGGCTGATCTAGGGTAGTGCGGCAGGGTAGCAACCATTCACAGCGGAGGACATCGTGGCAGACCGTGACCCCGAGGTCATCAAGCAGGAGATCGACAGTGCCCGCGACCAGTTGGCTGCCACCGTTGATTCGCTGACCGAGCGCGCTAACCCGCACCGGATCGCCAACGATATCAAGGTCGCGGCGGTGTCCTTTCTGAAGAAGCCGCCGGTGGCGTTCACGCTGATCGGCGTCGGCACGCTCAGCGTGGTGCTGGTGATCCGCAGGATCCGAAACCGCTGAGGCGCGGCAGGATCCGAGACCGCTGAGGCGCGGCAGGGCCAGAACAGCTGAGATGCGGCAGCGCTATCCGCGCCGGCTCGCGCGGCGGCGCAACCAGCCGCCGAGGCTGACGGAAGGCAGGTTTCCGATGCGGCCCAGTCGGTTGCAGGAGTGCACAGTCGAATCCACCATGGCATATCGATGTCGCGATTGCTGAGCAATCTCGGAAGCGGTAAAGGGACGAGTCTTGTTCGGACGTTCCGGGCGAGGCGTTGACATCTCGTGAATCCTCGATTACCTGACTCTGACGGGCGTTCTGGGCGCCACAACCGTGCTGCAGCCACCCGATGTTAGCAGTCCGACGAGATTCCGCGACGTTTTCGGGCAAAGCGTCGATCTTCGCAGTACAGGCCGCCGCGCGCCGGATTCAATGCGGTTGGTGTCGCCCGGCACCGATCGGTCTGGCCGTGTGGCCGTCCCAGCGACGTTGGGGTCGTGTCGCCGGAAATCGACCATGCAGTCCGTCGATCAACCGGTGGGTTTCATACAGTTCCCGGCGCAAGCTCGCCGCTTCACGGCGCATCAGGCTCTCACTGCGTCCGTGCGTCCGGAGGCTCTTCCGCTCGGCCGTCTCCAGCTTGTCTGAGATCTCGTCGACGTGCGCGTAAAGGGTTTGTAGCAGTTCTCGCGCCTGAGCCGCGTCGGCGTCCTCCACCACCCCGGCATCGTCTCACAGGTGGTTGCCGCGTCGCTAGATGAATGAAGCACGACCACACCATTAACGAGGGGTTGACGATTGCGCCGGCGAATTGGAAGCTGCCTCGGTGGCCAAGATCAGCGAGCGGGCTTCGGTCGACGAAGTCCAAACACGTTTGACCAGCAAGTATCCCCATTTCTCGCCGGACGAGATCGCCGCGACGGTGGCACGCGTGCACGCGCGATTCGACCGAAGTCGGATCCGAGATTATGTGCCGCTGCTCGTGGAACGACGAGCGCGCGCCGAGCTGGCGAGCGCGCCAACCGCAGCGCTGTAGCGTCGCCCGCCGGTGCTGATCGTCGTTTGCCAAGTTGCCTACGCAAATTCTGCCCGGTCCCCGGCGGTGTCACGAGGTGACCGTGATCGTGAACACGGCGGTGACCGGAGTACCGGGCTCTGCCACCCGGTAGCCGCCCTGACGCAGCGCGTCGGTGGGCGCGGCCATCGGTTCGAAGCAGACGACGTCGTCGGCGCCGGGGGCGAAGATCTGCGCGGCCGGGTATCCCTGGTCGAAGCACACCTCGATACGACGGGTGCCGCCCGACAGCGTGAACACCGCGCCAGGCGCCACTTCGTCGAATCCGTCGTCGAACGTATTGCCGCCCAGTACCTCTGATGTCTGCGGCCATGCTGTACTGGCTCCGGTGGGGATGCCGCGATCGTCGACGGCAAGGTGCCGCATCGCCGGCGTTTCGATGTGCCAGTGCGACCGCGGTACCCCGGGCAGCTGGAGATACGGGTGAAACCCGAAGCACAACGGCACGGCCTTATCGCCCGTCGCTGTGACCGTGGTGCTCATGCGCAGCGACCGCTCCGAGAGCGTCACCGCCAGCGTCAACCGGTGCGGGAACGGGAAACTGGCGATCAGTTCGGGGTGGGCGCCGAAGTCGACCTCGGCACTCAGCTCGTTGTCGTCGCTGCCGGTGACCTGCCACCCGGAAAACGCCCCGAGCAGCCCGTGGATCGGCAGCCCGTTGGGATCGGCGCGCACTCCCGGCGCATCCGGTGTCAGCGTCACGGTCTCGTCGCCTACCCGGTAGGTGCGCTCGCCCAACCGGTTCGCCCACGGGTGCAGGATCGGGATGCCCATGGTTTTGCCCGCGCTCAGGTAGGCGTCTAGCCCGCGCCGCTGGCCGAGCAATTCGACAGCGCCGTCGGCCAGCGAGATGCCGATCATTCCTGCGGTCGGCACGAACTGGGCGGTCAATTGTGATGCCGGATCATGCAGGGTGACCGTTGTCAGCATGGGCAGCTCCGGTATGCACCCGTCACAGTGACGTCGGTGTCGCTCAACGCCGAAACAGATTGTGCTGTGACGTAACCCCGATCGCCGGCGCTGATGCCGATGGCGTGAATTCGCCGTGTCACATGGCTAGGTTAACGGCTTTACGCCGCCGCCGAAACTGGCTACGACCTGGCCTCAAGCCGCAGTCGTCAAACCCGGCAACGAGCCAAACCGGCACGAGCGGAGGTCGGGGCACCGCGCCGCATGCGTTCCTGCGGCGGATTGGAGTAGTTGACTACGCTAGTCCGCTCCCGCGCGTGGTGACTGGATAGACCAATGGCGCAGTTCATCGGATGGGCGGCCGAAGGCCGTCTCGCGTGGGTGTCCAAGGCACGGTGTCGATCCACCGATCCCGATGAACTTTTCGTGCGCGGAGCGGCACAGCGGAAAGTGGCTGTGATTTGCCGGCACTGTCCGGTCATCGCCGAGTGCGCCGCCGACTCACTCGACAACCGGGTGGAGTTCGGTGTCTGGGGCGGCATGACTGAACGCCAGCGGCGGGCGCTGCTCAAGCAGCACCCTGAGGTGGTTTCGTGGGCCGAATTTTTCGCCGCCCAGCGCAAACACCGCAGCGCCGCCGATCCGGCGTAGACGGTCGGACCGACCCAGCGGCTCATCAGCCCGCTCGCGGACACCACAACAAACCGAGATCGAGCCAGAACTCGTGCGCAGAACAGATAAAAACGGACCGGGACTGGCAGCTGAATTCCCGCCGCTAATTCGACAGCACAGGTTATAGTCGGCCAGTGATCAGCGGCGATCCGCTGACAGGGCGTGACAGCGAATTAGGTGTTATTCGCCGCGCGCTGGGCGGGGTTGGCAATTACTCCGGCGTCGTCATTGTCGGAGCCGCGGGGGTGGGCAAGACCCGGCTCGCGCGTGAAGTGCTGGCCCGCGCCGAAGCGTCAGGTGAGCGGACATGCTGGATTGTGGGCACCCAGTCCGCGCGCCAGCTTCCGTTGGGTGCGTTCACCGCATCGATACGCGACAGCATCTCCGATCCGACATCGGATGTGCGACGCATCATCAATTCCTTTATCGCGCAACAACGTCAGGGCCGTTTGCTGATCGGGATCGATGACGCGCACCTTCTCGACGCACTGTCGGCGCACGTCGTGCACCAGCTGGCCCAGGCGCGCGGGACACGGCTGGTGGTCACGGTGCGCACGGGCGGGGACGAGCCCGATGCGATCACCGCGCTGTGGAAAGATGACTTGCTCGCCCGCCTGGACCTCGAACCGCTGTCGGCTCCGGACATCCACCGCATGATCGAGACCACGCTTGGGGGCGCGGTGGATAGTCGCAGCGCCAAGCGGTTCTGGAAACTGACCGGAGGCAACGCGCTGTTTTTGCGGCAACTGCTCAAGGACCAGATCGCCGCCGGCGCGATACGGCAGGTCGCCGGGGTGTGGATGTGGGACGAGCGCGTCGTGGTGTCGGACAGCATCGGCGACATGGTCGGTCGGCAATTGAGCCGGCTCACCCCCGATGTGGCGCTGGTCGTCGATACGTTGTCGCAGTACGAGCCGCTCGCGGTCGACGTGCTCTGCGACCTGGTGCATCGCCGCGATCTCGAGGAGGCCGAACAGACGAACCTGGTCACCGTGGAACGCAGCGGCTCCAAGCTGATGGCCCGACTGGCCCATCCGCTGTTCGGTGAGCTTCGGCGTGCCGCAGCCAGCGAGATGTATCTGTCGCGAATCCGCGGCAAGCTGGCACAACGGCTGGCCAAGGACGCCGACGCCGACATGCACGCGACAGTGCGCCGGGCGCTGCTCGCCCTCGAATCAGACCTTCCCCCCGACCCGCACCTGTTCTTGGAGGCGGCCCGGTTCGCGATGACGCTGCTCGACCTGGACCTGTCGGACCGATTCGCCACCGCCGCAGCCGATGCTGGTGCCGGCGAGGCTGTCGGCCTGCGTGCGATAAGCCTGGCTGGACGCGGCCACGGCGCCGCTGCGGAGGCGATCCTCGGCGGGATCGGCGTGGATGACCCCGACGGACATCACTGGGCGACCGTGCGGGCAGCGAACCTGATCTGGAATCTCGGCCGACCCAGGGAGGCGTCGGCGATTCTCGACGGCCTGGCATCGACGCGGGAATCCGCGGCGGAGCGGGCTGAGCGCACCGCGGTGGAATCGTGCGTGGACGCGGTGATGACCCGCTGCGAAGCCGCCGCGGAAAAGGCGCGGGCGGCGCTGCGTTCGCCGACACTTCCTGACTTTCACGCGATGTTGGCGTCCATCGCGTTGACGATGGCGGCTGGCGCGTTGGGCAGACTCGACGAGGTCAACGACGTCGTGACCGAGGCCATCGACCGCGCGATCACGTCGTTTCAGGCGTCGCCCATGAGGTTCTGGTATGGCGCCGTCTATGCGCGTGCCTGCCGGTTGACCGGACGCATCGACGAATGCGTGCGATCAGCCAAGCAGCTATCCGAGTTGGCACGCGACGTGCCCGGTCTCGCGTATGCGAACCTTGCATTCTTGCTGGGCCACGCCGAGCTGGCGCGCGGCGCGATCCCCGCCGCGGTGAAACCGCTGCATGAGGCGCTGGCCGGGGTGGAAAAGCACAGCGTCACAACCGGTTTACGACCCGCGAGTTGCTTCGCGTTGGCCGAGGCCCACGCCAAGCTAGGCCAACTCGATGCCGCCAACGACGCGGTCACCGAAGCGCGACAATGTGTGCCGGCCGATTACCTGTTCATGCAGACCGGTCTGGCGGTGGCCAATGGCTGGGCGCTGGCGGCCGGCGGGTTTCTGACCGACGCGATCTCGATCGCCCGGGCGGCAGGCGCAGATGCACGCGAGCGCAACCAGCCAACGCATGAGCTGGCATGCGCGCAAGTGGCGGCTCAATGGGGCGACACCTCGGGGGCGAAGCGGGCACGTGAACTGGCCAATGAATTATCGCTTCCCCTTGCTGATGCCGTTGCGCGGCATACGGAATCGTTGCTAGCTGATGATGGGGAGGGACTGCTCGCGGCGTCAGCCGAATACCGGGCGCTCGGCGATCGGGCCGCTGCCGCCGACGTCGCCGCCCAGGCCAGCGTCGCGTTCAGCCGCACCCAGCAGCGCAAGCGCAGCCTGAACGCCGCCGCAGTGGCGCAGCAGCTGGCCACCGATTGCGGAGGGCTTTGCACGCCGGCGCTGCGAAACCCGATGGGCCAACCGCTGACCGACCGTCAACGCGAGATCATCGAACTGGTCGCCGCGGGCTTGCCCAACAAGAAGATCGCCGAGCGGCTCGTCACCTCGGTGCGCACCGTTGAGGGGCACGTGTATCGCGCGTACCAGCGCCTGGGAGCCGGGTCACGCGAGGAGCTGATCGAGATATTGCGAGCCCGCCAGGGTGGCTCATAATCTGTCCATTTCTCGTGACATCCGAGCGTCGTCGAGGTACCGGGCGCTATGAACGTAGTGCGGCCGGCGGGGCGGCGGGCGCAAGGCGGCGGCGGCGACACGAAGCGTGCCGGTCATTCGGCGGGTGATCGGGGTGGACCGTGGCCGCACGGCTGACGCGGTGCCGAACATCACCTCTTGCTCGGTGACAAGAACCGGCGGCTGTGGCTCGGTGACCAGAACCGGCGGCTGTGATAGGTCGTCATTACTTACGGTCGGTTGGGTGCCGGTGATGGCATCCGGCGTTGCCTCAATGAACAGATTGACGAATTCGCCTCGTCGATACTGCAATGGGCGAACCGGTAACGCCGGGCG
>Ga0209006_10003296_pt1 | contig 14700 bp, 11 predicted proteins | sample JacPin_JW_Ref_O2_FD_188567 | JGI IMG/M metagenome (GOLD analysis project Ga0209006, IMG submission 188567) | Forest soil microbial communities from Algoma, Ontario, Canada - Jack Pine, Ontario site 1_JW_Ref_O2 (SPAdes) (version 2) | ecosystem: Environmental > Terrestrial > Soil > Boreal... | reverse complement strand
CAGTGCTTCCCGCTTTACGGATCGTCTTCGGCTGCGCCCCGGCCACGCTAAGACTGCCGGACATGATGCTGTTCATGTGAATTGCTCCTCAATGTCTGCCACCAGTAGGGCGGCTCATGAGGGACAATCTCGTGTGGCAGCATGGACCAGCGTTCGCCGAAGGGTGAAATCGCTGTTAATCAAAGCGAAGATGGGGTTCCACAGTCATTTGTTTTGCGCCGGCGACTAGTCAGCGACCACTCGCAGGCGGAAACGGGGGTTTATAGTGGGCGAATGGCGTCGCAAGAGGACTTCGCGCGGCTCATCGGTGAGATCCGCGGCTGCGTGCATTGCGCGGCGTATCTGCCGCTAGGACCGCGCCCGATCGTACGCGGGTCGCCGTCGGCGCGGCTCCTCGTCATCAGCCAGGCGCCGGGAACGCGGGTGCACGAGACCGGGCTCTCGTTCGACGACCGCAGCGGCGACCGGCTACGCCAGTGGATGGGCATCGACCGCGACATTTTCTACGACGAGAGCCGCATCGCGGTGATGGGGATGGGGTTCTGCTACCCGGGCCGCGACACGAAGGGCGGTGATCTGCCGCCGCGGCCGGAATGTGCGCCGCTGTGGCATCCGCGGCTGAGGCCGCATTTCGCGACCGTCGGGCTGACGCTTCTCGTCGGCGGCTATGCGATCCGTCACTACCTGCCCGAATGCCGCCGCGAGACGCTTGGCGGCACGATTGCCCGCTGGCGCCAGTTCCTGCCCGAATTCTTCGTCCTGCCGCATCCGAGCTGGCGTACCGCCGCCTGGGAGCGCAAAAACCTGTGGTTCGGGGAGGAGGCGCTACCGGAACTCAAGACCCGCGTCGCCGCCCTCGTCTAGCCCTCCTCGATCCGCTCCATATCCTCGTCGCTAAAGCCCAAATGGTGGCCGATCTCGTGGATCAGCACGTGCCGAACAACGGCGGCGAGGTCTTCGCCGGTTTCGCACCAATAGTCGAGGATCGGCCGGCGGTAGAGAAACACCATGTCGATCTCGGCTCGTGGATCGGCGACGCTCTTATGTGGCAGCGCGACCCCGCGATACAGGCCCAGGATGTCGAACGGGCTTTCGAGCTCCATCGCCTCCTCGGTCTCTTCGTCGGGAAATTCCTCGACGCGTATCACCAACGGGCCGAGATGCGCCGTAAATTCGCCCGGGATGGTTTCGAGCGCACGCGCGGCCAGCGCCTCGATATCGCCGAGCGAGGGGGCGCGGCTTGCGGTCATCGCGACATTCTCGCTTGACCGCGTCGCCGGTGCCGCGCACTTCCTGGCGGTATATTTATTGAATTGAGGCAAAGCAGGAGGACGACATGGTTGAGAAGCTGGTCGGTGCCGCGCGCCACGCGGCGCTTCACACCCTGCACGGCTGGAGCGAGGTCGGGGATCGTGATGCAATCCGCAAAAGCTACCACTTTAGCGATTTCTCCGAGGCTTGGGGCTTTCTGTCGCGCGTCGCCCTGATCGCCGAAAAGATGGATCACCACCCTGAGATCTTCAATGTCTACAACCGAGTAGAGATCGTGCTGGCGACCCACGACGTGGAGGGCTTGAGCGAGCGCGACATCAAGGAGGCCATCGCGATCGACGAGATCGCGCCGGAGCGCGACCGCAAGCCACCGACGCCTTAGTCGACGCAGCTCCGGTGAGGCGGATCACCTCGCTGTTGAGCATCGCGTTTGTGCAGGTATGCATCGGCAGAACAGCGTGGCTATTTGCTACGGTGCTCGCCGTGGCGCGGATGACACCCCGCTCATCGCCGGCTAGCCATCGTGTCGGCTAGAGCGAGGCGTGACAGCTTAAAGCTGTCAAATAGGTTGACCTAGACAACGCGTTTGAATCGCTCAAAAGGCTTCGGCTTGCCGTCATGATCGACGTGCGGCCAGCGGCCGTCGCGGCGCAGTTCACGACGATCCGCATGGCCCCGTGGCGCTCGCGCGCACCGCGCGGCCGCACCTTGATCCTGCGTGTGGCACGTCTGGGTGAGGTGCTCTAGCAATCCTCAGCAGGCCGAAGCTCTGAACCGCCGCTCCCCGACAGTGTATGCGCGGCGGAGAGCATCGGCACTTGTTCCCGCCACGAACGCCGTGGTTGTGCCGATCTCGGATTGCTTTGTCGCAAGCCACGCTCGCGCAGCGTCGGAGGCGGCGCTCGAGGCGGCGATCACCGACGCCACGAGATCCAACGCTCCGCAGTGCTCCCCGGTCTTGCACGCGGCTTCAAGCTCCCGCGCCAGGCGGCACAATCGGGTCGCCCCGACATTGCCTGTGCAGCCGGCGAGAGAATGAGCCTCTCTGCCGAGCGCACCGAGATCGCGCGCCGCCGCAGCACGGTCCATCGCCATGATGTGTTCGCTGATCTGATTGACGAACATACTCAGATATTCGTTGATCTGCACGGCCGGCAAATATTTTTCGAGCGTCGCCACGCATTCTGGATCGAAATCGGCGCCGCCCTTCGAATCAGGAGTTTCGACCGACGGCGAGATGGCAGATTCCTCGACCGAGGTGCACGCCTTGAGGGCGCGAAACAGAGCTTCCGGATCGAGCGGCTTCGAGAGGTATCCGTCCATTCCACTGGCGAGGTACTGCTCGCGCGCGCCTGCCATCGCATGGGCGGTCACCGCGAGGATCGGCACAGCGTTCTTGGGCGGCGGCAAGCCGCGAATTTGCCGTGTTGCCTCGATGCCGTCCATTACCGGCATCTGCACGTCCATCAGGATGACGTCATAATCAGCCATGCGCACGGCCACGACGGCCGCCTCGCCGGTTTCCACGATCTCGGTGGAATGACCGGCTTTGCGCAGCAGCATCATGGTCAATTGCTGATTGATCTTGTTGTCTTCCGCGACCAACACACGGAGCGGCCGTAACAAGGATGGCATCGATGACGGAGCGCGCTCGCTTGCCGCCCGGGATGCGAATTGGTCGGCCAAGCGACCGACGCGCGCAGGCGCCCGAACCTGGTCCGCGTCGGAGGCTTTGGCCGAGAGGCCAGCGTCAGGGTCGCTCGGCAATGCGCGCCGACCGATCGCCGGGTCGACGGCCGGTAACAACGACACCTCGAACCAGAAGCAACTGCCGCGCCCAGGCATGCTTCTGACACCGATCCTGCCGCCCATCAGCTCGACAAGCTGCTTTGAGATCGCCAGGCCGAGCCCCGTGCCGCCAAAACGTCGGGTGATCGAATTGTCGGCCTGATGGAATTTTTCGAACAGGGCCCGGGAGACCGCTTTGGACATGCCGATACCCGTATCGGCGATCTCGAAACGCAGCCGGACCGAGTGCTTGCGACGCGACGGCCGTGTCGCGACGCGTACCGATACGCCGCCCTTCTCGGTGAATTTGACCGCGTTGCCCACGAGATTGAGCAGGATTTGGCGCAGTCGCGTCGGATCTCCGCGCAAGCCGAGTTGGATGTCCGGATCGATGGCGAGCCGGACGTCGATATCCTTCTCGCGTGCCTGCGGCCCGAACAGGCCGACGGCGGCTTCGACCACATCCACAAGATCAAAATCGATCGCTTCGAGCCCGACCTTCCCGACCTCGAGCTTGGAGACATCGAGGATGTCGTTGATCAGGGTCAAGAGCGCCTCGGCGCTGTCGTGCACGGCGATCGCGCAGTCGCGCTGCTCCGCGGTGAGCTCGCTCTGCAACAGCAACATGTTCATCCCGATGATGCCGTTCATCGGGGTGCGGATTTCATGCGACATGTTGGCGAGGAAGTCGGACTTGGCCCGACTCGCCGCCTCCGCCGCATCACGCGCCTTGGCAAGGTCTGTGGCCATGGCCGTCAAGTCTTCGCGGAGCCGCTCAAGGCGCTCTTGCGCCGCTTCAAGGTCACGAACCTTGCCCACAAGGGTCGCCTCGGCCGTCTTGACCTCGGTAATATCGGTGCGAATCCCGACGATGCCGCCGTCGCGCATCCGTCGCTCGGTAGCCCGGATCCAGCGGCCGTCGTTTAACCGCTGATCCAGCGTCTGGTCGGCGGCGCGATGCCACGCCAGCATCCAACGAGCCCACCCTTCGGGATCCCCGTCGAGCGTCCATGTCCGACGCCCGACCGAGGTGCGCACCATTGCCTCAAAGGTCACCCCTGGCGCGAACATATCGACCATATTGGGATACATTTCGCGATATTTTGAATTGGTCAGCACGTAGCGGTCATCGCGATCGAACAGCACGAAACCTTCCGAGATCGCCTCGATCGCGTCGATAAGCTGCTGCCGGGCGGCCTCCAAAGCCTCTTCGGATCGCTTGCGCTCCGTGATATCGGCGCGGATGCCGACGACCCCGCCATCACGCGTGCGCCGTGCGGCCAGCCGGATCCAACGCCCATCGCTGAGCCGGCGCTCGGTCGGCTCGCCGCAATTGCGCTGCCATTCAACCGTGCGACGGATATAGGCCTCGGGGTCCTCTTCGTCGATGTCTAGAACGCCGCGTTCGAGCGCCGCGCGGATGATGGTTTCATAGGTGACGCCCGGCATGAGGATGTCGTCCAGGGCCGACCAAAGCTGGCGATAATTCTCGTTCGCAAGCACAAAGCGCTCGTCGGGGTCGAATAGCACGAAGCCTTCCGAAATCGCTTCGATGGCGTCGATCAGTTGACGTTGTGCCGTCTTCAGGGCTTCTTCCGCCGCCTTGCGCTCGGTGATGTCTTGCGCCGTACCCAAGAGATTGACGCAGTTCCCGGCATCATCGTATTGCGCGCTCAAATCGACCTGGACCTGGCGGATCTCGCCATCGGGTCGAACCCAGCGCTGCTCCAGCGTTTGCGTCTCGCCCGTCGCCATCGCATGCTTGATCGCCCCGACAAACTCGGGGAGGTCTTCGGGGTGGAGCGCTCCTTCCGCCTGCTTCGCTGACAGATTCGCGACGGGAGGCATGCCGGCGATCTCGAAAATCTGGGGCGACCAGGTGACGGTGCCGGTGACTCTGTTGGAAACCCAATGCCCCATCTTCCCGATGCGCTGGGCTTCGAGCAGCTGGCGATTGGCCTCCTCGGCGAAATGCCGCGAGATTTCCGCTTCGGCACGCGCTTCCTCGGCCTCGGCCTTAGCCTGGCGCAGGGCTTCCTCCGCGCGGATCTGCGCGGTGATCTCACGTCCCGCGCCGCGATACCCGATGAATTCGCCCGCTTTGTCGAAGATCGGGATCCCGCTGACGCTGATGTGATGAACCTCACCGTCGTCGCCGGTGCGGATGTACCGAAAATCACGGAACGGTTTTCGAGCGGCGAGTTCGATCTTGTGTGCTGCCCATTGCTCATCGGTGACGCCTTCGGTCACCATCTCCCAGCGCGTCAGGCCAATCAGGTTAAAGACGAGCCCGGGACGGCTTACCGCGTCCGAGAACCAGGTGTACCGAAGCTTGGCATCCTGATCCCAGAACCAGTCGGAGGTGATTTCCGCGAAATCACGAGAGCGCGCTTCGCTGCGGGCCAGCGCTTCGGCTGAGCGGGTCAGTTCTTCAGCCTGCCGCTCAAGCTGGCTGCGGCTTTCTTCGAGGGCGAGGTTGTGCTGGAAGAGCGAGGCTTCCGCGCGTTCGTGGCGGCGGAACTGCGCGGCAAGCATCCGAAACAGCAACAGGAAGCCGACGATCGTTGCAAATGCGCCAATGCCGATGAAGAGCGACTGACGTCGCCAGTTCGCCAGTATCGCGGGCTCCGATCGGGTGACCGAGACAACCAGCGGATAGTCGTGCAACGGGCGGATCGAAACCCAACGCGCAATCCCGTCGAGGCCACTGGGGCTGCGGTAAAGCCCGCCACCCGCCGCGACGGTCGCGTAGAAGGGCGCTCCTGCGGGAAACTTTTTGCCGATCCGGTCCTCTAGATGCGGAAAACGGACGACGAGGGTCCCGTCGGGCCTCAGGGCGGATACCGAGCGATCCTCCTGCGATGCAATCGTTTTATAAAAGTCCTCCAGATAGCTGAGCTCGATGGTAATGGTGATCGCCCCCAGAAATCTGCCATCGGCCCCTGTGAGACGTCGTCCGGCGAAAAGAGTCCAGGTACCGGTGATGCGGTTCTTGACCGGATCGCTGATGACGATGTCGCCTTCCTGGTGATCGCGGAGCTGTCGGAAATAGTCGCGGTCCGCCAGATTTAAGATCGGTACTGGCCAAAGGCGGGATAGGTTGACCAGACCGCCGTCAGCGCCGACCAAGCCAATCGAGGCTGCTTGAGGTAGGTGCCTCAACTGTTCTTCGAGAAAGTGATGGACGGCTTCGGTCCCGAGCAGTTCGCCGAATTGCTCTGGCCGCTCGACCCCCCTGGTCCGTACCTGGGCGCCGGTATCGCGCAGGACGAGGTCGACGGCTTGCAACGAGCGGGTTGTCTGCTCGGCGAGTACAATACCGAGATCGGTTAGCTCTTGCTGCGCGTTCTCGATTGCGGTTTTACGCTGGTCCCAGATCAGGGTGCCCGCGGCAGCAATCGTGATAGCCACCAGCACGGCCGCGATAAGCGCGAGGCCGCCCCTTGGCGGAAGACGCCATTCGCGTGTTGTTTTTGAGTGCATGGGTCGAGGAGACCCCCTGCTCCGCGGGACGGTTAAAGGGATCGCCCCAAGCTGGGCGGAATGTCACACGGCACGATTAACAATCTCTGAAACCGAGAACCTACGCGCCAAGGCTGGATCGCAGCATCGCGGCTCCGGTGAGCGCCAATGCGCCGGCAAAGATCCGGCTTAACTGGTCCCCGCCGATGCGTTGGGCGAGTTGGGCGCCGACCCAGGCCGCCGCCGCTTGGGCTGGCGCAATGCAGGCCCAAATCTCCCAATTGATGCCGCCGTCGTGCGTTCCCGAATAAGCGAGGATGGCGGCAAGGGTCGTGGGGACGCTGACCACGACCCGGCGGCCGCGGCGCGGCCGATGCTCTTGTGCATCGGCAGCCCGCAAAGGGTCATAAAGATGTTGGTGAGAATGCCGCCGCCAACGCCGGCAAAGCCCGAGACCAGACCGATTGTGACCCCGGCCGCGTGACAAAACCCGCCGTTTGGCGGCTCGCCGCGGATCGGCCGAAATCGGTTGGGCGCCGCGAAGCGGATTGAAACACCCAGACGGAACAGCGCGAAGAGGCCGGTAACCACATTGCCGTGCAGATGCGGCGCGGCAAACTGCGCGGCGATGACGCCGATCACGATGCCCGGTCCCCATTCGCGCAGAAAAGCGAAGTCGGTGTTGCCGGCGCGCCAATGGGCCAGGGACGAAACGACCGCCGCGGGCATGATGGCGGCGAGCGAGGTGGCAACCGCTATATGGGCGGCCTGGTCTGTCGTGGCGCCGGCGCCGGCGAGCCCGTAATAGATGACGGGCACCACGACGATGCCGCCGCCGATCCCGATCAACCCGGCAAGCAACCCGGCGCCGGTTCCAGCCGCCAACCCCAGAAGGATCAACCCCAGGGTGCTCATCGCGGAAGCCGTCGGGTCGTCCACCTCATGGTCTGCTTGGATTTGGAGGGCGCAGCGAGAGGATGTAGGCGACCAGAGGATAGAGGTCCTCTCCGGCGACCGGCGACACGCGCATTGGATAATGTGCGCGGCTCATGACCGAGCGCAGATGGACCGGGTCTTCACGATACTCCGCCGCGAGATTCAGAAAACTCGGCGCGCCGACCATTGGTTTGTGTCATCATCGAAGGCGGGTGCCGACACCTGCGTGCCAGGGTTTACCTGGTGACAGCCTGAATAGGCCTGGTCGGCAATCTGCTTTCCGGAGTTGATTTCGGAACTGGTCGCTCTGGCCTGCGTCAGCGGTAGCGCGGCCCAGACAATCCCCACAGCGACGGCGAAACCGGCCGTCACGGTGGGAAGTGCCGCACTCGGCAGGCGCGTTTTCATCTCGCGCGGGTCCGAGGAGGCCGCGTGACGCATAGGGCAGTGCACAAGGCGGGCTCCGCAATCGTCAGCGGAGCTAGTACTTGGTGAGACGCGATTCGAGCGTCAAAACCGGCATCCGCCGGGACTCGAAGGCGTCAAAAAGTTGAATTATCGTGGGTTGCGATTTTCCTGATCGCAGGATCAGATGTTTTTGATCGCGTTCAACAAGTCGGCGTAATGGCAATCGCCAAGCAAAACCTCTCGCTGAGCCTGCTGGGGCCCTTCGTGCTCGACGGCGAAGCGTCGCCATCGCTGCCGCGGCGGGCCCAGGCACTGCTGGCACTGCAGAAGGGACGGCCTCTCACACGCGAGATGGTTGCCGATCTGCTGTGGACCCACAGCGGCCCGGAGCAGGCGCGGCACAGCCTTCGGCAGTCATTGGTCGTGTTGCGCCGCACCTTGGGCGGAGCGGTTATTCGGGCAGAAGCCGAGCTTCTTGCGGTACCCGCCGAAGCGATTGCCGTCGATGTGGTCGAATTCGAAGCGCTGGCATCCTCGAACGGTTTGGGTGATCTCTCGCGCTGCGCCGAGCTCTACCAGGGAGAACTGCTGCAGAACATCGGATCGGTATCGGCTCGGTTCGACGAGTGGTTGGAGATCGAGCGCAAGCGCTTGATCGGACTGGCGGCCACCGTGTTTCGCCGTCTGTCCGAAGCCCGAGCGGCGGCTGGAGATTTCGGTGGAGCGCTGGCCGCGGGGCGCCGCCTCGTCGGGCTCGATGATCTGAACGAGGAGGCGCATCGTTGGCTGATCCGCCTGCTGACGAAGTCCGGTCGCCGCGCCGAAGCTTTGCGCCAATACGAAACCTGCGCCGAGACGTTAAAGCGAGAACTGGGCATCACGCCGGAGGCAAGCACCATCGAGTTGATGCACTCCATAAGAAGCGGGGCGGCAGCAGAAACCGCGCCGCTTGCTCGCTTCACCATGGCGGATACGGCGCTCCCGGACGCCGACCGCCGGCAAATTGCTGCGTTACGAGTATCATCGTTGAAACTTGGCGGCAAAACATGGGTTCGTATCGTCGGTGCCCTAGCATTTGCTTGCGTCGTCGCCGCGGCGGTGGGCGCGATGACAATCAAGCCCAGGGCAGTTTTGCCGTCACTCACTCTCGTCGTTGCCCCGTTTGTGAACAACGCGGGGGTTGACGGTCAGGACTTGGCGATCGCCGGCATCGCCGACGTGATCGTCGCGGAACTCCGAGAGACGCACTCACTACGTGTCGCGCAATATCGCGAGGACGATGTCGTGCCGGTACACGACCGCGTCGCCGCGGATCCGGCTGCGCGATTCGTCGTCGAGGGATCCGCATCCTTTTCATCGTCGCTCGATGTCAATGTCCGCCTCATCGATCGAAACGGCGTTGCATTGTGGTCAGAGCATTATGACGCGCCCCGGGGTGACGTGCTTAATTTGGCGAGCGATATCGCGACGCATGTCTCGCGGGCCGTGGCGCGCGATTCCTCGATGTTCCGCGCTGATCAACCGGCGGTCGCGGAATCCAAGCAGACCGCGCGCGAATTGCTGGCTTTGGCGGCGTATGTCCGTTTTCGCGTATCCGCGCTGTCGGTTGCGACATTTCGGCGGATCGTCGGAAGGGTTGTCGAACATCGCCCGTATGACGCCGAAGCGTTGGCTCTTCTTGGCAATGGTTACCTTAACGAATTCAGCGTGACCTTGCTGCCGGGCGATCTCGTCGAGGCGGAGCGCTACTTCGACCGGGCGCTTGAAGTAGACCAGGCGAACGTCGTTGGCCTGTGGGGCAAATGCTACTTGCGCCGAATGGAGTCGCGTTTTGCCGACGCGCTCGAGTTGTGCCGGCGGGTGATCGACATCAATCCGCATCATGCAGGGGCGCTGCGTGAAATTGGCTATGATTTGCTCGGCCTGCATGACGCGTCCGCGGCGATTGCTTGGTTCCAGGCGGCGATCGCCGCTGCGCCCACACACCCCTTTCTCGACGACGCGTATCTGGGCATCGCGGAGGGGGAACTCGAGCAGGAGCAGATCGAGACCGCCCGTTCGACGCTGCAGGACAGCCTCAGATATGATCATTGGGGCAGTCGCAACGGGCTGTGGCTCGCGTGCGTACTGGAGATCGCTGGACATCACGCCGAGGCCAAGTCGGCCCTGGCCGAGTTCTACCAGCATCACCCGGAATTCTCTACGTCGGACGACATCGCGGCGCGGCTCTTCTTCGTCCCGTCCGAACACCGCCGATTGCTGGTCGATGCGCTCCACCGACTAGATCCGACGGAGACCCGTGCCGACAAGGGGTAGTTGGCGCAAATAATCCGTCGCTACAGGGCATGGAGCCCACCGCAACGCGTCGCGCTAGCGATTAGTTTTTCGAGACCATCCTAGGAAGGTGTGGAATGACGCTTCTCTCGGTACCCGTCATCGATATCGCTCCGTTTCGCACTGGCGACTTGGTGGACAAAAGCAGCGTTGCGCGGGCGGTGGATCAGGCCTGCCGGGATATCGGATTTCTCGTGATCTCGGGACACGGGGTCGCGTCGGGGCTCGTCGAGGAGACGCGAGCCGTCGGGCGTGCCTTTTTCGATTTGCCGCTCGAGGAGAAGATGAAGGTTGCGCAGCCGGCCCGCGACGTGACCCGAGGCTACACGCCGATCGCCAGCGAGGCGGTGGCACGCTCGCGCGGGGCTGTGGCTCCGGCGGGCGACCTCAACGAGAGCCTGATGATCGGCCCGGTCGACCCGCCGATCGACCCCACAGACCCGGATTACACGACCCGGTCGGCCGCAGGGAAGCATTTCGCCGCCAATCTATGGCCGGAGCGGCCACCGACCGCGCGGCCGGTGTTTACCCGCTATTATCGCGAGATGAGCGGATTGGCGCAGACCTTGATGCGTATCTTTGCGGTCGCGCTAGGCCTCGACGAAGCTTTCTTCGACGGCAAGATCGACCGGCATATCAGTAGGCTGCGGCTGCGCAACTATCCGGTGCAGACGACGCCACCACTGCCCGGCCAACTCCGTGCCGGCGCACACTCCGATTACGGCAGCCTGACGATCCTCGCCACCGAGGACAAGCCCGGCGGGTTGCAGGTGTGTAACGCCGCAGGCGACTGGGTTGACGTGCCGGCCATTCCCGGCTGCTTCATCGTCAATCTCGGCGATCTGATGGCGCGGTGGACCAACGATGCGTGGGTCTCGACCCTGCATCGGGTCGTCAACCCGCCGGCGGAGCTCGCCGCGGAAAGCCGGCGGCAGTCGCTGGTGTTTTTCCACAATCCCAATTACGACGCGCCGGTCGCCTGCATTCCGACATGCCTGCGCCCGGGCGAGGCGCCCAAGTACGAGCCGACCACGTCGGGCGAGCATCTGCGGCGCCTGTTCGTCGCGACCCAGGTGACTGAAGCGCCGCCTTATTTGGGTGAAGTCCGAGGTTGAGGATCGATCTGAACGGTAGCGGTCATGCCGGCCACGAGGCGCACGCCGTCCGGTACCTGATCGATGTGGACGCGCACCGGCACGCGCTGGGCGAGGCGCACCCAGGTGAAGATCGGATTGACCGAGGCGAGACCCTGCTGGTCGGGCTGCGCATTTGCGACATCGATGGCGCGGGCGACGCTGCCGACGTGGCCACGAACGACCTGGCTGTAGCCCATCAGCTTGATGCTGGCCGGATCGCCGTCATGGATCGCTTCGAGGTTGTTTTCCTCGAAATAGCCGTCGACCCAGTAGGAATCTGAGTCGACGACGGAGATCTTGTTCTGGCCGGCCGTAGCGTAGTCGCCAAGCTGCACCAGCAGGTTAGTGACGTAGCCGTTGACCGGCGAGCGAATTTGCGTGCGCTCAAGGTTTACCTGCGCCTGGTTCAAATTGGCCACTGCCTGCTGCACGGAGGCTTGCGCGGCGAGTGCATTGGCCTGATAGGTCTGCCGATCCTCCACCGTTTCCGCCAAGTCGCTCAACCTTTGCCGGCGTTGCGCCTCTCGCTCGATGTTCTGTGCATTGACCTGGGCCTGCTGCACCGCGGCCTCGGAAAGGCTGACGGCGATCTTGTAGTTGGTTGGGTCGATCACCATCAACAGATCGCCCCTCCGCACCAATTGGTTGTCCACCACCGGCAGCTCGACGATCCGTCCGGAAACCTCGGGGGCCATTGTGACGACATACACACGCACCGTGCCGTCGCGTGTCCAGGGCGCACCCACATAGCTATCCCACATAGCCCACCCGAACGGCACAGCAAGCGCGACCATCACCAGAGTGATCAGAACGGGAATGACCCTGAAGCGCGCTCTGGGCGCGTCGCGCACCGGCGGTGCGGCGGGGAGAACCGGCGGTGGAGCGCGTTCCGCGGTGTCGGGCTTTTGTTTGGCTTCGACTTCGGGCATCGCGATTTCACCGCGCGGCGAGGAGCACGATCGAAGACAGCACGATTACGTATGCCGAAAAGACAAACAATGCCGGATGCCAGATATATCGAAACAAGCCGAAATACGTCGCGACCCGGCGCAGTCCGACGACGATCAGCCACGCTGCGGCGAGCATCACCGACATCGGCGCCACGTAAACGCCGAAGAGGTTGATCTCGGTGAATCTCATCCCCCGGCTCCCGCATCGAAATACTCGGCGTGCCGAGTTAGCACCTCCGACAGCGCCAGAATGTGTCCGCGCGCCCGGAGAGCCGCCGCCGCTCCTTCCGTGGCGTCGGGAATTGACAGGAGAACGCGCTCGAATCGGGCAAGGCGATCGACGGCCGCCGCGCTGTCTCCACGCGCCACGGCTGCGAGCGCGGCATCAAGATCGGAACCCAAGTCAAATTGGCGAGCAATTCGACGAAGTTGGACGATCTCGATACCCGCAGAGAGCGCCGCAAGGAGTTGCGAGCGCTGCAGCGGGTCAGCTGCATCCGGCAAGACGAAGAGCCGGCGGTAATTACGGTGCTGCCAGTCTTGCAGGGTTCGGGGGATCGGGCCCGCTGCGAGACGCCGCAGATCGCGCAGCGCCAGATCCAAGAGCCGGCGGGTCCGGAACGCCGGCGAGAGGGGCGGGAGCAAACGGAATGAGATCGCCCCCACCCACACTCCTGCAACAATCGACAATGCCGAGTTGTAGAATTGCTGGGTGTCGTAGGTCATCTGGTTTGCGGGGGCCAGGAGCGGGAGGAAGTTCGCGGCCATGGCCGTGAACATCGCCGGTTGCCACGCTTGGGCCATCAGCGCGCCGGCCGGCACCAGCACAAGCCCGATCCCGATGCTGAAAGCGGCGAAGCCTTCCAACCCGGGAAGTACCGCGAAATCAATGATTGCGGCAAGAGCGGCCGTCAAGGCCGTGCCGATCATGAAGCCGATGGCGATCGTATAGGCCTGATCGGCTCTCGGCGAAAAGAGGGTGACGATGATGGCGGTGAAGGTCATGGCCGCGGCGCCATTGGGCCAGGCGGTGACGATCCAGAAGATTGCGGCGGCGCCGATCGTGACGAAAGCCCGCCCGGCATTGACGAGGGACGGCAGCCAATCGGGCACATTAGGCCGGACGCCACGGCGGCGATCAACCGGTCGCGTCGGATCATCGACCAGCAAGGCCAAGCCGTTGAGCGCTCGCGACAGGCCGGTGAGTGTCTCCGCTGCGTGGTCGGCAAGCAAGCGCAGCGACGGCGTTCCGGCGGGCAGGGCGATCAAGGCCTCGACTGCGGCGTCGCAGACCCGGCGCATTCGTGAAGGCTCAGCCGTCCAAAGGCTAGAATCATGAATCGGAGCCGCTTGGAGCTCCCACGGGATATGGCTCAGGACCGCCCGCGTCTCCGCTCCGGCCTGGTCCCGCGATAGATGCTCGAGATGAACGGCCAATGTCCGCCAACCCGCGATGGTCGCGATCAGCCCATCGACCGCACTCTGAAGAATCGGCGAATGATATCGCAGCCTTGAAGATTCTCCGAGCGCCGTGTCGATGATCGGGTCGAGCGCGATGACGCGTCTGGTCAGCTCGCGCCTGATCGACTGGGAATCCGGAACTTCCTGCCCGGCGCGCGCGAGCATATCCGTAAAGTGTCCGGCGATCTCTGCGAAGATCGAGGCAAGCAAGCCGGCCAGCCTGCGCCGGGCGCCGCCGAGGTCGGTTACGGCCAGCACAATTCCGGCGCAGACGATGCCGATGCAAATCTCGGTGGCTCGGGTCACCGCCAGCGTAAAGGCCTGCCCGTTGAGGCCGCCGACAGCGCCCAGTTGGTCGCTCGCGATGATCGCGGCGGTGTAGCCCGCGAGCGCCGCCGAGTAGGCCGCAAAGTTGCGCAGCAGCGTGGAGACGAAAGCGCATGCGGCGCCCCACAGCGCCAAGCTTACAAGAAAGGCGGCGCGGTCTTGCGGAAAACAGGCAGTCATCACGACGATCGCCACGGCGCCCACCACGGTGCCGATCATGCGAAACCAGCCCTTGCGCAGCGAGGCGCCGAGGTCTGGTTGACAGACGATCGCCGCGGAGGTGCCGGCCCAGTAGGCGTTGTCGAGCTCAAGCCAGAACGCGACGTAGAGCGCAAGACAAACCGAAGCCCAAAGGCGAAGACCAAAGAGCAGTGCCGGAGCTATGGGGCGAAGTGAGGCGGCCAATCGCCTTACATTGGGCCAATAGGCCCGCAACGGACCGGATGGCCAAAGACCGGCTCGGCTCATCGCTGCTCCGTGCCGCTGGGCTCGGTTGCAAAACCCAGCCCCAGCGCGGACAACGCGAGGGCCGCAGGCAGCGTCAGCGACCACAGCCCGGTTGCGGCTTCGCAGACCGCGCCGAGTGCACATCCTACGGCGAAGCCGACGATCGCGGGCCAGGTCTG
>Ga0209006_10003295_pt1 | contig 14701 bp, 15 predicted proteins | sample JacPin_JW_Ref_O2_FD_188567 | JGI IMG/M metagenome (GOLD analysis project Ga0209006, IMG submission 188567) | Forest soil microbial communities from Algoma, Ontario, Canada - Jack Pine, Ontario site 1_JW_Ref_O2 (SPAdes) (version 2) | ecosystem: Environmental > Terrestrial > Soil > Boreal... | reverse complement strand
CCGACGCCGAAGAATGTAGGGAGAGGCGCTGTCGGCAGAGATCCCGCGGAGCTTTGCTCCGCCGGACGGACGAGAGCGTCCGTCCCCACATGAGCAGTGGCGCGGCGCAGGGATTCGATGAGCTGCGCGCCGTACATTTCACCGGAGGCTTCGCCGGCAGAGATGAGAATTTTCACCAGTGATTTTTGCCTAGCGATAGGTGATCGTCTGTTTGATTGATCTGGTCAAGATGCGGTCGCCGCCATCGTCAGGAGTGAACCACGACTGCAGCGTTGTCCAGTTGCCGTGATCGTCGTAAGTTGCTTCAACAGTGTGAGTCCCCGAATGTTCCTTATGGGTTTTTGGATCCACCCATATTCCCTTTGTAGATTTCACTTCGTTTCCGTCAGCGTCGAGGACTTGCATCTTTGTTACGTAGCCATGGGCATCGAACTCAGCCAGCGATCGGACAAGGAGCTTTCCTTCTGGGCTGTAAAAATCCTGTTCGCCGGTATGCTTTTTATCGTCGTATTGAATAACAATTCTTCCGGGTGGAGGCTCGGAATCGACATCACCTGGAGCATAGTTGTATTTGTCTGTGGTCTGTTCAGTGAGACGCCCTTGGTCGTCATATTTGAACGTTGTGTGATACCACAGCTTCAGAGTGCCGCTGCGGCCGGCATCTGAGATGCTGTGTTCGATGACATGATTTGACGGATCGAGGACGTATATCTGCTCGAATCCTATCCGCCGATTTTGGCCGAACCGGACCATGGTCACTTTGTTGCGTTCATATCGAAATTCCGTGTACGTAGATGGACCATCAGCTCCGCTCGGTCGATACTCGTAGCCTAATGGCCGACCGCCAGGGGAATACTTAAAGTTCAGGTAGTGGTTGTATTCCGCCTTGTCCTGACCGTCTCGGAAATCCGACAGTCGGCCCTTCGTGTCGTAACTCCACGTTTGCCACTCCTGCCAATCTGGGAACTTGCGGTCAATGCCACGATGCTTTGTTGTTTGCGATTGGAGTTTTCCATTCTGAAAGACGTTTACGGTTTTGGTTTTTCCCAACGCATCTCGATACGTATTTTCGATCAAGTGATTCTCATTATCGAACTTCAGGGTAGTCGTTCGGCGACCTGGCGCTGGGGCCGATCCCTCCGGAATAACATCTTCCCGTAGCGCTTCAGTGACCGGGCCTGACAATGCCAGAACATTCTCCTGTTGAAGCACTCCCTGCCACAACGGAGTCACGGCGGAGATAGTTGGATCCTTTGGCGGGCCGGGCAAGTCAGAGATGGCCTTATAGCCAGACAGACTGGACATTTGCATCTGGGCTAACAAGGGCCAGGGCAGAGCGAGCAATACAAACCCAATTTGAAGAGAACGGCGCATACGCGCTTATGTTAGGGCAAATGATCTCGTTTGACTACATTACTCAATCATCTGCGCTTACGGTTGACTCGCCAGCATTCGCGGGCAGGAGTGCCCGCGCCACACCTTCAATTTCCTGATCTTTGTATTGCAGTTGGTACAGCTTGTAGTAAATGCCGCGCTGGGCCAGGAGTTGCTGATGCGTGCCCATTTCGCGGACCTGGCCTTTGTGCATGACGATGATTTTGTCGGCGCGCTGGATCGTCGAGAGGCGGTGGGCGATGATCAGCGAGGTGCGGCCTTCGACCATGCGGGCCAGGGCGTCGCGCACTTTGAATTCAGTTTCGGTGTCGACGCTGGAAGTGGCTTCGTCGAGAATGAGAATTTTGGGCTCGTGCGCCAGGGCACGTGCGAACGAGATGAGTTGTTTCTGACCGGTGGAGAGCGTCGATCCGCGTTCGCGGACTTCTTCGTCAAATCCCTTGGGCAGGGCACGGATGAAGTCGGCGAGGTTGACGTCTTCGGCGGCGCGCTGAATGTGTTCGTTCTGAATGCGTTCGGTGCCGAGACGGATGTTGCCGCCGATGGTTCCGCTAAATAGAAATGGATCTTGCAGGACTACGCCGAAGCGCGAGCGGAGGTCGACGAGGTCCATGTCTTTGACGTCGACGCCGTCGATGCGGACGGCGCCTTTTTGTACGTCGTAGAAACGCAGCAGCAGAGAGATGAGTGTGGTTTTTCCTGCGCCGGTGTGGCCGACTACGGCGATGGTTTCTCCGGGATCGATGGAGAAGGTGACGTCGCGGAGGACCCAGTCGGGAGCGGCGCTGGTGGAGTTTTCCGGCAAAGAGCCTGCCGAGCTTTGCTCGGCTGGACGGGCAGAAGTGCCCGTCCCCACATGGGGCTTGCCTATCTCTGTTTCGATATCGCGATAGGCGAACCAGACGTGGTCGAAATCGATGCGGCCGGGGCCGGTTGGCTTTTTTGTTACTGCGGGAGAGACGACGTCGACTGGCGTGTCGAGCAGTTTGAAAATGCGTTCACTGGCCGCCATGGCGGACTGGAGAATGTTGTATTTCTCGCTGAAGTCCATGATGGGGCGGAAGAAGCGCAACGCGTATTGCGTGAACGCAATCAACACGCCGAGCGAGGCGGCTGTGGCGACGGCATGAAACGAGATGAGCGGATGGCGGTGGAACTCGATGCTGATGCTGCTGGAGACGACGCCGCGGATCACGTCCTGGCCGCCGTACCAGATGACGCAGGCGATGGCGATGGCGGAGAAAAAGTCGACTACGGGATAGTAGAGGGCGTAGGCGAGGATCGCGTCTTTGTAGGCGTCCATGTGGCTGCGATTGATTTCGGAAAATCGCTGGTAAGCCTTGCGCTCGCGATTGAAGAGTTGCAGCACGACCATGCCGCTGACGTGCTCCTGCAGATACGAGTTGATGCGCGCGATGGCAATGCGAATGCGCCGATAGGAGTCGCGGACTTTGTCGCGAAAGATTTTCGTTGCGACCACGATGAGCGGAAGCACGGCGAAGGTGATCAGGGCCAGCTTCCAGTTCATGCACAGCATGATGCCCAGAATGCCGGCTAGTACGAAGAAGTCTTCAAAGATCGAAACTACTCCTGAGGTGAACATCTCATTCAAGGCGTCGACGTCGGTGGTGACGCGCGTTACTAAACGCCCGACGGGGTTGTGGTCATAAAACGCAACATGCATGCGCTGCAGGTGGCGGAAGATCTGGCTGCGCAGATCGAACATGACCTTCTGGCCGGTCCACTGCATGAAGTAGGTTTGCAGGAACTCGAGGACGAAGCTCAAGAGGAGCAGTCCGAAGAAGATTGTCGCGATCTGCGCGATCCCGTGCAGAGGCTGCGGGCTGAGCCAGCTCCAGAGCCCGGATGGTGGGGCCGCAACGGGGGCCAGATAACGGTCGATGGCGACTTTAACCAGATAAGGACCGAGCACATCGGCGAATGACTTGAAGATGATGGAAACGAGGGCGATCGCGACCTGCCAGCGGTAGGGGCGCAGGTAGCCGAGCAGCCGGCGCATGAGCCGGCTGTCGTACGCTTTGCCTAATACTTCTTCTTCCTGCGCCATTTTTGTTTTTCGAGGAACCCGATGCAAGCCGCGGAGAACGCCTGAAAACAGGGTATCGTAATAAGGTACCCCTAGATAGATGGCTCACGAAGCCGCGCGGATGGAAAAAGCTTTTCGCTAGCATAGGAAGTTGATGGCTTTGGGAATTTACATTTCGGTGCCGTTCTGCCGCACGAAGTGCAGCTATTGCAACTTCGCCTCCGACGTGTTTTCGCGCGCGGTTTTTGAACGCTACGTCGATCGGGTATGTGCCGACGTGGCGAATGCAGATGCGATTGCGGAGCGGATGGGCGGGTGCATCGAAAAGGAAGTGGATTCGATTTATCTCGGCGGTGGCACGCCGACGGTGCTGGCCGCCGATCAGTTGCGGCGGATATTCGAGGCGGTGCGGGCGGAATTTTCGGTGCGGCCGGATGCTGAGATTACGGTGGAGTGCGCTCCGGGAACGCTGGCGCCGGAAGTGCTCGATACATTGCTGGCTTGCGGCGTGAATCGCGTGAGCCTGGGGGTGCAGTCGTTTGTCGATCAGGAAGCGGCGGCAGTGGGGCGGCTGCATAAGCGGGGCACGGTGCTCGACGATATTGCGCGGCTGCGCGCGGCCGGAATGTCAGATATCAACGTTGATCTGATTGCCGGGCTGCCGCACCAGACGGCGGAAAGTTGGCGAGTCTCTCTCGAAGAGATGATTGCCACCGGCGCACCGCACGCCAGCGTTTATATGCTTGAAGTGGATGAAGATTCCCGGCTGGGGCGGGAACTGATCGCCGGTGGAACACGCTATCACGCGCATTTTGTGCCGGAGGAAGAAGCGACGGCGGATTTTTATCTGGCGGCTTGCGAGGCGCTGGCAGGGGCTGGAATCGCGCAATACGAGATTTCGAATTTCGCGCGTGACGGCTACGAGTCGCGGCATAACCTGAAGTACTGGACGCGGCAACCCTATCTCGGCTTCGGCGTGGATGCGCATTCGATGCTTTTATCTTCGCTCTTACCTCAGAAAAATGACGTGGATGCTGCTCGCTTCTCGACAGCCGATTCGCTGGATGCGTTTGTCGCCGGTGCGCCGCTGAAGGGCGAACCGATTTCTTCTGCCGCCGCATTCGAGGAATCTTTTTTTCTGGGATTGCGGTTGAATCGCGGCGTGGACTTGCGGCAGATCGCAGATAAATTTGGTTGCGATGCGGTAGCCGAAGTGTTTCCCACGATCAAGCAACTGGAGTCGGATGGACTGGTCGATGCGAGCGCGAATGTCGTTCGCCTGACCTCGCGCGGACGCTTGCTCTCGAATGAAGTGTTTCAGGCGTTCCTGGCGCCTGCCAAAATCCAGTGAAATTGCCAGACCATCCGGTCGGTTGGAAAAGTCTTTCAATAGAGTGAAATCCCCAGCATTCATACGGGTGAAACGTGCTCGCTCCACGCTCTGCCTTGGGTAACTTCTTCCTGGTGCGGGCGCTATGTTCTAATCGAAATCCAAGTTGCTGACGCCGGGAGGGAATGTGGATTTCCAACTGAACGATGAACAATTGCAGTTGAAGAAAAGCGTGCGCGAGTTCGCCGAGCGCGAGATCAAGCCGCACGTTATGGAGTGGGACGAGCACGGCGACTTTCCTCTGGCAACGGTCAAGGAGCTGGGCAAACTGGGATTGCTGGGAACGATTTTTCCGCCGGAGTACGGCGGCGCGGGCATGGGGTACGTGGAGTACGTGACGGCAATTGAAGAGCTGTCTCGCGTCGACGGGTCGGTTGGAATTATTGTTGCCGCGCATACCTCGTTGTGTTCGAACCATATTTTTCTCGCGGGGAATGAGGCGCAGAGGAAAAAATACATCAGCAAGCTGGCGACGGGAGAATTTATCGGCGCCTGGGGATTGACCGAGCCGTCTTCGGGATCGGATGCGGGCAGCGCGCGCATGACTGCCGTCCGCAAAGGAAACAGCTGGGTGCTGAACGGCACGAAAACGTTTTGCACGAACGGGCATTATGCGGATTGCGTCGTGGTGCTGGCGGTGACGGACCGCACGGCGCACACGCATGGGATTTCCGCGTTTGTTGTTGAAAAGGACACGAAGGGCTTTCGTCCTGGGAAGAAGGAAAACAAGCTGGGGCTGCGGGCCAGCGATACGGCGGAGCTGATCTTCGAAGATTGCGTGATCCCCGCCGAGAATCTGTTGGGCATGGAAGGCCAGGGATTTACCGATGCGATGAAAGTGCTGGATGGAGGCCGCATCTCGATTGCCGCGCTTTCGCTCGGGATGGCCGAGGGCGCGTATGAGTGCGCGCTGAAATATTCGAAGCAGCGCAAGCAGTTCGGCAAGGCGATCAGCGATTTTCAGGCGATCCAGTGGAAGCTGGCGGATATGGCAACCGAGATTGACGCAGCCATGCTTCTGACGATGCGTGCGGCGTCGATGAAAGATGCGGGCATGAAGACGACGCAGGAATCGTCGATGGCGAAGCTCTTCGCCAGCGAAGTGGCCGTGAGGTGCGCGAATGAAGGCGTGCAGATTCTCGGCGGCTATGGATTTATCAAAGATTATCCAGCCGAAAAGTTTTACCGCGACGTGAAGCTGTGCACGATCGGGGAAGGGACGAGTGAGATTCAGCGGTTGGTGATTGCAAGACAGTTGCTGCGGGATTAGTCATTCCGCAAATACGTGCGCCCATCTGCGCTCTGCAATGGCTCTGCGTATTTCTCTTCGCTGCTTTACACTGTTTCTTTGAATCTCTCTCCTGACATACAGGCCTTGATTGAGCCGTTGCGCGCCGGCGACGCGCGCTCCCTCGCCCGCGCCATTTCCATTGTCGAAAATCATGCGCCGGGATGGTCCGATCTGCTGAAGGCGCTGTTTCCGCACACTGGGCATGCGCGCGTGATCGGGCTGACGGGTGCGCCGGGGGCGGGGAAGAGCACGCTGGTCGATCAGCTGGCGCGATTTTCTCGCACGCAGAATCAGACGGTGGGGATTATTGCGGTCGATCCTACGAGTCCGTATACGGGCGGGGCGATCTTGGGCGACCGGATTCGCATGCAGGATCATTTTGCCGACTCCGGCATTTACATCCGCAGCATGGCCACGCGCGGCTCGTTGGGTGGGCTGGCGCGGACCACGGCCGATGTTGCGACGGTGCTGGATGCGTCCGGCCGGGATGTGATTCTGATCGAGACCGTGGGCGTTGGGCAGGCCGAGGTGGATATCGTGCGGCTGGCGGAGATCACGGTGGTGATTCTCGTGCCCGGCATGGGCGACGATGTGCAGACGATCAAGGCCGGGATTATGGAGATCGCCGACATTTTTGTGATCAACAAGAGCGACCGCGACGGCGCGGAAAATGTGGAGAAGGAAATTCGCGCCTTGCAGTCGCTGGCGATGCGCAGCGATGGCTGGACGCCTCCGATTGTGAAGACGGTAGCGAGTGAAGGCGCCGGTATCGAGGATCTGGCGAGCGCGATTGCGCAATACGAGGATTTTTTGCAAAAGGGGGATCGCGCGCTGAAAAAAAGCGTGGAGAACTGGCAGGAGCGGCTGGTGGAGATGCTGCGCGGCGCAATGCTCGAGAAAGCTCGCGCGCAACTGGGCGACGGGAATCTGGCGCGGCTGGCGACGGAAGTGGCCGAGCACAAGCGCGATCCGTATACGCTGGTGGAGGAGATTGTGAGTGGGGCAGGGAAGTAAAAGCAGGTTCCCATTCGACTTTTCGCTACGCTCAGGGCAGGCTCTCACCGCCGCTTCTCGCCGGTTCGGAATGACAAAGATTTGGGTCAATTAATGACAAGAGACGGAATGAATTTCAGCATCGATCATCTCGGCATCGCGGTGAAGTCGCTTACGGCGGCGAAGGCGATTTATGAAAAGCTGGGGCTCGATGTTTCGCCGGAAGAGACCGTACCGCATGAGCAAGTACGGCTGGTGATGGTTCCGGTGGGCGAGAGCCGGCTGGAGTTGCTGGAGGCGACTTCGGAGGATTCTACGATCGCCAAGTTCATCGCGAAGCGTGGTGAGGGATTGCATCACGTCTGCATGAGGGTTCCGGATCTGCCCGCGGCGGTTGCGCGGCTGAAAAAAGACGGCGTGCGGCTGGTGTCGGAAGAGATTAAGACCGGCGCGGGCGGGCATCAATACGTGTTTGTGCATCCCTCGAGCGCGGGCGGCGTGCTGCTGGAGTTGGTGCAGGGGTAAATCCTTTGCCACGGATTTGCACGGATATTCACGGATAAACCTACTGAACATGCTTCTTCTCGTTACTGACACTTCGGGGCGGCAGGGTAGTGTTGCATTCGTGCGTGCTGGCTCAGAAGTGACGGTCATTGAAGAGACTTCCCTGGCTGGCGGAAATTTTTCTGCGCAACTGGTGCCGCAGATTGCTGAGTTGCTGGCGAAGCATAATCACAGCAAAACCGACATCGGCGCGTTCATCGTTGTTTCGGGGCCGGGATCGTTCACCGGACTGCGGGTCGGCCTGGCGGCGATCAAGGCGCTGGGCGAGATTCTGCAGAAGCCGATTGTTCCCGTCTCGCTGCTCGAAGTTGCGGCGTTTGCGAGTGCTGTGCAGGGTCGAGTTCTGGTTGCGCTTGACGGCGGACGCGGAGAAATTTACGCAGGCGAGTATGAGGTTAAGAACGACACGCCACACGTGATTAGCGAGCGGCTTCTCACGAAGCAGGAATGTTTATCCCGATCCGCGGAAGCCTCGTTGCCGATCGTAACCCGTGATCCGGCCTTAGCTGCGAGCGCGCGGGAAGCAGGCCGCTCCGTTATTGTGCTTGAGACGATGGATGCGGCGATGATTGCTCGCCTCGGCTGGAAAAAACTTCAAGCCGGTGTCAATGTTTCTCCGCACGAACTTGAGGCGAACTATATCCGGCGCTCGGATGCCGAGATTTTCGCAAAGGGATGAACGCGCCGACGATACGTCCGGCTACTCTTGCCGATATCGATTTGCTCATCGCCTTAGACCGTTCCAGCCCCACGGCGGCGCATTGGACGGAGCCGCAATATCGGCAGCTCTTCGAAGGCAATGATGCCTCCGAGCGGCTGGTGATCGTGGCCGAAGATTCTTCCTCGCAGAGGTCCCATCAAAATAAAATCACAGCATTTCTGGCCGCCAGGGGCGTGGCCTCGGAGTGGGAGTTGGAAAATATCGTCGTCGCTTCGGATCATCGGCGGCGCGGCCTTGGGAAACAACTTTTGCATTTCCTCTTGGCTCAGGCGAGGCACGCCCAGGGCGAGGCGATTTTTTTAGAGGTGCGGGAGTCGAACGCCGCCGCCCGGGCTTTCTACGAAAAGCTGGGTTTTGAGCAGATGGGCCGCCGCAAAGGCTATTACGCGGATGGACTAGAAGATGCAATCATTTACCGGAGAATGCTGAAGTAGTGCTAATTGATAATGGCGCGGCTTTGAGGATGAAAATCCCTACGTCTGGCAAATCGGCCAGACCTGGGGCACCCGGGGCGATCTATCTGATTTTGACTGCACAACTTTTGGGCATTGCTCCGATGTTTAAGGCTGTGTTAACGTGGCATTCATAATTCAGGTTTTGGAGGTCTGCTGGATGCTGACTCCGAGAGACCAACTCCTGACCAACCACGATGAATTTCGCAAATTGGTCCAGGAACACTCACAATACTCAGAACGCCTCGAATCACTCACCCAAAAAAGATACTTAAGCGATGACGAGAAGCTGGAAGAGGTGCGTCTGAAGAAGCTCAAACTCCGTTTGAAAGATCAAATGGAATCGATTGAGCGCGAGTACCGCCAGCAGTACGGCGTGAACGTAGCGTAATCTCTGGCCAGCCTGAACGCGGTGATCCGCGCAGGCAGAGCACTATCTTGTACCCGGCGCGATGAAGCGCCTTTTTTTATTTGCAGTTACGAAATATTCGGTGGAATTCCCGCCGCCACAGCCAGCTATAATTAAAATTACTTCCCATGGTTCGAGATGGATATCTTTATGCTTTTCCACTGATTGCCGCTGCGATTCTGCTCGGCTGGCTGGCGTCGCCCGTGTGGGCTGTGTTGCCGATCCTGCTGGCGGCATTTTTTCTGTGGTTCTTTCGCGATCCCGAACGGGCGATTCCGCAAGAGGCTGGCGCGGTGGTTTCGCCGGGAGACGGAAAAGTCACCGATGTTTCGCCTGTCGTCGTCCGCGGTGAAAAGCAGACGCGCATCAGCATTTTCCTGAGCGTCTTCAACGTGCATGTGAACCGTTCTCCGATTGCGGGAGTCGTGCGCGATGTGCTCTACCAGCGCGGAAAATATCTGAACGCAATGAACCAGGCCTCCGCGGAATTAAATGAGCAGAACATTGTCACGGTGGAGGGCGACGGCCAAACCGTGGTCTTCAAGCAGATTGCGGGGCTACTGGCGCGCAGAATCGTATTCAATCCTAAAGTCGGCGATAGGCTGCAGCGTGGCCAGCGAGTGGGTCTGATTAAGTTCGGTTCGCGCGTGGACGTGCTGTTCGACGCGTCGGCACGCGTGAACGTGAAAATCGGAGACACGGTGGAAGGCGGCGCGAGCGTGCTCGCCTATCTACAGCCGAAGCGTGAATTGGCTGCCGCGGGCACTGCTGCTGCGGAGAGGGCACGTTGATGGATCAGCCGTTGATAGATCAACCCACGCCCAGGCCGCGGCGCCGGCTCAGCAAAGGGATGTATATTCTCCCATCGCTATTCACGACCGCGAATATTGCGATGGGATACTACGCGATCCTCGAGGTGATGCACGCAAGCGGCGGCGAATACTGGCACTTGGATAACGCCGCTAAAGCGATTGGCTTCGCCGTATTTTTCGACGGACTTGACGGGCGCATCGCGCGCATGACCGGCACGACCAGCGATTTTGGCCGCGAGCTGGATTCCCTGGCTGACGCGATCACATTCGGCGTGGCTCCTGCGATGCTGGCATGGACATGGGGATTTTTCCTCATGCCTCCCATGCTGTTGGCCGACTGGCACAATAACTGGAATGTGAAGCTCACGCAGCTGGGGGCGATTGCCAGCTTCCTATTTCTCGTAGCCGGAGTGAGCCGGCTGGCGCGCTTCAATATCACATCGAATCCGCAGCCGTCGAATCCGGGGCGTCCGGGGAAGAAATATTTTGTGGGTATGCCGATTCCTGCTGGAGCGGGAGTGATTGCGGCGGTGGTGCACTTTGCCTCGGGAGAACCGCTCGACCGGTGGTATACCGCGCTGGTGTGGTTCGCCATGGTGACCATGGTCGGCTATCTCATGGTGAGCACCTGGCGCTTTTATAGCTTTAAAGACATTGATTTCAGGTCGAGACATCCCTTCCGCCTGATTATGATTCTGAGCGCAGTGATTGCTTCCATCTGGTTTTACTCGCGCCAGGTACTCTTTGCGATTGCGCTTTTATATATGGTTTCCGGCGTTTTCTGGCGTTTGCAGTGGATCTTCCGCCGGCGTCCTGATCCCCCGCCTCCGCCGTTTAAGGAGGTTTCACAGACTTCATGAATGAATCCGTAAAAAATACTCCGGCGCATCCCATCGTTGCGCGCACTAACTTGTACCGCGCGGCGATCGTTGGTGCGGCCTCGCTCAAGGGCAAAGAGCTTGCCGAGATGCTCAACGAGCGCAATTTTCCCGCCGCCGATGTGCGCCTGCTCGACGATGACGAATCTCTGGGCCAACTGGAATCGATGGGCGATGAGATCAGCTTCATCCAGAGCGTGCGCGCGGAGCAGTTTGAGCATGTGGATTTCACATTCTTTGCCGCCGATGGCGAGAGCACCCGGAAGAATTGGAAGCGGGCCAGCGACGCCGGAAGCGCAATTATCGACCTCTCTGCAAGTCTGGAAAACGAAAGCGGCGCGAGCGTACGCTCGATCTGGATCGAACGCGAACGGGGGCAGGTTGTAGCTCCAGACTTACAGCCGGGACCGTGCGTGACCGCGCATCCGATGGCGATCGCGCTGGCCTTGCTGCTGTTGCGGGCGCGTAAAGTGCCGACGCTGCGGCGCGTGGCGGCAACGGTGTTTGAGCCGGCGTCGGAGCATGCGCAGCGCGGCATGGATGAATTGCATCAGCAGACCGTGAATCTGCTGTCGTTCCAGCCTTTGCCGAAAGATGTATACGACGTGCAGGTCGCGTTCAACATGGTGGAGCGTTATGGGCAAAAGTCACAGCCCACGCTCGATTCCGTCGAACAGCGCATTCTGCGTCACTATCGCAAGATCGCCGGCGCGGATGCGCTGCTGCCAGCGCTGCTTTTGTTGCAGGCGCCGGTTTTCCATGGATATGCGTTAGCGGCATTTCTTGAATTTGACCATCCAGTCGAAATAACGGCCTTGTCGCTGGCGCTTGCGGGCGAGCATGTGACGATTTCGGGTTCGGAAGAAGAAGCTCCGAGCAATGTGAATTCGGCTGGCCAGCCCAATATGCTGGTTTCGCTGAAAAGCGATGCGGCGCAGCCGAATGGCGCGTGGTTGTGGGCTGCGGCCGATAATCTTCGCATCTCGGCCCTGACGGCTGTCGAGTGTGCCGAGAGCATGACGGCGACCCGCACCACAGGAAAAATTCAGTGAGAGCATTGGCGTTGCTGGCAGTTGTTGCCGCTGCGCTCACTTCAGCTTGCGGATATCACACGGCCGGGCATGGCGCGCAACTCCCGGAAAACGTAAAGATCATCGCGATCCCTGCGTTTAAGAACGAGACGACCACTTATCGCCTCGATCAGATGCTGACTTCGTCGGTGGTGCGCGAGTTCACCACGCGAACTCACTATCACATCCTCAACGATCCCAGCGATGATGCCGATGCGACCTTGCGCGCAACGATTCTTTCGACAGTGGCTTCTCCGCTCTCCTACGATACGAACACCGGGCGAGCGGCCAGCGTGCTGGTTGTGGTGAACGTGAGAGTTTCACTGATCGACCGGCAGGGCAAAGTTCTCTACCAGAACCCGGCGTATCTATTTCGCGAGCAATATGAGCTGTCGCAGGATTTGGCCAGTTTTTTCGAAGAGGACTCTCCCGCATTTCGCCGCCTGTCGCAGGATTTCGCCCGCACCCTGGTCTCCAACATTTTGGAAGGGTTCTGATGGTAAAGTTTCCAGAACGGTCGCTGGTCGTTCGTCGTTGGTCGTTAGCAAAACCCCACCGTGCTTAGTGCGCGGATTAACGGTCAGGACCAACGACGAGTGGCGAACGACTAACGACCGACGACCAACGACCGCAATGCGCGCCTTTGCCCAAGCCGAACGTTTCGTCAGCGAACTGGAGTCGCGCAAGCTGCGTGCGGCTTACATATTTGTCGGCGATGAGGCGTTCTTCCGCAAGCGCTTTCGCGACGCGATTCTCGATCACCTTGTGCCCGCTGATCTGCGCGACTTCAGCATCTTCGAATTCGATCTTGCCGAGAATGATTTGGCTGAGGTTCTCGACCGCGCACGCACTCCCTCGCTGATGGCGCCGTTTCAGGTGTTCTTCGTGCGTGGCGTGAAAAATCTCTTCGGGCGTGGTTCCAATGAAGAGAAGCTGGCGGCGATTGAGGAATATTGCAAGAATCCGAATCCCGATGCGCTGGTTGTTTTTGTTGCCGACCATATCAGTATTCCCGCCGACGTCCGGCGCATGGAGATGCAGGATAAAGAACGCTACCAGCGCATCCGCGAGACGATGGGGCAGTATTGCGGCATCGTTGAACTGGCGCGCGTGGAGGAAGGCGAGGCTGTGCGCTGGATCGGCGAATACTGCACCTCGCGCAGCGTGAAAATCGAGCCCGATGGCGCCCGCGAATTGGTCGACGCGTTGGGCGGCGACATGATGATGATCTCGAACGAGCTCGAAAAGCTCATGCTCTACGTCGGCGAGAAGAAGCGCATCACGCTGGGCGACGTAGAGACGATGGTGCTGGCCGCGAAACAGCGCTCGCTCTACGAGTTAACCGATGCGATTTCAAGTAAAGATCGGGTGCGGGCGTTGGAAGTTCTCGACGCGATTCTGGCGTCCGGAGATGGAGAGGATGCCGCGATCGGCCACATTTACATGCTGGCGAAAACCTTCCGGCAGATGCTGGTAATTCTGGAGCGCAACGTCCGCGACCAGCGCATGCTCTGGGCCGCGCTATGGCAGGGATTCCGCGTGCCTCCGTTTGCCGCCGATGACATTATCAAGCAGGCGCGGCGCTACAAATCGAAGCGCGAACTGACGCGAGCCATTCGGCTGGTGGCGAAAGCCGATCTCTCCCTGCGGTCGAATCCTGTAAGCAAGCGTATGGTGCTGGAACGCCTGGTGATGGATCTGACGACCGAGCCGAAGCTCGAAACTCCGGGATGGATGCAGGAGCAGCTGCCGGTATGAAAGATCAGGCCTGCGTACCTTCCGCGTGAGCGAGAGAGTCGGTTCTTGCGATAGCGCTATTAAAGTCAGAAGCAACACCCCAGCCCATCAGTTCCGGCGGTTGCCGCCGTTGCGCTACATAGTAATAGTGGGGATCAACCGCTGACTTGTCGGCTACGACTTCGACGCCATACTGTTGGTAATTCACGTACAAGCTCGAATGCTGCGTGTTTTCCCGGCTTTCATCGAAGTGCATCGTGTGAGTAGCCAGCACGGCATCCAGAACGCCCGGTGGAAAATCCTCGACCGAATACTGGCATAAGCCGATGGCTGGCCTACTGGGAAAGATTTCTTCCACTACTTTTTCATATTCGATGACGCGGTCACAGACATCCCACCCCCGCACGGCCCAGGATAATTCTCCTGCCGAACGAAACGCTGCATAACCCTGCTGCTGCGATTCGTTAATCGAACGAAGCAACATGTCGATCATGGCCGCCGGTTCAAATTTCTTGCTGGGGAAATACGCCTCATCTTCGGTGTGCAGTTGCAGAGCGCCGCGATGGATTTCCTTGTCCGCATCAATACCCAGAATCCTGAGATCGGATAGGAGGCGTTTCAGGATGGCTGGTTTTTGCGCGCAAAAGCACCGCTCCCCTTGTTGAAGCCCTTCTGCGATATAAGGGGTCAGCAATTCCAAAAGAGAGTCTTCGGAGCGGTAAAAGACGCAGGCATGATTGCCGTTTCGAAACCGAAAAAGAGACGAACGACGCAGCATTTTTGCCCCCCGGAATCTGGCTTTCAACGGGCAGAGTATCAACGCCAGCGCGCTGCATCCAGTTAGAAGGGGCTTACAGAGGTCGCATTAGCTAGAAGTTAAAGAATAGGAACAAAATAGGGCCGTTCGCATCCAGATTGATCTTCAATTTGGATGCGATCTTC
>Ga0209006_10003294_pt1 | contig 14702 bp, 8 predicted proteins | sample JacPin_JW_Ref_O2_FD_188567 | JGI IMG/M metagenome (GOLD analysis project Ga0209006, IMG submission 188567) | Forest soil microbial communities from Algoma, Ontario, Canada - Jack Pine, Ontario site 1_JW_Ref_O2 (SPAdes) (version 2) | ecosystem: Environmental > Terrestrial > Soil > Boreal... | reverse complement strand
CCGGGCCGGAGACGCCGTTGTCGGAGGCTGGGCGTTAAGCGGTATTCTGAATTTCGAAAGCGGATTGCCTTACACGCCGTATTACTCAACTTCACCAACGGTGCTGAATTCGCCGATCTATGATCGACCGAATCTCGTTGGCGATCCGAACGTGGCCCATCCAAACCGCAATGAGTGGTACAACCCCGCAGCCTATGCCACGCCTGCGCAGTACACGTTTGGCGATGCGGGCCGCAACAGCTTGATGGGTCCTGGCTTTGGCGAGGTTGACCTGTCCTTAACCAAGAGCTTCGTCATCACCGAGAAGGCTCACCTTGACCTGAAGTGGGATGTGTTCAATGCACTTAACCGAGTAAATTTGGCGCAGCCTACAGGTGATGGTGCGGCGTTTGTTGATGTTGGCAACGCCGGGCAAATCACAAGCATCGTGGACTTCCGTCGACGTATGCAACTGGGGCTACATCTCGTGTTTTAAGTTTCCACTGCTCTGAAACGACGAATGCCCCGGCTCATCACCGGGGCATTTGTTATTAGGGGGCACTATGATTGTATTTCCTAATCTGACCATTGGGGCACGAGGATCTTCCATGAAGACATTGCGGTTACTTACCATTCTTATATGCTGTATCGCTACAGCTGCTCGCGCCCAAGTGACTATCACTAAGTCAGCCAGTGGCTGGGAATTGAACAATGGACAGATCCGTTTGGAATTGACTCGTTCATCCGAGACCGTCCGGCTGAAGTCCTTGCGGCGATCTGGTGGTTCCGAATGGGCGGTTGAGGGTTCCCCGCTCGTCGCTTCTCCGGACAAGGATGGAAAGGACTATCGCTTTTCGGAAGACGCGATCTCAGATTTGGAGAAGGGTGGAAAACAGCTGACGCTGCGATTTCAGTCGGATCACAGCAGCGTACTCTCACTCCAGTTGAAGCTCTATCCGACGGGAGCTGTGATTCAAACTGGCATGCGTATCGAAAACCATGGTCAGCGTGACTTGGCGATTGATCCCCGCATCAACCCGCTGTTTCTCACGTTGGCAAATCCTCCCGGAGGGCTCACGCCTTATTCTTCGGTCAAGGGTCAGCATGGATTTCATACCGGTGAGGCCCTTTCACAGCGGCGAGAGTTTCCCGATTGGCTGGTGCTCGAAAATGGAGGTGCCGGTGAGTCGATGCTGTTCGGCGGCGAGCCGGGTCTTGGCGTTCTGGGATGGAAAGCCGACGTTGAGCCATCGGCCTCGGGCACCGCGGTGCGTGCTGGGACCATCCTTCTAAAAGACAAGAAATCTGGCTCCGCCCCAATCTTCGAACTCGCCCCAGGAGCGACGGTAGAGACGCCAATCAGTTTCTTCGCCTTGGCCAAAGGCGATATGGACAACGTTGGCAACGAGACATTTCGCTACCTGAAGCACTATGTCTTTCAAGCGCCCCTGCCGGACTCTCCTTTAGTTACCTATTGCATCTGGCTTACGGAGAAGAACAGCGAGGAAGTATTGTTGCAGGAACTCCGCCTGGCGAAGCGAGTCGGCTTCGATGTCTTCTATCACGATGCTACGTGGTACGAGGGAGCCTCTGTGATCCCGGGAATGAATGATTGGACGCTTGGACTCGGCAGCTATCAGGAAGACAAACAGAAGTTTCCACACGGAATAAAAGCCCTGTCTGACAACGTCCACTCGGCAGGCCTGAAATTTGGACTCTGGGTGGATCCGGGAAATGTAGACGCTGCCCGTGTGACCTCCGGAGAAATACCCGCGAATTGGCTGGCGATGATCGATGGCAAGCCTCTCGGAACAACGCATCCTTCTCTCGCCATCACCAAGCAGCTATGTTTGGGCGATCCCAAGGTCGTGGCATGGATTGAGAAGCAACTCGCCGACATCATCGAGAAATGGCATCTGGACTGGATCAAATGGGATCCTTCCTCAACCGTAAGTTACGAATGCGACCGCACCGATCACGGCCACGGTAAGACGGATGGCGCCTACGCCGCATATCGCGGGCGGATGGAGATCATGCGCTATCTACTCGAGCGCTTTCCGAACCTCTCGGGATTTGAATGCGATCCTTCCCTGTTCTTTGCGCGGACCAATCCCGGTCCGCAAACTCTTTTGCCGGGTGGATACACAAACGAGTTCATGACGGGCCCGATGGCCAGTCCGAATGTTTGGGGGTCGCTGGCGACAGCAGGACAGGGCGATGCCGGTGGAGATTACCTCACGGCGCGCTGGTATAGCGCTTCTGCGCTCGACTACTACTTGCGCAAGCATTTCACTCACGGCGTCACTTTTGGCAACATCAACGGCATGTCATCGCAATTTCTATCTGCCGCGCCGCCCGGTTTCATCGAGGCCTTCACTCGCAATCTGCTTTTCTTTAAGCAGTATCGCCATCTTTTGCTCGAAGATGTCTATCACCCGAAAGTGGAAGCCAGCGGTTGGAGTGCGATCCAATATGCAAAAGAAGATGCGAGCGAATCAGTGGTCTACATATTTCGCGACAAGTCGGATAAGGCGGACACTGCGGTTCAATTACGCGGATTGGATCCGAAGGCAACCTATCGAGTGACAAGCCTGAATGATCGTCCGGGGCGCGAAAAGAATATGACCGGTGAACGTTTGATGAGCAGCATTTCCGTTCATCTGCCAGATGAATGGCTCGCCAAAGGCGATAGTGCGATCCCCGAATTCGCGGACCAACAGCTATATGGCTCCGACATTCTATTGTTGAAGCGAGTGCCGTAATAAATGGCCACGCATCAAGGGACGAATGTCAGCGAGACTCTGCCGTAGCGGTCTTTTTCTTGTCTTGGCTTTTCAAGACAATGATCGGATCCCAAACGATTGGGTCGGCACGGTTTTCGCCGTTGTGTTTCACGACGAAGCGAATTTTGTCGCCAACGGCTACGGGTAGGTCAGCAAGTTTGTAGCGGATCGGACTGTCGTATGTCGGAGCCACTTCTGCCCATCCCTCCGGCGGCCAGATCTGGCGTGAGTTCTGGACAATTCGCACAAATGCAGACATCTTATTTTCGGCGCTGGGATCTTTGCGGATTTCGCCGTAAGTCTCAATCGTGCCTGCTGCTGATACAACGAACGTTCGCGCGACTTCGTAGGTCACGGACGGCTGCATCCAGATTCGCCCGATGCGTCCCAATCCCGATCCCGTCCATCGACCTTCATAGCCGCCTTTGTCCCAAGTTAGCGCGGCATAGTTGGCACCGTCATTTGTCTGCTCGTAGATCCAGTGATCGAATCCTTGATTCGGGCTGAAGTCTCCCATGGCCTCATATGTCTTAGGTTCGCCGGCCACTTCCTGCGCGAGGACAAACGCGCTCCTATTGCCATCGCCATCCACAGACGCTACTTCAAAGGTGGCATTGACGCCGTCGCGAGCGTTGCGGGAGTGATCGAAGAAGAATGTACCTTTCGCGACTCTTCCCGCCGACTCTCCGTTCTTGCGGACTTGGTAGTAGGAGATCCAATTGTCGTCTTCGCTTGGCGCCCACGAGACCTCGATTCCCTGCACTCCGAGATTGGATCCGAGCCGTTTCGTTACTCTTGAAGGCGCGGAGGGAGCGACATGGTCCGTGCCAGAGCCGGGATAAGCCGGTAAATTCAGGAAGATCAACTCTCCGGCCGGTATTTTGTCGAGTTGGATGCCTTGCGCCATGAGTTTGGCGCCAGTCTCGTGAAGGATTAGGCCGGAGTTACTACCGCGAACTTCGTATGTCTCCGAGGGCCGCAGGCCGCGAGGATAGATAACTACGGGCTGGCTCAAAGACTCAAGGCGAATTGGGGTGACTAACTTCGAGTACTTGAAGCCCATGGCATCCGGATAAGTGTGGCTCATGTCGAGATCAGTGGCGGCGAGCGCCTTGCCATCTTCAGCGTTTATTAACGATAGCGTATAGGTCCCCCGATTATTACCGGGGTCGAACTGGCCCAACTCGGTTACTGTGATGGGATGGTCAAGTTGGAGCGACATACCGAACAATTTCTCGGCAGCCTTTCGATCGGCGCCTGGCTTGACTATCCTAGTTACCAATGATTCGTCGCCGGCACTCGCCTGATATTTCAGGTTGAGAGGTCCAAACGCTTCGTTTGTCACTCCGTAGTAGCGATAAGCCCCATCGACCGGGTCTTCGTAGATGCCGGTGTCGAGGGTGGCGGCCGAGGTTGTCGTGACCACGTTCATTACCCCGGCATCGCCGCGATAGTGATCGCTCGAATCCGGCGCCGCTTTGGCAAGGCGGCTCGTCAAATAGTAAGTCGCGCCATGCTTCTCGTGCTTAGTCAGAATGACTCCCTTGGACCCGTCGCGATTCATGCGTTGGAAGTACCATATGGCGTCATCATGATCTACTTTGGGGCGGTAGATGTGACTCCACCGGCCGACCACTCCCTGGGCGGACAGATAATGATAGATCTCCCAGTCTTTGCGGATCGCTTCCACGTCAGGCCCGTCGCCGGGATCGCGATACCAGGTGGGGTTCATCGCTAAGTGCATGCGATCTGTCGACGCATTATAGTAAGTGTGATCCAGATCGACTACGTTGTGCAGCTTATCTGGTGGAACCAGCAGGGATGAGTAGTAGGAACTATAAGGTCCGACGCCGCCGTCGGTATACTCGCCGGAATCGGCGAGGCGCGCGATATCGTAACTGATCCAGCGTCCTCCGCCATCGCATGCGTCGATCCCGCTCTGGGGATGCTGGTTCTTGAAGCGCTCAAGAACTCTGCGGAAATTCTGATCGGCCGCGAGCGCGTCCGTATCGTTAGCGCTGGCCGCGGGCGCAATATCATAACGCCATTGATAGTCGCCCCAAGCGGCGACACTCTCATCCAAAACGTGATTTTGCCAGTCGGCGGTTGCGCGTATGGATTGTTCGAGGGTTTGCTGGCCTGAAATCAGCCATTCCGGATGCTGCTGCCCGATTTTGGATTCTGGCGTAGCAAGAAAAGTCGGGTACCAAAGCACCCAGCGCATGTCGTGTTTGCGAAGATAGTCGTTGGTTCGCTTCCAATCGGGACCGTTCCAGGTGCCCCATTTGTCGTACCAACCAGCGTCGTCCCATAAAATATCAGTTCCGGTTTCGCGCAGTAGATCGACGTATCGAAGATCGAGAGCTATTCTTCGTCCCCAATTGTCCGCGCTGGGAGTTCCCCCTTCACCAACCCATGGATCTGGCCAATCAACGGCCCAGCGAGTCTTCGCGAAATATTGCGGGTTGGTGAAGTCCCACAGATACGCATATTCCCAATCGAGTATTTGATTTCCCAATTCATCGACGCCGCCTGAGAAAATCGCCACAAATGCTTTGGGCGTATCGATCTCCTCGCCCGCAGCCAGCGATTTGTCGAATCCAGCGAGAGTCAGGTTCATACTTACAGGCGAACCACCCTCGCTACCGACTTCGAAGCGCCAGTGTCCGAGATAGTCCCAACCTACAGCCACGCCCTCTTTCGCGACGGGATTCAGTAGAAATACCAGCGGTAGATAACTGCTGTAGTTCCCGGGCTGAATCCCGCCGTTTGAGTCGAGGGTGCGTTGATACTTCGGACTCATCGGTTCCGACTTCAATAACTGACTGCCGTTGTAGTTACCTCCTCCCGTGAGGTAGTTGAACTGAAGATCATGTGTGGACGAACTCAGGAACTGCGAATGCAGGAAGTCGACTCGGCTGATTTGCATTGGACCGCTCGACGAATTCTTGAGCGTCAGCCATTCGCGAATTACGGAAGTTCCTGGATAGACTACGAAGTGCTTAGTGACCAGAAGACCCGACGATTCAACTTGAATGTCGAGTTGCAGTTCTCCCTGGCTCAGGCGGAAAACCTTCGCGTCGCGGAGGGTCCAATGCCAATTTGACGCACTCACGTCGTGACCATCAACGAAGAAGCGTATCTCGGCGACTGCGGTCTTCGTGTATTGGTATTCCTTACCACTAGCCTTATTTATGAGCGAAACGGCAGAAAATTGGCCATCCCCAAGACGAATCCGTTTTTCTACCGTCGACGTACCGAGGATCCAATGATTCCCTTCGCGACGTACATATCCGTCTTTGCTCTGCTCGTTGGTTTGCGCATGCAATGAGAGAACCGTCGCAAGGAGTGTGAGCGTGACGCCCAAGAGGGCGCGACTCGATATCCGGATCGTGTCGAAGCGGTCGAAGCGAATGATCAAAAGCCGCCTCCTTAGTACAGCTCGATATGTTGGACGTCACCCGCGCCCAGGCCAGGCGGCGAGCGGCCAGTGCGTGGCTTCTTCGATTTCCAGCAGGCGGTTGTACTTGGCCAGGCGCTCTGACTGGCGAATGGACCCGTTCTTGAATTGATCCGCTTGCCAGCCCACCGCTAGATCGGCCGCCCAGTTGTCTTCGGTTTCGCCGCTGCGGACGCTCAACGTGACATCCCATCCCGCGCCACGCGCTTGATGATAGGCCTGAAGCGCCTCGGTCAACGTCCCAATCTGATTGACCTTTAATAGCAACGCATCGCAGGCTTTGGTTTCTATCGCGCGCTGGATGCGGCCGGCGTTGGTACAAAGAAGATCGTCTCCGAGAGTTAGCGCTCGACCAGCGATAGTCTTGCGGAGCACGGGCCAATTTTGCCAGTCATCTTCGGCCAGTCCGTCTTCTACACTCAAAATCGGATACAGATCCAGCCATTTCAAAATTTTCTGGATCATTTCCCCGCTGTCCAGCACTTCCCCATCCAGTTTGTACTTGTGGTCTGCGTAGAAATGCGTGGAGGCCACATCCATTCCGAGAAAAACATCTTGGCCGGGTTTGTAGCCAGCTTGTTCGATTGCCTCAAGCGCCAAACCTAGAATCTCTTCGGTGGATTTACACGGCGGTGCCAATCCGCCCTCGTCAGCCGTAAGAAGACGCATCCCGTATCTCTTGAAGATGAGGTCGGCTGCGGCCTGATAAACGTTAAACGCCGCGACCAACGACTCGTCGATAGTGCGGGCAGACATTGGAATGATCAATATGTCTTGGATCGCAACTTGTTGGCCGGCATGTTTTCCGCCGCTGAAAAGATTAATCGTCAGGCGCGGTAGCGTGGTGGCGCGGACCCCAAGCATTTCGGCGAAATGTTGATAGAGAGGAACGTTGCGCTGCAGAGCACAGGCTCTAGCAAAGGCGACTGAAACAGCAAGAATCGCATTGGCGCCGAGACGGGATTTTGCCGGGGTCCCGTCCAGCGCAATCATCGCATGATCGAGTTCGCCTTGATCTGAGAAGGCTTGATCCGAGAACGCGCGGCCAGCGAGGGCGTCGTTAATCGCTCCGCCAATATTTGCCACCGCTTGGCGGCAACCCAAGCCCTGATATCGCTGCGCATCACCATCGCGCAATTCGTGGGCCTCAGCCGCTCCCGTCGACGCTCCCGAGGGCACCGACGCCGAGGCGCTCACCCCACCTTCGAGTGTGCATTTCGCCAGGACCGTGGGCCGGCCGCGACTATCGAGAATTTCGCGGCCCGATAGCTTTTCAATTTTCGGCATAGTTTTCGATTTTATAAATAAAGGCAGTGATCAAGTCGGGAACGCTTTTTGGCGGATGCGTCAAAAGGGACAACACGACTTCCCGTTGTCGTGCCGCCTCGGTAGACGTCAAATATTCTAGTGGCGATTTTCCCGCGACGCGCGCCAACAAACATCCGAGCGCGTGGCTCACGCAGCGTGGCTCCAATGCTGCTGCCCAGTCTGACCGATGGATTTCCTGAAAATATACTTGCCAGAACAAACCCGCGGCAGTGGCCAACTGTGCACGTCGGTTCGGTAGATGATGCGCTTTACTCAAGAAATGGGTCAGCGCGAAACCGACATCGAAGGCGGGATCTCCGAAATGAACCACTTCGTAATCGAGCAGAATCAATTTTCCGTGATAGATCAGCGTGTTCTTCGGGCTGAAATCGCCGTGCACAAGACAATCTTTGTGAAACAAGGTTTCTTGTGCGAGCGAGTTGAGAAACGCGCCGGCATCGGGTACTTTGTGAGCAGTGTGAAGGTAATACGGTTCCAGGCGCAGGCTCTCAAAGTAGCTGGTGTCTGCAAACGTCCGGGAAAGTTCATATTTCCTATTGGAGGACTGGCGGTGAATGGCGCCGAGCAATAATCCAAATTGTTCAAAGTGATTTGATTCGACGCGGCCTAACAGCAAAACCTCCTTCCAATTTGCGTGGCCTTCCGGTATCGCTTCCATGCCGATCAGATAATTCTTCATGTCCTCGAAAATAAAAGCCGGAGTCGTCCCCGGCGGAGCCAGTTGATTGAGGCAGCGCAGGGCTTTAGCTTCGACTCCGATCCTCTCGGGGTCGCTGAACCAATCTTCATTCACTCGCAACTTTTCCAGCGCTTGTTTCAGAACCCACTCTCGTCCATCGGCCCAGGCGATCTTCACCGTGCGGTTGGAAACGCCTCCGCGCAGATTGGTAAATGACACCGTCTCGTCGGGTTTCACGGATCCCTTTGCAGTCAGGTAGTCGCGCAAAGCTGCAAAATCTTCGATATCGAATGTCATTGTCGAGCTTAACCGCAAGCGCTCCAGAAGCCCTCTTATGTCAACAATAGTGTTGACATGCCATCCAGCCCTCGACTAGCCTACCACAGCCGATTGCAGGATTCACGACGACGAGTTAACGTCGTACTTCATAGAGGGAATTTAGAAATGAGCTCAAGCCTCTCGGGAACCAGACCGACAGAAAAGAGACTGACGGGAAAAATTGCTCTGGTCACAGCAGCCGGGCAAGGAATCGGACGCGCCACCGCGCTGGCCTTCGCCGATGAAGGTGCGGAGGTGTGGGCAACTGATATCAACCACGAGGCGCTGGCGACGCTAAAACAGGATCGGCCGGCGCTTCGAACCCGTTCCTTGGATGTCCGCGATACGCAGGCCGTGGGTGGTCTTGCAACCGAAGTTGGAACGCTCGATGTCTTGTTCAACTGCGCCGGCTACGTGCATCATGGCACCATTCTCGATTGCACCGAAAAAGACTGGGATTTTTCCTTCGACTTAAACGTCAAGTCCATGTATCGCACTTGCGGCGCCTTTTTGCCCGCTATGATAAAGGCCGGCAAAGGCAGCATCATCAACATGTCTTCAGCGGCTTCCAGTATTAAGGCTGCGCCGAATCGCTTTGTTTATGGGAGTACAAAGGCCGCGGTTATCGGCTTGACGAAGGCGATAGCCGCGGATTTTATACGCAACGGCATTCGCTGCAACGCGATTTGCCCCGGAACCGTGCAGTCCCCCTCCCTCGACCAGCGCATTGCCGCGCAAGGCGATGTCGAAAAAGCCCGCGCCGCGTTTATTGCCCGACAACCCATGGGGCGAATAGGCCGTCCCGACGAAATCGCAGCCCTAGCCGTTTATTTGGCCTCGGAGGAATCGAGCTACGCAACCGGTCAGACTTTCATCATCGACGGCGGATTTAGCCTCTAGCACCTGGGCAGAGAATCAAAATGCGCTCGCCTAGCTAACCTTCTTATAAAGAATCACCACTGCTCCGCGCTTACCGGGGATTTCGACGTGCAGTCCGTGCTGCATCAGGTCCCTACCGGAAGCCCTGGTCGGGGTCTTCACGTCGAGATCGGTGATCTCATAGGTCGCATTTGCATCCAGTCCCCGCAAGCGTAAATCCTTAGAGGAATCCGCGTCCTCCTCCCGACGAAAGGCCTGCACCATGCCGTCGGCGTGTTCGGGGCGATTGAACTGCCATGCCGCCCACTCGAACGCGGCGCTGTTTTCTTTGTTAGAGTCGGTCGTGCAATCGGAATTCGCGCTGCAGGGCAATATGGGATAGTAATCGCCGTAATAGTAGGGCCGCGCGAGTTTGAGCTGCGCGACCATGTCACGCATCCAGTCGTATGGAAAATCGGCGGGAATAAATTTACCGACCTGATTTGGATAACCGGCCACATTAAAGAGTGCGAACGCCAGGCCCGGCGCCATACCGCTGCGGAAGTGATAGGTATCGCTGGGCCTCACTTGCAGCAACGTCCCAAAATGCGGCCTCCAATAGGCTAGACCTTCGGTACTGATCTGCGCTCCGATCGGATCTGCGTCCGGCGACACCGGATAGTCGGCGCGGCTCAGATCGACCGCGCGCGTGATGGTTTCCAAATCGCTGCGCTGCACAATGTCGAGAATCAGCTGTGGATGCCGGCGCCGCAATTCGTCCCAAAATTCCAGCAGTCCCTCCGCGTAGCGAATTTGCGTGATGCCCTGGCGATCGGTTTTGTCTGCCCCCACCCAGAAAGGAGTCAACGCAAAGTTGCAATCCTGGCGGTAAACGTCGATTCCTTCCTTGGTGATGAGATCGGAAATCCAGTCGGTCATGTATTTCCGAGCGGTCGGATTGCCGAAATCAAACATCCGGAACTTCACCAGTGGGCGCTCGCTATTTCCTTCAAAGTGGGTAGTGACTTCTCCAATAAACCAGTCAGGATGCTCAATGGTGAGCGGGGTTCCGACCACCGCTCGCTCCGGCTCAAACCACAACAGGAACTTCATCCCATTAGCGTGCGCAGCATCGCTGATCGGTCGCAAACCTTTGCCATCAGGATGAGGCACCTCGTTAACGCGCCAGTTTCCCGCGTGCAGAAACCAGTCCTCTTTGCTAAATACCTGAAATTCATCAACCGGACGATCTGCGCCGTACCATCCGGCGTCCATCCAGAAATTTTCGAATCCAATCTTTTCTTTTGTGATCTGCTCGATAAGCTTCAAACTCGTGGACGTCTTCATGCCGCCCCAACCAAGATGTGAAACGGGAAGCACCACAGGCTTCCCGTCATATTGCGGCGTGTGATATTCCAGAATGTGCCGCCGTAGTACGTTATGGGCGTCGACGTCGTCGCCCTCCCACGGGAGTAAAAGAACTTCAGGAGTGCGTATCTCTTCACCGGGATGCAACGAGATATGAGTCGAGTCCATGCCCGCGGAAACTGCTATCGCGCCTTCCGTAGCCCGTGAAAATGAGATCGTCCAATTCCCCGGCCAGCCCAGAGCGCCGATCAGGCCGCGACCTTCCGACATAATGTCGAAAAATGGAATGGTGTCGACCGTCTTGCCGCCGGTATCGCTCTTGAGCTGAAAAGATTCGAGTTGATTCAACGGCTTTTTCTGCAAGGCGTAGGTATCCATAACCCCGCAGCCTTTGGAGTAGAGAACGGTGGGTATGCTCTTGCCGGCCACTTGGAACGAAGTGTCGAGCGCTTGCACGTACTCGAGCATTGGAGCGTCAACCTTGCCATCGTTCTTGAAATAGGCCGTCCACTCCACCACCGGAGAGCCGGCAAATTCCAAAGCGCGAAGCTTTACCTGTAGCCCTGATTTGGGATCCGTCCAAGCTACGATGTATTCCGTCCGGACGCTGTCGAGCTGTTTTGTTTCGATCCTCTTCGTCCACGATTGAAGCAAAACGCTGGAACCCTGCCGATCGTAAGCAAACGAGAACGGCAGCTGTGCTTTGTCGATGAGCAGATGTTCTTGCAGCCATGAATGGCCCTGGCCCGGATTGCTGTGCACATCGGCGACTGGCGTCTCTGCGACGGCTGCATTGCCGTAAGTTGCCAAGCACCCAAGCGCGAGGACCACCGTTGCCAGCCAGCCAGCGCCGCGGCCTGATTTGATAGCTTTGAAGGAGCTGCTTCCGCCTTTGAACCGCTCGATACCCATTCGTCTTGCTCCCCGCTTACGCGCTGCAGATTATTAACTTCCAACCAACATATGTCAACATTATTGTTAACATAAATAGAGATGATTTCTGTCACACATTCGTTGCATGACGCCTACAACACCGCCTGCAACAACCTACGATAAACTGAACCTACCGATGTTTTCCTCGTTTCGCCGATGGATGGTCCTGCTTGCGGGTTTCGCCGCGCTTCCTGCGGCCGCACAAACGTCAGCTAAACCGGCCGCAAATATCGTGCTGATCACAATTGATACCCTGCGCGCCGATCATATCGGCTGCTACGGCTACAAACAGATCAAGACCCCGAGTATCGACGGTCTGGCAGCCGATGGAGCGCGTTTTGAGCGGGCTTTTGCGGTGGTCCCGGTAACGCTGCCATCGCACAGCTCCATGCTGACCGGAACTTATCCCATGCTGAGTGGGATGCACGATTTCAGCGGCAACAAGCTCAGCCCACTTCAGCCAACGCTCGCTTCGACTTTAAAACAAGCTGGATACCAGACCGGAGCAGTCGTCGGCGCAGCCGTTCTGGACTCACGCTTTGGACTCAATCAAGGATTTGACTTTTATTACGATCACTTCGAATTTAGCCGCCTCGATGAATCGAACCTCGACGCCATGGAGCGTCCGGGCAATGTGGTCGCCGATGTCGCGTTAGACTGGCTCGCCAAGAACTCATCGAAGAAGTTTTTTCTTTGGATGCATCTCTACGATCCGCATTTTCCCTATCATCCTCCCGAGCCCTACAGCCATGAATACGCCACTCAGCCTTATGACGGCGAGATCGCTTTCGCGGATGAACAAGTTGGCCGGCTTCTTCGTTATCTGAAGGAGAAAGGGCTCTATCAGAACACGATCATCGTGCTTTGCGGAGATCACGGAGAAAGCCTAGGGGAGCACGGCGAGAAAACACACGGCTTTTTTATCTACAACGCGACCATGCATGTGCCGCTGATCATAAAGCTGCCCGAGAACGGGGCACGAACGGTTGCCGATCCGGTTTCACTTGTCGATCTCATGCCCACCGTCCTCGGTGCAGTTGGGCTGGAGATTCCCCCGCAAGTGCAGGGGCGCAGTCTGCTGGGCGCACTTGGTATTGGCAAAAATAACGACGTAGCTGCCCGCGACCGCGTCCTTTACGGAGAGACCTACCTTCCGCGAATTCACTTTAATTGGAGCGAGTTGAGGGGCTCGGAGAACACTAAATATCATTTCATCGACGCGCCACGGCCTGAGCTCTACGATCTGACGCAGGACCCGGGCGAACTGAAGAATTTATTCGCCGACAAAAAAGCCGTCGCTGAGGAAATGCGCTCCAAACTGGTTGGACTCATCCACGACTACAGCGCTGGCAAGGAAATGGCCGAAAAAACCGGCTTGGATCCGGCGTTAATGGAACGATTGAAGTCTTTGGGATACGCAGGATTCTCCGGCGGCACCGACCCGACCATCAGCAGTCGCGATCTGGCGGATCCGAAGGATCGCGTCGTTACCTACGAATTGATCTCCGACGCCATCGCTGACAGCCAGCACGGCCGCTATCAGGAATCGCTCGACAAATTGCAGACCGTGGTGAAATCCGAACCTAACTCTGTTCCCGCGCACTATCTGCGCGGCCTCGACCTCTACCATCTCAAGCAGTTCCCTGAGGCTGCCGCCGAATTGCAAAAAACGATTGAGCTCAGCCCCGAGTACGCGCTCGCTTTTTTCAACCTCGGAATGGCGCAAGCCTACGCGGGGCAGATCGATGCGGCCATCGCTACTCTACAAAAAACTCTGCTACTGGATGCCACGAATTTCGAGGCCGCGTTCAACCTGGGAGTCGCTTTCCTGCAGAAAAAGCAACTGGAACCGGCCGCAGCGGCGTTCCGGCAGTCGGTAACCATCAATCCGGAATTTGCTCGCGGCCATCGTGCCCTGGGCGAGACCTTGATCTATCAGAGCAAACTCGACGAAGCGATCGTTGAACTGCGACGCGCCGCCGAGTTGGCTCCCCAGGAACAGGTCATGCACGAATCCTTGGCCAAAGCGCTGGCCGCGAAAGGCCTGACCGCCGAAGCGGACGAGGAGACACGGCGCGCCCAACAGTTGGCGCCCCAATAGCCGCATGTCTAGCCGCTTCTCAACTCTCTGCCCAATGATTTTCATCGCTCTGGCAACTGCATACGGAGCCTTGGCTCAGAACGCACCTTCGAAGCCAGCCGGCGCGAAAGCGCGCGCGCGACCCCAGACAACTGGAACAATAAAATCGAACCCGAGTCATCCCAACGTCATACTGATCACCGTTGATACACTCCGGGCCGATCATGTGGGATGTTACGGAGCACAAAACGTAAAAACTCCAACTCTCGATGGACTGGCGCACGACGGAGTTTTGTTTGAGCGGGCAATTTCTCAAGTTCCACTCACGTGGCCTTCCCATGCGGTGATTCTGACTGGTACTTACCCGTTTCAGAATGGGGTGCAGGATTTCACCGGGCAACCGCTGGCTCCGCAATTTCGATCGGTGGCGCAAGCCTTCCAAAAGGCGGGATACGCCACCGGAGCCGTGATCAGCGCATTCGTACTCGACCGGAGTTGGGGACTGGCGCGAGGTTTCGACTTCTACGACGACGCATTCTCGGCCGAAACTTTCGAGAAAAAAGATACTGGCCTGGTCGATCGTCGTGCTGGGGAAAGCGTGACCCACGCGATCGCGTGGTTGAAGAGAACTCCGCGACGGCCATTCTTTCTGTGGCTGCATCTCTACGACCCGCACAGCCCTTACGATCCTCCTGAACCCTATCGCTCCGAATATCACGATCACCTCTACGACGGTGAGATTGCCTTCCCCATTGGAGGAATAGATGTAATGGCTGCTGTTGTCAAAGGCTACGCCGTCGGACCCCTTGCCGATAGCGGGCTCCGCAACAATTTTGCCGTTGCTTGCATCCATCACGATCAGCAGCTGATTTTGACAGCCTGCGAATAAACGCAGGGTCTTCCTGTCGATCGCCA
>Ga0209006_10003293_pt1 | contig 14702 bp, 11 predicted proteins | sample JacPin_JW_Ref_O2_FD_188567 | JGI IMG/M metagenome (GOLD analysis project Ga0209006, IMG submission 188567) | Forest soil microbial communities from Algoma, Ontario, Canada - Jack Pine, Ontario site 1_JW_Ref_O2 (SPAdes) (version 2) | ecosystem: Environmental > Terrestrial > Soil > Boreal... | reverse complement strand
CGGAGTACGTGATCCGCACGACGAGTCTCGAGAGGAACGTTACGGATCTTTCGCGTTCCTTGGATGCACGGGAGCGCGTAACAATGGAGCAACGGGATCTACTTGCGAAAGACCGCGACATCCGAGATCTCATCGGTGCGCGAGACCTGTACATTACGGAAATTTATGACGTCGCGCGTAACGGAGACACTCGGAAAGCCGCCGGACGGGTCTTTTTCACCAAAGGAAAGTCTCTCGTCTTTTATGCTTACGATTTGAACGAGAACTCCGGGATCAAGGACGCAAGCACGTTTGAAGCGTGGGGACAAAGAGGATCCGACTGGCACCAAGCATCGAAGCTTGGTATTTTCTACCAGGATAACACCGCGAAGAAAAGCTGGGTGGTGAAGTCCAATGACAAAAAAGCACTCGCCCAGATTGACGCCGTTTTTATCACCGTCGAACCGCATGGCGGAAGCGAACATCCCACCGGAAAACCGCTGCTGTTTGCCTACCTCAAAGTAGCTGCAAACCATCCGTAATCAAAAACGAAAAAGCTTCCCTTTGGGATTCTAACTTCGTTGTGGTGTCCACAATTGAGGACACTTTTGTATCAAGACAGGAAATTGCTATGGCTTTAAACATAATGTCGCGAGACCTGTGGGAAGGACATCGTTCACTTGATTTTCCAGCAATTTCGGTACAGGCCGGAGGGCCGCGGGGTTAACTGTGCATAGTTAGCGAAAAAAGGAGTTCTTCGTGCGCACAATCCTCGCGAGTGTATTGGCGATTTTTATTGGTGCTTCAATCTTTGCGCAATCTCCCACAGGTTCGATTGGCGGCATTGTGTTCGATTCCGATGCCAAAACAATTCCTGGTGCGGAAATCATTGTTGTGAACGATTTAACCCGTGTGCAGTATGAGACGAAGACGAACGACGGGGGTATTTACGCGGTGCCGAATCTCCCTCCCGGACCCTATCATGTCCAAGCCTCAAAATTAGGCTTTAAGACTCTCATTAAGCCGGACATCATTTTGAACGTACAGGACGCGATCACGGTGAACTTCACTCTCCCGGTCGGAGCGACCTCCATAGCCGTGACGGTGGAAGGTGGAGTGCCGATAGTAAACACCACGGACGCTACCGTGAGCACGGTGGTAGACCGTCAATTTGCAGAAAACCTTCCGTTGAACGGAAGGAGCTTTCAGTCGTTGATTTATCTCACGCCCGGGGTGGTCGCGACCGCGTCGACTTCGACCGATGGAGGTCAATTCAGCGTCAACGGGCAACGCGCTGCTTCGAACTACTGGATGGTGGACGGGGTTAGCGCCAATATCGGCATTAGTGCGGGGAACAGTTCTGGCAACGGAGTCGGGGGAACGCTTGGGTCGTTCAGTGCTCTGGGTGGTACGAATAGCCTTGTGTCTGTGGATGCGATGCAAGAATTCAGGATTCAGACTTCTTCTTATGCACCTGAATTCGGCCGCACCCCAGGCGGGCAGATTTCCATCGCCACACGTTCCGGCACAGATCAGTTCCACGGCACGCTTTTCGAATACCTGCGAAACGACGTTTTCGATGCCAACAATTGGTTTGCGAATCAAAAGGGATTGGCGAAACCGGAAGAGCGCCAGAACGATTTCGGGGGCACGTTTAGCGGACCGATTCGAAAGGACCAGACATTCTTCTTCTTTTCCTACGAGGGGCTCCGGCTTCGCCTGCCCCAAACCACTCTCACTTCCGTTCCAGATTCGGCCAGTAGAGCGAAGGCCACTCCCGCGATGCAACCTTACTTGAATACCTTCCCATTGCCAAATGGCACGGACAACATGCTCGAGGGTATCGCGCAATTCAACGCAAGTTATTCCGACCCGGCGACGCTGGACGCCTACAGTCTTCGCGCGGACCATCGATTCAACCGTCATTTCGGGATGTTTGGGCGCTACAGCTATTCACCATCGCAATACATTGCGAGAGGAACCTCCGGAGGATTTGGGGCGCTAAACGATCTGCAGACGTTCCGAATCACCACCGAAACCGCGACCGCGGCGATGATCTGGTCGATTTCTACGACGGCCACCAATGATCTGCGTTTCAATTACAGTCGCACTAACGCGAGTAGTCAGTATTTCATGGATAATTTCGGAGGCGGGGTGCCTCTCGCTAATCCCCCGTTTCCCAATCAATTTACTGTGCAGAACGCGATTTTCACTTTTTTTTTGTTTCCCCTTGGTATGGGCGAACAGGTAACTGTGGGGCGCAATGCGAACAATCTGCAAAGACAGGTTAATTTAGTGGATGGCCTGTCCTGGCAGCGAGCCACGCACAGTATTAAGTTCGGCGTCGACTACCGTCGACTGTCACCTACAATCGCTCCTCCCAAGTACCAGCAAGAGGGACTTTTGACGAACCTATTGGGAGCGGGTAGTCGAGGTCTGGTTTTCGGAAATACCGACGGTGGTCTCTTATTCCATAACCTAGGGGCCTTTGCGCAGGATACCTGGCGGGTTCTGCCGGTTCTGACTATCACCTATGGATTGCGCTGGGATGTGGATTGGGCACCGTCCTCTTCAAACGGGCCGAGTATTCCGGCGGTGACGGGATATAGTTTGACAGACCTTTCGCAAATCGCCTTGGCCCCTTCCGGAACTGCGGCGTTTAAAACTACTTTCAGTAACGTCGCTCCGCGAATTGGTGTCGCCTATCTTGTCCGGCAAAAGAACAATTCGGAAACAGTTTTGCGCGGCGGTTTTGGGGTGTTCTATGACCTGGTGAGTTCGGAGGCTGGGAACCTGCTGTCATTTGGGACGCCGCCTTTCTCGGGTATACGGGTTTTCTCTCATGCACAATTCCCGTTTACAGCGGAGCAAGTGGCGCCGGTGGCGATCGAGCCACCGACCATCTCCAATCTGTTCGCGTTCAATCCCAACTTAAAACTCCCCTACACGTTGGAATGGAGTGTAGCGGCGCAGCAGGGTTTGGGAAGAAATCAGAGCCTAACCGTGTCTTACCTTGGTGCCTCGGGTCGAAGACTGCTACAAACCACGATTCTTCAAGGGCCGCCGACAAATTCTAATGTTTTTGCAAATTTCGTAGACAATACCGCCAACTCTAACTACAACGCGTTGCAGGTGCAGTACCAGCGCAGGTTGTCGGCTGGCCTACAAGCGCTTGGTTCGTATACCTGGTCGCACTCGATCGATGATGCTTCGGCAAGTTCCTACGGCAACGGATCAAACCTCGGAGTTCCGGGGAACGGGAACGGGAATCGCGGGTCATCGGACTTCGACATTCGAAACACTTTGACCGCCGGACTCACATACGCAGTTCCGTCCGCGCATTCCAATTGGTTGGTGCACGCTATTTCACGGGATTGGTCACTGCAAACCTTCATCCTGGCTCGATCGGCGATGCCTGTAGATCTCACCGACATCAATTTTTTCGAATTCAACGGCAACGTTTTCGCAAATATTCGCCCCGATATTGTTGCGGGACAACCGTTTTATGTGACGGGATCGGGGTGCCTGGCGACATTCGGTGCGGCTTGTCCGGGAGGGAGAGGATTTAATCCAGCAGCTTTTGTTGATCCTCCCATTGACCCAACCACGGGAAATCCCGTACGCCAAGGCAATCTTCCGAGAAATGCTCTCAGAGGTTTTGGTGCAACCCAGTGGGATCTGGGAGTGCATCGCGACTTTTTGATTCACGAATCGCTCAAGCTGCAGTTCCGAGCAGAAATGTTTAATGTGCTCAACCATCCGAATTTTGGACCTCCTCAGGGCCAGTTCGGTGGGTCAGGTTTTGGGTTGGCCAACCAGATGTTAGGCCAGAGTCTCTCTGGGAGTAATTTGGGTGGTGGTGGCCTGAACCCCTTGTACCAAATTGGTGGGCCACGTTCGATTCAAATCGCCTTGAAATTCTTCTTCTAGCGCAAAACCTGCACGCGAACCCAATGAATTACAGGATCGCGGTGTTTTGTCCGACGCAAAACCGAAATGGAGATGAGATCCGCATGCGTACCAACCAAATGATGACGACTGCCTTCGTAGGATGCATGATTTGTATTTGTCCTGGCTCGCTGTGGTCCCAGCATCTTCCTTTGAGTGTGGAGGACGCGTTGAAAACTCACTCTCTTGTGGAAACGTCGCCGCTGGCCCTATCGCCCGACGGCCAATGGTTGGCTTATGCGGTCCGTGATAATCAACGAAGCCGCGTGGCTGGAGACCACCATGACGTTTATATCCGTTCCGGAATTCCTTCGCGGAATTGTGACGCCGATATTTGGATCGTGAATTTGCAAGATATGCAACAGAGAAGTCTGACGGGAGGGATAGGAAGCAATTGGATGCCAACCTGGTCACCAGATGGGCGCCACTTGGCTTTTCTTTCCGATAGAGACGGTAGCGGGCAAGCGAAATTGTGGGTTTGGGAGTTAGGTGAGCGAGCGCCACGTAAACTTTCCGATGCTATGGTAAGAGCCGACACTCTGAAATGGACGGTTGATTCAAAGGAGGTCCTGGTTACGGTCATTCCGACCGGCACTTCTCTAGAAACATACGTCGCTAGGGTGTCCACCTCCATGGGCACGGGGACGGTTGATGGAGTCAAACCAACTGCTGGTGTTACAGCCAACATATACGTCGGAAAGAACAAAAAGATGGAAGGGAGACACGAGGATTGGGGGCCAGCACTCAACCTGGACGCAATTTACTTGCGTGACTTGGTCTCCGTGGAGCTTCGAAGTGGAACCGTGAAGGTGCAGATCCACGGAGACAGGGTCGGGTGGTACGCTCCTTCGCCGGATGGCTCACAAATTGCGTACACCATTCCAAAGCGCTTTCTCCGTCCCGGTTTCTATCAAACCGTAGCTGACGTGGCTGTCGTAGAGCGAGCCACGTTCACACCACGAGTCCTGGTAGTGGATGTGCTCTTAGATGGGGCAGTAAGTTGGTCCCCTAAACGCCCATTACTGGCTTATAGAGCCTTCCAACCGGACGAAAAGAGTTACGACTACTACGTTCTCGATACGGTAAGTGAACAGGTGGCGGCAGTTTCGAGCCTGGCACCGCACCGCACCGATGGACTAATGCGGATCGCGATGTGGGATCCTTCGGGGGAGCGATTGTATTTCTTGGTGGATGGAGAGCTTTGGCGCGCTTCCTATCCTGAAGGCCAGGCAGTGTGCGTTAGCAGTATTCCGGGACACCATATTGAGTATCGCATCTCGACCGACGAGGGTGTGCTTTGGACCAGCGAGGAGGGATCCTCAACAATCGTTATCGCCCGTGATGACCAGTCGGAGCACGAGGGTTTTTTCAAGATAAACCTGGCCACCGGCGAAAGCCTGAAGGTTCTTGAGAATCGGCAGTGTTATAGTTGCTCGCAATTAGGCACAGACCAGGGTAGCTACATTGCCGCCGCGGCCAAAGACAAAATCATCTACGTTGCCGAAGATGCCGGGCAGGCCCCAGATGTCTGGGCCGTTAATGCGAACTTTAAGAATCCTCGCCGCGTAACGAATCTGAACCCGCAATTCAACCGTTACAAAATGGGAAAATCGCGTTTGATTCATTGGCTCAGTGATGACGGCGAACCATTGGAGGGCGCTCTGCTTCTGCCATCCGATTACCAGGAAGGAAACCGCTACCCTATGGTCGTTTGGGCCTACTCGGGGAGCCGACTTTCCGAGCACGTCGATGAGTTTGCCTTAGGCCAATATCCAGGACCTCTCAATATGCAGTTGCTGGCGACCAGGGGCTACGCGGTTTTCTTGCCTGACTCGCAGCGTGTCAAGGGCAGTCCGATGCTGGGTCTGGCTAAGGCGGTACTTCCCGGAGTAAATAAGGTAATTGAGCTCGGAATCGCTGATCCTAACCGTCTAGCCATCATGGGGCATAGTGGAGCGGCGTATAGTGCGCTCGCCATCATTGCGCAAACCAATCGATTCAAGGCGGCCGTCGCCATCTCCGGATTCAGCGATTTCAGCGGATTTTACGGATTCATGCTTAAGGACGGCACTTTCGTTGGTTACCGAGAGACTCTCAAATTCCTTTCTGGGCCCCCGTGGCAGCATTTAAAAGACTATATCGAGAATTCTCCGTTCTTCTATTTGGACACCTTGGAGACGCCACTCTTAGTCATTCACGGGTCGAAGGACACTGCTGTCACGCCTTTTCTGAGTGACGAGGTATTCGTGAGCTTGAGCACGCTCGGGAAACCCGTCGAATATGTTCGATACGAAGGGGAAGATCATGCTCCGGGGGGCTGGGGTTATGAGAACCAAGCGGATTTAAGCAACCGAGTACTCGCCTGGCTCGGAAAATACCTCGCTCAGTGACGTCGCTTTTGCGAGCCTGGATGGCCCTATGAATCGGAAGCCGGAACGCCCAGAGGGCGCTCCGGCAGACCAGTTTACTCGTCGGCTTCATACGCAGAAGTTGTGCCCGCGTCTCCGCAACCTTGTACTTCGGTCACATGCCCGATCTTTCTCGATTCGCAAGAACCGATTGCTTCAACGGCAGGCGCCAACTCGATGATTTGTGGCTTGTCGTATTTCACGTCAATCACCTCCTTTCTTTGTAGGTCTTCTCGACAACTAGCTAGTTGAAAGCTCATCCTGACGGCGCCTTCCGACAGCGTGCGTCCGCCACGTGCTCTGGGCGGTTCATCATTTCTCATGACTACCATGCTGGATCTCCAGATAGAGCCGATTTACGTATTCTTGAAGGTCAAGCTCAGAAGCCTTTCCCCAGTCCAGTTCCGCGCGAATCTTCGCTGGACGTTTTCCTGCGCTGCGTTCACGGTAGCAAAAGAGGACTTCCTGCTGGCACAGACGACAAGACCCTCCGTGTTTGCTGATGAAGCAATCGAGAAGGCTCTGATGTCCTTGTTCCTTGACGCAACCGCAATAGCAAGGCACCTGGTAGAGAATACTTTTCATTTCTGCAGCAAGGGTGTAGCACACGAAGGCAGATTGGTTACCTGCAAACTGCCGCGGGTCCAAAGTTTCAGGCAATGGTCCATTCGGTGGATGGTGATGATAGGGCGGTTCAGCATTGGCCTGACTAGCTTGAGCGTTGGGTGAAACATCCCAGGTCAACGACAGCAGCATCGAGGCTGCCAGTAAAGCGATGCTCAGAACTAGAGAGGGAGCATTTTTCATGGCGCGACATCCAAACGTGGTGACCGATGATTTGTTTTGGCCAGCAGCTCGCTAGAGGGATCACTCAGAGTCGGGAAGGTCACGACGTTCCGTTCGTGTAGGTGTCTAAGCCACTTTTCGAGAGCGAGAAGTCGTAGTATCGCGATCAAATTGATTTCTTGGCCGTTCTTGGCATTTTGCAGCGATTGGGTGAAGCGTTTTGCATCGACAATTCCCAGCGCTTCGCTCAGCATGTTTCGACTCAACCCTTGAAGCTCGGGATAGTTCGCATGAAACTCGGCAACCGGGCGACGAGCGATAAATCCTTTTCTTCTACGATTCAGTATTTCCGCTGGCACAATTTCCGCAAGGGCGCGGCGCATCAAGGATCGTCGCTCGTAAGGCCGCACGATTTGTTCTCTTGGAATGGCGTAAAGAAACTCCAGCAAATCTCGGTCAAGAAATGGGTAACGTTTTTCGAGCAGCGGTTCACTATTCAGCGGGCAACAGCCGAGCTGTCGTCGCAGCATATGAAGACTGCCCATAGCGTCCTGAAAGCTTGGCAGTGGACCGAATACGTGAGTACGCTGGTCGTAGCCCTGATACGCGGCCTTACAGCTGACCAAAAAATCCTTAGTGAACCATTGCGGACGCGATTCCTGGACGCTGCTCCCGAATAGACCGAAGGGAAGAAAATTCTGCAGAACCTCGGTGGCAAGTCCGAGAACGGGTCTCTTCTTTGCCAAAGCCCATCGGCTGAGCTGGCCAAAGAACGTACTGATATTCGCGGCGACCAGCAAGTTCGCGAGCTCTGGCAGTGGCGTAGGTACGCCGCCCAGCACTTCATCCCCGCCGGTTCCAGATAAATGAACACGGTTTCCTTGCGCGCGTACCGCCGCGTGGAACTGTTTGGCAGCTTCGTTCAGGCGCACCCCTGAATTTGGAAGTGCGCTGAAGTGCGCCTTCGGATATTCGGCCGGCACGAATCTTTGTTCGTGGATGTCGATGTGAGTGCCGGCGCGGCCGCGTTTTTCTTCCATAATTGAGATATATGGCAGCTCGTTCCAGTGGGGCTCGTGAAGGTCGTAATAAGAGATAGTGTCAACCCGGGGAAGGTGGGCTTGGCCGAAGGAGATTAGTCGATCTGCCACACACACGACGGATGAGGAATCGACTCCACCGCTGAGATCGCAGAGAACTGGGTGAGGTGAGCCAAGACGGCGCCGAACGGATTCGTTGAAAAGATCGCGAAAATGTTCTTGGTAAGTTGAATCGGCGCCATAACGGATCTTTTTGTTTGGGCCGAAGTTCCAATACCGTTCGATGTGCGTTTTTCCCTCTTTCAGCAAAACAAATGAGGAAGGCGGGACAGAACAAACACCGCAATAGGGTGTCAAATGAGGTGCTGGGTAGACTCCCAACCAGCCCGCCAGATATTCTCGATCGAGCGAGGATCGTTTTTCGGAGAAGAGAACCAGGGGGTCAAGGACAGTGCTCCAGGTCACATGATTGGAGTGAGCGGTGTAATAAAGATGACGGGTCCCTATAAAGTCTTTGGCGAGGAGAAGAGTCCGGCTTCTTGGAAGGAATATAGAGAGCGCCCAGTCGCCTATAAGTTTGGCCAGGCATTTATTTCCCCATTGGTCGTAAGCTTTCGCGACGATCTCAACATCGGTTTTGTCTCTAAGGCCGGTGATCCCGAGTTCACGCAATAATTCCAAACGATTATCGAGTCGGCCGTCCCAGGTGATGACTGCTCCCGACTGAGAAACATAAGGCTGCGTTTCGTAGGCCGAGTCCTTTGTAGTGAGGAAAGGCAGGTAGAGAATTCGCAGGCCCTCCCTGGAGTAATCTTTCCGGTCATCAACATCATAGGGGGCCAAACATGTGCTGACCTTTGCGAAATAGTCCTCGCGGATAACACTACGATCGAAATTCCATCGCCCAAATTGAACGCTCATAAGAAACCTTCCTTGCGCCCCACGTGCTCAACAGCGATCGAGCACCGAGTAGATTTCCTCCATGTAAGGTTTGTCGTTGACCACGCGCCCATCCAATTCGACCCAAGCATGCGCTCTGAATGGCAATTGCTGTGCTCCGATAACCAGTTGAGCGTTAAATCCAAACTTCTTAAGAAGGCAGGCTGCGGTTGCCGACCTCTGAAGGCAGAGCGCGTCTTTCCAGTACCACAAACACGCCTTATCGACCGCGGAGCAGATGTGAGTTGCGTCCATCTGGGGCCTGGTACCAGATGAGAGTGGATACCCGCGCACGTATTGATAGAGCGCAGCGAACTTGTGCCTGGCGACATAAACATCGAAACGAATCAGGTTTAAAAAAGCCATGAACATTAACCGCACCATGAGCGGGATCTCCGTCATTCTGATAGGCCAAGTTGATCGCACAAAAATGTCAGCCTATCGGTCAAGGCCGCGAGGCGATGTGTCAGTGGCAAGACGGGCGAATGTCCTCGCTCGGTGCAGTAGTGCAGCAGGATAGGACTTTCAGAGCAGGTGGCCGCCTGGAGCCGGGCGGCCATTTTTCTTGAATGCAACGGGTTGCAATTCTGGTCCGCATCGCCGGACACGATCATGGTGGCGGGATAACCAGAGCCGTCTCGAACGGCATGGTACGGGGAGTAGTTTCGAAGGGCCGTGAAGTCGTCGAGGTCATCGACTGTGCCGAATTCGTCCTTCCACACCCCCGCATTATCAAAGAGATGGAAGCGCAGCATGTCTGTCAGTGGAACCATACAGAGTACCGCGCGAAAGAGGTCAGGGCGCTGGGTCATTGCAACGGCGACCAGGAGTCCCGAGTTCGAACCTCCGAAAATGGCCAATCTTTCGGGCACGGTTCTTCGTGTCGCGATGAGCCATTGCGCGGCTGAAAGAAAATCGTCGAAAGCTACCTGGCGACTGCAGCGTTTTGCAGCAGTATGCCAGGCCACTCCGAACTCGCCGCCGCCGCGTATATGGGGCAGAGCAAACAAGCAGCCCCGTTCCATGAGAACGGCGACGAGTACGCTGAATTGTGGGGTCATAGCAACACCGTACCCTCCATAGGAGGTCATGATCGTTGGATGGGGCCGGTCTGCAAGAAGCTCGGGCCGGCCCACCAGAGACATAGGAATAGTGGTGCCGTCTTTAGCGGAAAACGCCACGACCGTGCGCGCGTAAGCATTTGAGTGAAAGGGAATCCCGCGTCGTGCCACCGGAATGAAGGTGCCGCGAGATAACGAAAACTGATCGACTTCGATTGGTCGAGTGAAGGACTCGCGCTCGATGACGATTTCATCGTCCCGTGAATCTACCGCCACGACACGAACGGTCTCACCGGTTCCACAGGGGATTTGTCCGACGCGGCTCCCAGCAGAGTCAAAGATCTTGATCTCTGACTTTATACCGCGCGCGTAGCAGACCACGATGTAGCTCTTGGTGACGGACCAATTGCTGATTGATGCGTCAGTTTCGGGAATGAGGTCCAGGAACGGACGCCCCTGATGCTCTTCCAGCTGGGTCTCCACGATTTTGCGGTTCGGAGCGGCTTGGTTTACCGCTGCGAGGATGCGGCCATCAAAAAATCGGGGCGAAAAACTGTAATCCGCATTGCTGAGAACGAGTGACGGTCGGTCAACGCTTCCCATGGTCCAGAGATAGAAATCGATATAGGTCTTGTCGAGGTAGCGGTACAGGAGTAGGCCAAGAATGCCTTCGCCGCTTACCATTCCAAGTCGAACTGCTCGGTCACCTGCAAAAAAGAAAGATTGATCCGCTTTATCGGTCGTTCCGAGAACGTGGTGGAGGGCCGTAGCGCCGGAGCGTCCCTTCTCCCCGGGGGGTTCGTGGACGTAGCAGAAACTTTTGCTGTCTGGCGCAAAGGCAAATCCTCGCAGGTACCCGCGTGGCAAAGAATCGGAAAGAGCTGCGCGATTTTTGATGTCGAAGATTTCAAATGATGCCGCGCGCTCGCCACCCTGTTTGACTTCACAAAGCAACAAATTTCCGTCTGGAGAAAGGTGCAGGGGTTTGAGAGCGGTGTAGTTCCCGGTTAAGCGTTTTCGTGGGTCAATGAGCAGCTCATCTTTGCCTTCTGGGCCTTCCCGCAAGTAGATCGAAGGCTGTTCCTCGCCGGGCAAACGTTTCAGGAATACCAGGCGGTTCCCAGCTTTTAAGAAAGAGCCGCAAGTCTCGACGTCCAGGAGTTCACGAACTCGGGTGCGAATGCAGTCCCGATTTCGCAAGGCATCGAGATAACCGCGAGCGTAGCGAGTCTGCTCCTTGATCCATGCGCGAGTGTCTAGAGAGTTTTGATCTTCGAGCCAGCGGTACGGATCCGTAACGGGGACGCCGTGCAGAATGTCTGTGACGGCCCTAGCGGGAGAGCAGGGAATCCTCATAGCACAGCTACCAACCTTCGTACTTTGAGGGCCTGGGCTTCGCGGTTCATGCGCCGGGTAAGGCTGCGCAGATATGGCGCCATTGTTCGGCTAGGAGATTCAGATCGTTTCCACGGCATGTCCAGGGCAGCGGAAGCGAACGCTGCAACCAGCGGGGTATGCTCGAGGGTGGTCGCAATTTCTAGCGGGCTGGCAAAGGATTGCCATTCCTTTGCGTACGCGGATATGAGGGCCTTGTCTGTTGTCGCGTCGGCCCCCCGCAGTTTCCGGCAGTGTTCCCGCAGGCATTCGAAACTGAAGAAGGGGTGCCCGACCGCTCCTTCCGCCCAATCGAGAAAGACGCAACGGTGGTTGCCCACCAGAACATTTTCCGGGTTCAAGTCCATGTGTCCGAGAACATCGGGGAAGCCATCAGCCGCGAGACATTCCAGTGACGTTTGCACGCTGCACGCGAGCATTCGGATCTGCTCCCGCGATAACGGTGCGGGGACCAGCTTGGTCTGCTGGTCCATCAATTCCGCAACGAAATCGAAAAATGAATGGACATGACTCTCGAGTATGGGCGTCCTGACGTCCTTGCAACCGGCGTCGATGAAATGCAGCGCGTTGCCCGACGTCGCGAGCTGCAGCCTCGCGAACGCAGACACAACCTGCCGCCAGTCTGCGAGTGAAGAATCTGCCGTGAGGTGCGAACCTTCGGCTTCGACGCTGAGCCACGCATTCCAATCGGGACGTAATGCGATGACGCGTGGGACGAATTCCGGAAAGGCCATAGCCAGTTTGGGGGTGATGGAATATTCGTGAAGATTCGGCCGGCCCACGGCCTTCAACCACAACGCAGGACCGTCTGTTTCAAAGCGAATCAAGCTGAACGTAGGGCTTGCGTTGAGCTGCTGAAACTCTCCCGTCAGATGCAGTGAAATTGGTGCAGCCTCAGACTTTACCCACCCGGTAACGTCTCGAAGCCAGCCAAGTCTCGCGAACGGTCCGGCTGTTTCAGTTCTCCGGTATTGATCGAAGAGTTTGCTGGCGACTTCTATTGCGTGAAAATCTTGTGCTTCGCGGAAATCTCTCTCGGTAACCGTGTGGATTGGAAGCCAGGTCGTGGCCGCGTTCGCCGGACACGGCGGGCCGGCGATGGCCATGTTCGTGCTCGCCGAAGGCGTCGCCGCCGCCGCCCTGGCCGTCGTGGTGATCTCGGCGGCCCGGGCCGCCCGCCACTCCAGGGCACCGCTGGCCGGCCTGACCGGCGCCGGCTTTGGGATCGCCGCCACGGTGGTGTCCTGGATCGAGCTGGCCCTGGGAACCTGGCTGGTGTACGGCCCCGTCGCGAGCCGGCGAACCGCCGCTGCCGGGACCGTCTACCAGGTGCTCACCCGACTCGACGGGGCGAAGATGTTCCTGCTGGCCGCGATGGCTGTGGCCCTGTCGGCCGTGGCCCTGACCTCGCACGCGCTGCCCCGCTGGCTGGCGCCACTTGGCTTCCTGCTGGCCGCGTCCCTGACGGTGTCCGGCCTCGGCTACGTCCTGCTTTCCCATGGCCTTGCCTCAGCGGTATACGTGTCCGGGATCTTGCTGCTGGCCTTCGTCACCAGCACAGGCGTTACGTTGGGTGTCGCCCCGCGGACCCCAGCGGTGCAAGCGGCCTGAAGCCGTCCGGCCCTGCCAGGCGGGACGAGCAGCCGCCGACGCCAGCCCCGAAGAGGCTGCCTAGGTAGCGAACTGCTCAAGCAGGCCTCGTTCGATCGTGCCTAGCAGGTAGGCGGCGGCGCAGATGCCTGCTACGTACCTAGGCACGTCCATGTGGTCTGCCTTCCCGGCGGCGGTTCCGCGGGTCACCGCGATGCGCACTGTCGCCACGGCCCAGGGCCACTACCTTCGGTGTCGCGACTGGTTCCTTGGTGGGCATTGTCGTCCCCCCGCGTTGGTGGTGGTTGCCCTCAACGTGCCCGGCGCGGGTGAGCCGGACGACATACCCGGGCCGTTGCCGGCCGGTAGCAAGGCCGGGCCGCTGATCCGGCCCTGGTTTCCCGGCGTGCCCGGTCCGCCGGCCCGCACCCCGTAGGGGTGCTACCGGCATGCAACGTTGCGGGCAACCCCGGCGCTACCGCCGCTTACGACACTGAACTCGTAAGCAAGGAAGTCTCGGAAACACATTCGAAAAGGACCAGTAATGAGCCGCAACAGCCTCACCGCCGCCGCAGCCGCCGGCACCACCGCAGTCGCCGCCAGGTCTGAGGGATAGCTCAACATGAGCATTAAGGCGATTTGCGCCGGAATAGGCGCACTGGCCCTGGCCGTAGGACTTTCCGCCGGGCTAGCTACCCAGGCCCAGGCCTCGACTGTGCCGGTCATCTACAACCTCACCGAGGGCTGGGCGGCCCCGCAGGTCCGTCCCGCGTGGATTTACATCGGCCAGGGCGGCGCACCGATGGCGCACACCCGGTACTGGAACACCTGGAACTCCAGGGACGCCAAGTCGACCGGCACGCTCGTGCTTGATAACTGTCAGCCGAACTGCGCGCTGGGCGTAGCCAGTTACTACCGGGTGTACGTCCGCCTGTCGGGCGTCAAGCACCACGACGGCCGGCCCTACTACTCGGTGATGACCTGGTACACCCCGGGCCTTCGGACTAAGTCGAACGGTCACTGGTCCCACACCATGACGTTGCACTTCCGGTATTTCGCACCGGGTACGACGTCGCCAGGCTGGTTCTAATTCCCAATAACCAAAAAACCGTTCTAGGGGAATCCTGAGTACACCGACCATCCCCGACCAGCCAGCCTAGCCCGACTTGCAGAAGATCCCTGGCTTGCCGACGAGTTTGAGGATCCCAGCCTCGACCCCGCGGACCAGGGCCCCGGCACCTTCACCGCGAAGCGGAACCCTGACCGCCAGGATCGACCGCCACGCCGATCCCGCAGGCCAGGAGCCCGAGCGGGGCAATCACGCCACCGACCAGGCCGAGCCAGATCGAGCACCGGTAGGTCTGCACATGCGGATTATGCGCCGAAATGCCCATGGTTAGCGAGCGCCGTCGCCCAGCGGGTGCTCGCGGAGCGCGTCGGTGACCTGGGCCAGGTCCTCGGTGATGGCGGCGGCCTGGACCTCAGCGAGGGCCTGGGCTTTGCCGGGCTTGTTGGCGTAGCCGATGACGGGGACTCCGGCAAGAAGTCCGGCGAAT
>Ga0209006_10003292_pt1 | contig 14703 bp, 16 predicted proteins | sample JacPin_JW_Ref_O2_FD_188567 | JGI IMG/M metagenome (GOLD analysis project Ga0209006, IMG submission 188567) | Forest soil microbial communities from Algoma, Ontario, Canada - Jack Pine, Ontario site 1_JW_Ref_O2 (SPAdes) (version 2) | ecosystem: Environmental > Terrestrial > Soil > Boreal... | reverse complement strand
CATCAGCAAAAGGGTCAAAAACTTATATGGGCATATAGGCGTGATAAGGGATTATGTAGCGTTTCAAGGTACCACAAGGATTTCACCCCTTATATAGAGTTAGAAACAGTATGGTATCTACTTTGTATATCACTACCAGGATTGTTCGCCTTAAAAGACATTGTAGGTCCCTTTTAAGGTGATGTCAGCATGGCATCGGTATTTAAGAGTACCGCCAGCATTTTCCCCCTTCTATAGTAAATCACAGGATGGTATTTACTTTATATACCACTACCAGATTTGTTCACATTGTGGGTCACTTATAAGGGGTCGCCAGCATGGGATAGGTATCTAAGTAAGAAACACATAAGAAGACAACAATTGATATTTGAATGGTGAAATACACAAGGAGACCTAAAAAATACGTGCTACAACTCACCGAATCCCTCCATGTCATCCAATATAGAGCCGGGATCAGACGCGGGCTCGGAATCGGAATCTTCATTTTCTTCATTTTCCGAGTTGTTGCCCTCCGCGTCTCCGCCGTCCCTGTCTTCATCGTCCTCCTCCTCATCTTCCCCTTCATCGACTTCATCTCCCTCATCATCGACTTCCTCCTCTTCACCATCCTCATCTGAATTTATGTCTTCCTCGTGCTCCCTGGGTAACCCGCCATCCTGAAGATCCGCAGCCTCCGTTCTCTCGGTAGCATGGTCCGATGGGTCGCGGTCGTTGAAAAGGCACCGGGTTGCCTCGCGTGTAGACTTGTGCCCAACTGCACCACCGCGATAGCGCATAAGCATATCGCGGTCTACAAACCTGTTTGAATTACAATCAGTATCTGAAGGTCAGGAGTTGTAGTGTACTCACATATTCACATAGTAGTATTTCCAGTCTTTATCCTTTTCACTTGGTTGCCTGACATCCGAGGGCCCCAAAAATGCCGATGTCTGACCGTAAGCGAAACTTGGTATCAGGTGCACAGCCCGAATCACTTGCTGTGGGTCCAAAAAACCAAACGCGTCCGGATTGTCGGAATCGAGGAACCCGACTTGATGGAGGCGTTTGGTGGCCCAGCCCGACTTCAACTCCAAATTCCGTCCAAACCATCGGAGCCATACGAAATCCATACGCTGAGGCTTGATCGAGCTTGCTGTGGAATCGATGTGCCGGATGAAAACGTGGAAAATACCCACCACACGTGCGTACCAGTAAGGGTGAGGATTGAGCTCGTCATCTTCATGGGACAACATCATGATGTCGGCGTGGGATCGAGGATTGATGGTGTCTTGATCCCGTCGAAGGTCGTAGGTAGTATAGTTGATCCGTAGTACGTTGTGACGATAAATGCGATTGTTCACGAATTGTATTGCTCGGCGCTGTTCTGGTGTGAATTCCTCCTCGTCTCCTTCATAAGAATGCGCGAGTAAGCGTCCAAGCAAATGATTTTTTAACCGAGGAATAAAATTCTGCGATTTCTCTGTCAGAGATTCATTGTCTGTGAGAGAGAAAAAGACTTACCGCATATGCAGGATCCTCAAAGTGGTCTGCAACCCAGGTGGAAATGTCACAGTAGTCCTTAGTGGACACTGACATGTGGTAGTGCATATCGGGTGAGGTAAAGGCCGGGAGGTCTTGATCCTTTGATTTCGTAGACTTGGGAGTTTGGGAACTTTCGCTTATCTTGAATAACAGTCGCTCACGGCGCTGTTGTCTTGCGATGCCAGCTGAAAAATTGACTTTATTAGTTGTAGCATAGAATCTCTTTACTCTACGGTGCTCCAATTCGCCCTAATGAGGAATGTAAGCAATTAAATAGCCTAGAAAAATTGAAAATGTACTCACGGTCTGCGTCGAGTAATTATCAGTTGTTCCATACCGACGAATTGTATTGGGGTAATCCCCAAGTGCATGAAGTTTGTACGTCGAGAGATTCAGACTCTTCGGTTTTGGCCTACCTTCTTTTTGCTTTCCCTTGGGATTTGCGATCGCCATTCTCCGTCTTCGGGCCGTCTCTTCTTGTGGGAGCTCCAATGTGTGAAATTGCTCACAAACTTCAGAGGCGAAGCACCGTAAAATCTCGCCTAACCGTTTTGTAGATGTTTCAAGGAATCCAATCGAGGTGCTTGTGTGTAGGCGAAGTTTGGCAAGGGCATGCCAAGTAGCAAGCTCAAATAAGAGCGCTAAGATGATGTTATTGAATGGTGGGGGTAAAAGGTCTTCGAACACTGGGACGGCGCACTGTACGTGCGATTTAATAAGGACACGCAAGGCTACTCAAAACTTACCTGTAAGAGATCTTCAAAGTCCCTCGCAGCCAATTTTTTCATCCCAGATACGTTTCGACTAAACCTTCGGATCGTGTCTCGGCCAAATGTCGGGATTTGACGATACCTGACTGGTTGCATCAGTAAATCACATGGGATAATCAATACAGAACTCACCGTTTATTTAACTCTAAAATAACATCACCACCATAAGTGTATAGGATACGCAATAAATGCGTGAGGACGGCTTTCCACACCCCTAATTCAAATTCGTGTAATAAATCTGGTACGAACATCGAATGAAAATCAAAATCGAAGGATGAAAGTTGCCGTGAGAAGGCATTCTGATGATAAAAGTCAGTGGAGGATATGCAAATGAAGTAACTATACTCACCTGTGTAGGGACCAGTGAATGTACACCAAGGTAAGCCTCAATATGTTTACTCCGCAAACTCCTCCCCTTCTCATATACCCATCGCCGAACCCTCTGGATTTTACACCGTCTAGCATGGTCATCGATTCGGGTGAGTGTCTTCCGAGAGATCATGTCTAATTTAGTTCCCAACTTGGCAATGTCGATTTTTAGGACCAGACATCGGGGACATGGACATTTTCCGAAGTACTTGATGCATGTTAGGAGGACCCTGTAGGTGTATCATGTTAGTTAAGACCATATGAATAGAAAATAGACAAACTTTTCGGGGTAGTCAGCTGCATAGGTAAAAAACCGCAAAAACACTCGCCGAAATATTCCATCTGCAAATTGTAGCACAATCCCATAGACATACGCCTCGAGGAAGTCCTTGTCCAGAAGGAGCATCCAGACAGCATGCATAAGCTCCCGTTTGCAATGCGTCAGGACTGCTGCGGTGGCGGCCGTCCCAAACACCCGCTGGTAAAAATCTTGAAAGGTGTCACTCAGCTGAAAGAATGGCCGCCAGAGCATCAATATATATTATTACAAGTTCTGCGTCAAGATTGTACATTACCTTGGGGATATACGCTATGTGATGTGCTGCAAATGATGTTGGCATCCCTCGGGTATACTTTGAGAGATTTCCTAGAAATAAATAAATCGGCCATAAAGACGCCGTCCCAAAACTTGCCAAATGCGTGGAATCCGACCAGAGCATGATGGAAGCGACGACCGTTTCGAGGGTGCACTTCCGTGGTTCCGACTTGATCTTCTCGTGCTCAGAGATCATCGCGTCTGACGAAAAGACCTCCGAATAAATGCGTTCGATCGGCTCGTCCTCGGATGGCTTCCAGAACTCCTTGAAGGGTGCTATATGATATTTCGCGGCCATAGGTTCTTGAAATGCGCCCTTGACAACCTCGACAATCCTTCGATAGTATAGCCCAGGCACCTCAAAAACTGGGGCGGCGTTTTCTGAGGTGTGTTTGACTCCTTCGGCTGGTACACTGATCGGCACCGATCGTTCGATCCATCCATCACCAGCAGAAAATAGCGGTGATTTCTTATCTTGATGTGTGTCTAACCGTGCGGCTTCTCTTGTTGCAGAAAAGTCTGCAAGATCTTCTTGCTTGAAGTCAGGAGCGTTAACGACTTCATTTACCAGACGTTGGAGCTCGCCGATCGACTTGAGTTTGGAACCAGTGCTATGCCAATTCATCAGGCGAAATGTCGTAGCATTTTTGAAAGGTGAGAAGTCTTTTGTAACGCTACAAATAGATGATGCTAGGTGGGACCACCAACCAGGTTTCTCAGTGGTGGTTGCCCCGCTGCGAAGGGTTGGAGAATCGCAAAGATCGCTGAGAGTGGCGGATTCATCAGGGGTGTAGGAGGGGAGGGAACCTAAATATTCGCGATACACGCCATACTCGTCTGGCTGGGTGTTAAACTTCGGTATGTTTGCGTTTGGCAGAGGTGTTGCACTATGAGCGATGTTGGGTGGATTTTCAGGTGTACTGGCTGGAACCGGTGGGAGAGGAATGGGTGGTAATTCGTCTCGAAAGCGTTTGGGTAGCCGGTGGGTGCGACGAGGAAGCCCGGATGGACGAAAATCCTGTGGGGGCTCTTGCAGAGGCTCCGGGGGCGGCTTGACATTTTTTCACATAAAATACAATTGAAATAGCATAGGAATAGTTACATGATCCTCTAAAAGAGGCATAAATGAGGCCTCTTGTACAGGAACTAAATGTTGGGCCTCTTTCCGTCGTCGTTGTACCTCAGTGTATTGATCGAAATCCTGTCGTCGTTTTTTGAGTATTGTAGTCGGTGCATCCTTGTATTCTTGACAAGATCTTCGGTGGTTTGCGACAGCCTTTGATGTTGGAAAGACTTTCCGACACCCTGGGCAGTTGTAAGTCATCGATGATAGTGGTGAAGATAGCGGTCTCGTGACTTTGACACACAACGCGTGAAGTCCCCAAAAAAAACGTTCCCCAACAATTTGCATCTTTTTTTCCTGTACCATCATGTCCTCCCCCGCTCCCGAATCCCCTGACCACTCAGTATCCCACACGGAAGCTCTATTCCGAGTCCTCAGTCAAGCTAGAAATGACAGTAAACGGAGGAAGACATACAAGTGAGTTTTGCATAATCCTGAGATCCCGTCTGGTGAATCACTCTCCATAGTAACTCCAATCCAATGGAACCCTACATAAAGGCTGCGCGATGGTTCCCTCTTGCAATTGACCCATTTGTAGATCTTAGATCCGTTCTCTTTGATGGTATGTCTGCAGAGTTTGCAATCAAAGCGAGAGAAGTGGCAGGGGGAAATGAGTCGTAAGTATCCGTTATATATCTAAGAAAATTTCACGCAACTATCACCAGGGAACCAATTGGTCCAAAAGATCCCGAAGAGCGTGCTCGCCATGATTATCACCTCCAATTATACAATGAATTCACGTCACTCATACCCGGATTCAGTCGTATTGTATCAAAATTTGAGGACAATCCGGAGTGTATGAACCAGTTTGTGAACCAGGTATGCATTGCAATCTCTCCATGTGTACATGTACTGCTATGACTACCCAAGCTTGCCGAGCACGCAAATCAGGCACGGAGTGACGACATTCACTCCCTTAGGACTCGCGGCATCCTCTACATTTTGCCCGGGAATTTTGAGCTCGCTACTGGCTTTACACCCCCACTCTCGTGCACCGGTTCGAAACTCGGTCGTGGTTTCAAGCACCCACAGACAGCGCGTATGCTGTGCCCTCGAAATGCCTTGGAGGAGTTTGATGCGGCCCCTGAGTGAGTACAACATCACTCCTCCTGCTTTACTGACTCTCTTTTTCAGTCTTTTCATGGACGCTGTTAATGACGGCACCGTTCATGTAAGATCATCCGAAATGCCGGCATTTCTTTATGATGCCGAGGAAGAATTCGACCCCGATGCTCGAGAGACTGGTTTATTACGCAGCGAAACCCTTCTACGTGTGAGTACAACCACTTGTATTTATTTATGTGCGGCTCAAGACTATTTCCAGGTTTACCGTCACATTTTCACTGGACCCAGTACCGCCGCAACAGGTGAAAGCAGCAAGGCTACGAAGGCTTGTAAAGCCAAAATCCACCACTTAACGAAGCCTACTCCAAAGACTATCGCATATGCAGCAGCAATGGTAGGTCCCTCAACAAGATTGTGCACAGCTAATGCTCTTTCTATCCAGGCTCGCTTTATGATGAGCTCGGTCGAGACTTGGAACAAACGCGACGGTAAATTCAACCTGGAGCGTTTCTGGCACAATATCGTGCAGCTTTTTGAATGCGCGGAACAATATGGTGTGGAACGCTGGGCCAACGAGACATTGAATTGGTTCAATAGGTAATTTTTATTCAGTCAACCCCTTATGCACTAACTATGCTCTATCTAGGCAGATACCGGGATTGTCCAACAGTCGAGCCCGAGATGACGATGAATCCGGTTCGGAGGGTGGGAATGATGATATGGCTGCCATTTTCCGTGCAGCAGCTCGTCGTCGCCTCGAGGCCTACAGTGAAGACGATATGCAGACTAGAGACAACGCACCTGATAGAGAAGATGTGGAATCCCCTCAACGCAACGATCAGACGCCCATGGATGCAGAAGAAGTTCCAGACGCCCCACCCTCTCCCTCACCACCTCGCCACCAACTTCGCCAGAGAACCCCTGCAATATCTGGAGCCACCAAGTCGACTGCTCCCCGATCGACTGCCACTGCAAGATCCAAATCTACCGCCAAATCCGCCAAGTCTACTACCCCCAAATCGACTACTGCATCTGCAAGATCGAACTCGACTGCCACTCGTAAGTCCCAATTTACTGCTCCGAGGCCTATCGCTTCCATGGCTAGGTGACGTCTCCTGACCTGGTGAATCCCACTCCCTCTCTTTTTTTTCTCACTGACGCTTGGCGAATTTCTTAGTTTTTCTTGTTCTCGCTGCATACAAGACTCGCAAGACCTTCGCATTTCGCAAAACCCCCCAACTCACTTTTAGTTCGCATCACCATATTACAAGACTCGCAAGACCTTCGCATTTCGCAAAACCGTCCAACTCACTTTTAGTTCGCATCACTGTATCGCATCACTCAAGTACTCAAGTCCGGACCCTCATCAATGTTTTTTAATGTGTGTCGTATCCTTGTCTGTATAGTTCATGGCTCCTTGATGTTTTTATTACAGCGTTAATTCAGTCTTCAAATGTCACTTCGCTGGTGTGTACTAACCATTATTCCCACTTCCCTCTATGGAACTGAGACGTTGGTGACTTAGGTCATCGCATTGGCCTCTCACCGGATTCTCACTTCGGACTCTCGATTTTTCTGTGCGTAATTTTTTTGCGCGCGATTTTTTTTTCTTGTACCGTAGGCGTGCGGTGGACGCTCAGCATGTATTCTTGCTACCCGGCAATGTCATAGTTTGTTATTGATCAATAAATGAGTGTCGTGGGTATTGTTTGGATTGTAATTCCCATAAGAGATGGGACGGCATTATATAACATTTTGCCGTATATAAGTCAATAAATGTGATGCAAGTCTTGCTAGGTATGTATAGACTTTCACCCCTGATATGAGATTTCACACCTTACATAGGGCTACAAGTCAATACAAACGCTGAAATCATTTTGGCCAAGACATGAGATGATACGCATTGAACTTGTCACCATTCCACATAATGTAGACAATTCCTAGTACACCTTTCACATGCATACAAGAAATCCCGAACTATATATGTACGTATAATGCCTATAAAATTCTGCTAGCCATTTTCAGTGCTTGGGGCACCTTATATTAAAATACTGACATTATGTTTGCATATAAGTTTTTGACCCTTTTGCTGATGAAAGGGCCATTGATGCGGTCAAGTAAGTCACATTATTATCATCTGCGATGTAGTCCTTGGGTCCTTGGCGCTGATAAATGTCGTTCTGCTTGGTCCGTCTAGGCACTATCCGGGTGGTGGGATCCTTTGGGTCACACCCTTATCAAGCGCAATTTCCGCTTTGATTGCGCCTTGGTGGCCACCAACAGGGAGGATTGGCGCCCTCAAGAATAAATTTTCCTGTTTGTTTTTCTGACATTCAATCCCTTTCGGCAGTTTCGGTTCATGCGTAACAGTATACAAAAAATATGGAAGCACATGTCTCTCTTCTGTCACGTTCTGGGATTCGACACCGTATTTCTGGATTGCGGACGCTGACGTTATCAAGACTATCACGTTCGATGTTGGCACCTTTCCCAAGGACACAGAAGTTGTGATTCGCACCTTTTTCTCATCGTACAAGGCATGACTGATTGACTCGCTCCTTGACTTAGTATGCAGATCTTTGTCCTTATGGAGAAAACATACTCGGCACTGAAGGCTCCAACTGGAAAAGGCATCGTGCTGTTGCGAGGCCTGCATTTAATAGGGTAGACAAATCCGCTATCCATGATGCTATCTCTATGAACGAACGATAACTTATGCACACAGGCAAACAATGGGTTTGTGTGGTCCGAGTCGATTCGTACCGTCAACAAGTGGTTCAATCAACTTGACTCGTCGAATACTGATCCCAGTTCTGATATCACCATCGACGCACTCTCAGTTATGACGCAAGTAAATGCCATCTTCTGCTGAAGGTACATGTACGGACTGACATAACATAGCTCACTCTCCTTGTCATTTCCGCTGCGGGTTTCGGTCGAAGATGGTCATGGGGTACTGACTTCACAGAGGCCCCTCCAGGTTACCAGTACTCTTTTCCGTCTGCGTTACATTGGGCCCTCGACGGACTCCCCGTCCGTGCTCTCACTCCAGAGTGGTTCTACAAATTGTCGCAAAAAATCCATATTCCTTTCATTTCGCTTCGTCTGAGAACGATCTATCAAGCGTACGATGACCTCAAGCTCTATATATTGGAACTAATCTCGACAGCTCGGGCATGGGTGTTAGAGGACAAGTCCTCAGAGTTGGATGCCGCTCTGGTCAGAAATCTGGTCGAGGCCAACATGGCACAAGAAGGGGACTCCAAAGCTCTCACTGATGATGAACTCCTGGCCAACAGTTTTGTTCGTGGCGTCCACTCCTTATTCTACGGCTGGATCTGAGTCCATTCCTTTGCAGATATTTCTTCTAGCTGGTCATGGTATGTCCGGTCATTTTTGCTCATATGCATTCTCGTTCAGAAGACATCTCCCTTAGAAACCTCTTCCCATTCCCTCACATTCGCTATGTTGCTACTCGCATTGTATCCAGACGCACAACGCAAGCTATACGAGGAAGTCGCTGAAGTATGGCCAATAGGGAATCCGACTTCAGGTGCTGTCTCGGTAGGCAGTGTGAATTAAATCTCAGTTCAATCGCTCCTTACATTTTCTCTAGAGTTGCAAAGACGATTTCCCGAAACTGGTACATAACAATCTTGATGTTTCCGTTCTTCATGACATTCATATTTTTCAGCGATATACATTAGCGGTATTTCAGGAGACTTTGCGATGTTTCCCCGTTGCGCCTCAATTCCCAAGAGTAGTCAAATACGACACGGTTCTACATGCTAAGCGTTTCGCTAATGAGCCAAATCAACGTCAGATTCTGGGCGAGTTTACCATGAATATTCCAGCCGGAAGTGTTGTTGTGGTGGATATTCTGGGTACACATATGAATCGTAAGTCACCTGGCTTGTTTGTTACCACCCCCCAACCCTTTTTCTGGTTTATTTGTAGCTTTATATTGGGGAGAGGACGTTGAGGATTTCAAACCAGAGCGATTTATCGATACTGATGCCTATCGCTGGCCTCGCGACGCATGTAAGTTACGTTTACCACAGCAACCGTATGGAAGGCTCATATCGATAATTGATGCCGCCCGTAGTCCTTCCGTTCTCTGCAGGACCGAGAAACTGCATTGGTCAACAATTTGCATTGACGGAGAATGTGTGCATCCTTGCGTCTATCGTTCGGCGTTACGAGATACTCGTTCCACAACATTTGCAATCATTGTCCCACGAGGAGCAGAAGGAGATGCTGCAGTGGTTTCATTTTGTGACATTGACGCCAACTCAATCTCTTTTGCGTCTCCGCCGACGTTCGTGAGTAAGCGTCGTGTGGTTTCCATTTATGCTTGCTGCCTTTCTCAGTCTTTCACCCTATGTAGAGATTTCAACTGACGTATGGCCAAACATTGTATGTAGTTGGTATGTAGTGTTGCGCAAATCTTTTGATGACCATCTGTACATACATTCGGATGTGGGCTAGATCACGTGAACTTGCACGGCGCCATGTCCGACTCTCAACGACCAATTCGATGGGCTGTCCTGGTCTGTGACACTCATATGCCATTCATCTCCATCGCTGGCGACTACCATTGTCTCTACACGGCCCTCCTCCGCGACGCATGCCAATCAGTCAGGGTTCCACACTGGACCCTCGACCCCTACGATGTCATCGACAAGATGGAGTACCCACCAGATACTACCGATTACGATGGTATTCTCATATCAGGATCGAGTGGGATATCATTCAATTACACTCCGGAGGCGCTTTGACCGTTCAAATATTATGTAGAGTTTTCTGCGTATGAGAAGGTTCACTGGATAGACAAATTGGTCGCGTATGTTGCAGACTTAGCAGTGCGTAAACCGCACGTCAAGATCTTCGGTGCGTATCTGTCTTCCCCCTTGGCCTCGCTGCCTAATAGCCTACCAAATGCAGGCATTTGTTTCGGCCATCAGATTATCGCCCGCGCATTAGGCGGAGAATGCGTCTTCGGTGGTAAATGGGAGGTCGGCACGACGACAGTCCATCATACAGATGTCGGGCGACAAATCTTTGGCACGCCTACGTTGGTGAGCTAATATAATACACCCACCCGAACTCTCCTGAAAACTTATCTTCCTCTTGTTTAGAACATCCAGCAAATGCACAGAGATCACGTCCCAGTCGTCCCGCCAAACTTCCACATCATCGGCTCCACACTTTCCACATATAACCAAGGCATGGTTCGGTTCTCGCCGTCATCTACAATTTCATCCGACCCATCCGTTCCATTACGGCTGACTGATATACATATCTTAACGATAGAGGGACACCCTGAGTTCACGCAGGCTGTCACGGAATCTATCATTGCTGCCCGTGTGTCATCTGGTCAGATGGACGAACAAACAGCGAAGGATGCACGGAGCAGAGCAACATGGGAGAACAACGGAGTCAGCGTTGGGAAAACTATGTGGGGAGTGTTGGGGATCCAGTGTTAATCGAGTGGTTACGGGTCTATCCAAGACGATCACATTCCATGCTCAGGGGTTGTGATGGTCGATTCCCTAAGCTTTGTTGTGGGGATTGAGCCGTGATCGATTGATCAGACGCAGGAGGTCGTAATATCCAATCCACAGATAGAGAGCTGATTGTACGGTCAGACTTCATACAATGTACGTACATACAGAACCTAGGTCACGGTGGAGATGCGCTTGATGGCTTTCGGGCTTGGTGGTGGTGTAAGATTCTAAGGTGATGGTGACTTGGGATAAGGATCTCCGCAGGATGATCTGAGACACCAAACAAAACAATAATATAATTTTTTTTAGCACCCCCCGCTCGTTCCAACCACACAATTCATTAAAAATGGTCAATTTCCGTACCCACCTTCGTCTAGTGCTTTCGTGCTGACTTGTATCTGAATATCTTGCAGCCTACCGAGTTTGAAATGCGACAGCGAAACGCCAAATTTGCCAATGCCGCAAGAGCGGGGAAAAATCCTGTGAATCCTTCACGCCAAGAAAAGCTCGCAAAACGAAGCCCAGTAAGTCTTTGGGCACTGGGAATCATCATATTCGTTGTAGTGGGAGGAGGTCCGTCTTCACGATGAACTTTGTCTTGATAACGGGATTGACCCCTCCACTCTCAGTATTATTCGAGGTCGCAAGAATGCTGTTCTTGTGATTCACAGCACATTCAATGGCCTTGGTGACGACAATCACAAGGCATGGCATTCCATTATCGCCTACATACACTTGTTCCGCGTATTCGTCGAGTCTCGTGCAATCACACGTCGGTCATGCATCCTCCTCGTCACCCGTTGCGCTGACACTCATACTCCTTGCACTTCCTTCCCCACTCCCGGCAGTGCTCTTACTGCCTCCTTTTGGTTTTTCCACTTTCACCTCATTTGTCACTTCTATGCCCTCCATAGACTCACTCTCTAGTTCTTTTTCATCAATCTTTACTTCATCTCCAGCCCACACACGCATTGTTGGTTGCCAAACCATGACGATATTGTCTTCTGATACACTCGTTGCGGTCCAATTCTCTGATTCGCCTGGTGCCCAGCAAAAGTCCGCTGGGCGAGCAGTATGTCCTACAAAGCAAAACTATTCAATAAACGAAAGGTGAGTAGAATTGATTGGCACTGTACCCCCGTGAATGAACATCAGCTCTGGTGGGCCGTCTTCTTGATCGTCTGGTGTTTGTTCAACGCCTATCTGTGACAAGTCCCAGATATTAATCCTCCTGTCGCTGGACGCTGATGCAAATATGGTTGCGTTATGAGGAGACCATGAAACGTGAAGAACTTCGTCTGTATGAGACTCGAAAACATGTAGCTTCTTCGTTGGGGACCTAATGTCGTGGAGAATCACGGTCTTTCGCGCCAGCAGGATAAGTGCAAATTGATGATACAACGGCCAGCTGAATCCTGACCTTATCCGCACTGCCCGTAACAAGGAGATGCTCACTCGCGGGACTGAAAGCTACGGCTAAAATTTCCTGATCGTGAGCTTGAATTTTTGTGGTGGCTTCTTGCGGACTTCTCGTGTCCCATCTGGAAAAGAAATATAGTGAGAATGCAGCGATTTACGACGCCTTGTATCTCACATCATAAGCATCTTGTCGTCTCCGACACTCGCGAAGACGTTTTCTTTCGTGGCATGCCAGTCTACATCCTGAATTTATATGATGATCAGTGTCGCGTATCATGATTGGTCAGAGACCGTAACGTACACCGACGACCGATGTATGACCTCTATACACGGCCAAAGGTTCTACAGACGTCTTTGCCTTGGTGTACGAGTTAACGTCCCTGAATAAGAGTTATTGAGAGGTCAAGCAAAGAAGCAATTAAAAATACCACTGGCAAACGGTCATATCTTCAGATGCGCCAAGCACATGGCCAGATTTAATAGGATTCCAGGCAAGACCATATCTAAAATAGATCACGGTGAATGATAAAGAAAGGCTATATAGTTCGACTTACCCCTCTTTGTTCTGTCCCACCAGTCGGATATCAGGCTTGCAAACACCTCCTCTCTCGGGCTCGCTCGAATGCTTGGTCCGATCAAAAATCAAAACTTCTCCAGTGACGGCCTTTGTGGCAAGCAAGTCGGGATTCTGAGGCATATACCGCGCCCTATTCACTTCCCCGGCGTGATTTATCTTTTGTATAATCTGAATCCGAGGTTGGGGTGGAATCGAATGTCCACCCAACTCGCCCCGATCGTCATCATAGTCTTTACGATCAAGCCTGTCAGAAGATGGGCCGTTGTCACGTTTTGGGACTTGAACGGTTGCTATCTGGAGGTAGTCTTGGGCTTGGCCAGACGTATGCGTGCCAAGGAGGAGCCGATGGGTGGTGTAAGGTTTATTCGGCGGCCTAGGCTAGTTTAGCTCAATAAATGTCAGAAATGAACACGAGTCACGTACGACTCCTTGTCAGGAAACCATTGACAGGTCAAGCTTGGCCAATCGAGTGCATGAGTGATTACGAGGTCATATAAGTATGGTGTATTCTTTTTCCTGTGATTCTTTACGTTGAGTAAGGATGAACATGAGAGCAGTAGTCGCTTACCATGTTTTGTATTCCTGGAGACAGCATGTCGATGAATCGAACACAGGAGCAAAAAAGACGCGTCAACGTACTTCGTTTATCAGCTTGTTCTCTTCTTCTGCCGCCAAATCATCTTCGATATCATCCTGAACTTGTGGTCTCATCGTTGGCTGAGGACAATGAAATGTTCTCACGGGGCATCATTAATGGTGCACTGCACCGAACATGCTCTTAGAAGTAGCTAGTGTAGCTTTACTTTGATTCACTCTCCCATTTCGCGATAAAAGCCTCCAAATCAAATCGAGGGTCGTCTGGGTCACTGACAACTATTAAAGAATACATACATAAACGGTCAGAACCTCAAGCGTACAGGACACTAGACTCACCATTCACGGTAGTCTCTTGTTTCTTTTTCCAAATGGCCTTAGCTTCTTTGATCAAACGCTGCCTTTCATGCACCGCGTCATTTTGCTTTTCGTGGTCGTGCGCTTTTTGCAACGTCCTGCGATGGTAGATACCGTAGAATACGCCAGAAAAGAGTGCAGTGTATCGAGCAACCTGTCAAAGACGACATGTTACTAGAACCCAATTCGAAAAGTCTCTACATCCTTACGCACGTTAACTGTTGGCGAAGCCATGATATTCCCGCTACCGTAAGGTAGTGGGTCTTATAATGCGCTCGGGTACTCAATTTTGCGGTGGATTCAACGATCTCGTCGGAAATCACGTGTTTTGACTCCCAGCAACCCAGCTTTGAATTTGATGACCGGAATACAATTGTATGTCTTTTTTCGTTCTCCTCTCCCTCAGTGAGTATCCTTATGTCAAAGTGTTTCTCGTCTTTTACAACTGGTTGATGCTCCTTTTTTTCTCAGGTTTAATATTTCTTTAATTTTTGTTTGGGTGTATCGAACTCAAATACAAATTGCCATATAAAAATTGAAAAATAAAACTTATGCCACTTGTTGATGATCCTGTTGCTTTATGCAGCACCCAAGTCTTCCATGATATCTCTGTTCCTGTTGTTACTAGTATATTATCCAGATGGCTTTTGGTGTTATTTGGTTGTATCTCATGACTTTCTGCAAAACTGCATTTGGACACAGTGCTGAAGCAAAGCAACGCACCAGTGTATGATGATAAATGTAAACAGAAATCAATAATCAATATCAATTCCAGAATAGGAGAGTGATATCAAGTTATCTGAATA
>Ga0209006_10003291_pt1 | contig 14707 bp, 11 predicted proteins | sample JacPin_JW_Ref_O2_FD_188567 | JGI IMG/M metagenome (GOLD analysis project Ga0209006, IMG submission 188567) | Forest soil microbial communities from Algoma, Ontario, Canada - Jack Pine, Ontario site 1_JW_Ref_O2 (SPAdes) (version 2) | ecosystem: Environmental > Terrestrial > Soil > Boreal... | reverse complement strand
GAATCCCTTTGCGAGGCGGAATGTTACGGCGATTGTGCTGGAAGTGCCGAGCGAACTGATTGGGAAGGGAAAAATCAACGCATGGGCGACGATCTCCCTTTTTGGCCATGCCCCGGAGGTACAAGTTTCGCGTTGGGGTCTACCTATGGTTACGCATCTCTTCCTCAACGACCCGAGCGATCAAGAGGAGAAAGAACAATTCAACGCGTCGGTTCCCTCTGAAGATACGGAGCGCTTCGGGAAGTCAATCGCGGATTTTGCGGAGAAGATGACGACCTATGCCGGTTCGGCGGCGGACCCGGTTGAATACGGGAAGCTTATCGCCGCACGGCTTTGTCCCGATACGTTGCCTTACGAGCTTGGAACATCCGCCGCATTTGAGGTCGCGCGCTTCAATGGGCGCGCGCTCGGCGACGACGCGCTGGATGTGATGTTGACGCTGGCGACCAATACGCCACTCGTCGATGGACTTGCTCCCGACCGCGGGCGCATTTGCAAGGATTTCCCGTATTATGGAGCGCCGTATGCGGCGGAGGAGCAGATCGGGGTGACGCCGATGCCGCGCCCGGCTAAGAAGTAGGCGTCTCCGTGTCCGTTTGCTCCCGGCGCATGTATTCCGCGTACCACTCCGGCCAAGTCTCGTCGCGCCGGCCGAGCCGCCGCTCGTGCTCGCCATGCGCCGCCTCGGCGCGGCGCAGCGCAGCCGCGAGTTCGGCCGCTGAAGCGAAAGTGGTTTCCCCTTCCACGCGACCCGGCAGCCGGGTGGTGATCTCCTGAAAGAGCCAGCCATTGCCGTCCGGATCGCTGAAAGAGGCAAAGGAGCGGTAGCTGGTACGCTCTGGGTCCGGCCCGCTCACGCGGCGCCGACCGAACAGGTAAGGCTCGTCCGGACCGGCGTACACGCCGTTGGCATCGTGGAACACTTCGCTCACCTCAACCCCGCGGCTGACTAGATCGGCGCGCGCGGCCGCGATGTCGGAGACGATGAGGTACAGCCCCTGGGCGGAACCCGGTGCCGCGGCGGTCACGTTCTTGCCGAAGATCACCGAACACCCGGAGCTGGGCGGCGTGAACTGGATCACCCGGAAGTCTTCACCGTTGTCGAAGTCGGCATCGAGCCGCCACCCCAAGCCGCCGTAGAAGCGCTTGGCGCGATCGACATCTGAAACCGGGACGACGACGATCTCGAACTTCATGTCGACCGTCCGCGTGTTCGCAGCGTCTGCAGACATCGTCGTCCTCCATGCTTTGGAAACGTCAGATCGGCCTGACTGAGCGGTCATCATTCGCTCCGCTGGCGGACGTGCCCAGCAATGTAAGCGTAAGACCGGGTCGCTGAGCGTGGCAACCGGCAATGACCGAATGGGGGCATAACCTGCCGAGCCCGTAAAGCCGGGCGAATGACCTTCGGGGACGGCAGGCGACGTTCAAGCGGACACACAATGCGCCATTGAAACGTTCGCATTTTGTTCCTATCTCAGAGGCTCGTTGATTGAAAGCCGAACCCGGAGCTTGCGAGCGGCTGACCGACGCGCAGGGACAACAAGCCAAGAACAATCGTCACACGGACATAAACAACAAGAAGCCCCATCGCCGCCTGCGGCCGGGAAAGAATCAGAACATCCCGCCGCGGCTCGGTCGACCAGGCACTAATCCTCCGTTGTGGCGCCCAGCGATGCGCGACGTCCCCAGCCGCCCGGCAAACCGGAAACTAGGCAGTGAATAAGATCAAGAGATCGCCGGCGGACTGCTCCGCCCGGTCTCTCCCGCCTACGCCGGGTGCGCGCGGGGAAGCGCCTTCAGTCGCCTTGGCCGGACTTGATCCGGCCATCCACGTCTTCCGTTCCGGCATCCGCAACAGAAGACGCAAACCCCCGGGTCAAGCCCGGGGGAGGCGAGACTAGGGCGCTAGCTCAGCCGTTTCTGCGCTTCGAGCCAGCCGAGCATGATTTTGTTGAACGCATCGGGCGCCTCGACATTGGGGAAATGCCGCATCCCGGCGATCTCCTCGTAGCGCGCGCCGGGGACAAGGCTGGCGATGCGCCGGTTGTCGACCGCGGGGGTGCCGGCGTCGTGCTCGCCGCACACTACCAGCGTCGGCAGCCGGATCGACGGCAAGCGCGGCACGAAGTCGAAATTCATGATCGCCGCGGCGCAGCCGAGATAGCCCTCTGCGCTGGTGCCGAGGATCGTGTCCTCGATCTGCTTCCAGCGGCCGGGGTTGCTGGTCTTGAACGCCGGGGTCAGGTAGCGGTCCATCGACGCCTCGGCGATCGGCGCCAGCGAATTCGCCTCGCGCACCGCCGTAACGCGTGGCCCCCATATCCCGGCCGCGCCCGGCGGGCTCGCCGGCAGCGTGTCGCACCACAGGATCGAGATCAGCTTCTGCGGATAATCGAGCGCGAAGGCCTGGCCGAGCATCCCGCCGATCGACAGCCCGATATAATGCACCCGCGCGATCGACAGCGCGTCGAGCACCGTCGCGACATCGCCGGCAAGGTCCGCCATTGTGTAGTCGCCAGGCACCGGGTCGCTGCCGCCATGCCCGCGCATGTCGATGCGCAGCACGCGGAACCCGGCCTGGAGCAAGGCCGGCATCTGCTCGGCCCAGCTCCCACCGTCCGACGCCAGCGAATGGGTGATGCACACCGTCGGCGCGGTCTGCGGGCCGACGAGGTCGTAGGCGATCGAACGTCTGTCGAGCGGCAACAGCATGGGGGCCTCCGCAAAAAGTCAGATCACACCAAATCGCGGCTTAAGGGGCAATGGCGAGGAGGTAGGGCGCAAGGTCCTCGTCGATCAGGATGCGGATGAAATAGAGGATCAGGATCAGGATGACCGGCGATATGTCGACGCCGCCGAAATTGGGCAGCATCGCGCGGATCGGCCGCAACGCCGGTTCGGTGACGCGGTAGAGAAAATCGCCGATCACCGAGACACTGCGGTTGTAGCGGTTGATCACGCCGAAGGCGAGCAGCCAGCTCAGGATCGCCTGGGCGATCAAGAGCCAGATGTAAATCGATATGATGGTGTTGATCAGCCACAGCAAGGCGCGCATCGGGTTTGCCCATCGATCGGAAGTTGCGCGGGACGGTAGCCGCAGCCCATCCGATCCGCAAGCGCGGCCGCCCGTCGCGCGGCCGATGTTTCGGCAGCGTTTCCGCGGGCAAAGCAATTGCTTGCGGCGCGGCGGGGGCCCGCTTGACAGCCCCCGACCCCTTCCCCATAGTCCGCCGCGCCCGCCGCCGGGCAATCGACCGGAAATCGGGCGAATCGGTTTTAGGTCAACCGGGGCCGTAGCTCAGCTGGGAGAGCGCCGCGTTCGCAATGCGGAGGTCAGGGGTTCGATCCCCCTCGGCTCCACCAATCGTCTCAAAAATAAATTCTTCAGATCAATGTGTCGCTGGTCCGAGCGGGCCACGACCCCGGTGCCCGCTCGGGTGCGGCCCGAAGTGCGTTAAGCGGCCACCGGCACGGCTTTCTTGAGCAATAATTAATCTTATCTTGGCAGGCTCGGCGAGGTTACGAGACCGTGGTCCGCGGCCCCACACGGGCGATACGAGACGCATCGATATGAAACCCCAGGGTTGGGCCATCAGCAGCTTCGGCGCCAACCGGCGCCTAACCCTCGGCGGTGGCCTTTTTGTCGCGATCGCCCTCATCGCCGCCGGTCTTGTCGTGTGGGACCTGCGCGTCGAGCGTATTGCCGACGAGATGAAGGACACGAAGAACCTCGCCGTCGTCCTTGCCGAGCAGACGGCGCGCTCGTTTCAAGCGGTCGATTTGGTCCTGCAAGAAATACAAGCGATGGCGTTGGCCAAAGGCATCGCAAACCCCGACGAATTTGGCGACCGGTTGGGAACCCATGAGGTCCACGAATTCCTCACGGATCGACTGAAGAGCCTGCCGCAGGCCGATGCCATCGCGTTAGCCGACGCCACAGGCAAGCTCACAAACTTTTCTCGTCCGTGGCCGATCCCCGCCATGAACATCTCGGATCGCGAGTATTTCAGCTATCTGCGCGACCAGCCCGCAGCTGCGCCGTTTATCGGACCGCCAGTTCGCAGCAAGGTCAACGGGGCCTGGACGATTACCATCGCGCGCCGGGTTAGCGGATCCGACGGCGAGTTCCTGGGCATCGCCGCCGGTTACATCGAAGCCCACTATTTTGAGGACTTCTACAAAGCCGTCAGCACGGAAGACGGCGAGGCGGTGAGCTTGTTCCGTCGCGACGGCCTCTTGCTCGCCCGCTTTCCGCGTCTCGAACAGATGATCGGCGATAGGATCTCGACTGACTCACCCTGGTACGAGCACGTCGCGAGCGGCGGCACCTATCGCACGCCGGGATATGTCGGCGGAATCCCGCGCATCGTCTCGGTCCAGCCGTCACGCGATTATCCGTTCGCCGTCACCGTCGGCGTTTCCGAGGACGCGGCCCTCGCTACCTGGCGCCTCCATTCGATCATCATTGCGATCGGCGCGCTCGGGGCGGTGATCGGCTTCGCCATTGTATTTCGTGCCCTTGCGGTTCAATTCCGCCGCCTGGAGAACAGTGAAGGTCGATTTCGTGACTTCGCGCAGAGTTCCTCGGACTGGCTATGGGAAACCGATCAACACCATCGCTTCACCTACGTTTCCGAGGGGGTCAAGACCTTTGGCTTTTCTACTGGGCCGGTCGGCGGCTCGGTTGGTCGGACTCGCATGGAATTTGCGGTCGATGCCGGAGGCGATACGGCCAAATGGGAACAGCATTATGCCGCCGTGAATGCTCACGAGCCTTTGCGTGATTTTGTCTATACGTGGCAGAATCCCGGCGGAGGCGAAGGCATCGCGTCGATAAGCGGCGATCCGTTCTTCGATCCCAAAGGCCGCTTCCTGGGTTATCGCGGAACCGGGCGCGATATCACCGAGGCGGTTCGCGCGGACCGCAGTCTGCGCGAAGCGAAAGAAGCCGCGGAAGCAGCCAATCTGGCCAAATCGCAATTCCTCGCGAATATCAGCCACGAGCTGCGCACGCCGCTCAATGCGATCATCGGCTTCTCTGAAATGCTGCTACTGGGCCTGGCCGGTCGGCTCCGAGAAAAACAGAAGGAATATAACGGGCTGGTTTACCAAAGCGGCCAGCACCTGCTCAAAATCATCAACGACATCCTCGACCTCGCCCATGTCGATTCCGGCAAGTTCGAGCTTCACGAGGAAACTGGCGTCGACCCAGGCTCCATAGTCGGGGCTTGCGTCTCCTTGACGAAAGATCGTGCCGCGGCCGGAGGCCTTCTTCTGTCAATTGAGATCGAAAGGTATTTGCCGCCTATCACGGCAGATCCGACCCGGCTCAAGCAGATCCTGCTGAACCTGCTGACTAACGCCATCAAGTTCACCGATCCCGGCGGGTCGGTCATGGTCATCGTCCGCCGCAGTGCAGACGGGGGCATGGTCTTTGAAGTCCGCGATACGGGACCCGGCATGATGCCGGACGAGATCGCGATCGCCTTGGAACCGTTCGGTCAGGTGGATGCCAGCCATACGCGGCGGCATGAAGGCACCGGCCTCGGGCTGCCCCTGGCACGGCGACTCGCGGAACTACACGGCGGTTCCCTCCGTGTCGAAAGCCAGAAAGGGCACGGCACAACGATAATCGTAACGCTACCGGTGTCGCGCGTAGAGGCCGCACCATTGGAGGAGATGCCCTCCAGGGCAAAAACCGGCACGTGACCAAGCCTAGCGCGCTTGTTCCCGCGGTTGCCGTATCAGGTGCGGGATGATGTCGGTGTAGCGCCTAGCAAGATCGTCTGCGCTGTTTCTTGTCCGCTGGCCAGCGCCGCCTCGACCGTGCCCATGTCCGGGCCGGCATAGAGCGCCTCGCCGGAAAAGAATATGGCGCCACCATCCGGTTCTCTCAGCACTGACTGGGCTGCCCGTGTTTTGGGTGTGGCATAGGAATAGGCGCCGCGCGCAAACGGGTCGTTGCCCCAGTTGATCGCGCGTGCCGCTACAAGGTTGCCGCTGATGCGATCCACAGGCAGATCGAAAATCTCGGCGAGCGAGGCGAGCCCCGTGTCGACGAGTTCGGTTGTGGTGAGCGACGACACTCGGTCGGCCTTGGGTCCCGCCAACCAGCCCGTCAGTACCGGATATTCGGCCGGATACTGGGTCCACCAGGTCGGGATCGTTGCGTCCGAAAGCAGGAACGACAGGTCCCCCAAATCTCGCCCGCCGAGATCGGCCCACCAATTCGTTTTGAAGCGCAGCAGGAGCTTGACGACATTGCCATATCCGATATCGGCAGCGACCGCTGCCCGCTCGCGCGCCGCCGCCGGCAGCACGATTTCGGACAGGAGCGGCAGCGGCACGGTAAGGATTACGGCATCGGCCTCAAACACAGCACCGTCGTGACAATGAGCGGCGATCCGGTCGCCGCTCTCGTCCACCGCCACCACGGCAGCGCCGAGATGGATCGCGGCGCCGTGCCTGCGGCATTCGGATGCTAGATACCCGATGAGCGCGCTGTAGCCTTCGGCGATCCGCCCGTGCTCCCCATCGTCCCGTGCCATCCATTCCTCGCGGAGGGCGAGGGTGCTGGCGCGGCGCGGGTCGGCCGCGTCGTAGCCCTCAACCGTCCGCGTGATTGATCGCCGCAACTCGTCGTATCGCCGATCGGCGAATTGCGTCTCCAGGAATTCGGCGATGGGCAGATCGGCTTTCACCTCGCGCAAGGCTTGATAAAACCGGGCCGCATGAGGCACCGCCGCGTCGGCGGGCGACAGCGCGCCCGTTCGGACGCTCCATCGCGTACCCCCGCGCGGCGAGAGCGAAAGCCGCGCCTCGCGCATCAAAGCCCGCGTCAACGGTGCGGCGCCGTGGACAAACTCGGGGCCCCCCTCCGCCCGATAGCCGAATTCTTCCGCGGATAGCGGCAAGATGCGTCCGCCGCATCGGTCGCGTGCCTCGAGTATGGTCACTCTCTTGCCTGCGCGTGCGAGTTCGCGAGCAGTTGTCAGTCCCGCCGCGCCGGCGCCAACAACTACGAAATGCGTCAGATGCCGAGGGGCCATCGATCACCGTAAACCAGAGCGCCTATCGCACGATCGTGAGCGGCCTCAGCCCTTGGGGCCAGCCCCTTAGATAGGCTTGCCGCTCGCGTGCGAGGAGTTGACCGTGAAAGTCCAGCCGTCGGGACCGGCAAGGTCGAACGAATCATGGATCCGGCCTCGGCGGACCGGCGAGGGCGACAACCCCTTCTCGGCATAGTCGCGGTGCGCTGCATCGACGTCGTCGACCATCAGATCGAAAGGCGCTCCCGTCCCGGGTTCGGGCGGCTGCTCGGTTCGCCTGACGACGACATGCGTACCGCCGCGCAGCTCGAGCACCGCCAGGGCGTCCATGGCTACGATCGGGCGCAAGCCGACCGTTTCGAGCCAGCGCGCCGCGGCGCCGACATCGGCGACATTGAGGCGCACATGGCCGACGGCAACCGGCGGCCTTTGATCAATGGCATCGGGCATGGCTATCTCCTCGCTCGCCGTCACTACGCAGCCATTCTTTGCCGCGCCGCGCCTTTCATGATCGTCGCGCCTTTCTCGGCGATCATGATCGTCGGCGCGTTTGTGTTGGTCGAGGTGACCGCTGGCATCACCGAGGCGTCGATGACCCTGAGCCCGTCGATCCCGTGAACGCGCAGCTCGTCGTCGACGACCGCCATCGGATGCTGCCCCATCATGCAGGTGCAGCTGGCGTGATAGCAGGTGCCGCCGTTGCGCCGCGCATAGTCGAGCAATTCGTCGTCGCTCTCAACGTGCCGGCCCGGGAGGCTTTCCTCTCGGACGAACTTCTTCAGCGCCGGCGCGTCAAAGAGCCGCCGCGCAAATCGCAGGCCGCCGATGATGGCGCGGCGGTCGCTTTCTTCGGAGAGATAGCGCGGGTTGATCGCCGGCATGTCGCCGGGCCGGTTCGACTTGGCCTCGACATAGCCGCGCGACAGGGGCCGCATCTGCCAGGCGCCGGCGGAGAGACCGGGCGTCTCCTCCAGCGCACCCATCTGTCCGTCCTTGAAGCTGCCCGGCGCGAACGTCACCTGCATGTCGGGCGTCGCCGACTCTTCGAGCACCTTGACCGAGGCGGCGACGAGCGAAGGGCTGTAGGTCATCATGCCCTTGCCGGTGACCAGCCAGCGGATGACTTCGCCGGCGAGCGGCAGGCCGCGCGAGCGCTCGTTGGCGGTCTGCGCCCCGACGACCGGATAGGAGACGCGCGCGACGTAGTGGTCCTGCATGTTTTTGCCGACCCCGCGCAATTCATGGATGACCGGCACGCCGATGCGGGCGAGGTGCTCGGGATCGCCGACCCCCGACAATTGCAGAATGTGCGGCGAACCGATCGCGCCGGCCGACAGGATCACCTCGCGCCCGGCATCGGCGCGCTCGACCTGGCCGCCGCGCGAGAACTCGACGCCGACTGCGCGCTTGCCGTCGAACAGGACGCGGTGCACCAGGGCCTTGGTGACAAGCTGGAGGTTTGGCCGCTTCAGTGCGGGCCGCAAATAGGTGCGCGCGGCGCTGGCGCGGCGCCTTCCGCCGCGAGTCTGCTGGCACCAGCCGATGCAGTCGCCGGCGCCGGGCGCGATGCTGTTGACGTCCTCGCGGTATTCAAGCCCGAGTTCCTTGCCGGCCTCCACCACGCTGGCGCAGATCGGCGTGCGGTCGATCTTTGACGTGAACAGCGGCCCGTCCTTGCCACGCACCTCGGTTTCCTCGCCCTCCCAGCGTTCGGCTTTCCGAAAATAGGGCAGGCAGTCATCCCACGACCAGCCGCGGTTGCCGAGCTGGCCCCAGTGATCGTAATCCTCGGGTTGGCCGCGGATATAGATCAGCCCGTTGATCGACGACGAGCCGCCGATGACCCGGCCACGCGTGTAGACGATGGCGCGGCCGTTGGTGCCGGGATCAGGCTCGGCCCGAAATTTCCACGTCAGCGTGTCGTGGTCGAGCATCTTGAAAAACCCGGCGGGAACATGGATGAGCGGGTTCCAGTCCTTGCCGCCCGCCTCGATCAGCAACACTCTGGTGTTCGGATCCTCGGTCAGCCGGTTGGCCAGCACACAGCCCGCTGAGCCCGCTCCGATGATGATGTAATCCGCCTGCATGCGCTGCACTCCTCGGGCGCGGCTTGGCCCACTGCCAGACCGCGTACTGGCGTGTATAGTCTAGCGCATTCTAGCCGGACACAAAGCTGAGCTCGCGTTCTGCCCCTTGCGCCAGCGAGCAGCCGTTTCGCGCGGCAAGAATCCGTTCTACGCTCTGCCTGCCATCTCCTGCGGGGAGTCGTCCGATGGGCTTCACAGTGTTGCGCGGCGGCCGCGTGCTCGACATCGCGGCCGGGACCGCCGCGCCGGCCGATATTCTCGTCGACGGCGACACGATCCGCGAGATCGGGCCGCCCGGCCTCGCGGCCCCCGAAGGGACGGTCGAGATCGATGCCGCGCGGCGGCTGATCCATCCCGGCCTCGTCAACGCGCATACCCACTCGCACGGCAATCTCGGCAAGGGGATGGGCGATCGCTGGCCCTTGGAATTGCTGCTGACCGCGGCGCCGATGCTGACCGGCCATCGCGGTCTCGACGATCTGCGGCTCTCGGCGCAGATCGGCGCGATCGAGATGATGCTGAAGGGCTGCACCGCCTGCTACGATCTGTTCTTCGAATGGCCGGTGCCGACACGCGAGGGCATGGCGACGGTCGCCTCGGCCTATGCCGAACTCGGCATGCGCGCGGTGATCGCACCGATGGTCGCCGACCGCAGCTTCTACGAGGCGATCCCCGGCCTCGCCGAGGCGCTGCCGCCGGCTCTGCGCGACAAGGTCGCGACGTTACGGATGGCACCGGGCGCGCAGACCATCGCGGCGATCCGCGACGCGTTCGACGGCTGGACGGCCGATCGCGACCTGGTGCGCCCGGCAGTGGCGCCGACCATCCCGCATCATTGCTCGGACGAATTCATCCTCGGCTGCGCCGGTCTCGCGCGCGATTTTGGAGTCGGGCTGCACAGCCATGTCGCCGAGTCGAAGGTGCAGGCGGTCGCCAGCCTCAAAGTCTACGGCAAGACGCAGACCGCGCATCTCGACGCGCTCGGCGTCCTCGGGCCGCATTTCACCGTCGCGCACGGCGTCTGGCTCGACCCCGACGACATGGCGCGGCTCGGCGACCACGGCGCGTCGGTGGCGCACAACCCGGGCAGCAACATGCGGATCGGCAGCGGGCTCGCCGATACGCGGGCGATGCTCGAGCGCCGGGTCAATCTCGGCATCGGCACCGACGGCGCGACCTGCGCCGACAATCAGAACATGTACGAGGCGCTGCGGCTTGCCTCGCTCGTCTCGAAGGTGCAGGGGCCGGAATGGCGGCGCTGGCTGACGACGCGTGAGGCGGCGCTGGCGGCGACCGAGGGCAGTGCCCGCGCGCTCGGCTTTGGCGACCGCATCGGGCGGATCGCGCCGGGCTGGAAGGCTGATCTCGTGCTGCTCGACCTCGATCATCCGAACTGGATGCCGCTCAACGACCCGGTTAACCAGCTCGTCCATTGCGAGGACGGCACCGCGGTCGACAGCGTGATGATCGGCGGCAAGCTCGTCGTCCAGAACCGGCGGCCGGTCGGGGTCGATCTCGCCGCGCTGCGCGATCGCGCCGAAGCCGCGCGCGAACGGCTCTACGCCGCCAATGCGGACAACCGCCGGCTCTACGAGGCGCTGGAGCCGGTTGTCGGCAGCTATTGCCCCGGCCTTGCGCGCATGCCCTACCACGTCCACCGGTACGGCGCGCGGGCAGAGTAGGCGGCGAGCCTAATTGGGTAATGAGAACGGCACTGATGCCGTGAGAACCTGGTCAGCTCCCCGCCTGCGCCGCCAAAAGAACTCACAAAGGAAGGAACAGAACGCGTGCCGCTCTTCGCCCCATTCGAGGAGGCGAGCCAACCCGTACTGGTTTACGTTCGTCCCGCACGCTGAGCATCCTCTGATCTCAGGCACAATCGTCTCCCGATGCAGCTACCGCTCCGAAGCATATTCGTCGCAGTGCATCGGCCGCAGGGTCGGAATCTACTTAGGGTTGGCTAATGACACGGCAAGCATGGTGCCGCCGACCGTGCGGGCGGCTCTTTCGTGAGCGCTCCTAGATCTCGCGCCACCAGCGCCAGGTCAGCGCCATCGCCAGCAAGCCCTCGATGCCGCTCACCGTTGTTGCCCAGGGCGCGCCGATCAGCTCGGCCATCAGCCCGATATTGATAAAGCCGACAAGGCCCGAGCCGATGCACAGCGACAGCACGCCGTAGAGCCGGCTGCGCATCGCGGCCGGCGCCGCGAGATAAATAAGCGTCGCCTGCATCACGCTAAACCCGGAATTCGCCAGACCCGTCGAGAGCAGCGCCATGCCGGCGAAAAACGCCGTCGGCGCCTGAGCGACGCCCATCATCAGCACCAGATACCCCAGCACCGCGCCGACATAGAGCCGGGTGAAATGTGGCGGCCGTGCCCACAGCGCGATCGCGGTCGCGCTGAGGAAGGCGCCGATCCCGTCCATGCTGGCGAGAATGCCGATGCCGCCCGCCGCGAGGTGCAGGCTGTCCTGGCCGATCACCGGGATCATGCTGGTGAACGGCCAGCCGAACACGTTGTAGATGACCGTGATCGTCAGGATCGCGACCAGCCGCCGATCGTGCCGCGCCATCAACAGGCCTTCGATCACGCGCGCGACGACTGCGCCGGACGCGATCGGCGCGACGCTGTTGCGGTGCCGCAGCCGCAGCGCCGCGACGACCGCCAGCGCGTAGCAGGCGACGCTGATCGAGAACGCGCCGGCGATCCCGAGGGTGGACAGCACCAGCCCGCCGATCGTCGGGCCCAGCATGCGGCTCGCGTTGTTGGCGCCGACATCGATCGCCATCGCCGCGCCCATCCGTTCGGGACCGACGACCTCGCCGATCATCACCCGCCGTACCGGGTTGTCCGCGGCCCAGGCGATGCCATTGCAGAAGCTGGCGAGCGCGAGGTGCCACACTTCAAGCTGCCCGACATAGGCGAGCGCGGCGACGACGATGGCCGTCGCCAGCATCGACAAGCTAACGAAGACCTGCGCGCGGCGTCTCTCGATGCGCTCGGCATAGGCGCCGATCAGCGGACCGAAGATCACCATCGGCGCCATGCGTAGCAGGGTCATCATCGCGACTTGAAAGGCCGAGCCGGTGTGCTGGTAGACGAACACCCCGACCACCAGCATCTCGAGCCAGCGCACCGCGAAGACGATGAGCCCGATCAGCCACAGCCGGCGGAAATCCGGCAGGTCGAACAGCCAGCGATTGGCGCGTATCGGCGCGGCGGCGGGAACGATCGCCGCGGATGCCGGTGCGATGCCGGCCCGCTCGGAAGGAGGCATGGGTTCGAAGCGTCTACAGGCGGTTCCCGCGCGCGGCCGGTTGTTGGTCCGGCCTCGGCTTTGTAGTCTACACCGCGACGGCCCGGCCGGGCCTGACTTTTATGGGATGCAGCAGCGATGGATCTCGGGCTCAAGGGCAAGAAGGCGCTGGTGACTGGCGGTACGCGCGGCATCGGTCGCGCCATCGTCGAGCAGCTCGCCGAGGAAGGCTGCGACGTGGCGCTCTGCGCGCGCAGCGCCGGACCGGTCGCCGAGGCCGTCGCCGCGCTCGAACGGAAGGGTGTCAAGGCGGCGGGCGGCGCGGTCGACGTCAGCGACATCGCGACCCTTAAGAACTGGGTCGGCGAGGCTGCGGCCGCGCTCGGCGGCATCGATATCTTTGTCGCCAATGTCAGCGCTCTGGCGCAAGGGATGGACGAGGAGTCATGGCGCCGCGGCTTCGAGATCGACGTGCTGGCGACGGTGTTCGGCTGCGAGGCGGCGCTGCCGTATCTCGAAAAATCAGGCGCCGGCGCGATCGTCGCCGTCGGCAGCACGGCGATGGCCGAGATCTACGGGCCGACGCGCTCCTACGCCGCGGTCAAGGCGGCGATCATTCCGTACATCAAGGGCCTGGCGCGGAACCTCGCGGCAAAGAACGTGCGGGCGAACCTGGTTTCGCCGGGGAATGTCTACTTCAAAGGCGGGGTGTGGAACGTCGTCGAGGAGCGCAATCCCGAGATGTTCAAGGCGATGCTCGCGCGCAACCCCACTGGGCGGATGGGGACGCCACAAGAGGTCGCGAATGCCGTCGTGTTCCTCGCCAGTCCGCGCGCCAGCTTCATCACCGGCACCAATCTGATCATCGATGGGGCGCTGACCCAGCGGGTGCAGTTCTAAGTCTCGGCAATGTCGCCGCCCCGATGAGGGCGAGGATGACGCTCAAGCCCGCGGCGGTGAAGACCGTCACCGGCCGCCCCGTTGCGTCCCACACCGCCCCGCCCAGCGGCGCCATCAGGAACGAGATCGAATAGCCGATCGTAAAAGTGCCCGCCGACAGACGATGCACATCACCGGCCGACGCCATCAGCGGCGGTAACGCAAGCGATACGATCAGCTGAATGCCGCAGCAAAACCCGATCAGTCCCGCGGCCGCGACGATCAGCCCCGGCACCGGCAGCAGGAAGACCGGCAGCCCGAGGCAGGCCACCAGCGGCGAGGCGATGAGCACCGCACGATTGCCGGTCAGGCGCCGGGCCAAGGTCAGTACGACCGCCGATGCCGGAAGCTGGCCGATATTCAGCGCAACGAGGCTGGCGCTCACCAAATCCGGCCGGCCGATTGCGTGCAGGTAGTCCGGGATGAAGGTATTTCCCAGAAAATACAGCCCGCCGGTGCCGCCGAGCAGCGCTCCCAAAGGCAGTGCGCGGGGCCAATCGGGCCACCATCGATAAGATTTAGCCGGATGCGGCCGCGCGCGATGCGTCGTCGCCGCCGCGAGAAGCAGCAATGTCACCGCGACCGGCGCCGACCACACCGCGAAACTCCACTCCCAGCTCCCGCCGACCCACGGCAGCACCAGTGGAATGGTCAGCGCCGGCGGCACCGCCTCGGCGATCAGCAGCCCGTTGGCATAGACCGCCGTCGCAAATCCCGAGCGATCGGCAAACCACTCGCCGACCAGGGTCGGAAGGGTCGGCTGCATCAGTGCGACGCCAATGCCCATCGCGAAGGTCATGCCGTAAAGCACCGGCATCGACGGGCCGATCCCGCGGGCCGCGCTCGCGACGGCGACGATTCCCAGCCCGAGAATGCAGGCGCGTCTTGCGCCGAGCCGCGCGACGGCCAACGAACCCGGCACCGCCGCCAAGCCGAGTAGCAGCACCGGCAGCGCCGACAAGACACCGATCGCCTTTTCGCTGAGCCCGAGATCGCGATGGATCAGCGGCAGTACCGGCGGCACCGCCAAGATCGTCAGCCGCAACTGGACGCCGATCAGCCACAGCAGCGACAAGTGAAATCCCGTCGAGCGAGCCGCTGGGCTCGTCGTGTCCGTCATTGTGTCTCCCCGGGAAGGTAGAGGGCGCCGCCTCCCCGGGTCAGTGATGCCGTACCGGCTGGAAGCGGGTCAATACGGGTCTGGTTGATGGGGGCGGCGGTCGGCGGCGAAAAGGCTTCAGGCGGCAGCCTTCGCCGAGGTCTTCGCGGTGGGGTTCGCAACAGCGAAGACGGCGCTTTCCGGCAGGATGATGCTTGCGGTCGTGCCAATGTTGAGCCGGCTCGTCAGCGTCAGGTCGCCGCGATGCAGCC
>Ga0209006_10003290_pt1 | contig 14707 bp, 10 predicted proteins | sample JacPin_JW_Ref_O2_FD_188567 | JGI IMG/M metagenome (GOLD analysis project Ga0209006, IMG submission 188567) | Forest soil microbial communities from Algoma, Ontario, Canada - Jack Pine, Ontario site 1_JW_Ref_O2 (SPAdes) (version 2) | ecosystem: Environmental > Terrestrial > Soil > Boreal... | reverse complement strand
TCATTCTTTCGGTCACCGAGAACGGCTACGGTAAGCGCACTCCGGCGGATGAGTATCGGCTGACGAATCGCGGCGGTAAGGGCGTGATCAACGTCAAGACCACGGAACGCAACGGCAAAGTGGTCGGCATCGCCCAAGTCGACGAAAACTCCGAGGTCATGCTCATCAGCCAATACGGCAAGATCATCCGCATGGACTCCAAAACGATTCGCGAATCGGGACGCGCCGCGCAGGGTGTGCGGCTGCTCTCACTCGAACCAGGAGACCGCGTAGCCGCCGCAGTGGTGATTGCGCCGGTCGAGCCGACGGGGAATGGGACGCTGATTCAGTAGGGGAGTTTCAGCGCGTCAAAACGGAGCAAGTGGGTCAGGGTAATAGCGCCAAGTCATTGCGGCTCTCGACAATTGGATTTCGAAGCAGTCCGCGCGAAAATGTGTAAACGGCGCGACGTCGTACGCGTGTTGGCTGAATGTCCGCAAGCCCCCCTCCCGCATTACCGCAGTCACTTCTCAATCACCTTCCGTTCCTTTACTGTTAACGGTAGTGATACTGTCCTTCCCCCCTGGTACCCGCGCGGCTGCAGACTCGTTGTCAGCGAGTGCTTGTGAACGATAACGCTAACCCGAAAGCCGAACCCGCGCATCACGCTTTGGCTTATGACGAACTTCTGAGCCGGCCGATTCGTGAGTTGGGACTTTCGCTTGCTGGGTCACCGGTAGCGCGTTTCGTAGAACAGCTTTATCGCGAACTGGAAGCTAAGGGACTGAATAAATTTCGTCCGCTCTGTTATTTGACGGATGAGTGGGGATGTCCTTCGGGCGAGCCAATTATTGGAATTCCTTTTTATCTTGCGGATGCAGCCTTGGCGCAGCTGGAAAAAGAAACGCATGATCTCGAAGACGCGAGAGAAATCATGATGTATTTGCGGCATGAGGCCGGGCATGCTTTCACCTACGCTTACAAGCTGCACAACAAGCCGGAGTGGAAGCAGATTTTTGGCCCGTTTCGCCGTCCGTATCGCGACAATTACCGCCCCGTGCCGTTTTCGCGCGATTATGTGCGGCATTTGCCGGGATGGTATGCGCAAAAGCATCCCGATGAAGATTTCGCCGAGACGTTTGCGGTGTGGTTGACGCCGCGCTCGAATTGGCGCAAGCGCTATCGCGGATGGGGAGCGATGGTGAAGCTCCAGTATCTGAATCGCCTCGCCCATAAGTTGGCGAAGAGCGATCCGATGCGCCGGCGAGGTGTGACCGATATAACGGTCGACGACATGGAGACGACTGTCGCTGAGTTTTATCACCTGCAGCAAGCGGCGCGCGAAGAAGTTCCGTTAACCGAGCTGACGCCGGATACGGATTTGCGGGATATTTTTCCTGTATCGAAGCGGCGCAAGACGGCGATTGCAGCAACCGATTTTCTGCGTCAGCATCGCAAAGCCGTGATTGATAAAGTTGCGCAGTGGACTGGGGCACAACGTCCCCTGATCAAGAACTTGATTGACACCATCGAGAAGCGGGCGGCTGAACTGGATTTGCGCGCGGACAAGACTCGAAGTGCGGAACATCTGGCGGAAATTACCGCCTACGCTACCGCGCTGGTTATGACTTATGTGACGAGAGGAAAGTTTATACAGCCGTAGACAGCTGGATGGCCGCTGGGCAGCGATTCGAAAGCTGCGCTTCTGGCTACATCGTTGATTGGGAAGTTTTTGGAGAACTAATGATTGGAGCAAAACTGAAAATCGCGCTGCTGTACGACCTCTGGAACGAGGATCCGGTGGCAGCCGCAGCCAAAGAAGAGGCGGCCACTCCCGCGCCTAAGACTCGTAAGAAGGTGAAGAAGGTCCGCAAGGAAAAGACGGATCGCGAGGAAATTTTCGAAGCACTGCAGAAGTTGGGGCACGAGCCATCGTACTTCGAGATTGATGGTCGTCCACAGTCTTTGCATTCGCTTTCGCGGTGCGATGCCGACCTCGTCTTCAACCTGACCGAATCTTTTGGCGGCGACGATACGCTGGAAATGAATGTGGTCGCTTATGTCGACCTGCTCGGTTTGCGTTACACGGGCGCTGGGCCGCACGCCATCTTCATGTCGCAGGATAAAGCGATTGCCAAGAAGATTTTCGCCTTCCACGGCATCAAGACTCCCTTTTTTGCCACGTCTTATCGCGGGCGCATTGAACATGCGCACGATATTTCTTTCCCTCTGATCGTCAAACCATCGTGGGAAGATGGTTCGATCGGCATCGACGCGGCTTCGGTGGTGAAAAACATCAAGGAACTGATGGAGCGGATCGAGTACATTCAGGATGAATTCGACTCGCCGGCGCTGATTGAGGAATACATCGAGGGTCGCGAAATTTATGCCGGCATTCTGGGCAGCTACGACCGGTCGCAGGTGCTTCCGCTGGTGGAGTTGGACTTGTCGCGCTTACCGGAAGGCACGCCGAAAATCGCCAGCTATGACGTCAAGTTTGAAAAGAATACCGAAGCATACAAGCTGACGAAATCGGCGATTGCAGAGGATTTGGACGAAGAAACGCGAAAGCGGCTGGAAGATACGGCGATGGCCGCGTATCGCGCGCTCAAGTTGCGCGACTACGGACGCATCGATATGCGCCTGGCTCCGAATGGAGATGTGTATGTGATCGAGGCGAATCCAAATCCGTGGCTGGCCAGCAGGCAGGAATTCGCTATGGCGGCGAAAGCTTCTGGACTTTCTTATACGGAATTGATTGGCTCCATTATCGACCTGGCGATGAGCCGCTATCTGAATGCCAATCTGGTGAATGCGGCGGCGATGCACTAGGAATGCGGTCCGCCGGCCGTCGTCGCTCTCCCCGCAGGTAGCAGTTCTTCGAAGACATCTTCCGCGCGGCGCAGGGCTTCGTGCACGTTTTCGCAAATATTTGCGGAACCGATCAGCTCAGCAAACTCCGTCTGCTGTATCAACTGCAAAGGCTGTTCTCTGGCGCCGCAAAGAATTAATTCGCGGCCGCTTGTTTTCAGAGTGCGAGCTACTTCTTCAAGCGCGAATAGTCCGGTCGCATCGAGCGCGGTCATGTTGCGCAAGCGCAGAATCACGACTGGCGGAAGCTGGTGAATATTTTCCGTGACTACGTCGATCTTGTCGGTCGCCCCGAACAGAAATGGACCGTGTATGCGGAAAATGGTCACGTAGTATGGGATGTCTTTATCCTGCAGAATGTGGACGCGTCCATCTTCGACATAGTCGTCGGTGACCTGGGAAACGGTCGTGGTCGCAGCAACGCGGCTTATAAAGAGCAGCGCCGCCAGGATCATTCCAGCTTGCACGGCCACAGTAAGATCGGCGAAGACGGTGAGCGCGAAAGTGACCAGCCAAACGCTGATATCGGTTCTGGTCAATTTCAAGAGTGCGGGAATCTCGCGCCACTCGCCCATGTTGTAGCTCACCACCATCAGGATTCCGGCAAGCACGGCCATGGGCACGAAACTTACCAGCTTCGACGCGAACAGCAGAATCGCCAGCAGGGTGAGCGCATGAATCATTCCGGCTACCGGAGTTTTAGCTCCCGAGCGGATGTTGGTCGCGGTGCGGGCGATGGCTCCGGTGGCGGGAAGGCCTCCGAACATGGGCGAGACTACGTTGGCGATTCCTTGCGCTACCAGCTCAACATTCGGATTATGGCGCCCCTGAATGCTGGTGCTATGGCTCATACGATCGGACACCACCGCCGACATGAGCGATTCAATCGCGCCCAGCATGGCCACGGTTAGCGCCGGGCCGAGAAGTCCGTGAATTAAGTCGGGGCGAAAGGCGGGAAGGTGAAAGTGCGGCAAGCCGCTTGGAATGCCGTGAAAACGCGTGCCGATAGTTTCGACCGGAAGTTTGAGAATCCACACCGCTAGAGTGCCTAGCAGCAGGGCCACAATCGCGCCAGGGATGCGGTTCGAAAACATGCGGCAGGCAATCATGATGACGATGGTGGCGCTCGCCAGCACGGTGGCCTGAACCGAAAAGGTATGGGAGTTTTCGGCCAGAGCTTGCATGCGCTGCCAGAACACGCCGGGAACTTTTTCCAGTTTGAGACCCAGGAAGTCTTTTATCTGGGTGCTGGCGATGAGGATGGCGATGCCATTGGTGAAACCGATCACAATCGGACGCGGTATGAACTTCACCGCGTTGCCCATGCCGGTAAGGCCCATGACCACCAGAATGATTCCGGCCATCATGGTGCACATAAACAGGCCATCGACCCCATGAACCGCGACAATGCCCGCGATCACGACTACGAAAGCGCCGGTAGGACCGCCGATCTGGGTGGTTGATCCACCAAGGGCGGAGATGAGAAAGCCCGTTACTATGGCACAGTAAATACCGGCTTGAGGCGTAAGTCCCGACGCGATTGAGAAAGCCATCGCTAAGGGCAAAGCCACCAGGCCTACCGTGATTCCGGCAACCAGATCCTGCTGAAATTTGTTCAGACTGTAATCGCGCAGACACAGAACCGATTTAGGTAGCCAGCGGTCGGCTGCGAGAGTGGGTTCCATTGGGAACAACGTTGGCAATCACCATTATCGCAAGTGGATGGCGCGCGTTCTAGTGCCCGAAAGGTCGGGGCGGATGCCTGTCTTTTGAACTTAGACGAGGTATTGTCATCCCTCGCGAACGAGGGATCCACAATGTGCTGCGGGAACCAGCAGACCCTTCGTCGCTCGGAACTACAATTTGGAATGACAATCTTGTGAAAACGTTTCTTACTCAACGTTCTGGAACTGCACGCAAGGTTCTAGAACTTGTTCCAGAGATACTGGTTATAAACGTCGTGATGGTATTGTACTTCCGGTGCCTTCACGAACGTTCCTAGCAAGCGCGGACAGCGGTCGGCGGATCCCTGTTTCAGGTCGGCATACCGTCCTTTCACATCGCCACCCATCAGTTTTGAAGTCCACTCGGCCTTTCTGAAGTCCTCGAGAGCGGTGTAGATATTGTCTGGCAGGTAGCGTTCGGCCTGACGCAGGTTCTTGATTTTTGAGGTTTGGCCTTCGAGTCCAGTCTTGAAGATGGAGAGCATCACCAGATACGGATTTGCGTCCGGAGCCACGGAGCGCACTTCCACACGCATGCTGCGTTCGTTACCGATCGGAATGCGGATCATCGATCCACGGTCCACGGCCGACGCTTTGATTTGATTTGGCGCTTCGAAATGTGGATCGAGACGGCGATAAGCGTTGACGCTCGGATTCAGCAATAAGCAGATGTCGTTGCCGTGAGTCAGAATACGGTCGACGAATTCCCATCCCATCTTGCTGAGCTTTTCTTCACCCTTTGGATCCCAGAACAGGTTCTTGCCACCCTTGCTGATGGAAACGTTGGTGTGCATGCCGCTGCCATTCACCCCCACAACTGGTTTGGGCAGGAACGAGGCGCTCAATCCCATGTTGCGCGCGACCTGACGGCAGATCAACTTATACAACTGGATGTGATCGGCAGCAGCCAGGGTCTCCGCATAGCTGTAATTGATTTCGAATTGCGAAGGCGCTACTTCGGGATGGTCCTTTTCATTCTGAAATCCCATAGAGCGCTGCACTTCGGCGGTGGTGTCTATAAAATTACGCAGCGGATCACCGGGCAGCGAGTGATAATAGCCACCAGTGTTCACATACTCAAACTTACCGGTATCGGGGTATGACGCTTCGGCGTCTGGGCCGTTGAATAGGAAACCCTCAATTTCATTGGCCGCGTTCAAGGTGTAACCATTCTTCTGCAGCTGGGCCGCGGCGAAACTCTTGAGGACGCCGCGCATATCCGCCGAGTAGGGCTCCCCGCCTTTGTCGATTACTTCGCCGAATACCATCACCTTTCCCGGCCCAAAAATATCGGACGGTCCCCAATAGAAGGCGGACCAATCGATGCCGAGACGCAGATCGCTCTCGCGCTGCGCCGTGAAGCCGCGAATGGAGGAGCCGTCAAACGTCAGGTTGTCATAGCTTTTAACCAGGAATTTCTTGTCGTAATCGAGCATGTGCAGACGGCCTTCGAGGTCGCTGAACATGACAGTTACCGCTTTGATACGCGACTCGTCGGTGAGGTACTTCAGGCGATCTTCCTGAATCTTGTGCGGGGCGACGCGGTCCAGCCGCTGCTTCTTCGCCTTCAGATTCATTTCTTCCAGTTCGTCGTAAGGGATCGCCAAAAAATTCCGCAGTTCAGTTGACATGCCTCTCCTTATTCGTGCGACGGTTCAGAATCAGATTGAATTTTACCGGGGGATGACCTGATAGGCTATCGCGTCGAGAGCTGGCAGACAAATAGAAAGCAGTTATACCTGCGATCAGCGCGGCTTATCCCTCGGCCCGCATGATTTGCACACAAAATGGTGCATGCCTGGCATAAGCATTGGTTCAGTCGTCGTTTGGCTCTTACGTCTTAGCTGCGAAGCTGATTTGCGGCCCCATGGCCAACAGTCGGATACCGACGTGAAATAATCACCAAGGGAGGTAGGTTTGAGTTGCGCCATTTGTGAAGATCGAAAAGAGAAGCGGTTTTGCCTCGCTGTGCACGGAAAGATTTGTCCCCAATGCTGCGGTGAACAGCGCGAGGTGACGATCGATTGCCCGAGCGACTGTCCCTACCTGCAACAGGCACGGGAACACGCGACAGGGCACACCACCGATGAACGGACTGGTAGTCGGGCCGATCAGGCGGCTTTCGCCGGCATCGAAATTCCTGAAATTGCAATTTCCGAGCAGTTTATCTATGAGCGAGAGGAACTAATCCTCGGACTAAGCTTTGCCTTAGCCAGGAGCGCACGGGCCGATCGGGCGATCATGGATCGCGACTTACTTGCCGCTGTGAGCTCGCTGGCAAAGAGCTATCAAACGCGTATCAACTCGAGCATCATCTACGACCAGCCGATCGCAAATGTGGCGCACGAGCGTGTCGCGCGCGAGGTCGAAACCCTGGTCCGGGAGTTTCGCGAGGCCGAGCAGCAACACATCGGCCACACGCGACTGAAGGATTTCGATGTTCTGCAGGTACTGACGTTCCTCTTACGGCTAGGCATGGGACGAACCTCCGGGAGGCCGAAATCGCGCGCATTCATCGATTTTCTTTTGGCGCAGTTCCCCGACAAGCCTTCACTTATTGTCGGGCCTGAGGCGACATCGCGGATCGTGATTCCGTAAGCTCCGAGATCCTGTAGCCAGGTCAGCTCGAGGGCGGCTCATTTGAGAAAATAATCTTGCCCCCGCGACGTGCAATCTCATACCTCGTTAATCCTTGAAGCGCCGGCGGATCCTCTTCTTCCGCCCATAAGAAAACCCGTTGCCTGCCCTTCCACATTTCGAGGAACGATGCCTGGGTCTCAAAGACGCGCGGCGCTCCCGGGAACTGGGTACCGAACCACATGTTTCCACCCGGCGTACGCAGGCTATGCAAGGGTATTCCGGTATAGAAATTCAGCGAGGACGCGTTCTCATAAAGTCCGATGACCACGATTTGATCGCCTGCACGATACTGCTCGCGGATCGCCATCGCCAGATCTTTCGACGAGAGGATCGGCGAAAAAATTCCGAACGCGATACGCACGCAAGCGAGTACAACCACCATCATCGTCGCCAGAGCCAGGTTGCCCGCTCCGGCCCGCGCGCGACGGCGGAATAGCCAATTCCCTAACGTTCCCAAAAAAAACGCGAGAGAAAAGCCGAACAGCGGCACTCTGAACGCGCCCATTGCTTGCGGGGTTAAATCCAGAAAGTGTCCGAAGGAGAGCGCGTAGTCCTGCGGATGTTTGCGCAGCAAATCCGAAAGATCCGTGCCCGGCGCCGGGGTTTTTGAGAAAGAAAGAAGCGCAAAGCCCACTACCGCAATCACGATACCAACCGCCAACAATATCGCCGAAGAGGTACGTCCACTGCGCCGTTCGGAGCTATCGGCTGCTGATGTACGTTCGCGCTGTAACCATCCCCCAACCAAAAGAGCCAGTCCGGGGATGGCGGGGATTGTGTAGTATTCCTGCCGCGTCGAGAGGCTGAAAAAGCCGACGATTACAATGGTCCACAAAAAAAACAGCAAATACGAACGCTGACGCCGCGACATCTGCGATCGAAAGTCGCGCCACCGTCGAGGCACCTCCTGCAACGATTGTGGAAGAAATGCAGTCCACGGCACCAACCACAATACGAGCAGCACCCAGAACAGCAGCAGCGGAACCGTGTCATAGTCACGCGGCACGCGCCGGTTCAGGAAGCGCAGAATGTGCTCATTAACGAAGTAGAACCACAAGAACCCGCGCACATTACCTTGAGCCGGGTTTCGCAGTTGCGCCAGAATATGCCACGGGGCTGCAATGGCGAAAAAGACTAGCGCGCTTGAAACCAACCGGAGCTTGAGCACGTGCCGCAAATTCCCGGTCAGTAACAGGTAAAGTCCGATCGCTCCTACGGGAAACACAAGTCCAATCAGGCCTTTGGTGAGTACGTTCAGCGCGCACATGGCGGCTAGTCCCCAACATGTCCAGCCTTCGGGCTTCGGTTGCTCCAGAGAAATCAGAAAGAGCCAGAACGTCATGGTGAGCCAAAGTCCCACGGCCACGTCTGGAATCAGAAAGCGGGTGAACAGGAACGGTCCGAGTGCGGTCGCCAGCACCAATCCGGAATCGAATCCTCCTTCGCCGCCGAGACTCCAGCGCCCGAAGCCGTAAGTGGCGAGGATCATTGCCAGCACGCCCAACATCAGCGGAAACCGCGTGCTCCATTCGCTAACGCCGAACAGGGTGTAACTGGTGGCGACTCCCCAATACATCAGCGGCGCTTTTTCCAGATAACGGATGCCATTGACGTAAAGCGTCACCCAGTCGTGTCGCTGCAACATTTCCTTTGCCGCCTCGGCGTGCACAGTATCGGCATCATCGAGGAGAGGTGGGTGCGAGAGGCCGGCCATATAGATGACCGTCCACAAGGCGATTAGCACCAGAACTGATATTCGCCAGTTCGAAAGTAATTTATCTGGAGGGTCTTGGCACTGAACTGGCGGCTGTTCGAGAATGGGCGGAGCGCCTGAAGTCATTCGGAATTCCCTATTATACGGGAGCAGCCACCTCAGTCTGCCGCGGCTACTTTGGAAACACGAGCTCCCGCTACTTCGCGATAGATCTCAAGAATTCGCGACACTGACGTGGTCCAGGAAAATCTTTGAGCTTGTTCATAGCCGCGTTGCATCATCTGCGAGCGCAGCGCCGGATCAAGCAGGGCGCGTTGCAAGCCCCGCCGAATCTCAAACACGTTTTCCGGATTCACCAATAACGCTGCGTGCCCCGCTACTTCCGGCAGGCTCGACGTATTCGAGGTGACGACCGGAGTGCCGTGGGCCATGGCCTCGAGGGGGGGCAATCCAAAACCTTCGTATAACGAGGGAAACACAAAAATTTTGGCTACGTCATAAAAGATACGCAAAACGTCAATGGGCACAAATCCGAGAAACCGCACATCGTTCTGAACTCCGCTGCGCACTACCGTCCGGCGCAATCGCGGGTGACTCGAAAGATCATCTCCGATGATGATCAGTTTCAAGTCCGGCATTACTTGTTCTTTCTGCAACTCGCTTTTTAGCGCGGAGAAGGCTTCGATAATCCGAACCACATTCTTATGTGGCCGGATGGCCCCTGCATACAAAATGAACGGATAGTTCACCAGATACCGTTGCGCGATCAGTTCGCGATCCGCTTCCGTGGCATGGCCATGCAAAAAGCGCTCGTCGATCGCGTTATAAACCACCTCAATGCGGTCGTTTGGAATCGCCAGCAATTTTTCTATCTCGTTCTTGGTGAACTGTGAGACCGCGATGACCCTCGCCGCTTTGCGCAATACGCGCCGCGTGAGGTAAAAGTGCAGGTTGCGTCGCATACTCGAAGCATTGCGAGATCCGTACATGTGTTCCAGTAGGTCGTGAACCGTTAGAACGTAAGGACAACTCAGTCCGCGCGGCATCCAGAAGAGGTGCGGAATATGAACCAGGTCGCATTCCAGGCGCTTGATTATTGCCCGGAAGGCGAGATTCCCTTTCAGAGTGTCGTCGCGTCCCTCCAGCGCCACCGCGTGAAAGTTAGGCGGCAGCTCGCCGCACTCCGCCACCTTCGCCGGCGATCCAATCAGAAAATATTTGCTGTCGCGGTCCAGGCGGGCCAGAGTGCGAACCACGTTGCGGATGTAGGTGCCCACCCCAAATTCCGTCATGCGACGGATGTCGATGGCTATTTTCACGAAAGGAATTTAACCACAGAACACGCTACGACAAAGGAAATTCATGTGGCAAGCGCCAGAGCAGGCCATCTTTTCAAACGTGCCGCCCCTTAGGCCCGTACCTCGGCTTGGGCCCCCGCCCGGCGATCGGCGTAAAGCGGAAACTCGTCTGCGAGGCCGAGCACCTGCTTGCGGATCTTTGCCAGCATTGCGCCATCGGTCCGATGATCGAGCGCCTCTGAGATCCAATGCCCAATCTGCCGCATCTCATTTTCTTTCATTCCTCGCGTGGTAATTGCAGGAGTTCCAATCCTGATGCCGCTAGGTTTCATCGGGGGATTCACATCAAACGGAATCGCATTCTTATTTACGGTGATACCCGCCTCGCCCAATGCCTTTTCCGCTTCGCTCCCAAACATTCCCTTCGCGAACACGTCCAGCAGCATTAGGTGCGTATCCGTTCCGCCGGAAACGATACGATAGCCGTCCGCCGCCAGAGTTTCGGCCAGCACCTTGGCATTGGCTACGACCTGCCGCGCATACTCTCGAAAACTCGGTTGTGAAGCTTCGAGGAAACATACCGCCTTGGCGGCAATAATGTGTACGAGCGGCCCTCCCTGCATTCCGGGAAATACAGTTTTATCGATCGCGGCTGCGAATTCCTGCTTGCTCAGGATCATTCCCGAGCGTGGTCCGCGCAGCGTTTTGTGGGTAGTCGAGGTCACGATATGAGCGTGGGGCACCGGTGATGGATGTGCACCTCCCGCGACCAGACCTGCAAAGTGCGCCATATCGACAAGAAATAAAGCGCCAACCTTATCCGCAATTTGACGCATACGGGCAAAGTCGATGGTGCGAGGATACGCGCTACCGCCCCCGATAATTAGCTTTGGTCGCTCTGCCGTAGCAATCTTTTCCAGTTCGTCGTAATCGATAGTTTCCGTTTCTTTAGTTACGCCGTACGGAATCACCTTGTAGGTCTTGCCGGAAAAATTCAGGTGGTGCCCGTGCGTGAGATGCCCGCCGTGCGCCAGATTCAGGCCGAGAATCGTGTCGCCGGGCTGCAAAATGGCCGCGTAGGCCGCTTGATTGGCGCTCGATCCGGAGTGCGGCTGCACGTTGGCATTCTCCGCCCCGAAAAGCTTTTTGGCTCGCTCCCGAGCGAGTTCTTCCACTACATCGGCAAACTCGCATCCCCCGTAATACCGTTTACCGGGATAGCCTTCCGCATACTTATTGGTAAACACCGAACCAGCCGCTTCGAGCACCGCCTCGCTCACAAAATTCTCCGAGGCGATCAGTTCCAACCCTTCGTGTTGACGGCGAGCTTCATTATCGATGGCACTGGCAATCAGCGGATCGACTTCGTAGAGCGGACGAGACATGTCAGAATTTTTCATATTTAAAGGCCGGACCTTATTTTACTGTGCGTCGGATGCTTCTGTCGCACCAACCAGAAAAGGCAACATGTCATCCAAATGTCGGCTGAACAGGTGAAATTGAGGCGGTCACTATGGACAAATTCAGATATCGAAGCCTTCCAGCAGTATTTCTTGTCGCTATCTTCACGGCCTGTACCCAGCAACAGCCCAGCCCTCAGGAGTTGAAGCAGAAGACTGCCGAAGCAACTGCGGAGGCGAAAAGTGATGTCAAAGCCGTGGCCCAGGGAATCAAGCAGGGCTGGAATAGCGACAACGCGGTCGATCTCAATACCGCTTCAAAAGCAAGCTTGGCGGGTCTGCCTGGCATGACTGAGGCGGAGGCCTCACACGTCATCGCTGGGCGGCCGTACCATTCGACCGGCGAGTTGGTGACGCGAAGCATCCTGCCGAAGACTGAGTACGACCAGATCTCAGACCGAATCACGGTCAAGTGATCCGAAGGGACGGGACTTAGTAGGTTGCAATGTCGAAAGCAATCACGGTCCAGCGGTTTTGGCGTCGCGCCCAGGTGAGAACCACGGTGCCCCGGTCGCCGCTGGCGTGCCTCGGCTGAAACATTGTCTGGTAGATATTTAACGTATAAAACGGTTTGCCAATCGTGTCCCCTGCCGGCAATTTTGCCCCGGAAACGCGGAAATTGCAGTTCGACATGGAAGCGAGCGCATCCGAGATTCGGACCATCAGATATGCGTCTGGAATCGGATGATTGACTTCCTGCATGTGGGGATGGCTGAAATCCACACGCTGCGTCATCGCCGCCAAAGTCGCTTTCCTGGGAATATCGTTGGCCACTTCGGTGAACCACTTGAGGGTCGCGGCCTCCATCTCGGCCGTGGTGGGCTTCTTTTTCTGACTTAGCATTGGCAAACTACAGGGTAAGGCTTCCGGGGCCAGCGATTTCGTCGTGGCCGCGAGATCGCGAGCCACCAGCCAGGTGCGCAGAAAATGCTGGGTGGCGAGTATGAGTTCCGGGTCGGTCGCGTTTTCTTTGGAGCCGGCATTTTCCGAAGCCTCGGCTTCGAGAAGTTGCGGGCCGTCGACATTTTTTAACGGATTCTCCAGATGCCAACTTACGATTTTCCAAGTGCCTTCTTCACGATGCCATACCTGATATACAACCTGGCCGGCTCCACTGTCGTCCTTGGCGCGAATTACAGAAGAAGCGGAGTAGTAGTCGCCCAGTTTGTTGGAGGCGCGTGGCAGATCCTCAGCCAGCGTCATCTTATTGGTCTTGCGGCAATCCAGCGCCCGCGCCAGATTGTCGGGAATATTGGCGATAGAAAAAAGATCGCCGCTCGCTTGCTGAACCGGCTGCGCTCCCTGCCCCAGCATGACAACACCGTGGAGCACGTCATCGAGTTTATTTACCTGGCCAAGTTTTAAATGAGCCTTTCGCATGTGCTCATAAAAACGGAGGCGCACCAGGCTGTCGCCCGCATTTTCGTTGGGGTTGAACGCGGTAATACAAGCGTTCGCCTTTACCGACAGATAAGAAAGAGCAACTTGCGGAGAACCATCCACCAGCCAGTCTTTATAAAAATCAAGAACCGCGGCCTGCACTGGCTGCGAATCGCGGACCTCCGGACGGCGATAGTGCGAAGAAAGTGCCACCAGATCGCTTTTTGGAATGACCGCAGCGACGCCGAACAGGCTCTGCCACCACTCCCTGAAGCCGTCCCAGCGTTTGACATGGCGGAAATAATTTCCTCCCGCTCGCACATCGGAGTTCCCAGCCGTCAAGTGGCCGTTGATTAACGCCTGTGGGCCGCTCGACTTACGATAGTCGACATCGATATCCGCCCGCAGTCCCGTCCGCGCAACTGAAACCTGAATAGACGGCGCTCCACCTTGCTGGCGAAAGTTTATGGGATAACCAATGTGATAGATGGAGTTGTCGCCCGTGCGGCGAAACTGCTCGCACTTGTAGAGCTTGTCCAGTGCGTCAGGTTGCAGCAGCACATAAACCCGGAATTGTTCATCGCCTCGCGTCTTTGGAATCTGGCCATGCACCGACTCCACAAGCTTCACCAGGCTGAGCCCGTTTCCAAGAGAATTGCCCTGAGAGTCCGTCAGGTTGGTGTGCAGCAAGGCGTGAGTGACCGCTTCAAAGGTGGTGCGCGTCGAGAGATTGAGGCTGTCGTAGCTGGCCTTGGGATCGATTTTATTACCTGTGATTTTTTCGTACTCCTCGTGCCACTGCCGCACGAGTTCCTGCTGCTCCGGAGCTAAGCCGTTGTAATCGCCGCCGACGATCAACTTGAGCTGCGTGCCAGGTTGAGCCAATACGGCGCGCGAATTCAATATGGATGCAACGATAACGATAACGGTGATGACGAATACGAGAAGGCCGCGCTTTGCCGGAAAATGCGAGCGGCATTTGGATCGAGAACTCATGGGGACGAGAGTATCAAACTTCGACCGGGAGTCATTGGATTACTGTGCGGGTTGCTTTGCGAATCGCAGATGAGTAATCGCTAATTGAATGCTTTGCGCAAAAAGCGCACCAGTTGCCAGCCATCCATGTAGTTGTACGGCGTCTCGCCCATGGTGTAGTGGCCGCAGGGCAATATGACGACCTTGTGATCGAGTTTGTGCTTCTTGAATTCTTCGACTACCTGCTCCGAGAATTGCGGTAAGAAGGTCATATCGTACTTCGCATAAATAATGAGCGAGCGTCGCGGCCATCGCGAGAACTTATCGAAGTATGACATCGGACTGACGGCTCGCCAGACTTGCCGCAGATTCTCTAAATTGATCGCTGGCTCGAGGCCTTCGCGGATGTGCCGCGTCGATTGCCCATGCCACACCACGTCGGCAAAGTAGGTGGAGGCGTGATTGAAGGCGGCTACTTTTATCCGGGGATCGTGTGCCGTGGCGATGAAGGCATAGCACGATCCCAGGCTGGTCCCGACGATTCCCAACTGGTCGTAACCCTGTGTTTCAAGCCAGTCGAGACAACTGCGAACATCGATCACGCCTTGTCTTACTGAATCGAGCGTGCGTCCAATGTTGGCGGAAACGGCATAATCGGCGCGGTCG
>Ga0209006_10003289_pt1 | contig 14709 bp, 14 predicted proteins | sample JacPin_JW_Ref_O2_FD_188567 | JGI IMG/M metagenome (GOLD analysis project Ga0209006, IMG submission 188567) | Forest soil microbial communities from Algoma, Ontario, Canada - Jack Pine, Ontario site 1_JW_Ref_O2 (SPAdes) (version 2) | ecosystem: Environmental > Terrestrial > Soil > Boreal... | reverse complement strand
CCGCCCCTGCGGCGAGCGCGGGACGTTGAGCGGCCCGCGGACGCGGAAGTACCGCCCGGCGAAGTCGACCGGGTGGATCCGGGCCGGGTCCGCGTAACGGCCCGCCGCCTTGTCACCGATCTCCGCGCCGTCCTCCCAGCTGTCCCACAGCGCCACGGACACGTCGACGAACTCGGCCGCGCGCTGGTAGCGCTCGCGGTGGCCGGGGACCTCGTCCAGGCCGAAGTTCTGCGCGGCCGCCTGGGTCGCGGTGGTGACGATGTTCCAGCCGGCCCGGCCGCCGCTGATGTGATCGAGCGAGGCGAACCGGCGGGCCAGGTTGAACGGGTCGTTGTAGGTCGTGGACGCGGTGGCGATCAGCCCGATGTGGCTGGTCACCCCGGCCAGCGCGGTGAGCAGCACGGTCGGCTCGAGCGCGCCGCCCGGGCGGTGCTCGGCGTTGCCCCACAGCGCCGGGGCGTCGGCCAGGAAGACCGAGTCGAACGTGCCGCGTTCGGCCAGTTGCGCGAGCCTGGTCCAGTGGCCGAGGTCCATGCTGGCGAACGGGTTGCTGTCCGTTAGCCGCCACGCCGCTTCGTGGTGGCCGCAGCTCATCAGGAACGCGTTGAAGTGCAACTGGTTGGTCATGCTGTGCTTCCCGCGGTGGCGTTGAACGCGGTGTCGACGAACTGGCTGAAGTTCACGTGGACGGGGATGAGCCCGCTGGCGGTGAAGGCGTTCGCGACCAGCTGCTCGGAGGCGATGACCGCGGGCGTGATCGGGGTGGCGACGGAGGAGTCGTCGGCTGCGGCCTTCGTCATGACGGTGAGCGGCAGGCCGCTGGCCTTGGCCCACACGGCGGCCCAGGCGGACAGGTGGCTGTTGGCCCACCGGTGAGCCTGCGCGACCAGGGCCAGGTAGTCGCGGATGGCGGCGGCCTTGGCCGGGTCGGCGAGGGCGGCGCGGGACGCGACGGTGAACGAGTACGGGCTGCCGTACCCCTGCCCGGTCACGATCGCGGTCGCGCCGTCCAGGGTCTCGCCCTCCTCGATGAACGGCGACCAGATGTCCCAGGCGTCCACGTGCCCGGAGCTGAGCGCGGCCAGCCCGGCGGCGGGCTGCAGGTAGACCAGCGTGACGTCGTGCACGCTGATGCCGGCCTTGGTCAGGACGGTGAGCAGGTGATAGTCGGCCGAGCTGCCCTGCGCGACGGCGATCCGCTTGCCCTTCAGCTGGGCCACGTCATGGATTCCTGAGCCCTTGGGCACCAGCAGCGCGGAGCCGTCGGGGTTGGCCTGCAGCGCGCCGACGATGGCGAGCTGGTCGCCGCCCGCCGCGGCGAACACCGGCGGCGCGTTGCCGACCCCGCCGACGTCGACCGAGCCGGCCCCCATGGCCTGCAGCATGGGCGGACCCGAGGTGAAGTCGGACCAGTCGGCCTTGAACGGGAGCTTGTCGATCAGGCCCGCCGCGGTCAGCAGCGCCTGCGCGCCGGTGCCGGCCTGGTCGCCGATATGCAGCGTGACGTCCGCGACGTCGGCCTGCGCGGCGGATTGCGTGCCGTTGGGTGCGGTACTCGCGGTTTGGGTCGTTGTCTCGGAGTTGGCTGCGGAGCAGCCTACGGCGGCCAGGGCGGCGGCGGCGAGGGCCGCGGCGAGCTTGAGCCTGCGCATTCGTGCGAGCGTTTTCATGGGAGTGGTCATCCTTCCTGGGAGACGCCGAGCTGGCGGAGCAGTTCGTGCCGGAGTTCGATGAGCGCGGGGTGGTCGCGGTCCCGGTCCCGGTCCCGGGGTATGTCGACCGGGGCGCTGAACGTGAGGCGCCCGCCGGCCAGGACGAGCACGCGGTCGGCGAGCACGAGCGCCTCGTCCACGTCGTGAGTGACCAGCAGGACGGCGGGCCGGTGCCGCTGCCAGAGGCGCAGCACCAGGCGGTGCATGGCCATCCTGGTCAGGGCGTCGAGCGCGCTGAACGGCTCGTCGAGCAGCAGCAGGCCCGGCTCGCGCACTAGCGCCCGGGCCAGCGCGGCCCGCTGGGCCTCGCCGCCGGACAGGGTCAGCGGCCAGGCCTGGGCTCGTTCGGTCAGGCCGACCTCGGTCAGGGCGATCCGGGCCGCGGTTTCTGGTTCCCTGGTCCGCAGGCCCAGAGCCACGTTGGCCAGCACCGTGTGCCACGGCAGCAGGCGCGGTTCCTGGAACGCCACCGCTATCCGGTCTGGTGTGTCGATCGTGCCGGTGACCTGGCGGTCCAGGCCGGCCAGGGCGCGCAGCAGGGTGGACTTGCCGGTGCCGCTCACGCCCAGCAGGGCGACGAACTCGCCCGGGGCGATGTCCAGGTCAAGGCCGTCGAGCACGCGGCGGCCGTCAAACTCGCGGACCAGCCCGCGGGCCGTGGTGGCCGTTGCTGCTACTGGGGCTTCTTCTGGGGCTTCTACTGGGAGAGGAGTCCGCGGCGCCATGCCAGGGCCCTCCTCTCCAGGAGCCGGACCAGGGCGTCGGTGATCAGCCCGAGCGCCGCGTACACGGCCAGCGCGACCAGGATCACGTCGTTGCGCAGGAACTGGGTGGCCTGGCTGATGATGAAGCCCAGGCCCGCGTTCGCGTTGACCTGCTCGGCGACGACCAGGGCCAGCCAGGCCACGCCGAGGCTCTGCCGCAACCCGGTGAGCGCCTGCGGCAGCGCGCCGGGCAGGATCACGTGCCGGATCATCTCGGTCCGGCGCAGGCCCAGCGCCCGGCCGGCCTCGGCCAGCCGAGCGTCCACCCCGCGGATGCCCGCGAACGTGTTCAGGTAGAGCGGGATCGCGGTACCCAGCGCGATCAGGATCACCTTGGGCAGCTCGCCGATGCCGAACCAGACGATGAACACCGGGATGAGGCCGAACAAGGGCAGCGTGCGCAGGATCTGCATGAGCGGATCTACGGCGTCCTCCCCGACCCGGCTGAGCCCGGCCACCAGGGCCAGCCCGATCGCTGCGACGGCGCCGAACGCGAAGCCGATCGCGATCCGCTGCAGCGAGACGAGCATCGCGCCCTGAAGCGTGCCGTAGGCGGGCGAGTCGGTGGTGACCAGGCTTACCGCGGTGTGCCAGACGGTGAGCGGCGGCGGGAGTTTCTGCGCGGAGACCAGCCCGGCGGAGCTGACCAGCTGCCAGAGCAGGACGACGGCCACGGGGCTGACGAGCCGTGCCCAGGCGTGCCAACGATGGCGTTCGGGCCGGTTGGGTCGTTGGGTCTGCTCGGGCTGGCCTGGCGCGGTGGCGGGCGGGACGGGGACGGGGTGCTCGGCGGCCCGGTCCGGGGCGGTGCTAGCTTGCGGGAGCACGGGGACGTCGGTGATTCTGGGCATACAAACACCTCGGGTGAAGCGAAGCGGGCTGGTGGCTCAGCGGGGGCGTCGTCGCCCCGGCGGGGGCTCAGCGCGGGGCCTAGCCTCGGTAGGAGGTGCGGCCCCGGCGCTGGTGCGGCTCCGGCGCTGGGTGTGGTTCCGGTGCGGGCTCAGCGATGAGCGACGTGGGATGGGCGACAGATCGCGCTGCCCTGCATGCCGAAGTCGGCATACCGGCGCGCCACGAGCGGCTTGCGATGACCCATGCTGTTACGCTAGGAAAAATTGTCTATAAAGTCAATAGTTTTAGTAGGAATCCCGTTTCGTAGAATCCTGAGAGGCTGATGTCATGCGAATAGCCGTGGCCGCCACGGCGATCCCCCTCATCCGCGGCGCACTCGCCGGTCACGAGGCCAGTGACGCGTACCCGCCGCGGAAGTAGACGAGCGGCGCATCGGGGCTGGCACTGATCTCGACGTGCCGCACGCGGCCGACGACGATCTCGTGGTCGCCGCCGGGCAGGGAATGCTCGACCGTGCATTCCATGACCGCGAGCACGTCCTCCAGCCGGGGGCTTCCGGTCAGGCCATGGCGGTGGCGGACTCCGTCCCAGGCCGCGGCGAGCCCGCGGTGGGCGAAGTTCGCCGATAGCCGGCGCTGGGTCGCCGCGAGGATGTTCACCACGAACGCGCCGTGCCCGCGGATCGCCTGCAGGGTCAGGCTGCCGAGGTCAAAGCAGACCAGGACCAGCGGCGGGTCGAGCGACAGCGAGCTGACCGCGTTAGCCGTGGTACCCACCGGCTGGCCATCGGAGCCGAGGGACGTGACGACGGTGACACCGGTCGCGAAATGCCCCATGGCGTTCCGGAACTCAGCGCCCGTAACCGCGGGACCCGTGACCTCGGGGTCTGTGGCCTTGGAGCCCGTGGCGCCCGGGCCCGCGGCCTGGGGGCTGGGAGCCCCTCCTCCTGCGGCGCGAGTGATCAGGTCTGCCCGTGGCTGGTCCGCAGTCGCGGCGCGGGCAGGAGCGACGTCGGCGATGTCAGGCATGAAACACCTCGGGTGAGAAACCGGCGGGGTGGTGGCTCAGCGCGAGCGTCGTCGCCCGGCGAAGCGGCTCAGCGGCTCAGCGGCGCGGGACAGCGGGCAGATCCCGCTGCCCTGCTGCCGAAGTCGGCGTACCGGCGCGTTACGAGCGGCCTACGGTGACCCATGTCGTTACGGTAGGAACATATGTCTATAAAGTCAATAATTTTAGTAGGAATAGCCGTTTGCCGCTCCGGGAGCGCCATCCGGGAGTCCGGGGCGCCGGGTAAGGTCAGCCCGGGAAGCATCGGCGGAACTCCCTCACCCGAGGCGGATAACAGCACCGCCGCTGGAACGGGCCTCCAGTGTCCCGTGCTTCCCATCCGCATCATCCCTTGCCCGGAGAGTCCCGTCGGGAGCGAGTGCAGAACAGCATGAATGTGGCATCGTGACGGGAAGATCCATCAGGGTGCGGCATCCATGACGTCAGGGATGGTTCCCGGCGCGGGGCGGTTGGGGCGGTTGGGGCGGGCAAAGCGGGTGGACCGGCGCATCGGGGCTGAGCGTGGACTCCGGGACGGCTCATGATCGGCTCCTCATCCGCTCATGGCTCGGGGAGGCGGGTCAGGTTAACGGGGGGAGCCGTCGAGCAGGTCTTCTACTGGGCGGACGCCGGCCGTGCCCTTCCTGAGCCGCCAGAGCAGGCCGCCGAAGTACCACGCCGCGGCCACGGCCAGGCCGTAGCCCAGCACCTTGTCGGCCCCGTGGAACGGCGCGGGGAAGGACAGCACCACCATGATCAGCAGCGTGTAGGCGAGCACGAACCCGATGACCGGCCAGGCCCAGCGGCCGAGCGTGAACGCGCCGGGGATGCTGTCCGTGGTGCGCCGCTTGACCGCGTAGGCCACGGTGATCAGGAAGTAGATGATGTACGGGATGATCGCGGTGGCGCCGACCAGAGTGCCGAACGCGCTGGCCTGGAAGTACCCGTAGATCATCACGCCGAGGTCGATCACGCCGAAGACGAGCAGCGCCACGATCGGGGTCTGGCTGCGCGCGTTGATCCGTCTTAGCACACCCGAGAACGGCAGCATGTTGTCGCGCGACAGCGAGTACACCAGCCGGGCCTGGGCGCCGGAGCCGACGACCAAGATCGCGAACATCGAGAAGACCACGAACGCGACGAAGACCTTGACCAGCCAGGACGGCAGCCAGTAGCCCGCGATGGCGAGCAGCGGCAGCGGGGCCGACTCGACCGTCTTCAGGTCCGGGATGGCGACGGTGAAGCCGATCAGCGCGATCATGCCCAGCACGGCGGAGCCGCCCACCGCCCACAGCACGCCGCGGGGCACGCTGCGCACCGGGTTGACCGCGTCCTCGGACATGTCGGCGGCAAGCTCGAACCCGACCAGGGTGAACGCGCCGAGCAGCCCGGCCAGGGCGAACGCGTACCACGTCGGGTTGTGGTAGACGGATGAGGTGCTGAACAGGATGCCCGCGCCGGTTGTGGTCGGCTTGGCGTGCACGCCCCACAGAACCAGCAGCAGCACGCCGAACACGACGGTCCCGATGATCTCGGTGAACACCGCGACGTTGTTGACCCGCGCCGCCACCTGGATGCTGATGATGTTGATCATGACGGGCAGCAACATCAAGATGATGGCCACGGTCAGCACCAGGTGCGGGCTCGGGTTGGCGACGTTGAACTCGCTGAGCAGCAGCGGGGACGCCACCCCGAGCATGATCGCGCCGCCGCCGACGGCCATGTACAGCAGCCCGGCGAACCCGACGAACCAGCCGTAGGTCGGGTTGACCAGCCGGGCGCTCCACTGGTAGGCGTAGCCGGCCAGCGGGATCCGGGTGCCCAGTTCGGCGACGACCAGGGCAATCATCATGTTCCCTACGCCGACGATCGGCCAGGTCCAGATGGACGCCGGCCCCCAGTAGGCCAGGCCGAACCCGTAGTTCAGGAAGATGCCGGTGGTGATCGAGATGATCGAGAAGGCGATCGCGAACATCGAGAAGAAGCGCAGCGACCGGCGGAGCTCCGGCTGGTAGCCTGCCCGCTCCAGGACGGCCACCGCCTCGTCTTCGGCGGTCATCCCGGCCAAGGTGGTCGTGTGGCCGGGCCGGTCGGGTTCGGCGGCGGTGCTGGACATTGCTTGCCCTCCTTCGGGCGTTATTGGCCGAGTTGCTTGCGGACGGCGGCGAACGCCTGGTCGGTGGCCGTCAAGAGCAAAGCGAGATCGTCGCCGGTCAGGGCGGCGGACACGAACCAGTTGTGCCGGGGGTGCAGGTAGGCGCCGCCGCGCAGGGCCTGTGCCGCGAACACCCCGGCCAGCTCGTGGTCCTGGTCCCCGGCGAAGGTGAGGTAGGGCATGGCCGGCGGCCCGGTGTAGCGGACGGCCAGGTCCCAGGACCGGGCCTGGGCCAGGATCCCGTCGCGCAGCTGGGTGCCGGTCTGGTGCATGGTCTGGATGGACTGTTCGTCCCGGAGCGCGCCGATGGTGGCGACGGCGGCGGCCATGGGCACCGCGGAGAACCAGAACGACCCGGTGACGAACACCCGTTGCGCCCCGTCACGGAACGCGTTGTTGCCCAGTACCGCCGCCAGGGGGTGGCCGTTCGCGATCGCCTTGCTCCAGGCCGACAGGTCGGGGTCCACCCCGACCGGCTCCCAGCTGGACCCCAGGTGCAACCGGAACCCGCAGCGCACGTCGTCCAGGATCAGCGCGGCCCCGGTGGCGTCGCACAGCGCGCGCAGGCCGCGGGCGAACGCGGGGTCGACCAGTTCCTGGTCGTACCCGGCGTCGTGCTTGAACGGGCTGACCACGATGGCCGCGAGGTCATGGCCAGCAAGGGCGGCGGCTTCGTGCACGCTGGGCAGGTCGTTGAACGTGTAGTAGCCGAGGTTGGCGCGATCTTCTGTCGTGACGCCGGCCGGGCGGGGGGTGCACCACGGCGCAGAGCCGTGGTAGGCGCCGCGGGCCGCGAGGATCTTGCTCCGGCCGGTCTGCGCACGGGCGATCGTGCAGCACATGGTGGTGGCGTCGGTGCCGTTCTTGGCGAACATGGCCCAGTCGGCGTGGCGGACCGTCCGGACCAGCAGCTCGGCCAGCTCCACCATGACCGGGCCCGGGCCATTCTGGCAGTCGCCGAGTCTGGCCTGTTCGGCGGCGGCGGCTTCCACGGCCGGATGCTGGTGGCCGAGCACCACCGGCCCGTAGCTGCACATCAGGTCGACGTACTCGTTCCCGTCCGCGTCCCAGATCCGTGCCCCGCGGCCGCCGCGCATGAACTGCGGATAGGCGGCGCCCGGGGCCGCCTGGTGGCCGTACATCCCGCCCGGGATGACGGCCCGGGCCCGCTCGCGCAGCTCCTGATCGGTCATGTCATCTGCTCCTTGATCCCGTTCTCCTTGATCCGCGCGGCCACGGCCGGCTGCGTGCGGGCCAGGAAGTCCACGACCTGGCCGAGGTTCTCGATCCCGGCGTCGGAGCCCAGGCCGGTGGCAACGAGGGAACCGCAGGCGATGCCCAGCCAGGCCGCGTCCACCGGGGTGGCCCCGAGCAGCAGGCCGGCGAGCAGGCCGGCGGTGAAACCGTCACCGCAGCCGGTGGTGTCCACCACGTCGACCGCGATGGCCGGCAGGTACACGGGCGCGGCATGGTCCCGGCTGGCGACCAGGCAGCCGGCCGCGCCCAGGGTCACGGCCACGCCATAGGTCCCGAGGGCCAAGACGTCCTTGACGGCGGCGGCCAGGTCGTCGCGGCCGGTGAGGGCGAGCAGCTGGTCGGCGTTCGGCGCGAACCAGTCCGCGGCAGCAAGCAGCGGGGTGAGGCGCTCGAAGTCGCGGGGGCGTCCGGGGTGCAGCACGTCGACGGCGACGAGCGCGCCGCCCTGCCGAGCGGCGTTCACGACCGCTGGCAGCCCGTCTTCGACGATGGGGCCGAGGGCGTCGGGGGCGCCGATGAGCAGGGCCCGGCTGCCGCGGACCCGGTCCAGGTCGACGTCGGCCAGCTCGAGGAGCGGCGTCGCGCCGGGGACGTGCAGGGCGGGACGCTCGCCGTTGGCCCTGATCGGCAGGATCGTCGCCGACGTCTGGGCCGTGGGCTTGCGGCTCAGCCCGCTGGTGTCGACGCCGTGCCGGGCCATCGCGGCGACGACCATGTCGCCGAGCAGGTCGTCGCCGAGCGCGCCGATAGCCACCACGCTGGCCCCCAGCTTGGCCAGGTCGACGCCGGTGCCGGCGGCCGTACCCGCCGCCGTGGCCTTGATCTCGCTGAGCCGTACGCTGCCCTGGCCGGGCGGGATGGCCCCGACCGGCCGGCCGAGGACGTCCAGGATGTGCGCGCCGAGGACGGTCACGGCGCCTATCGCAGTGCTGGTCACGGGGGGGCCGGTCACGGGGAACCGCCGCCGCGCCGCTCGCCGTAACGGCGGCGGCGGGTCTCGGCGGTGACCTCGTCGAGTTCGGCGGCCGACAGGGTGGCGGGGTTCCCGTACGAGAGCGCCATCCGGTAGGTGCGGGCCAGCCACTCCAGCAGCAGCGCCCGGTCGTAGGCCTGCGCGAGGTCGCGGCCGTAGGTGACCGCCCCGTGGTTGCGTAGGATGACGGCGCTGCGGCCGTTCAGCGCGCCGACGGCGGCGGCCGCGAGTTTGTCCGAGCCGAACCGGACGTAGGCCGCGACGCGGACCGGGCCGCCCAGGCCGGTGATCGCGTAGTGGATCGCGGGCAGTTCGTCGCGCGCGGCCGACAGGGCGATGACCTCGGGCGAGTGGGTATGCACGACGGCGGTGGCGTCGGTCGCCGCGTAGATGGCCAGGTGCATCGGGGTCTCGGAGGACGGCGTTTCGCGGTTGTCCAGCTCGGTGCCGTCCATCGCGACGACGCAGACATCCTCGGGTCGCATGTCGGCGTAGCCGATGCCGGACGGGGTGATCGCCACGGCGTCCCCGGCCCGGACGCTCATATTGCCCGCGCTGCCGATGGCCAGCCCATCGGCAAGCAGGCGCGCACTGTAGGTGACGAGCTGCACGCGAGCCGCCGCAAGCCCGTCGGAGTCGCTGCTATACACTAATCCGGGATATTAGACGGACGTCCGACAAAAAACCAGATCGGGAGGGATCGGAGGCCCGCCCATGCCGAAGATCGTCGACTGGGATGCCCGGCGGGACGAGATCTTGTCGGCCACCTGGCGGGTCATCGCGCGCGACGGCATCACCGGCGCCACCATCAGGGCCATCGCCCGCGAGGCCAACTGCTCCCGGGGCATCCTGGCGCACTACTTCGACGACAAGGCCGACATCCTCGGCTCGGCGCTGGTCATGTCCCACCGCCGGGTGGTGGCCCGGATGAACGCCCGGGCGGACGGCCTGACCGGCCTGGCGGCGCTCCGGGTGGTCATGCTGGAGGCGCTCCCGCTGGACGGGCAGCGCGATCTGGAGGCGCAGATCGAGATCAGCTTCTGGGGCCGGGCGCTGGGCAATCCCGGGCTGCGCAAGCTGCAGCACGCCGAATTCGACCGCTTCGCGGAGCGGCTGCGCGGTTATCTTGCGGAGGCCGAGCAGGAAGGCGAGCTGGCCGAGGGCCTGGACCTGAACCTGGCCGCGCATCAGCTACTGGTCCTGATCGACGGGCTGAGCGCCGAGCGCGTGCTCTATCCCGACCGGGTCACCCCGGCCCGCCAGCAGCAGATGCTCGACCAGCTGCTCGAGGGCCTGCGGCGTGAACCACGCTTCGTTCGGTAAAAATGTCTTTATGAATGTCCTTGATGGGAAGGTGGCCCTGGTGACCGGGGCGAGCCGCGGGATCGGGGCGGAGATCGCGCGGCGGTTCGGCGCGGCGGGGGCGGCCGTGGCGGTGGCGGCGCGCACCACGGACGGTGCGCCGGCCGCCTTTCCTGGCACCATCGACCAGACCGTGACCGAGATCAGCGGGGCGGGCGGCACGGCGGTGGCGATCGCGGCCGACCTGTCCCGGCCCGATGACCGGGTGCGGCTGGTGGAGGAGACCACCGCGCGGCTCGGGCCGCCCGACATCCTGGTCAGCAACGCGGCGGTTACCTACTTCGTGCCGGTCGAGGAGTTCACCGCGAAGCGGTACGCGCTCATGTTCGCGGTCCAGGTCGAGGCGCCGTTCCACCTGGCCACGCTGGTGCTGCCGGGCATGCGGGCCCGCGGCACCGGCTGGATCTTGAACATCTCCTCCGTGGCGGCCCGCCATCCGGCGCTGGGTTCCAGCCGCGCGCGCCTGGGCGGCACCGTGTACGGGATGTGCAAGGCGGCGCTTGAGCGGTTCTCCACCGGCCTGGCCGCCGAGCTGTATGACGACAACATCGCGGTCAACGCGCTGTCCCCGACCCGGGTGGTGCCGACCCCGGGCACGATCTTTCACCATCTCACGAGCCTTGACGATCCCGCGGCCGAGCCGCCCGCGGTGATGGCCGAGGCCGCGCTGCTGCTGTGCCACCGCGAGCCGCGCACGCTGACCGGCCGGGTCGCCTACTCGCAGGAACTGCTGGGCGAGTTCGGTGTGCCGGTGCCCCGGTTACGCTCCGTGATGACGAGGACGTCCAGGGCCTCGATCCGGTCCCCGTCGACCCACAGCGGGTTGATCTCCAGCGCGCGCAGGTTCCCGTCCAGGGACAGCGCCGCGTCGCCGACGTTCTTGACCACCTGGGCCAGCGCGTCGAGGTCGGCGGGGCGGGTGCCGCGGGCGCCGCGCAGCAGCGGGCTGCCGCGCAGCTCGCCGAGCATGTGCTTGACGTCTTCGGCCGTGACCGGCAGGACGCGCAGGCTGGTGTCGGCCAGCACCTCCACCCAGACGCCGCCCAGACCGACCGCGAGCACCGGGCCGAACGCGCGGTCGACGGTCACGCCGACCAGGAGTTCCACGCCGCCGGTCCGCATCGGCGTGACCAGCACCCCGTCGACGACGGCCCCCGCTACGGCCTGGCCGGCCGCCAGCACCCGCCGGTAGGCGTCCCTGACCTGAGCGTCGCCGTGCACGCCGAGCGCGACGCCGCCGATGTCGGACTTGTGGGTGAGCTGCGCCGAGCACACCTTGAGCGCCGCCGGCGACCCGAGCCGGCGCGCGGCCCGGACGGCGGCTTCGGCGGAGGTCACGAGCTCCGCGGGGACCAGCGGCACCGCGCAGGACGCGAGGAGGTCGCGGGCCGCCGCCTCTGACCAGGGGTTGGTCGCGGTCAGGTGGTGTGTCGCCGGTTTGATGTTGATCGCGGCCGGGCGGTTCTCTAGCCAGCGCAGCGCGTGGCCGAGCGCCCGCATGCCCAGGTCGATGCCGCCGAGCAGGTGGACACCGTGCTTGACCAGCAGCTCCCGGGCGTAACCGGATACGTCGACGCAGGTGGTGCCCATCGAGATGACCGGGATCGGCGCGGCCGCGGTGCGTTCGGCCAGCCAGCGGACGCGCTCCTGCGCCAGGCCGGCCAGGCGTTCGTCCGGCGGGCGCACCTCCGGGGCCGTGACGCCGCAGAACAGCACGAAGTCCAGTCCGGGATCGTCCAGCGCGGCGTCGAGCGCGTGATCGATCGCGGTCAGCGCCGTGACCCGCGGGTTGGCCAGGACGTAGCCGGTCACGTCGAGCGGGTTGCGCGCGTCCGCGAACGCGGGCAGGTGCGCCTGGATCGCCGCGACGGTCCGGGCCGCGAACGGGGGGATCTTGATGTCCTGCTCGCTGGCCCGGTCGGCGATCAGGCCGCAGGCGCCGCCGGACGCGGTCAGCACGCCCATCCGGCGCCCGCGCGGCCAGCGGTCGTAGCCGAGCAGCCCGGCCGTGCTGAGCAGTTCCTCGATGCTGGTCACCCGGATCACGCCCAGCTGCCGGAGCACCGCGTCGACCACCGCGTCGTCGCCGGCCACCGACCCGGTGTGGGCCAGCGCGGCCACCTGGCCGGCCGGGCTCGATCCGGTCTTGAGCACCACGACCGGCTTGTCTTGTCTGGCCGCGGCTTGCGCGGCGGCGGCGAACCGGTCCGGCTCGCTGATCTCCTCCAGGAACAGGCAGATGACCCGGGTCTGCTCGTCGGCGGCCAGGTAGCCGAGCACATCGGCGGTGCTGATCATCGACTCGTTGCCCATGGTCACCACGGTGCTCACGCCGATGGCCCGGGACCGGGCGAAGGTCAGCATCGCGCTGGCCAGCGCGCCGCTCTGCAACGCGATGCCGACCGGTCCTGGTCGTAGCGGCAGCGGGACGCTGAGCGCGAACGGCCCGGCGGGGGCGTGGGTGTTGAGGAAGCCGAGGCAGTTCGGGCCGAGGAGCAGGATGTCGTGTCCGGCGGCCTGCCTGGTTAGCGCGTCCTGGCGGGCGCGGCCGTCCGGGCCGGCCTCGCGGTAGCCGGAGGCGAGCACGACGGCGTGCCGGATGCCCGCCGCGGCCGCGTCGTCGATGACGTCCGGGACCGCGTGCGTGGGCACCATGACAAAGGCCAGGTCCACCGGCTCGGTCAGGTCCCGGAGGCTGCGCACGGCCGGACGGCCGAACACGGTCTCGTGCCGGGGGTGCACCGGGATCAGCGGACCTTCGAAGCCCGTGGCGGCGGTGCTGGCCCGGATGAACTGCGCCCAGCCCGAGGTGTCCGACGCCCCCACGACGGCGAGGCTGCCCGGGGCGAAGAACTCCCGCAGGCGGTCCGGGGCGACGCTCACGTGCTTCCCTTGGTGCTTGCCTCTCGCCTAGGCTCCTGGGCCAGGCTAACTGAGCACCGAGAGCCAGCGCTTGTTACTGATTATGGCCGACTGCGCCGGGATTCCCGCCCAGATGCGATCCAGTGGTTCCGCCAGGCAGTTCCCGCGCCGGAGGTAGCCGCCGCCGGACGGCTGGAGCACATTGCCGGCCGGGTCGACGATCAGGCAGCCCGCGGTCTCGGTCTCGGCGGACGGCGCCGTCGGAACGGGCGCGGCCAGGCCCGCGGCCTCCTGGACCAGGGGCCGGAATTCCTCGTCCGGCAGCGCGTGACGTTGCCGCCCGAAGTTCTGATCGCCGCGGCTGCTGTACTGGTAGAGGCGCCAGATATCCGGGGCGAGGTCACGGACGGTGCTGGCCAGCGCGGGCAGGTCGTGCCGGTTCACGCCGCTGACCACGGTGGCCAGCTTCAGGCTGACGCCGGGCTCCTCGGCGACCAGCCGGGCGGCCTCGATCACCTCGTCGAAATCGGCCTTGTCCCCCCGCATCGCGCGGTGGACCTCGGCGGTCGAGCCCTCGACGGAGATTCCGACCATCGCGAAGTCGGCCAGCCGCAACCCATGGTCAAGGCGCCTGCGCAGCAGTTCGCCGTTGGTGTTCAGCACCGTGGACTTGCCGCGCTCCCGGAGGGCGGCCGCGTACTCGCCGATCTTGCGGACCAGAAGCGGTTCGCCACCGCACAGCGTCACGACACGCGCGGAGGAGGCCGCGAGCGCCCGGACGATATCGGGCCGCCGCTCGACCGGATCCTTACCGGGCACCGGTCCGTAACAGAAATCGCAGGCCAGGTTGCAGTGACTGGTCGTCCACCAGTCGACCGACGGAATCTCAGTCTCCGGTCCGGCCGATGGCGGCGGTGCATCCACCGCTTCAGCCAGGGTTCCGCCAGCGTTCAATGAACGTCCTCCGCCAGACATTAAGCGCCCAGCAACCACCCAGCCAGGGCAGGTCAAATGGGCGGAGATGAGCGTTTCGCGATTCAGTAAAGGCGTGGCGACACTGGCCTTATGGGCCTTGCGCTAGCTCATGGAGGCGTCCACTGGGGAACGTGGCCCGGTGTGCGACTGAAGTGTAACGCCTAGCCGGGCTGGGGAAATGCCCGGTCGCCAAACAGTTACGAATCCCGGAGCGGCCTGGGCGGAATGAGCTTTTTGCCTGAGCAATTCACTGCGGCGGCGACCAAGTGGGCCGGGCCGGGACGGCCAGGTTGGCGAGCCGGAGGGCGTCGATCGCGTCGAAGGTCATCCATATCGGCAGGTCGCCGTTGTCCCACGCCCACAGGGCCGTGGTATCACCGCCGTAACTGCTCCAGATCTGGGCTACTGCGTTGCTCACCGATGGATGGGCGGCCGGCACGCCCGCCGAGACCAAGGCCTTCACTACCAAGGCGGCCGTGAAGTGGCGAACGTGGACCAGTTCGGGGCGGCCGGTGACCGGCCGTTCGATGACCTCGTAGGCGTTGTGCAGATCACGTTGCTCCATCAGCCAGGCCACCGCCTGCTCGAGGGCCTCCCGCACCGGGCCGGACGGCCGCATCGCCGCCATGACGGACAGGACCCGCACCGCCCGCGCCGTGTGCGCCACCGACGGGGCCGGGTCAATGAGCGAGGGTTCGGCCTTTTCCGGCCACACCAGGATGTCGCCATATGGCTGACGTGCGGCCAGCA
>Ga0209006_10003288_pt1 | contig 14709 bp, 11 predicted proteins | sample JacPin_JW_Ref_O2_FD_188567 | JGI IMG/M metagenome (GOLD analysis project Ga0209006, IMG submission 188567) | Forest soil microbial communities from Algoma, Ontario, Canada - Jack Pine, Ontario site 1_JW_Ref_O2 (SPAdes) (version 2) | ecosystem: Environmental > Terrestrial > Soil > Boreal... | reverse complement strand
ACTCTAGTTTTTCGAGGTAGTTGCGATTCATCGCCGTCATCATCCGATCCCTGCGCGGGCACTGCATCTCAGCCACGATACGGGCCCACTGAGAGAATCTTCGTCGTCTCCAACTTCTTACCTCACAAGACTTTGGAGCTGCTGCTCGTCTTGGAATCACGTTTTCGCCCTTCTAGTACTCCTTCTCTTGTCCGTCCCCGGTTTTGCCCAGCAGGACCTCATCATCGGCATCGTTCCGCACGGCAACCGCCGCATCCCCGCCGACACTATTAAAGCCCGCATCTTCAGCAAGGTGGGCGACGTTTACGATCCCGCCAGCATCGAACGGGACTTCAACGCCCTGTGGAACACCGGGTACTTTGAAGACATCCGTTTCGAACGGGAACAGACCCCCAAGGGCTGGATCCTCCACATTTACCTCAAGGAGCGCCCGACCATCCGTGAGATCAACTACACCGGGCTGAACGCCGTTTCCACCAGCGACGTGCTCGACCGCTTCAAGGAGCGCAAGGTCGGCCTCGTGGTCGAAAACCAGTACGATCCCACAAAAATCAAGAAGGCCGAAGTTGTCCTAAAGGAATTACTCGCCGAACATGGCCGCCAGTTCGCCACTATTAAGACTGAAATCCGTCCCATCCCTCCAAATGCCATCGGCGTCACCTTCGTCGTAAAAGAGGGTCCTAAAGTTAAAGTTGGACGCATCCGCTTCCGCGGCAACAAACACGTTCCCGACCGCACCCTGCGTGCGGCGATGAAAAACCTCAAGCCCATCGGCATCCCACACTCCATATTCCTTGAAGACATCTTTTCCAAGACCTACGACGCCACCAAACTCGAGGAAGACACCGAACGCGTCCGCGCCGAGTATCAGAACCGCGGGTACTTCAAGGTTTTGGTGGACGATCCAAAGACTGAGATCCACGACACCGGTCGCACTGGCTTGCATATCCCCTGGGTTCAGCCTGGACTGGGCAAGTCCGTCGATATCACCATGACCATCGAAGAAGGCGATCGGTACCGCTTGGGCACGATCACCTTCAAGAACAACAAGGCTATTCCCAACTCCGCCGCCCTGCGCAGTGTTTTCCCCATGAAAGACGGAGAAATTTTCAGCCGCGAAAAAGTCGCCAAAGGCCTGGAGAACCTGCGTAAAGCCTACGGCGAAGCCGGATACATCAACTTTACTTCCGTGCCCGACACCAAGTTCGATGACGAAAAGAAAATTGTCGATCTCACCATCGACGTCGACGAAGGCAAGCAGTTCTACGTCCGCCGCATCGAATTCACCGGTAACACCACCACGCGCGATAAAGTCATCCGCCGCGAAATCGCCCTCGAAGAAGGTCAGATCTATAACTCGCGCTACTGGGAACTCAGCCTGCTCCGCTTAAACCAGCTCGGATACTTCGATCAGCTCAAGCCCGACGATCCCAATACCACTGAACGGCATCTCGACGAAAAAGCCGGCACCGTCGATCTCACCTTGAAGGTCCATGAAAAAGGAAAGAACAGCATCGGTCTGCAAGGCGGCGTCAGCGGTCTGGCGGGCGCCTTCGTGGGGCTTAACTACAGCACCAACAATTTTCTCGGACTAGGCGAAACCCTTTCCGTGCAAGCCAGTCTCGGCAGCCGTCAGCGCGACTTGATTTTCGGATTCACAGAGCCCTATTTATTTGATCGTCCCATTCAGGCTGGCTTCAACGTCTACACCCGTAAAACCGACTACGACCAGGCGCGCCAGTATGCCATTGCCACCGGACAGAATCTGAATCTGCCCTCGGCCTATCTGCAAAACCTGCAGAATTATTCCCAGTCGAGCACCGGATTGAGCCTTCAACTGAGCTATCCGTTGCGCCGTTCCTTCAAGCGCTTCGGCATCGCCTATTCCTTCGACCGGTCGTCACTGATCGCGGTCAGCAACGCTTCTAAACTGTTGTTCGAAAATCTCAACTTCCGCGGCATCACGGGCCCCAACGCCCTCGACGGCATCATCACCAGCAAGATCACTCCCAGTTTCAGCATGAACACTCTCGACGCCTCCTACGCGCCTCACAAAGGCAAGAGCCTGTTCATCGGAGGAGAATTCTCTGGCATCGGCGGCACCGTGCATACCATCCGGCCCGTCGTCCAGTTCAAGCAGTTTTTCCCCATGCAGAAGCGCCGCAACGCCCTCGGCTACAACGTGCAGGCTTCGTTTATCACCGGCTACGGCGGCATTGTCGCACCGCCATTTGAACGCGCTTACCTCGGGGGCGAAAACGATCTGCGTGGTTTTGACATTCGGACCATTTCTCCCATCGCCTATCTGCCCAGCGCCCAGACCGTCGCGCTGAGAAATCCCGATGGAACATTCGTCCCGGCAAATCCGCGATTCCCGGTAGTCACCAACTCCTCAGGAGGCTGCGCCGCCAATTGCTGGAATATTCCAGTGCCCTACTCACAGCTGACGACGCCCGGCGGCGACCTCAGTCTTCACGGCAACCTCGAATACCGCATCACGATCGCAGGACCCGTCGCCATCGCCCCCTTCGTCGACGTGGGAACCGACCCGATCCTGCGGCCTTCGCAGTTGCAGATCAACCCCATTCAGTTTGCTACTTTGCAGAACACGCTCTTCGGCTGCCCGGTGCTGAATTCAGCATATGCCTGTTCCGGAGGCCAGAAACTGCCTTCAAATTCATTGTCGCCCGATCTTACGCCGGTCCCCGGCACCAACTGGGTTCCGCGCATGTCCACCGGAATCGAACTGCAAACCATGCTTCCCGTCGTGAACGCGCCGTTCCGTATTTATTACGCTTATAACGCGCTGCGACTGGACGGCAGCGCCGCTCCGAACGTTCCCATCACTCCCGGCATGTTCCCGAACACCGGAGCCGGTCTCTACACGTACCAGACGACGCTTTCGACCCTTGGCTCCAAATACACGCTTTTGGAACCAAGAAAAACCTTCCGCTTCTCGGTTGCCACTACGTTCTAAAAACAGCCGTCAGCGGTCAGTCAAAACAATATGTGTGTTGCTAAATGAAGGGCACCGCTGAAGGCCGCGCCGCCAATCTTGCGCAAGAATCGTGGCTTTCTTAACTGAGAGTGGCGAAGCGAATCGCGACAAATTGAGATCAGTTCGCGTGCAGGTTTTACCTGAGGGCTGATGGCTAAAGCTGAAACCTACTCGATCTGAACCAGGCCGCCTGCCGACCCAGAAGCCGCCGCCGGCCACTGCGGCGCGCGCCATGAATCCACCACCGACACCTGATGCACACATGACACCGTGCAATGTGGAGCGCACGACTTCTCCGTTTTGAACTCGCGGCGCACATCGGCCAGCGAATATTTCTCCAAGGGAATCCCCGGATAGCCGCGTTGCTGGGAGCAGTAATGCACCAACCCCTCTTCGCAAACATAAAGGTAGCGCGCTCCCGCACGGCACCGCCACTCATTCGGACGCCCCAACGCTATGTTGTCCTGGAACGCATTCACTCGTGTGAAACTGCGCTTCTCCAGATTCTTCATCTCGTGATAAACGCGCTGCTCTTCTTCATTCAGCGGCTGAACTTGCCCCGAGCCGTCATGAATAATTCCAATCGTCGAGCTGAATCCCAACTCCAGCGCCCGCTTTCCAATCGTCAACGCGTCCTGCGGATGGCTCACACCACTGCCCACCACCGAATTAATATTCACGTGAAAATCCGCGTGCTCCGCCAGCAGTTGCAGTTTCTTGTCCAGCACCTTCAAACTTTTTTTCGAAACGTCATCCGGAATGATGTTATCAATCGAAATCTGCAGCCACTCCAGTCCGGCGCGGTTCAGTTTCTGAATCCGGTCCGCTGTCAGCAGATAACCATTGGTGATCAATCCCGACACGATCCTACGCTTGCGCATGTGATGGATAATGTCGTCGAGTTCGGGATGCAGCAGTGGTTCCCCGCCGCTGATCGTAATCACCGATGTGCCCAGATCACCCAGAAGATCCACTCGCCGCAACATCTCCTCGGGCGCCACGGGCTTGGAAAAATCGTCATACTCATTGCAGTAAGTGCACGCAAGATTGCACCGCCGCATCGGAATCAGATGCGCCAGCAGAGGGTGGTCGGTCGAAACCAGCGCTTTCAGAATCTGCCACAATCCGTGAACATTTCGTTCCGCCGCTTTAAGATTGCGGCGTATTGCCACTGACCTGGTTATCATAGTTTGTTGTAGGGCCGACACTCTCCGCTGATTGTGACCTTGCATTTGCTTTTGACCTTGGACATAAACTCTATCGAGACAGGAACAGGAAAAAGGCCCAGCAAATAGGTTCTTCCTATTGAGTGCACTAAGGCACAGTTCCGCATGTTCCTATTTCACCACATGCCAAGGCCCGCTGCCCAATGTAGCGCAGCATTTGGCGAAAAAGCGGGGTCGAACGGCGATTCGCGTGCCCTCTCGAAACTCACACAAATGTAAACAAGTTCGCCCTCCGACCCCGCCCACTATTGCGACCCAATCGGCGCCCTCCATTGCTATTGGCAATAATGTCTATTATATTAATTGACATTGGCGGAGCCCACTTCTTGGCCAATTACGAAATCGACATCCTGATTATCGGTGGTGGATTCAGCGGTACCATGCTGGCCGTTCAACTCCTGCGCCGCACTAATTCCACATCCATCGCTGTCATCGACCGCAGTCCCCTCCCCGGCCGGGGACTCGCCTACCGTTCCCCGCACCGGTTTCACCTCCTCAATGTTCCAGCTGGGCAGATGGGCGCTTTCCAAACCGATCCCGAAGACTTTCTTCGCTGGGCAAAAACAACCCATGATCCATCCATGAAGGCGCGCAGCTTCCCACCGCGCGCGCTTTACGGAGAATACGTCGGGAGTGTTCTCGAACGTACACTCGCCGAACGCGGCCGCGAACGCTTTCACTGGATTCAGAACGAAGCCTTGTCGTTGTGCAATCGACCCAAGCCCGCCATTGCACATGCGGCCCATCGCACTTCTACATCGGTTACTTCGGTCGTGGATTGTGCTGTTCAGTGTCAAGACGGCTCGGAAATTTCGGCGCGCGCCGTCGTCCTGGCGACTGGGAATTTTCCCCCGAACACGCCAAAGATCCCCGGCCTCGAATCCGGCAACTCTCTTTATGTTCAGTTCGCGTGGGCCGCGAACGCTCTCGACGGGCTCCCACGGGAAGGCAGCGTCCTGCTTCTGGGCTCTGGACTGACCAGCGTCGACTTGATCATGGCGCTCAAGTCGAAAGCCTTTCGTGGCACTATCCACATACTCTCGCGCGAAGGTTTGGTACCCAGCCGCCATCAGCAAACCCGACCGTGGCCCCTTTTCTGGGATCAGAGTTCTCCGCAAACTGTCCGCCGCCTTCTCCGCCTCATTCGAAATCAGGTCGCGGCGGCCGCCGAAGCGGGGATCGACTGGCGAGGCGTCGTCGACAGTTTGCGTCCCGTGACGCAACAAATCTGGCAGTCGCTTCCACTCGACGAACAAAGGCGCTTCCTGCGCCATGTCCGCGCCTACTGGGATATCCACCGCCATCGCCTCGCTCCTGAAATCGCCGACATCTTCTATGACATGGAAGCAGACGGACAGATTCGCTTTCATACTGGACGCATCACTCACTACGCCGAAAGTCACGGCTTGGCCGAGATCGTCTACCGCGAGCGTGGCACGCCCACCGAAAAGCGTCTGCACGCCCATCGCGTCATCAATTGCACCGGCTCCGAAACCGATTGCCGCAGAATCGATGATTCGCTCATCAGCAGCCTTTTCGCGCAGGGACTGGCACACCCCGATCCTCTGTTCCTGGGACTGGAAGTGGACGAGCACGGCGCCCTGATCGACTACACAGGCCAGTCATCCCCTTCACTATTCACGATTGGACCAACCCGGAAAGGACAACTCTGGGAAACGACGGCCGTGCCTGAAATTCGCCAACAGGCCGAGCAACTCGCCGCGCACATGGTGAACACCCTGCCGCTGGATTCGCAGATTATGCTGGAACCCGCCGTCTAGACAGTCGAATTACGGCGTACCTCAGGCAGTGAGTTCGGCAATTTTCTCATGTCCCGCCGCTTCCAGCGCCACCAGCGCGGCTTTCAGATTCTCGCGCTTGATCAGCACATAATCGGTGTCAAAAGTGGAAATCGCAAAGATAGGAATCTCCGCCTCCGCAAGTGGTTCCAAAAACGACGCCAGCACTCCGGTCATCGAAAATGGAAACGGCCCGTCCAGCTTCAGCGCCGACCATCCCCGTTCCGCCGTTGCTCCATAAGGCAAGAGATCTTCTGGACAAACAATCGACAACTCATCCACCGCCCGCACGACACAAAAAAAAACGCCTTGCAGCACCCAGGCGGGAACCGTCGAGCCAGAGGCGAGCCGGCACACTGCCAGACGCTCCGGCAGAACACGAAATTTCAATGAATGAGCCAATCAGGAAGGAAGGTTACTACAAATCGCCGTTCACGCTCATGTTGTAGCAAAACGCGGCTTAACGCTGATCCCTCGTCATTACTGCATATCTCCGCCCATCGGAACGTAACGGAATTTCCGCCCGTCGAAAAACAATGCCGAGCTCTCCCCGAACTCGCTGGCCTCTTCCACGTACACCGCTTCGACGGTCCGCTTGCGCAACCTCATTTTTCGAACTGAAAGCATCTTGTAGGGCAAATTTACAATCACATACTTCGCTTTGGGTTTCGCCGCATGCCAACCCTCCGGCCCCGCGCCATGAATGATCAACACCACGAGTCCCCGCCGCAGGGGATCGGGCTCACTGAAAGTGGTCGTCATTCGGGGATCGCCATAACCAAAAAAATCGTAGTACGGGTCCATGACCGTGTAATCGTGTTCGCCCTGGTCGAGCATTGGATTCTTGCAGCGCGCAGAAATCACGACGTCTTCCACGCCGTCGCCATCCAGATCGCCAACCACGGGCTCAACTTCCGGCAGGATCGTGAATTCCTTGCCAAACTGCTGCTGCACAAAATCATTGTCGACTTTGAACTTGGGCAGCGGCCGACCCTGACCGAAGGAAAAACTCAACGCCGTCACAGTAAATGCCAGGAGAAAAAATACTCGTTTCATGGGTTTACTCTAGTCCCGCCGCGTCACCCAAGGCAGGTAACGAAAGTCACCACCACCCTCTCGAAATCAACCTTGGTCCGTCGAAAGTTGGTCGGTCCAACCCTGCCCCGTTCACCCTTAGTGAGTCGAGTCGCGAGAGGTGCCGAACCGCGAGAAGTGCTCCCACCCCTCAGCCTCAAGCCGTACCCGTTTCCCATTCAGGCGAATCAACTGCATTCCGCCCGATCGCGTGGTCCGTCCAATGCGTGAAATCGGAACGCCCGCGATCACTTTCGGAACCGAAGCCCCCGAAGTAAATAGCAGTTCGTAATCATCCCCACCGTGCAAGGCCAGCTCAAGAGCGACCCGTTTCTTCCCCAAAGCCGCGCGCGGTATCATCTGCTCCTCAATCTGCGCGCCAACGCCGCTTTGATGGCAAATATGTTCGAGATCCGTCGACAGTCCGTCGCTCAAATCGATCATTGCCGAAACCATCCCACGCCTTCGCAACCACTCCCCCACTGCCACCCGCGCCTGCGGACGAAGAAACCGAGAACACTCTGCTCCCAGGGATGTCGAGTTCCGCAGCCGAGCCAAAGCCGCCGCCGCTCCGCCCAACTGCCCCGTCACATAAATCTGCTGCCCCGCTTTGGCACCCGAGCGCAGCACAGCATTTCCCCTTGGCACCGACCCCACCGCCACGATGTCAGCTTGGATTCCGCTCGCCGATTGCGCCAGGTCCCCTCCCGCCAGCGGAATCTCAAACTGAGCTGCCAGTTCTAACAATCCTTTCAGAAAGCGATTGACCCATTTCTGCGAAGTATCGCCATCAACCGCCAGCGATAAAAACGCCGCTCGAGGTTCACCTCCCATTGCCGCGATGTCGCTAAGCCCGCGAGTAAGGCACCGCCAACCGACGATTTCTGGGGAATGCCAATCCCGACGAAAATGCACTCCCTCAAGACTGAAATCCGTGGTCACCAGCATTTCGTGCCCCGGAGGCACGCGTAGCACGGCGCAATCATCACCAATGCCGGTCGCCAAATATCGGTTGCCGCGACTCAAACGCCGAATCTGCTCGATCAGTTTCTTTTCGCGAACCGGCATGCAGATCACTATACTTTTTCCCATAGCCCGTTGCCGTCGACGTTGGATGATTCACCCGCTCCGGGCGGTCACTCGGGTCCCCCTTACCACCGTAATCTGGCCACATGGCCACACTCAATACCCTGCCTCGGTAACCTTCCAAAGGGTCGCACCGAGGTTGACAGGGGCAATCAGGTTTGTTACCGTTTAATTCGCGTTAACAAATACTCTGGCCGAACCAAGTACTGCGCTGTGAATCAGTTGCAAGGGTGTTGGTGTCGGTCTACCTGGTTCCGATGTGTAGGCCCTTAGTCCTGGGAGAGCCAAACCGCTCCTGCCGCGGTTGGTGGAATCAGGATTCCAAGCCCGAGCTGACTGTTCCGCTCCGGCAGGATCCGCAAGAAAATTCTATATTCGGGAAGTTAGACTATTGCGTAAACGTTTCTACATTTTTTTCGTGGCTCGCGACGAAGCTGGGCAGCTTCGCAAGATCACGATTCCCGTCCATTATCTCTATATCCTCTTAGCCGGGGCGGCGATCGGCGGACTCTGTCTTACCGGCATCGCCAGCTCTTATACGCGAATGCTGCAAAAGGTCGCGCACTACAACCAGCTCCGAACCGAGCAGGAACAGCTTAAAGACCGCTATTCACGCCTGGAACAGGTAGCGAAAGAGCGTGATATTCAGGTCGCCTCGCTGGGCTCGCTGGCCAGTGAAGTCTCCGCCCTCTACGGGCTCAAATCCGATCCTGCAATGGTCACGGCATCCACCGAACAGATTCAGGAAGCGCAGGTAAATTCGTCGCTTGATCAGCTTTACGCGCTGAAGCACACCGCGCTTACTGGAGCTGCCAGCGTAGGCATCTCGCTCGGCCTCACTAAAAACTCCACCACCGCCGACTGGGTTCGCGCCAATTCCGCGCCCAATCTCTGGCCCGTGGAAGGTCAAGTTACCGGCTCTTTCGGGGAGCGCATCGATCCCTTCAACGGGGAAGGCGCATTCCACTCCGGAGTCGACATTTCCGCCATAGTGGGTTCGCCTGTAATCGCGCCGGCCGATGGCGTTGTAACCTTCGCCGATTTCCTCGGAGGCTACGGACGCGCCATCATGGTCGATCACGGCCATGGCATCGCCACGCGCTACGGCCATCTTTCAAGCTTTGCCGTTGCCGCCGGACAATACATTCATCGCGGCGACACCATCGGCTACGTAGGCCTCAGCGGACGCTCCACCGGTCCTCATCTCCACTATGAAGTCCGCATCAACGATGTCCCCGTAAATCCCTACAAATATCTGCGACTCACGGTAGCCCACATCAGCGGATTCCCCGCCGGCTCGTAAGTCCTCAAACAAATCCCGCAGCAAAAGCAAGAATCAGCATCCCGCAATCGGCATCTAACAACCACTTCGTCAAAACGTATGGATGAGCAACTATCCATTGGACTCTTCATATCCAAGCCAGAACTGTTACGACTAGTTATCGGCATCCCGATCAGGCGACCATAACAATCCGAAGGAGACACAATGAAAAAACGTAAACTTGGACAAAGCAACATGGAAGTCTCAGCGATCGGCTTGGGCTGCATGGGTCTCAGTTTTGGTTTAGGTCCGCCAGTAGAAAAGCAGGAAGGAATTGCGCTGATTCGCGCCGCCATCGAACGCGGCGTCACCTTTTTCGACACCGCCGAGGTTTACGGCCCGTATACCAACGAGGAACTCGTCGGCGAGGCTCTCGCCCCATTACGTGGCCAGGTCGCAATCGCTACCAAGTTCGGATTCAAGATCGATCCAACCACGGGCAAACAGGCCGGACTCGACAGTCGCCCCGAGCACATCAAGGAAGTCGCCGAAGCGTCTCTCAGGCGCCTTAAGACCGATGTCATCGATCTTTTCTATCAGCACCGCGTCGATCCTCACACGCCGATAGAAGACACCGCCGGAGCCGTGAAGGATCTGATTCGCGAGGGCAAGGTGAAGCACTTTGGACTATCGGAGGCTGGCGTCCAGACCATTCGACGCGCCCACGCCGTTCAGCCCGTCACCGCCCTGCAGAGTGAATATTCCCTTTGGTGGAGAGAGCCTGAAGCTGAGGTAATTCCGACTCTCGAAGAGCTCGGCATCGGTTTTGTGCCCTTCAGTCCTCTTGGCAAAGGCTTTCTTACCGGCAAGATCAGCGAAGACACCAAATTCGACAAGTCCGATTTCCGCAACATCGTCCCTCGCTTCACACCTGAGAACCGCAAAGCGAATCGGACCGTTGTCGATATGCTCGGCAGCATCGCCGCACAGAAGAAGGTAACTCCCGCGCAAATCGCGTTGGCGTGGCTGCTGGCGCAGAAGCCCTGGATCATTCCAATCCCCGGCACAACCAAGCTGCATCGCCTGGAAGAAAACCTCGGAGCCGCAGCCGTGGAACTAACGCCCGAAGATCTCAGCCAGATCGACCACGCTGCGTCAAGAATCGCAGTCCAAGGCGCTAGATACCCGGAGGAACTAGAAAAACTGGTCGGCCGCTAAGCAGGTTCCCACTTTTGGGCAAACTGCGCAGCTATCAGTGATAATGATAATAAAAAGTTCAACCGTTCGGAGAGACTGTCTCAAGCCTCAGGACGGAGTACGTCTTTAGTTGATGTCAGAAGTGAGTAAACGAAAGTTTTCGGGCTGGGCGATGGACGAAGATTCTGAATAGAAGCCATCCGACGCAAGGTGTAACAGCCCGCACAGATCGACCGCCCTTCTCCGTCGACCGGCGACCGGAGACTCGCAATCATCGGTTCGTCACACTGCGCACATGACTGAATTTGCAAGAAATCCATTGGGGAAGGGTTTCCTCGTTCGCCCCCACCTTACCGAATTAGCGCCCCGTGAAAATACAGTGGATACCGTAGAACTCAGAAGAAACCGAGCGACTTACGGGAATGCAAGCCACACGTTCGTAACCTGCTCACGCAGCATCCATCCCCGTAGAATCGTAACCGCCCATGTTCGAACCGCTGAAATCGATTCTTGACGAACCATGGAAGCCTGTGTCCCGGCCCGCGCTCGCGGCCTGGCTGCTTTTCTATGCCGGATTTCTCATGTACGCCTTTTCCGCTCACGGCGGTTTCCTATTTATCGACAGCGCCAACCTCGTCGTTCACGAGGGCGGCCACAATCTCTTCGGATGGTTTGGCCCTACGCTTGGCCTGTGGGGAGGAACCTTGCTGCAATGGCTCGTGCCGCTTCTTCTGGCTGCGTACTTCTTCAGCCAACGCGAAACCGCCGGCTTCGTCTTCTGCCTTTTTTTCTTTTTTGAAAACTGGCTCTACACCGCGACCTACATGGCCGACGCGCGCGCTCAGATTCTTCCGCTAGTTACCACGGGCGATCCCGATTTCGTGGAACACGACTTCTATGCTATTTTCACCAGCCTCGGCATCCTGAACTACGACACAAAAATCGCCGCCGTCGTTCGCGTGCTGGGCTGGTGCGGAATGCTCGCTGCGGCAGCGTGGCTATCCACCCGGAGCCAAGCCACCGCCAGCGCGCCCACTCGCTAATTCTCGTCTTAGATTTCAGGCAGTCGACCCGCGAACTGTTCAAAATTCGGCGTCGCCGTTCTCGCCGAGGGGCCTCAGAAGTCAGGAGCGCAACCGAGCCCCGTAACGAGGACAAGCGCGATTCCAATTCGCTACCGCTAAGCGAACCGGCTTCGGCGGGTGTAAAATCAGGCCGTTCTCCGGTTCCGCTCAAAACCAATCTTGAAGATCATTCGCCCTGGTTTCGAGACGGGTGTCGGGCGGCCGTATTTCAAATCAGTTTGTCAAAAATTCTTGATGCGAGGCGAAATAGATCGATGAAAACGCAGGTAGCTGTTCGCTCTGGTTTCCGCTCGATTGACCCTTCGATTTACCCTTCGAAGTTCCTTTCAAATTTGGGTATTTTTTGTGTACTATTCTTCGCCGCAACCTTTCTGCGCGCACAGGCCAGCAGTGCCGCAGGCACTGCCCAGGTCTACACCGTCATCACCAACGAAGCTCTTCATGACGATGGTGACCCGCCTATGCTTGAGGCAGGTGATGCAAAAGTACGGCAGGGGAAAACACCTCTCAAGGTGGATCAATTGATTCCGGCGCGAGGAGACAACGCCGCGCTTCAGCTCTTCATTCTGATCGACGACACGCTCGACTCTGGAATTGGAAACAGTCTCAACGACATTCGGGATTTCATCAACGCGCAGCCGGCCACAACCGTGATTGCCGTCGGCTATATGTCGAATGCCACGGTTCAGATCGTGCAGAATTTTACGGCTGACCACGCCCTTGCCGCCAAGTCAATCCGATTGCCCTTTGGCCAGTTGTCCACAATGGATAGTCCCTATCTTTCGCTGATTAGTCTGGTCAAGGGATGGCCGGAGCAAAAAGTTCGGCGCGAGATTGTGATGGTAAGCGACGGAATCGACCGGCTGCGCGCGTGGCAGGGCGGAGGCCTTGGACCAGGCTTTGGTCCTGTGTTTCACAGCATCCCAACCATCAGCCCAGATGTGGATTCGGCCAGCGAAATCTGCCAGCGCTATAACGCGATCGTCTACTCGCTATACGCCCATGGTGTCGGACGCGCCACCCGCAACTCTTGGGGTTTGCAAAACGGCCTTAACAGTCTCGGTAAGCTCACCGACGAAACCGGCGGCGATTTGTTTTCTCTGGGAACTTCGAGTTTGGTCAGTTTCAAGCCCTATCTCGATCGTTTGCAGAAGATTCTCAACAATCAGTACTACGTAGTCTTCCAGGCAGCCGCGAAAAAGAAAGCGGGATTGCAGCGCATCAATTTCAGCACCGAAGTGCCGAATGCAGAAATAGTCGCCCCCGACAATGTTTGGGTACCGGCAGCAAAAAACTAGGTTCTTCTTCCTTCGGGAACAAATGCCCCTTCTCGCACTGCACAAAAATGCGCGAAGGGGACATTTGTTTCTCCATGACCACGGTTAAAATCCACCGCTCACTTCGGAAGTTCCAGCTTCAATGCGTTCGACTGCAATGCCGCAAACTGCGGACTGCTCTGCGTCTCACATAGCCGAAAAGCATGCGCCGCTTCAGGATGGCTGCCGGGCTTTAGCTTGTCAGAAGCGATGCATCCGTGAATATTCCACTTAGCGCGAATGGTGTGCGGCGAAGTCGAATCGAGCAACACGAACCCTCGATTACTGTGCAGTTGCTCATCCTCAGGAGGCAAAGTGGTATCGAGTTCAAGCCATGCGTCGGCAAGTCGAAACCGGAGTACAGCACTCTCGCCCGGAGCAATAATCTGCAGCGCTAAAATGTTTTGAGAACACACCAGCACATCTCCCTTCGGGATCGCCTCCCATGCACCATCGGCCGTCAGCGCCTCGAAACCGATGTACCGGTGTCCGCAACTGCTCGACCAGCTCAGGATCGTGTCTTTCCCCTGATTCTGGATCGTCAGACTGATCGGTAGACACGCCAGGGGAGGGTGATTCGCCAAACACGCTTTCAGATCGTCTGAATCAGGCGCTTCAGGCGTCGCATGAGACGTCACATCCTGCGCAAGGATCAGTACCAGCCCGTGATCCGCTTCAACTGCTTCAACCGAAGACTTGCCGTGCGGCTCAGCGGTTACAGGAACGCCATTGGGTGGAGTAGCCTGAGCAAAAGCGGAAGGGATCGCAAACAAACAAGCCGCGAACAGAGCGGGAAACAAAGTGCGGCGGCGCCAATCGAACAATTGCAAACATCCCCTTAAAACAAATACGTCGAGCAACTTCAGACCTACCCCCGCACCTTTTTCACTTCCTCAATCAACGGAGGCACAATGTCGAATAAATTTCCAACCACTGCGAAATCCGCGATTTCAAAAATCGGAGCCTCCGCATCCTTATTAATTGCGATAATACTGCGCGCGCCCTTCATCCCGACAATATGCTGAATCGCCCCTGAAATCCCCAAAGCAAGATAAAGCTTAGGAGCGACCGTCTGTCCAGACGATCCAACCTGACGATCCATCGGCAGCCATCCGTTATCGCAGATCGGGCGCGACGCCGCGAGTTCCCCGCCCAGCGCATCCGCCAATTGTTTCGCCAGTTCGATATTTTTCTGTTCTTTGATTCCGCGTCCCACGGAAACAATAATCTCAGCCTGCGTCAAATCAACAGCCTGTTTGGCCTCCTTGAAGACTTCTTGCGGCTTGTTGCGCACCACGCCATCGGGAATCTCGACACTCACGGTCTCCACCGCCGCCGCGGAGGCGCCCGCTTCCACCTTGTCAGCGCGGAACGATCCATTCTGAAAGGTCACGAAGCAAATCCCCGGGCCGCTGAAACTCACATCCGCGACAAACTTGCCCTGAAACATTTGCCGGGTAAAAAGAAGTTTCCCGCCTTCCTGCCGGACCCCGATCACATCGCTGATCGCAGTCGTCTGTAAAGACGTAGCCAGCGTGGGGACAAAATCCCGCACCTGATAGGTGTGAGGCATCAACACCAGCTTCACCGGATGCTGCCCTAAAAATTCCCTCAACGCGTAGGCGAACGCGTCGGGCGTATAGGGCTCGAGCCGGGCGGACTCGATG
>Ga0209006_10003287_pt1 | contig 14714 bp, 8 predicted proteins | sample JacPin_JW_Ref_O2_FD_188567 | JGI IMG/M metagenome (GOLD analysis project Ga0209006, IMG submission 188567) | Forest soil microbial communities from Algoma, Ontario, Canada - Jack Pine, Ontario site 1_JW_Ref_O2 (SPAdes) (version 2) | ecosystem: Environmental > Terrestrial > Soil > Boreal... | reverse complement strand
CGTGGGGGGGCGATCCGGGCCAAAGTTTGGCGAGTGAAAGTTGGACGTCGCGATTTGTTACTGCTCGACGCCGATGTTGAGGGCAACGCTCCCGAAGATCGCGAGATGGCTTCACGTCTCTACGGTGGAGATTTGCGCATTCGGATCCGCCAGGAATTGCTGCTGGGAGTGGGCGGCTTGCGCGCCCTGCGCGCCCTGGGCATTGCGCCCGGAGTTCTTCACCTTAACGAAGGGCACAGTGCGTTCGCCGTTCTCGAGGCAGTGCGCATGCGCATGGAAGACGAAGGCATCGGCTTTGATTCTGCTGTACCGCGAGTTTCGCGGGAAGTCGTTTTCACCACGCACACGCCAGTACCCGCGGGCCATGATCGCTTTGACGCCGCACTGGTGGAAGAGCATCTTGGGCCTTTGCGGGAAGCGCTACACCTCTCGCCGGAGACTTTTCTGGGGCTGGGGCGCGAACATCCCGGCAATCATGATGAACTTTTCTGCATGACCGTTCTGGCGCTGCGCATGTCGCGCCGGGCCAACGCAGTTTCGGCGCTGCACGGCGAGGTTTCGCGCGCCATGTGGACGGGGCTTTCCGCCGGAAAGCCGGAAGACGAAGTGCCTATTGGACACATCACCAACGGAGTGCACGTTCCTTCCTGGCTGGCGCCGCAAATGTTCCGCCTTTATGACCGCCATCTGGGCGCGGGCTGGCAGCAGCGCAGCAGCGAGGCGAAGATTTGGGAAGGCATCGAAAACGTGGACGATGGCGAACTTTGGGAGACGCACCTGATCCTGAAGTCGCGGCTTCTGGAATTTGTACGGCGGCGCGCCGTCGAGCAGGCCGAGCGCCGCATCGAGCCCCGCGAGGAAATACAACGGCTGGAGCGCGTGCTCAGTCCCGACGCACTGACGATAGGTTTTGCGCGTCGATTTGCCACGTATAAACGGGCCAATCTGATTCTTAAAGATATTGAGCGGCTGGCTTCGATGGTCAACGATCCCAAGCGGCCCGTGCAGTTTGTTTTTGCCGGCAAGGCGCATCCGCTCGACGAACCGGGCAAGAAGGTGTTGCAGCAGATCGCCGGCCTGATGCGCGATTCGCAGTTCGCCGACAAATTTGTCTTCGTCGAGGATTACGACATTAACGTGGGACGCTACCTTGTACAGGGGGTCGATGTCTGGCTAAACAATCCACGGCGGCCGCTGGAAGCTTCCGGCACCAGCGGACAGAAGGTGGTGCTGAACGGCGGCCTCAATCTCTCCGTTCTCGATGGCTGGTGGGCGGAAGCCTACGACGGCATGAACGGCTTTGCCATCGGCACCGGCCGCACGCATTCCAATATGAGCGTTCACGACGAGCGTGACGGCGAGAGCTTGATGAAGACCTTGCACGAGGAAGTGATCCCGCTCTACTATCAGCGCGACCGTGACGGCCTGCCACGCGGTTGGATCAAGCGCATGAAGCGCACCATCCGCACTCTGGGCTGGCGCTTCAATGCAGACCGCATGGTAATGGACTACACGTTGAAGTGCTACGTGCCGGCCGCCGGAGGGACCTCGAGCGACATGCGCTCGGCGTGGTGACCTTTCCGGCTTATTGACTCTTGTGTCTTTCTTGCGAATTGCACTTCGCCATCCGTGAATCGATGGCACTGAATTTCGCGCCGAAGCGTTCAACGTTTTCAACCACAGGCTTAGTGGCCCGTCGGACTGGGCGACGAAAGCGAAAGCTTGGGAGCTTCCACAACTTTGATCGCCGATAACGGCTCCGATTTCGTGATCTTGTAGTCGCGATATTCGATGGTGAGAGTCGCGCGCCCGCCCAGCCGGATCAGGCTCTCCGTATGGTTTTCAGCGGGCAGCCAGAAATCGTTCACCTTGCGGTACTCGTGTTTGACTTCCGTCTTCTTGATCCAGAATGACGGATTTTTTGCGGGCTCCGCTTCGATGCGCGTCACGGCAAAGTCCTGCGCGTCGACCCAGATCTTTCCCCGATACAGAAATTTATTCCTGCTTTTTGGGAGGAGATTCAAAACGTAGCATCCGCCTTCGGGCGCGCTCTCATATTCCGCGAGTTCGAAATCATAGTTGTCGGTGCTGAGCGCGGTGAGGCGGCGGTTTTCGGGAGTCGCCGCTTCCTGCTCCCCTTCCAGCAGTTTCCTGAAAATATGTTCGATGATGAATTTCGACCCGCTCTGCGACACCACGGTAAATTGTTTGGAATCGGGCGCGCGGTAGGTCGCCGTCACCACCATTTCAGCGTCATGATCGTTGGGAAAGCCGCGATACTCCATGCGATAGACGCGAGTTCCCGTGAACTCATCGAGCGCGGCTGCCCGCTGCGCGTTTCTCTGCTCAAGATTACCGACTACTTGCCGCAATGAAAGTGGAGCTCCCTTCGGTGCAGATGACGAATCCGGTAGCGGGGCTTGCGCAGTTAGGCTAAGGCTGAGGAACATCATCAGGACCGGAATAGCGAAGCGAGGGCAATGCGGATCGTTTTTCATCGCAATAACTCAGGCCCCCGGGGTTCTCTCGATTTTGCCTATTGTAAGTCTAGCCGAACACGCCCACGAGGTTAGATGCACTCAAGTGTAAAGTGGCGTCCTGAAGTGAAACTCATCTTTCCACCAGAGGCGAACGCAAGCAACCGTCGGCATTAGACGCTTCGATTGGTCGACGACGAACGAAAATTAATAAGGAAGCCTCATCCGCCCAACTGCGGCAACAGGCCTGACGCCCCAAACAGGAAGATTGATCCCACTACGACGCTATACAAAGCTGTCGCTCCGATCACGAATCGAAGGACCTTCGGCTTGGCCGCGCTCATGCCAAAGATTCCCACGGCCGAAGCGGTCATTAAAGTATTCATCGCCAACAGGCCAACGAGAAACACAGCCAGTCCCACGAAACCGCGCGCCACGCCTCCCAAATTTGCCGCCAGGAGGAACAACAACAACTGGCTGGGAGTTTCCGCGCCCAGACCGTGGATGATCCCGATGAGGAACACCGACCGCCAGCCATAACTGCCCGTAGATTGCCGCGGCTCTTCGCCCACCTGTCCAAACGCTCGACCCAACTTCCAATAGAGCCAACGCCCAGAACCAATCAGAATCGAAGCTCGCGACTTCGGCAAAGCCGTCTTGTCCCGTAGGAGAGTTCCCAGAACATACAGGCCAAGAACCACCAACGTCAGGCCGACCGCTCGCTCCGCCCAATTGTCCAGCCTGTGCGGCAATGACCTTTGAAACAGGATCACCATCCCGCCCAGAATCGCCACCATGGTCGCGTGCCCCAGAACGTAAAGCAGTCCCATGCGCATGGCGCGTCCGCGGTTGCTTTCGACGCTGGTGATGTCGGTAATGGCGGCGATGTGGTCGTAATCGAAACCGTGCCGGAAACCCAGCACCGCTGCGGAAAGCAAAGCGAGATCCAGCGTCGAACCCATCTCCGTATCCTAACTAAAAAAATGTTCACCGTCGGATCGATTCGGCAGGCAATCCGGCCAAACGAGACTCTTCAAATTAGTTGCGAAAAGACGTTATTTATAGAACCAGCCGGGGCGATCAAAAAAAATCGGCCCTGGCGGCTTGAATCGCACAGCGGGTTTCTGCTACAAGAACCAAAGGGTCGTAAGCCGAGTATAGACCTTTAACCGGTCTGGCAAATTGGGGCATCTCCCGCTTGAGGCGGGAGTAAAGATTTTGTCGCTTATCCGGCGCCCTGAGAGTTCGCGTACGAACGGCTCTCTTCGGCGTAAAACTTGAACCTCCTGTATTACGCGGTAGGAGCTTCCGGTGGCCCTAGTCAAGAGTTTGAAAGTGCTCTGCCATCCGGCGGAGATTTCTGCGCCCCTTTCGTTATTCAAAGTTCCGCTCGTTCCGATTCTTTTTCTTGCTGCATCCCAACCGCGCGGATCGCATTCCGCCTTCCGCATCCTCACACCGAAAACTCAACACGCCACATACGCCGGAGGAAGATAATGGCGACTAATCTCGTGCAAATCGATAGCAGTCCGACTGCCAGTAACGATCAGGAAATTAAACAGCGCCTGGAAGCGGAACGCTCTCGCCTTCGCAAGATCGCTGGCCTCGACCAGCCCACGCATTTTCATCGGCCTGTAGAGCGGGCCTTCAAAGCCGAAGAACGTGATCGCGTCACGATTCTATTTGGCGGATTTACCTGGAAGCACGAGGATCTAATTCGCGCTGTCTTTCAAGGCTGCGGCTATCGGTGCGAGAAACTGCCGGTGCCCAACGTCGCCGCCTTCCAGACCGGCAAAGAATTCGGCAATAACGGCCAATGTAATCCAACTTATTTCACGGTTGGCAATCTGGTGCAATATCTCCAGTTTTTGGAGAAAGAGGGCCTGTCACGCGACAAGATTCTGAACAACTACGTCTTCTTCACCGCGGGTTCCTGCGGCCCCTGCCGGTTTGGCATGTACGAGGCCGAATATCGCTTTGCGCTGAAGAATGCCGGCTTCGACGGCTTCCGGGTTCTGCTGTTCAAAGACAGCGACGGCATTAAAGCAGCCTCCGGCGAGCCCGGCCTGAAGTTCACCATCGACTTCGGCTTCGGCATGCTGAACGCCATGCACCTGGGCGACGTCATCAACGACATGATTTATCAAGTTCGCCCTTTTGAGGTGAACAAGGGCGAAACAGATCGCGTCTTCCGCGAAATGGTGGATGGCCTTTGCGACGATCTGCGCAATCGCGATTCTTTCGAGATTGAAAAGCGCGCGCCGAACTGGCTAAAACCGAAATTCAAGAGCAACAAGATTCTGCGAAATACCGCGAACGTCTTCGGCAAGATGCACGAGCATCTGTGGGGCAAAGACTATCTCAACGCTCTTCACACCGCGCGTGAACGGGTGAACAAAATTGAAGTGGACCGCACCAAGGTGAAGCCAGTGGTCAAGATCACGGGCGAGTTCTGGGCACAGATCACCGAAGGGGACGGCAACTTCCACATGTTCGATTTTCTGGAACGCGAAGGGGCACAGGTGATCGTCGAACCAATAGCCACATGGGTCGCTTATCTCATGTATCAGGCTAAGGCGCATGCCACTGCGAAATGGCCTGTGAACCGCCCGTACCGCAATCCGGAATGGTATGAAGCGAAAAAGAATTTTGCCAACTACATCGGCCTGCACAAGAAACTTTGGGGCATCGGCTTCGGCGAGAAAGCGTGGCGGTTCTTCTACCACCGCACGATCAAGAACATGGGCGATCTCACGCACCATCTGGTCCCGCAAACGGATTTGGCCGAACTCGCTCATCCGTTCTACAACCAGTTCGCGCGCGGCGGTGAAGGCCACCTTGAAGTTGGCAAGAACGTTTATTACACGATTCACAAACTCTGCCACATGGTGCTGGCGCTGAAACCCTTTGGCTGCATGCCTTCTTCACAATCCGATGGAGTGCAATCGGCGGTAGTCAACAAATTCAAAGACATGATTTTCCTGCCCATTGAAACTTCTGGCGAAGGCGAAGTGAACGCTCACAGCCGCGTGCAAATGGCGTTGGGCGAGGCCAAGGTCAAAGCCAAGACTGAGTTCGACCAGTGCCTGAAGTCAACCGGCAAAAGCCTCGACGAAATCCGCGAATTCATCGCCGAGCATCCCGAGTTGAAGAGGCCTTTCTACCACGTGCCGCATCGGGAGGGCGTTGCCGGAACCGCGGCGCAATTCATTTTGCATGTAAGCGACCGCATGGATAAGAGCACGCGGCTGTGGAAGCGTGCCCGTGTCCCCGGCATCGCCGTGCCCAGCGCCGCTTAACGTGCGGAGACCGCCGTCTCGCGAAGTTGCATTCCTGCGGGATGGCGGTCTCCAACCTCAAACCGTTTCAAGAGCCTTCTGGCCAGTTATCGGAGAGACGATGCACGACCATCTGCACGAACAGCCCAAGCCGCAATTATTGCAAATCGCTCCTCTGCCTCCGCAAAGGCCGCACGATCATCGCACTGAATTCCTGGTTGGGCTCGACGTCGGCTCGACAACGGTGAAAGCGACGGTCGTCGATGCTGCCAGCGACAAAGTTCTGTGGCAAGACTATCAGCGCCATGAGACCAAGCAGCCCGAGAAAACGCTGGAATTCTTGCGGCGCATGGAAAAAGAAGCTGGCATCAATAGCCACAACACCCGCATGTTTATGACAGGTTCGGGCGGAGGTGGAATCGCCGAACAGATCGGCGCCAAGTTCGTGCAGGAAGTCACCGCGGTCTCGCTCGCCGTGGAAAAGATGCATCCGGAAGTGTATTCGGTGATCGAACTCGGCGGTCAGGACGCGAAGATCATCGTCTTCAAGGACGACGAAGAAACTGGCCGCAAGAAAAAAATCCCTTCGATGAACGACAAGTGCGCCGGCGGTACTGGCGCGGTCATCGATAAGATCAATGCCAAGCTGAAGATTCCAGTGGCCGAGCTGGCCGTTCAGGGCTACCACGGAATCAAGCTCCACAAAGTCGCCGGCAAATGCGGAGTCTTTGCCGAAACCGACATTAACAGCTTGCAAAAAGTCGGCACGCCCTCCGATGAACTCATGGCCTCGTTGTTCGAAGCCATCGTCCTGCAAAATCTCAGCGTCCTCACACGCGGACACACTCTTCGTCCGCACGTACTGCTGTTGGGAGGTCCGAACAGCTTCATCAAAGGCATGCGCGAAGCCTGGCAGGCGAACATTCCCCGCATGTGGAAAGAGCGCAAAGTCGAAATTCCCGACGGCGCAAAGCCCGAAGATCTGATTAAGGTCCCGCAAAACGCCCAGTACTTCGCCGCCATGGGCGCCATCGAATTCGGCAAGAGCGAAGACGAGTGTGTTGGCTGCTACCACGGATACGAAAAACTGCTGCACTTCATCGAATACGGACGTCAGGAAGAAAAAGCAAAGTCCGGTGCGAAAGGCTTGACGACGAGCGATACCGAACTCGACGAATTCAAAGTTTCCTACCGCCGCAAGAAATTCAACCCGGCAGTTTTCAATACGAATCAAACGGTCGGCGGATTCATCGGCATCGACGGCGGTTCGACTTCGACCAAAGCCGTTTTGCTCAACGAACACGGCGACCTTTTATGCAAGGCGTACCAACTCTCGAACGGCAATCCGATTCACGACACGATCGAGATGTTCGAAAATCTACGTGGCCAGGTCGAAGCGCAAAAGGCAAAGCTGGAAGTACTAGGAGTCGCGACCACAGGCTATGCGAAAGATATTCTAAAAGACGTTTTGCACGCAGACGTGGCGCTCGTAGAAACCGTAGCTCATACCGAGTCCGCGCTTAAGTTCTACGAAGATCCGCACGTCATCGTCGACGTTGGCGGTCAGGATATAAAAATTATTATCCTGCACAACGGCCGCGTAAAAGATTTCAAGCTCAACACGCAATGCTCCGCGGGCAACGGATATTTCCTGCAATCCACCGCCGAAGGTTTCGGATTGAGCGTGGAGCAATACGCCGATCTTGCCTTCTCTGCGCAATCCATGCCAATCTTCGGCTACGGTTGCGCAGTTTTCATGCAGTCGGACATCGTTAATTTTCAGCGCCAGGGCTGGCGCGCTGAAGAAATTCTGGCTGGCCTCGCGGCCGTGCTTCCCAAGAATGTATTCCTCTACGTGGCCAGCATTCCAAATCTCGCGGCTCTGGGCACGCGTTTCGTACTACAAGGCGGAACGCAAAACAACATGGCCGTGGTGAAAGCGGAAGTCGACTTTATTCAAAACAGTTTCCGCGCTGCCGGTAGGAAGCCGGAAATCATCGTCCACGAATTCTGCGGCGAATCCGGCGCAATCGGCGCCGCAGTCGAATCTGTCCGCCTCTGGCGCAACGGCCTGCAAACTTCATTTGTCGGACTGGATGCCGTTCGAAAAATCGAATACCGGACCACGCGCAACGAAAGCACGCGCTGCAATTTCTGCAAGAACAATTGCCTGCGTACGTTCATCGACATCCGCACCGTGCCCAAAGACGACATGGCCTTCGTGCCCATCCAAAAAGTCACCAAGGTTCCGCTTATGCACGGCGAGCAGCGCCTCATCATCGCCACCTGCGAAAAGGGCCTGGTCGAAGACATCAACGACATGAAGGACATCAAGGCTGGCATCGACGAAATCAAAGATAAATATCCCAACTTCGTCGACTACGCCGCTCAGGAAGTTTTCCGCCCCGTAAACGCCAAGAGCATCGCCGATCCCATTCCGGTGACGACATTTTGGAACAAGTCAGGCAAAGAGCGCATCCCTCTGATGCAAAACCGCAAGAAAATGCGCATCGGCATTCCGCGTGTGCTCAACATTTACACCTACGCGCCGCTCTTCAACGGCTATTTCGAGAGCCTCGGCGTGCAGCCAGAAAACATTATTTATTCCGATTACACCAGCTCAGATCTCTACCGCGCGGGCGCGAGCCGAGGCGCTATCGATCCCTGCTTCCCCGCCAAAATCGGCATCTCGCACGTCTACAACCTGATCCAGGAGAAGCATCGCAAGAGACCGCTGAACGCGATTTTCTTTCCCATGTATGACGTGCTGAGTTCTCCGCTGATAAAAATCGTGGGCACGAATGCCTGCCCCACAGTCACCGCCACGCCGGAAACCGTAAAGGCCGCATTTACGAAAGAGAATGACGTCTTCGCCGAGCACAACGTGAAATACGTCGATCCGGTCCTGAACTTCGCCGACCGTAAGCTATTCGCGCACCAGATGCTGCAAGCGTGGCAGCCCATACTCGGTTTGTCGCAGGAAGAAAATGATCGCGCGGTGGAAGTCGGCTATAAAGCGCTTGAGGACTACGAAAAGAGCATCCGCGGGCGCGCCCGCGAGGTCCTCGATCAACTGGAACGCGAAGACCGCATCGGCATTGTGATGTTGGGCCGTCCCTATCATCACGATCCCGGCCTAAATCACGAAATCATGGAAGAATTCCAGAAGCTGGGCTACCCAATCTTCTCGCAGAACACTCTGCCGCTCGACGAAGATTTGCTGGAACGCCTGTTCAGCGAGGAAGTTCGCGCGGGAGTGATCACCCATGCGCTCGATATCACCGACGCCTGGAAGAACTCCTATTCGTGCAGCACCAACCACAAAGTCTGGGCGGCGAAGTTTACCGCGCGCCATCCGAACCTGGTTGCCCTGGAAATTTCCAGCTTCAAGTGCGGCCATGATGCGCCTATCTATGGAGTAATTGAAGGCATCATCGAGCAGTCTGGCACGCCCTATTTCTGCTTTAAGGATTTGGACGAAAACAAGCCGACGGGCTCGATCAAGATTCGCGTCGAGACCATCGACTATTTCCTGCGGCGGTATCGCGAGGAAGTCATTCGCAAGCGCAAAGCCAACGACGAGATCGAAGCGCAACTGGCGGCACTGGAAGAACAGCTTCGCGGTCAGTTCGAGCAGGAAACCCAAGGCATGGCCGCCGACTGATTCGATTGTCGCAGATGGTTTCTCGAACGCCGCAGAGGTGGGCGATCTACCGCCCACCTCCAACTTCCAGAATGCTTCCTGTTACATACGAAGCGGCGGGCGAAAGCAGCCACGCCACCGCCTCCGCCACTTCGGAAGCCGTCCCCGGCCTTCCCATAGGTATCGACGGCTGCAAACGCAACAAACGTCCTGGCTCGCCGTTATCCGCATGCAGGTCGGTTTCGATCAGCCCGGGTGCAACCGCGTTCACGCGAATCCCTTGCGTCGCCACTTCGCGCGCCAGTCCAATCGTGAAGCTGTCGATCGCTCCTTTGGACGCGGCATAGTGAACCCATTCGCCCGCAGATCCGGTACGTGCCGCGATGGAGGAGATGTTTACGATTGAACCGCCGGCACCGCCGCTCTCACTCGACAATCGGCGAACCGCTTCGCGCGCGCACAAAATGCTCCCCGCGAAGTTCACCGCAAAAACATCGGCCAGCGCCTTGAGACTGATATCGCGAACCAGGGAAAACCCGCCGGTAACGGCAGCGTTATTCACCAATCCTCCAAGCGCTCCCAGTTCGCGATCACACGTTTCAAACAGTCGAATGATTTCCACTTCCTGCGAAATATCCGCACGAATTGCCAGCGCCGTACCTCCGCCGGTGACTATATCGCGAACTACCGCGGAAGCCGCATCCTCGTTCTTCACAAAATTTACGACAGTGGGATAGCCTTGCGCGCCTAGCAAACGGGCCGTTGCCGCGCCGATTCCACGGCCTGCGCCGGTGACAATGATTGCCTTCTTCTTGTCGCTCTCCATTGCCATAAAGCGCTAGGAATTTCGCGCCCGATTTTTGATCCAAATCGGCGTGCCCACAAAGCCAAAGGCTTCGCGAATCTGATTCTCGAGAAAACGCTGATAGGAAAAATGCAGCTTCACCGCGCGATTGGTGAAGAGAACGAACGACGGCGGCGCGACCGAGGCTTGCGTCATGTAGAGAATCTTCACGCGTGAGCGCGCAGGGACCGACGCGCGCTCAAAGTCAACGTGCTCGATGAAGCGGTTCATCTGCGAAGTCGAGATGCGTTTGCGGCGCTCGCTTGCGACTTTTTCGAGCAGAGGGAAAATTTGTTCCACCCCTTTGCCAGTGTTCGCCGAGACGAAAACGATGGGTGCGTAGCTGAGAAACTTGAGATCGTAACGGAGACGTTCCTCGTAAGCGTCGCGGTCGCCGGGACGCTTGCTTTCGCGTATGCGCGAAGCTTTTGTTGGGCGCGTCTCACTTTTTTGGCCGCCGGTTACGAGATCCCATTTGTTGACGACGATGATCACGGACCGTCCGCTGTCGTGGGCGTAGCCGGCAATGGAAGCGTCGAGCTGGTTCACGCCTTCGGTCGCGTCGATGACCAGCAACGCGATATCAGCCGCTTCCAGATGTTTGCGCGCCATGACCACCGAAAGCTTTTCCGCCATGAGGTGCGTCTTGCCCTTGCGGCGAATGCCGGCGGTATCGATGAAGCGGAAGCGCCGCCCGTGGTGTTCGACAATCTCATCGACCGCGTCGCGTGTTGTGCCGGGAATCGGCGACACAATGGCGCGGTCGGAAGCGGTGAGCGCGTTTAGCAGCGTAGACTTGCCCACGTTTGGATGCCCGATGATCGCAACCTTCGTTTCGTGCGAAGCCTCCATCTCAGAGTCAGTTGAGTCAGTTTTCGCATCACCCTGTGCTGCCTCTGTGTCCTCTGTGTTTAAGGTTTTTGTCACGGGCAAAACTTCCAACACTGCATCCAGCAGATCATCAACGCCGCGGCCATGCTCAGCCGAAACGGGAAACATCTTCCTGATCCCAAGCCCATGAAAATCATCCACCAGCGACGACTGCCTGTCCGAATCCGCTTTGTTCACCGCGAGAAAAATCGGACGGCCGGTCTTCCGCAACAGTCGGGCGAGTTCAATATCTGGCGCAGTGAGTTCCGTACGCCCATCAACTACCAAAATGATCGCAGCGGCTTCATCCAGCGCAACTCGCGCCTGGCGGAAAATCTCCGCCGGAATGAAATCCTTTTCCTCGGGCAGGATTCCGCCCGTATCAACGACGCGCAATTGGCGACCCCGCCATTCGGCGTCGCCGTACAGGCGGTCGCGAGTGATGCCGGGTTCATCGCCAACGATGGCGCGGCGCGAGCCCACGATGCGGTTGAATAGCGTGGACTTGCCCACGTTCGGGCGTCCCACAATAGCCAGCGTGGGAACACCGGCGGCGGTCGTGGCAGGAGTGCTCGTCGAGTTGTAGGTAGGTTGAGTCAAAATAAAGTTTGTACAGTTTCCCTGATGTAGGGACAGCTCGACCCGACAGCCATCCTCGGCTGTCCCCCACATGGCGTTGGCGCTACTTGTGCGTGAAACTCGTATTATAGAGACTTCGTGGCTTCTACGACTTCAAACCGATCAGTTCCCAGCGGCAGGGATGTCGCCGGATCTTCTTCGTCGAGCCTCTACCAGTTCTTTGCTCCCGGAGGTATGCTCTCGCGCACCCATCCCGCCTATGAATTTCGGCGGGGACAATTGCAGATGGCGCAGGCCGTCGAACAGGCTCTCGAAGAGAAACGACACTTGATTGTGGAAGCAGGCACAGGCACGGGCAAGACACTCGCATATCTACTGCCCGTAATTCGTTCCGGCAAGCGCGTCATCATCTCTACCGGAACGAAGAATTTGCAGGAACAACTTTTCTACAAAGACATTCCGTTCATCGAGCAGGCATTGTTTGGCGCAGCGGAAGGCGGAGGGTCTCGCAAGCTCTCGGCTTGCTACATGAAGGGGCGCAATAATTACTTGTGCCGCAAGAAACTCTACGACCTCACCGACAAGCCGGTGCTGAGTGGGATTGAAGAGATCGAACAGTACCGCGCACTCGCTGCCTGGGAGAAAAATACGCAGACTGGGGATCGCGCCGAACTGGCCGAACTGCCCGAGGCTAGCCAACTTTGGCACAAGCTCGACGCGCGCGCTGACACCTGCACCGGACAAAAGTGCAGCCAGTGGGAGCGTTGCTTCATCACCGAAATGCGCCGCCGCGCCATGGAAAGCGACATCATCGTCGTCAACCATCACTTGTTCTTTGCCGATCTCGCCATCAAGTTGCAAGCGGATGGCGCCCCCGAGGCGGGAATCCTGCCGGAAGCGGCGGCGGTGGTCTTTGATGAAGCTCATGAACTGGAAGACGTGGCAGGAAATTATTTTGGCATCTCGGTGAGCAACCTGCGGGTGGACGACTTGGCGCGGGATGTTGAAGCGTCGATGCAGGGCAATCGCATGATGTCCGCTTCCCTATCGGGCGTCCTTGGCAGCCTCCGCGAAAGATCGCAATTGTTCTTCTCGCTGTTGCCGCCGGGAGATGGCCGCTTCGCCTTCGAAGGCCGGCGTGAGTTTCTGGAAGAAAACGGCGACGAATTTCTTGCCCTGAATCAGGCGATGACACGTCTGGCGGGCGAACTGGAAAACTTGCCACAAAAGCCGGAAGAAGTTTTCAACTTCGCGCGGCGGGCACAGGAACTGCAAGTGCAACTTCAGTACGCGATGGAGTCGGAAGATCGCAATACGGTCTTCTGGATCGAGCGGCGGGGAAAATCATTTTCACCACAGAGACACAGAGACACAGAGAGAACCGGAAGGCAGAACGTCTTCCTGCAAGCCACTCCTATCGACGTTGGCCCGATCCTGCGCGAGTGCCTTTGGTCGAAACTCGAGTGCGCAGTGCTCACTTCAGCCACGCTCGCCGTGGGCGGCGGATTTGAATACATTCGTCAGCGGCTGGGTATGGAACATGCGCGCGAAGTTGTACTGCCTTCGCACTTCGATTATGAAAGCCAAGCGTTGTTTTACGTGCCCCCAGATCTTCCGGATGCGCGTACGCCGCAGTTTTCAGTCAAGGCCGCCGAGCGTATTCGAAGGCTGCTGGAGATCACCCGCGGACGAGCGTTCGTGCTTTTCACGAGTTACGCACAGATGAATGATATCTATCAGCGATTGCTGGGAGTGATCGACTTCCCCATGTTGCGCCAGGGCGACGCGCCGAAAAGCGCGCTACTGGATGAGTTCCGTCTGACTCCCAACGCCGTGCTGTTCGCGACTTCGTCGTTCTGGCAAGGAGTGGATGTGCAAGGCGAGCAGCTCAGTTGCGTCATTATCGACCGGCTGCCGTTTGCCGTGCCCAGCGACCCGGTTGTTTCAGCGCGGGTAAAGGCCATCGATGCCGACGGCGGCAACGCTTTTTTTCAGTACCAAGTACCCGCCGCGGTGATCACGCTGAAACAAGGCTTCGGACGGCTGATCCGCTCGCTGCACGACCGTGGCTTGCTGGTCCTGCTCGACAATCGCATATTGAAAAAACAATATGGCCGCGTGTTCGTGGAAAGCCTGCCGAACTACAAAAAGACTACTGACCTTCAGGTCGTAGAGGAGTTTTTTGCGCCAGCGTCCTGAGATGCCTGCGCTCAACGGTCAGCCGAGCAACCTCATCCCGGCCGTCCTTGCTGCTTTCTTGTCGAACGTAAAGGTGTGCTCGCACTCTGCCGCATCACCGCATATCTCGATCAGGCAATCGGCGAAGTCGGCGCTGCTGGCCCTGTACCGCCGCAATGCCCGCGCGACGGCTTCGGCCCGTTCGGTCACAAGCTCCGCGGTTTGCGATAGAATCTCCAGAACGTGCTCAATTTCTTTTTTATTGAAGCCGTAGGAGTCTTCCAACACCCACGCCAACTCAACGATCGCGATCAGAGAAATAAATCCCGGCGAATCCGCGGAAAATGAATCGATCAATTTCACGGCGACAGCGGTTTGGACGGAATCGTCCCCCGTGATGTAGCGAACCAGTATGTTGGTGTCCAGGCCGATCATTTCGGGCCGCCGCTACCGGGACCGCGACGCATGCCTGGCGATGGCGGCGTTCATCTCCTCAATCGACGCCGGCTTTCTTCGCTTGTGGCGAAATAGCCCTTTCAGTTCCTGCACTGAGCGAGTAGCGGCGATCATGGCGAACTGACCTTTTTCCAGTTCCACGAACTCCACACGATCCCCGGCGTCAAGCCGTAGCCGAATTGAAATCGGTTTGGAACGAGGAAGTCGACGTGTGCGAACTTGAGCGCGCGCAAGCCGCGCACGAGGAGCGCGCTCCCTGTCGCACCGTCCGCATCGAAGTCGCCGACGATGAGAACGCGGCCCGCGCGGTGCGCGGCGAGCAGCTCCGCCGCGCGCTCCGCCCGATCGAGCGTACGCACCGGCAGCAGCCGCTCGAGCGACAGATCGAG
>Ga0209006_10003286_pt1 | contig 14715 bp, 12 predicted proteins | sample JacPin_JW_Ref_O2_FD_188567 | JGI IMG/M metagenome (GOLD analysis project Ga0209006, IMG submission 188567) | Forest soil microbial communities from Algoma, Ontario, Canada - Jack Pine, Ontario site 1_JW_Ref_O2 (SPAdes) (version 2) | ecosystem: Environmental > Terrestrial > Soil > Boreal... | reverse complement strand
CACCACCATGTCCAACCCCCTGAGGGGTTTCTGTTGATCCCTCGCCCACTAGATGCCCAGTTCGTCGAGCGTCTTCGCATCGTCAGGCGTAATCTTGTCTGCCACCACTTGCTTGCGATACGCCTCCAGGTTGCGAACCTCCAGATACTTCTGGTAGCCCACGACCGCGACGTCGCCCTTGAGTTGCGCCGCATCCCGCAGCAACTGCGGCAGCAGCAATCTTCCCTGCCCGTCCATCTCGACTTCCTGTCCCCAGTACCCGGTCGCGCTCAGGAACTTTTTCTTCGTCGGATTGAACGTCGATAACCCCGCCAGCTTCTGCTCGATCTGCTCCCATTCTTCGAAGGGATACAGTTGAGCAACATCCCCATCGAGGCTGGTGATGTAGAATTTCTGACCGTACTTCTCGTCGATCACCCGCTTGAACTCGGCCGGGACCTTTAAACGGCCCTTCTCGTCGACCCGGGTTGGATGATTGCCGCGAAACATGTTCTTGAACGATCACTGCCAGGGAGGGTTGGGCAGCGCAAAATGCCATCGATTTCGAGTAATTCGGACTGTTTCTCGTGTTCTTGGGTCGGCTTCCCACCGGCTCCTCGTTTTCAGCTCCGAACTGGTCCGAATCTTCCCGCTGTTACCACTTTCAACCACTTTCTCCCACATCTTAGCTGTAAGTCGTTTATTGTCAAGCAGAAACTGATAAGCGATAGTCCCACTCTTGCACTGAATTTGGAAAATACGAAGGCTTGTGGTTTAACAGTTGGGTGACCACAACCGGTGGGGTTTACGGACTTGGTTCCTTCGCTATTCCTTCGCTAACATTTTCCTTGATCCCGGCGACTGGTGCGGAGTTTCTTGTGGAAAATCTGGACTTTCGAAGTTGCGGACGGAAAAAAACCTCGATCTATGGTTCGCGTTGCTACATCTAATTCAAGCGCTCTTTCACTAAATCTATCTTCCGAGGGCATTCCATGTCCCGCTCATCCCTTCTAATCACTCTATTTTCGTCGGCTTTACTGTTATGCAGTGCTTCATCTGTGTGTGCGCAGGATTCCACTACGCAGCCCGGCTCAAACAACGCGCCTGCCCAGGACCAGACCCTGGCACCGGGTCAGACTCCAGTTTTTCGGGTCACGGTGAGCGAACGCACCACCCACGCCGTCAACTACCGCAATCGCGGCGGATCGACCACGGTGGACATGAGAGGGACCGATCTGAGCCCAGCAATCGGCGGGAAGGCCAAAGTCGACGGCAAAGCTGGCAGGCTGGCGATTGATGTCGAACTCAATCACATGGATCCACCCGTTAAATTTGGCGGACAATTTCTGACTTATGTTCTCTGGGCGATTACCCCCGAGGGACATGCGGTCAACTTGGGTGAAGTGCTGCCCGGCGACAACGGCAAAGATAAGCTGAGCGTCACGACCGACCTGCAAGCTTTCGGTCTCATCGTGACCGCGGAGCCCTATTACTCCGTCTTTTATCCAAGCGATAAGATTGTCGCCGAAAACATCGTGCTGCAGGGGACCAAAGGGTTTGATGAAAACATCAGCGCGAAGTTCGATGTTCTTGAAGGCGGGCAATACACCATCGACGTACCTGCGGACCGGCTTCCCTCTTCGCAAGCCGGAGCCGACGTTCCGTTGGATCTGCTCGAAGCCCGGAATGCGGTCATGATCGCAAAATCGGTAGGGGCCGAGCAGTACGCTCACGACACGATCACTCAAGCCGAAGACATGCTGGGACGCGCCGAGGATTACTACCAGCGCAAGCAAGGCCGTACACCGATCGGCACCGCCGCTCGCGGCGCTGTGCAACAGGCCGAAGCGGCGCGCGTGTTGACGCTGCGTCGAATCGAGAAAGAGAAGGAAGAAGCGGCCCGCAAAGCTGCGGCCGATGCCAAAGCCAAAGCCGAAGCTGACGCCGATACGGCGCGCCAGGCGCAACTTGCGGCTCAAGCCCAGTCCGATGAAGATGCTCGTCGCCGTTCTGAAGCCGAGGCCGCGCGCGCCCAGGCTGAACAGCAGCAAGCTGCAGCTCAGCAACAGCAGCAAGCAGCGCAAGCCCAGGCTGCAGCAGCACAAGCGGCGGCAGCTGAGTCCGATCGGCAACGGCAGGACGCCGTCCGGCAAAAGGAAGAAATGCGCGCCCGGTTGCTTGCGCAACTCAATCAAGTGTTGCAGACGCGCGACACGGCGCGTGGCCTGATCGTGAGCATGCCTGACGTGCTCTTCGACTTCAACAAGTACACGTTGAAGCCGGAAGCGCGTGAACGGCTCGCGCGGATTTCGGGAATCGTGCTGGCTTATCCTGATCTGAAATTGCAGATCGAAGGTTACACGGACAGCATTGGAACCGATGAGTACAACATGGAACTCTCCCAAAAGCGTGCCGATGGCGTGCGCGCCTATCTGACTGCCTCGGCCGTTCCCCCGGATCACATCACTTCCCAAGGATTCGGCAAGGCGAATCCCGTGGCCGATAACACTACTGCCGCGGGCCGAAAACTGAATCGGCGCGTCGACATGATTGTTTCCGGCGATGTGATTGGCACAGAGATAACTCCGGCGACGACGGGAACGGCCCCGCCCCCGCCGACGCCGAATCAGTAGCAGACTCGTCTGCACAAGTAGAAAAGACAACGCTCGTCATCCATATGGCGAGCGTTATTTTTTGCGCCCTGTTCCTGTCAGGAAGCCCGCCGGGGCAATACACTACCGTGACCTGTGACCATCCCGTGGAAAGCTCAGAATGCTCTCAACGGGGCGTGACACGACATGTACTACACACCATCTGGACGATATAGTTCGGGCGGCCTTCTCATGGGAGCGGCTATCGGCATTGCGGGCTCGGCGATTCTGGCATCCGCATACGGGCGCGGGCTCATCCTCATTCCTGACGCGTGTTTTGCAGCTTTTGCCACGATCGCATTTGGCGCGGCGGTCGGAGCTGTCTGCGGCTATGGAAGCATCCTGGGCAATGTTCGAAACAATGGGGCGGCGGCCGCTGTTTCCGCTTTCGTGGCAGTTTTCGCCCTCTATCTGAGTTGGGCCGTCTGGGTGGCTGCAACGCTGCAGAGCGAACCGTTCGTATCCGACGCGGCTTGGTCCGCACTGGCATTGCATCCGGATGCGCTCTGGCGGGCGATCTGCATGATCAACCAATACGGAACCTGGGGCTTGGGAGACGACGCGAAAGTCGCGGCCACACACGGGACCGAACTGTGGGCGATCTGGATTGCTGAAGCCGCGACGGTCATTGGAGTTGCGCCGTCAGTGGCGTCGTACGTGTTTCGTCTTCGTCCATTTTGCGAGGCCTGCGAATGCTGGGCAGAGCGTGGAGCACGGTTCCAGAGAGCGACACCGGCAAACATGGGTCAGCTCAAGAGGCATCTTGAAACCAAAGATCTCGAGCCGCTGAACCAGTTGGCGCCTGCCAACAAAGAAAACGACCTCAGCATCGAGCTCAACAGCTGCCCGCGTTGCCGGCTATTTAATACGCTCAGCATCACGCACACGGTCGTCACGCGCCGAAAATGGGGTAAGCCAATCATGAAGAGGAAGGAGATCATGCGCCGCTTAATCGTCAGGCCCGAGCACGCGGAAACACTTCGGATGCTGTCGGCTGGCGGAACTTCTGCATCGAGAAACGACGTGCCTGGAATTGACCCAGCCAAGACGAACTCAGCTGCAGCAGGAAAGAAATAAGCATCTTTTCAAAGAGCAAGCGCAATTCTGCTTAACCAGATCGAACGCCACTTTGCAATCCGCGCTCGCCATTTTTTCTTTAATGGATGACCTGTTTATTACTTTCGTGTGTGTAATTCTCGCGCCCTATCGGCTATACCAGAAGGCTGAGATGGAAACATTTTGATATCAGATTCTTGAAGGGAAAATCTTTATGTTACGGACAACTCGAAGGCCGTCTCTATTGCTCGACTAGCAATTCGATTTTTTCGTGACGGGCGGTGCGCCGCGGCCATTTGAGTCGCGGCCGGTTCGCCAGTCGAGTTACTTGGCCGGCTCGACGTAGACTGCGGTTCCATAGGCCAGAACCTCGGTGACTCCCTGCATCACTTCGGTAGCGTCGTATCGCGCGCCGACAACCGCGTTCCCGCCAATTTCGGCGGCGTGTTGCAGCATCAGGTCGAATGCTTCCTGGCGCGTCTTCTCGCACAAGTTCGTGAGCAGAGTGATATTGCCGCCGACCAGCGTTTGCAGACCCGCTCCGATCGTTCCGAAGATGGAGCGTGAACGAACCACAATCCCGCGCACGACGCCCAGCGTGCGCGTCACCCGAAAGCCATCGATCTCGAATTGCGTGGTGACCATGTTGTGCGCCACCATTCTGCCGGCGTTGTAGCTTGTAGCCATGCGGTTCGTCCTTTCTTGCTCCCGGCTCGGCTGCTTTCGGCCCGCCGGACAGGTAACTATAGCGCGATGAGCGCGTAACTACGAGTGTTTCTGCTGCTGCCCAGCCTGCCTGATTGAACCAGCCGCTGATTGAACCAGCCGCTGGAATATTCAATCTCACTCCAATTGCGCGGTGATGAAGAACTCTTGCGCCGAATTGTCGTACTCGATTTGCAGAACATTTGGTTTGCAGCAAACCTGGCAGTCTTCGACGTAGCTCTGCCGGCGGCCGGCGGATTCGTCGACCGAGGTCGTATTCCATTCTCCGCAAGAGGCGCACTGGAAGCCGGATTCCATAGGCTGAAGAAGCATACCGCAGCGGGTCTCTGCCCGGCACATCACGCCAAGATGAGCGGCCGAGCGAACACTCCTGGCGAGAAAATCCTCTCTATAATGGCCGGACGTGTTATCCCGGCCAGGAGGCCCTGATGATTTCGCGACGACAGTTCCTTAGGACAAGCAGTGCAGCAGTGGGCGCCACGTTAGGTGGGGTGACTGGCGCGGCGCTAACGCCGCGCGCACATGCAGCTGACAAAACGGACGACTCTTCTTTGCCTCCATCTTTGGCGCAGTTGAAATCGCGCAAGGCCGAAGCCAAGCCCATCACGGTAGAAGACCGCCACTGGCGTCAGGAGCGCGCACGGAAACTAATGACCGAGAATGGGCTCGACGCCATCATTCTCATGGCAGGAACCTCTCTGCAATATTTCACCGGCATCCGCTGGTGGGGTGGTGAGCGCACATTCGCTCTCATTTTGCCGGCCAAGGGCGCAGCGTTTTATGTTTGCCCGGGATTCGAAGAAGGGCGCGCGCGGGAGCAGATCACGAACGCACCGGATGGTTCAAATCCCGACCTGCGTATCTGGCAGGAGGATGAGAGCCCGTATCAACGCATTGCGCAGGCTCTGAAGGAACGCGGCATTGCGAACGGAAAACTGGGGATCGAAGAAACCGTACGCTTCGTTTTCTCCGACGGCATTGCCCAGGCGTCGCCGCAGGCGACGATTGCCAGCGCCACTTTGGTCACTGCAGGATGCCGCATGATCAAGAGCGAGAGCGAAGTCGCCCTCATGCGACTTGCGGCCCAAGTTACGCTTGCGGCGTATGAAGCCGCCTATCGGGCAACGACGGTTGGAATGACGCAGCCGCAATTCGAGGAATTGGTCCGGAAAGCGCATGAACGGCTCGGTTTTCCCGGAGGGGCGGAAGTGCAGGTCGGCGAGTTCGCCGCGTTTCCGCATGGATCGCTCACGCCACAAGTGATCCACGAGGGCACCATTGTGCTGATGGATGGAGGCTGCGCGGTTGAGGGATATCAGTCGGACATCTCTCGGACGTTCGTGCTGGGCAAAGCTTCGGACAAGATGAAGACTGTTTTTGAAGTTGTGCATCGCGCGCAATCTGCGGCGCTGGCGGCGGCTCATCCGGGGGCAGAGTGCGGATCGGTCGACGCGGCGGCGCGTAAAGTCATCACGGACGCGGGCTACGGTCCCGACTACAAATATTTCACCCACCGCCTCGGCCATGGGATGGGCATGGACGAGCACGAGTGGCCTTATCTGGTCCGCGGCAATGCGACGTTGTTGCATGCAAACATGACGACCAGCGATGAACCGGGAATTTATATTCGCGGCGAATTCGGCGTTCGTCTGGAAGATGACCTGCACGTCACGGAAAACGGCGCGGAGTTGTTCACTCCGCAGAGTCCGTCGCTTGAAGAGCCGTTCGGGAAAGCATGAAGCAAAATATCGCCGGATAGTTATTATGCTCTGGTGATCTTTGGCGGCGCAGTAAAACTTTCAAATAAAAATGTGTAGACATAGCCTTTGCGCACATTCGTTACGAGAACGGGACGAAAACAAGCCAGGCAAGTTCCACCTTGACGGCGCACACTCGGATAAACAATTCCTGCCGAGCCGAGTTCCAGCAATTGTGCGGCAAGCGCCTGTGATGCCTTATAGCTCGTAGGCGAGAGGCAATCGGAGTGTTCAGTTGTTTCGCGCAGGTCATGAAAGTCCGCCCGAAAATCTGCAAGATAATCCAGATAGTCAGACTCATCTACCTCGTCCCACTTCGTTTCTCGAAGCCACAGCTGACGGTGATAAGCGACTTCCGCCTGTGAGGTTGGCAGTTCGAACGATGCATACCAAGCACCACGGTCCGGCGAATTGAAGCGGGATCCGGTTGGCGCAGGATGACAGAACGTAGCGTTGATGATGCGATAGGAAGGAATTCCGAAGACGAGCTCGCGTTCGTCAATGCCAGGCGCCAAGCGCGACTCAGCTAAGAGCCGATCATTTGTGGCATTGTCGAGTTCAAAAATTCCATCGAGAGTTTCCGGATCGTCCGCTAATCGCGCGAGCACAGAAAGTCCGCCATCGGCATATTGAGCCGGAATAAGGCGATGCGTGGACCGCTGATCGATCGAAGAAACTGGAAGCACAGCTTTGCTCATTGACGTTAGCGACCGCCGCGTCGGCTATCAAGCAGGCGGCGAATTCCAAGCATCGCAGGGACCCCGCCCCGCGTGAGAAGTTGCAATGGAGGGGCATCGCCAAACATCGGGTTCGAATTAGGGCGTAAGGTCCACTGATTGGCGAGTCGCTGATTGAAGAGGATGTTCAGCGCTTTGAAAATACCGATTAGCAAAGAGATTCGTGTAAGTTCGTCCTGGGACAGCAGTCCTTTGCGATTTTTTTTCAGCTCGTAGAAACGACCATTCGATGCACCGCCCAGCAGCGCCATTGCATCTTCACTGCGCAGCTTCCATTTTTCGGCGATCGCGAAAAATGCCTCGATCGCCGCGGGGCTCAAACGCCCGCGAGTTACCGGGTCAGCAAGATCCGGCAATTTTCGAAGATCGAGGCCGAGATCGGGCACGGAGGCTATGGCATTCATGGATACTCCAATTCTGGATACTATTATATCCTATTTCGTAATCAGCGCAAGACTCGACATCTGCATTGTTTTGTGAAGGTTACAGATTGGAAGAAGACTTACGCGCCGGGAACCGGCGGACAGCCAGGAAACTCTTTGAGAAACGTATTGCCAATGTAGCCGAGATAATTGATTCCAATCTCGCTGGTGAAGAAGCCGTCGGCAGTCAGCTTGCGAAGAAACGAGAAGAACGCGATCCCCTGCCCCAGACTTGGATCTTTCTTCGCATTCTTGCGGTAGGCGATGAGATCGATAATTTCTTTTTTCTGATCGGGCGTGCAGTCGAGATATGCCTTGCCGTAACGATCGAGGCAAGTGTTGTCGAGCCACATCAGGCCTCCGCCTAGAGCGACCTGGTAATCTTTGTTCTCGCTGGTGATCAGATCGATAAATTCGGGCGCGCCCGCTTCGATCGCTCCCTTGGAGTCGCCGTCGGAGGGAATGATGGTTTGGCACAGGTTCTGCAGCGTTTTGTAAAAGTGAGCGGAAAAAAACTTGGGAGTGTAGACCTGGCCCTCGGCCGCAGCCTTTTCCACATGCACCATGCGATGCGCATATTCAGCAGCTTCCAGAGGAATCACGCGCAACACCGAAGTGCCCGCTGCCGCGATCGTCAAGGATTTCAAAATGTCTCGTCTTGAAATGGCCATTCTCAGGCTCCCAGATTTCCTTTCTTGGCCTGCTCCAGCAGATAATCCGAAGCGCGCCAAGTCAGCGCCATGATCGTCAGCGTCGGATTTTTGTCGGCGTTGGTGACGAAGCTGGCGCCGTCTGTGACGAACAGATTTTTCACATCATGCGCCTGGCAGTATCCGTTCAAGGCCGACGTTCCGGGACGATCTCCCATGCGTACGGAGCCGACCTCGTGGATGATTTCTCCGCCGTCGGCGATTCCATACGGATGCCGGCCATCGGGCTTCGTGGATGTCAAATAAACTCCGCCCGCAGCCTCTACGATCTCGCGGTAAGTTTCCTGCATATCTTTCGCCATCTTGATCTCGTTGTCGCCCCACTTCCAGTGAAAGCGAAGCACCGGGATTCCCCACTGATCCACCTTATCGGGATCGATTTCGCAATAACAATGCTCATTGGGAATCATCTCGCCGCGACCGGCGAAGCCGATGTAGGTTCCGTATTTTTTCTTGCACTCCTGCTTCAGAGAGGAGCCGTAACCTTCGTGAGCATCGCACAAATCGTCGTACTCTCCCACGCCGGGCATGCCTCGTCCACCGCCGAATTCGGTGTGATAACCGCGAAGGAAATCGTTCTTGCGGTCGAACTTCCACCACGGCAGATACAGGTGCATGCCGCCGACACCGTCGTGATTGTGCGCCGGCATTTTTTCGAGTGACGCAAAATATCCGCCGCCATTGCTGCCCACCGTATCCATCAGATTGCGGCCTACAACTCCTGAGGAGTTTGCCAGCCCGTCGGGGAAAAGCGTGGATTTGGAATTCAGCAGAAGGCGTGAGGATTCGCACGCGCTTGCCGCGACAACGAACGCGCGCGCATGAATGCGCCGCTCTTCGCGAGTCTCCTTGTCGATGTACGACACCGCATCGACCTTACCGTCTTTGCCGATGACGAGTTCTCTCGCCATCGCGCCGGTGATCAGAGTGAACCGCCCGGTCTTTTCCGCCGGCGGAATCATGACCTGGCTGGAGCTGAAATTGGATGCCGTGACGCATCCGCGGCCGCACTGCGCGCAGTAGTGGCATGCGGCGCGGCCGTTGAGAGGCTGAGTCAAAATCGCAAGCCGCGAAGGTATGCACAGGATGCTGAGTTGGTCGCACGCTTTCTTGATGATGGTCTCAGTGCAGCGGGGCTTGGGCGGAGGCAGAAAAATTCCGTCGGGAGCGCTGGAGATATTTTCTTTCGTCCCGAAGACGCCGATGAATGACTCGACTTTGTCGTAGTATGGCGCTACATCTTCATAGCTGATGGGCCAGTCGTCGCCTTCGCCATCGTGCGAGCGCACTTTGAAATCCACAGGAGCCATGCGCAGTGCGATGCGTCCCCAATGGTTGGTGCGCCCTCCAACGATGCGTGAACGGAACCAGCGGAAGTTCGCTCCGGGAGCAGAAACGTACGGTTCGCCCTCGATTTCCCATGCGCCGTTGGGCGCCAGGAATTCGTCTTCCAATCCCTGACGCGCTCGAGCTCCGACACCTGCGCCGCGATGAGGCAGGTCATAGGGCCAGACATGCTCTTTGTAGTCTCTTGCGGGAACAACCGGCGGGCCTGCCTCAAGCAGCGCGACAGACAAACCGCCCTCGGTGAGCACTTTGGCCGCTGTGCCTCCCGAGGCTCCAGAACCGATGATGCAAACGTCGTAAGTTTTAGGCGATCGCCGAACTTGCATGAATCTCCCCGAGTTGTGGGACTGAACTCTCTCTCAAAAAGCTGCGCCTGACAAAGCTCCTTCAACGCCATATCTGTCGTGGCTTCAAAATCGCAACTTTTCGAGATAGTCGTAGCTCGTCTTGATGCTCTCGAAGGGCTCTTTCGGATGGTCGTGCTCGACGATATAAATCTTGATGCCAGCCTTGCCCGAGCGCGCGAAAAGGCTCTTCCAGTCGATGAGTCCGCTGCCAACTTCCGTCAGGTCGACAGTGTCTCCGAAATTTTGCGGCCCTCCAGCGGTGATGTTGGGAAGCTTCTTCAGATCTTTCACATGTACCAGAGGAAATCGTCCGGGATACGCGTTGAAATACTTTATCGGATCGGCGCCGGCAGCAGTGATCCAGCAAAGGTCCAATTCCATCTTGACCAGATTGGCGTCGGACTCCTTCAGCAAAACGTCATAGGGCAGTTTGCCGTCGACTGGAAGAAATTCGAACCAATGGTTGTGGTAGGCGAACTGGATTCCCGCTTTTTTGCACTCTTCGCCGGCCCGATTGAACGTCGCGGCAACACCTTTCCAGGCATCGGGCTTATTGCGAATCTCTTCCTCAACCCACGGATTGACGATGTATTTGTGGCCAAGCGTTTTGCTGGCTTCGAGGACCTTCGGAAAATTTTCTGCGGCGAGGCTGGCGTAGGTAACGTGCGTCGAAGGCGCTACCAGCCCGTGATGATCGAGGGCGGCGCGCATCTCCTGCGGGGTTTTTCCGAAATATGTCACTTTGCCGCCGTCGAATGTGAAGCCCGCCAATTCGACTTCTTTGTAGCCGACAGCCGCGACTTTCGCGAGCGATCCGTCAAAATCTTTGGCGATGGCATCGCGCACCGTGTAGAGTTGCACGCCGAGCCGGTCGATTTTGTGGTCGGCGGCGGCCCAACCCAGGCGGCTGCCCAGCAGTGTTGCGGCGGCGCCTGTGGCAGTAGTCTGAAGAAACGTTCGGCGGTTCATAGCGTGAATACTCATTGCTGCATTCCTCCGGTCAGGGTCCATGCAATTCGGGAGAATTATACGCGCGCCAGCGCGCGCTAGACGGAGAACGCACGAGCAAATCTAGGTTTCGCAGGGCCACATGCGGATACGCAGGGTCGGCTGCGTCCTGCAATTCGACGCAGCCGTCAGTGGACCCGCGTACGACTGCCTTTTCCTACGGCTTCACAACCTGGAGGTTGTTCGTCACCGAGAACGTGCCGGGGACACCGTTGGCACGAATGCCGGCGAGATTCTTATCGCCGTCGCTGTCGACGACACCTTCGAGCGTCACGTGACCATTCTTCACGATGATGCGAATCGGCTTTTGCACGCCGAGCGCGTACCGCTGAAGCGCGGGATACCCGTAGATGTCGTGAAACAGACGGAGGCGGAGACGGTCGTCCATGCCCGACGGCGGCAAAATCTCAATCTGGTTATCGACGTGTTCGACTCCCTCGATGTGCTTCACTGCGTTCTCAGCGTCAGACTTGTTGACTGGATTCACCACTTGTCCGAGCAGGATTACATTATCGCCATCCACCTTGAAGGCGATGAAGTCGAAGACGCGGAAGTAAGGAAGCATCAGCAACTCGTGACGAACTTCCTTAACGATGCGCTCCTGCGCTTTGGCCGAGGGTTGATCTCGTGGCGCGTCCTGGGCGGGAGCGAGAGTGGCGAAGGCCAGCAGGGCGGTCAAAACCATTAGTGTAATGCGTTTCATAGAGGCTTCTCCTGAAGATTAGATGCGGTTCTGGCCTTTCGGTTTTACCGTTCTTTATTCCCAGAAATAGGCAGCTATTCGCGATGCCGCTTAGCGCTCCAATGCGAAAGCTGACCGCAACTGAATCTTGTCCGACGAACCGCCTACCAGGATTTCGAACTTTCCCGGATCTGCGGCCCAATCTTTCTTATCGACGTCGTAATAGGAGAAGGCTCTTCGATCGAGCGCGAGCGTTACGCGCCGAGTTTCGCCGGGCTCAAGTTCGACGCGGGCAAACCCCTTCAACTCTTTGGCCGGGCGTGGAACCTTAGCGTGCGCATCGCCCACGTACAACTCGGCCACTTCCGCTCCCTTTCGATGTCCCGTGTTGGTGACATCAAAAGAAACTTTGATGGGCTGCGTCAGGTCGCCCTGACCCGGCGAGATAGACAGGTTTTTGTAGGCGAACGTTGTGTACGAGAGCCCGAAGCCGAAGGGAAACATCGGTTTCACTCCCGACTTGTCGTATCCGCGATAGCCTACGAAAACGCCTTCGGAATATTTCACGGCCATCTCTCCCGGCGCCGGATAGTAGCTCTTGTACGTTGGATTGTCTTCCCAGCGGCGCTCGAACGATGCGGGCAATTTTGCCGACGGGCTGTAATCGCCGAACAGGATTTGCGCGAGCGCCGTGCCGCCTTCCTGTCCCGGATACCAGGCGTCGATCAGAGCCGTGGCGCTGTCGAGCCATTTGGTCATGTCGACATTTCCTCCGGCCGTAAGAACGATGATGACGTTTTTGTTCACGCTGGTGATCTGCCGGATGAGTTCCTCCTGGCCGCCCGGCAGAGCGAAGGTACGATCGGAGCCCTCGCTTTCCGTAGCTGGATCAAAACCTATGCACAGGATGACAGCATCTGACTCGGCGGCAAGTTCCTTCGTCGTGCGACCGATAGACTCTTCTGCGGCGACTACGCCGAAGCCGGCTCGGGCGCCGCCCACGCTTTCGAAATATTCGAAGCGGACCTTATACGCGTGGCCGGCCTCAAAGTGTGCGGAGTACGAGTCCATGGTTTCTGAGTGAGGCTGCCAGTCATTGATCACCTGCTGATCGTCGATAAACAGGCGCACTCCGTCGTCGGCGGAGCTGAAAAATTTGTAGTCGTCGGTTTTCGTCGGGATGAAGTATCCGGCCCAGCGAACCGAGAAATGGTCGACGGGATGACCGTCGGCAAAGGAGTCGTCGCCCCACCTGAAATTGATGCGAGCATCGTTTCGGACCATCGCAGGTGGACCTTTTAAATCTTCATTGTCGAAATACTCGCCTTTCAGGCCGCGCTCGCCTTCCGGCGAGACCACGAATTCTGAGCGGTCAAACACATCATCGAGCACGGGAACATCGATGTTGTACAGAACCTTGACGCCGCTGCCGAGATAATTGCTCACCCCTTCAAGAAAGCTGACGGAATTGTAGGGCTTGGTCTGTGAACTGCCTCCGCCGCCTGGTTGAGATGGGAAAGCATTGGGGCCAAGGACGGCGATCGTCTTCAGTTTGGTCTTATCCAGAGGGAGAAGATCGCGATCGTTCTTCAGCAGAACCATCCCTTCGCGTGCCTCTTGCAAAGCCGCTTCCCTGCCTTCCTGGCTGTAGAGCGGGACGCTCGTGTCGGTCTGGGAGCGATCGAAGAATCCGTATTGGACGGCCTTGCGGAGAATGCGGCGCACTTTGTCGTTAATCGTGGCTTCAGAAACTTTCCCCTCTTTGATCGCGGCCATCAGCGTGGTTCTGTTCATGAAGTGGCCGGAGGGCATTTCGAGATCGAGGCCATTGTTGGCCGCGGCGACGCCGTCATAAGTGGCATCCCAGTCGGACATGAGGACGCCGTCGAACCCCCAGTCGTGCTTGAGAATGTCGATGTTGATGTGATGATTCTGCGTCGAGTGGACGCCGTTCACGAGGTTGTAGGAACCCATTACAGCCCCGACTTTGGCCTCGCGGACGGCGGCTTCAAAGGCAGGAAGATAGATTTCTCGGAGCGTGCGTTCATCTACATCGGAGCTGAGTTTGTTGCGCTCGAATTCCTGATTGTTGGCAGCGAAATGTTTGGCCGTAGCCACAACCTGCTGACTTTGAATGCCGTCGACAATACCGACGGCCATTCGCGAGGCTAGAAAAGGATCTTCGCCGAAGTATTCAAAATTGCGTCCGCACATGGGCGCGCGGTAGATATTCATTCCCGGGCCAAGGATAAAGTTCACGCCGCGGGCGCGGGCGTCTTTTCCCATGGAGACGCCGACGCGATGCGCGAGGTCCGCGTCCCATGTAGCGGCGAGAGCAATTCCCGCAGGATATGCGGTCGTCAGACCGTAATTGTGTACTCCCATCGTGCCGTCGGAGATGCGCAGGGCCGGAATTCCGAGACGCGGAATCGCGCGAATGTAGAAATCGTCGAAGCCGCCGATATAGTCAATCTTTTCCTCGATCGTCAATTGGCCCAGGAGCGAGTCCACGCGTTTTTCGACGTCGGCGGAAGTCGATTGGGCAAGCAGCGAGCGGCAGATTACGAGGCTGAGAACGAAAATTAGGACGCGGAGTTTCATTCAGTTCACCATTACGAGATGCCCTCATTATCGACCGGAAGAAAACACCAATTCAGCAGCTTTCGGCGAGGTCCAATTTCAACCCGCTGCGGGATTCGAGCAACCGGATATCGGAGCAGTTGTTCAGAATCCAATCGGCGCCGGCTTCACGCAGTGCGGCCTCATGGTCCGTAGTTCTAAACGCAATCACTCGCGATCCGGCGGCCTTGCCAGAGCGGATTCCGGCGGGAACATCTTCAAGAACCACGCAGTCGGCTGGAGAAAAACCAAGGATCGAAGCGCCCTTGAGATACGGGTCGGGATGGGGCTTCCCATGCACGATGTCGTTCGAGGTGATGAGCTTTTTAGGGACCGGCAGTCCCGCCGCTTTGATACGCACCTCGGCCAGCGCACGAGTGCAAGACGTAACGATCGTCCAGCGATCTTCGGGAAGACTGGCCAGCAGTTCGAGCGCGCCCGGGAGCGGAATGACGCCGTCGAGATCTTCAATCTCGCGCCGCTCTACTTCGCGGTTTTCGGCATGATGATCGGCATGAGGAAGATATTCTTTCACCGTGGTCAGGCTGGGGCGCCCGTGCGCGCGCGCGATCACCTCTTCCGGATTGAATCCGTGCTCGATGGCCCAGCCTCGCCAGACGCGGGCGACAGCGGGCGTTGAGTTGATGAGCACACCATCCATGTCGAACAACAGG
>Ga0209006_10003285_pt1 | contig 14715 bp, 13 predicted proteins | sample JacPin_JW_Ref_O2_FD_188567 | JGI IMG/M metagenome (GOLD analysis project Ga0209006, IMG submission 188567) | Forest soil microbial communities from Algoma, Ontario, Canada - Jack Pine, Ontario site 1_JW_Ref_O2 (SPAdes) (version 2) | ecosystem: Environmental > Terrestrial > Soil > Boreal... | reverse complement strand
CCCAGGCGCTGGCCTGTGCCGTCATTGCGCTGGCACCGGTGGTCACCGGCGCCAGCCACCTGCTCAGCACGACCACCTTTGATCTCCCGGTCTGGGCGCTGCTGCTGTGGCTGCTGGTACGGATCCTGCGTACTGGCGAACAGCGGCTCTGGCTGCCGGCCGGGCTGGCGGCGGGCGCCGGGCTCCTCGATACCGACCTGGTCGCCTTCCTGATCGCCGCGGTCGTCGTCGCGCTGGCCGTGGCCGGGCCGCGGGCGCCGCTGCGGTCTGGCTGGTTTTATGCTGGCGGCGGCATCGCGCTTGGGTTGTGGGCGCCCTACCTGGCCTGGCAGGGCAGCCGCGGGTGGCCCGAACTGGCCGTGGCCCGTTCGATCGCGGCCGGCGGATCGGGAACGTCGGCGCCCTGGTGGCTGATCTTGCCGGAGCAGTTCGTCCTGGTCGCGTGGTACTTCTCGCCGATCTGGATCACCGGGCTGGTGCGGTTCTTCCGGGATCCGGAACTTCGCTGGTGCCGGGCGGTCGGCGTGGCCTACCCAGTGCTGGCCGTGGCGTTCATGCTGACCGGCGGCAAACCGTACTACCTGGCTGCCTACCTCCCCGTCTTGGTGGCTGCCGGCGCCCAGCCCGCCGTGGACTGGGCCGGGCGCGCGCACCGCAGGCGCCGGGCCGGGCTGATCACGGCAGGACTGGTGCTCGCTGTTCTGCAACTGCCGATCACCTTGCCGGTCGTACCGGTCTCGGTGGTTCACGACACACCGATCGTGGCGCTGAACTACGACGCGGGCGAGACGATCGGCTGGCCTGCCTTCGTGCGCGAGATCGCCACGGCCTACCGATCACTGCCGCCTGCCCAGCGCCCGGCCACGACCGTATTGGCCAGCAACTACGGCGAGGCGGGCGCGGTCGATCATTTCGGCCCGGCCGACGGGTTGCCGGCCGCGTACAGCGGCCACATGTCCTTCTGGTACTGGGGCCCGCCACCCGCCGGGGCGACCACCGCGATCGTCGTCGGCTACCAGCGCAGCCAGCTCACCTTCTGCGGCTCAGTCCGCCTCGCCGCACACCTGGACAACCACGCCGGCGTCAACGACGACGAGCAAGGCGCCCCGGTCTGGATCTGCCAGCACCTCACCAGAACCTGGCAGGCCATCTGGCCGGCCCAAAAGAACTTCAGTTGAGGCGGTTGGCGGTAATCGTCCTCCCGATGCAAAGTCTCATCACCTGGTTCGCACGCCAAGGTGAGGTCGACGACGCCGCAGCGGCTGAAGTACGCTGCTTTCAATGCGTCTTTGAGGGGGGTCGCTGGCCTTCTGCTCGCCACGGTCAGCGTCAACGCCAGATGAAAGTCCCGGGCTGTTGGCTACGCAAACGCTCACATTTCTCTTCACTGATATCGAGGGCTCCACGGCGTTGCTGGTGCGCCTGGGCGACGGGTACGCGCAGGTACTTGCCGATCATCATCGGCTGATCCGGGCGAGCCTCGCCGCGCACGGCGGCGAGGAGGTTGACACTCAAGGTGATGCGTTCTTCGCCGTGTTCTCGTCGCCGAGTTCCTGCATTGCCACGGCGATCGAGATGCAGCGGGGGTTTCTTTCCCACTCGTGGCCAGCAGGCGAACAAGTCCTCGTCCGCATGGGCGTTCATTCCGGTGAGGCGTCGCGGACCGAAACCGGCCTGGTTGGTCTCAGCGTTCACCGGGCTGCCCGGGTTGCGGCAGTCGGCCACGGAGGGCAGACCCTGGTCTCGGCGGCAACGGCTGCCCTGCTCGGCGACTCGATGCCGGTGGGCGCATCGCTGAAGGACCTCGGGCTGCACCGGTTGAAGGACCTGGGACCGCCCGGACAGATCTTCCAGCTGGAGGCGGACGGACTCTCGACGGCTTTCCCGCCACTTCGGTCGCTGGACAACCCGAAACTACTGAACAACCTCCCGGTCCAGGTGTCCAGCTTCATCGGCCGCGAGGCTGAACTCAGCGAGGTGGGCCGGTTGATTACAGCTTCTCGTCTCGTGACTCTCACCGGCTCGGGTGGCGCGGGCAAGACCCGGCTCGCGCTCCAGCTCGCAGCGGGGCTCCTGGATGGCTCGGGCGACGGAGTATGGTTCGTGGACCTCGCGCCCCTGCAGGATCCGGAACTCGTCGCGGTCACCGTGGCCAACGTGCTCGGCATACCAGTGGACGAGGGCCGGCCAGCGGCCGACACCCTTATCGACGCCGTCGGGCGGCACAGCCTCCTTGTGCTGCTGGATAACTGCGAGCACGTCATCGATGCGTGCGCCAAGCTGGCGGACGCTCTCCTCCGGAGCTGCCCGAACGTCGTGCTGCTCGCCACCAGCCGTGAGCCGCTGGGCATCGCCGGGGAGTACGTCCACCGGGTTCCGTCCCTCGATACACCAGCCGAGGACGACACTACGGAGTCGATCGGCAACTGCGAGGCCGTGCGGCTGTTCACTGACCGCGCCGCGCAGCACGGGGTGACGCTCGCCTGGGATAAGCGAACCACTCCGGTTGCCGGCCGGATCTGCCGACGGCTCGACGGCATTCCGTTGGCCATCGAGTTGGCCGCCGCCCGCCTGCGAGCCATGCCGCTGACCGAGTTGGACGCCCGGCTCGACCAGCGTTTCTCCCTTTTGACTGGCGGTTCGCGCGCGGCGCTGCCGCGCCAGCAGACTCTGCTGGCCATGGTCGACTGGTCGTGGGAGCTGCTGAACACCGCCGAGCGCCAGGTGCTCGCCAGGCTTTCGGTGTTTGCCGGCGGATTCGACCTGGCCGGGGCCGAGGCGGTCACGGCTGGCGGCTCTATCCATGTGGACGAGGCTGTGGCGCACCTGGGGACCCTGGTCGACAAGAACCTCGTGCAGTTCAACGACAGCGGCACAGGACCAGCCCGGTACCGGCTGCTGGAAACGGTCCGGCAATACACAGCCCGGCAGCTCGAACGCCAGGACCCAGAGGCGGCACCCGACGCGCGGGCTTCCCATCGCGACTACTATCTGGCTCTCGCGCAGTCGGCGGCTCCGCAACTCATCGCCCACGATCAGGCCGCGTGGCTGGATCTTCTCGATCTCGAGCTGGACAATCTCCGTGCCGCGATCGCCTTCAGCCTGGCTCAGCCCGACCCCGCGTCCGGTCTCCGGCTGGTCACCGCCTTGCGGGTGTTCTGGAAGGCGCGAGGGCACGCCACAGAGGGAGTCGACTCCCTCCGGGCCCTCCTGGCCGCACCAGCTGCCCCGGGGGCGACGCTCCTCCGCGCGCGGGCCCTGGCCGCAGCGGCCTACCTCCTTGACCAGACCGGGGGCTACGCGCTCGCCGAGGAGTATTGCGAGGAAGCGCTGGCCATTGCCGGCTCCGCCGACGACGGCTTCCTGACCGCCGACCTCTTGTATCTGCGCGCCTATGTTCTGCTACGCCGGGGGCGGCAGGACACCGCGCTGCCGCTCATCGAGGAAGGGCTAGGCCTGGCGCGCCGACTGGGGGAACCGCATCTGACCGCCAGCCTCCTGGCCGTCCGGGCGTTCGCCGTGGACGTCGAAGGAGACCATGCTGGCGCGACTCGCGATGCTGCTGAATCGCTCCTGCTCTACCGCCAGGCCGGGGACCGGCTCCAGGTGGGAACGATGGTCGGCAACCTCGGGTATGCCGAGCTCTCGCTGGGTGACCTGGATAGCGCCCGCAAGCACCTGCTCGAGTCGCTCGACATCGCCCGTGCGCTGAACGACCACTACGGTGTCGTCTACGAGACCTTCAACCTCGGCCTGGCCGAGTACCTTAGTGGCTCGCTTCATGACGCCGAAGCCTTCTTCGCGGAATCGCTCGACCAGGCCAGGCGCGTGCGGGTGATAGCAGGCACCGCCTATGCGCTGATCGGTCTGGCCATGGCCAGCAACGACGGGGCCCAGCCAGGCCGGTCTGCACGCCTGCACGGCGCGGCCGACCAGGTACTGAAGGACTTGGGCGAAACCCTCGAGCCGTTGGAAGGCCGCTTGCGCGATCTCGATTGCCAGCGTCTTCGCTCCGCCATGGGTGCCGAGGCGTTCGAGGCAGAGTATGCCGCAGGGAAGGCCCTGACTGCCGAAGAGATTCTTGTCCTGGCGCTCGGGAACTGAAGCTGATCCCCGCCAACCGGCCACCGTTCTGTCCCGGCTAAAAGCGTAAGGGCGTTACGGCGAGGGAACAGATCTGAACGTTCTGCGCCGCTCAGCACTCCGTACCCGCCACTAACAGGACGACGCATAGTCGGCATCGATCTGCTGCCGCATCGAGACGCAGAGTTCAGCCGTCTTCCTCACCTTGCGTAGTGTCACCAAGCCACACGATGGCTGACGCTCAAGGCCCAGCCCCGAAGCGAACCTGGTACCTCCACCGGCACCGGAGACCCGCATGCGCGACCACCTCGCCACCGCTACTTCGACACCGCACACGCCATCTTGCAGGCCACCGTCGACGAAGACCTGCCCGACCTCGAACACGCCGTCCAAGCCCTGGCCCAGTCGGTAGAGAAAGAAGACCCAGACCCGCGCCCCGGCACAACGTAACCGAGCATCCCCGATCCCCGGGCGCCTCCCCCGCACAGCCGCCTGATTGGGCCGACTGGAAGTCCTCGATGATCATCAGTCAAGGCGCATAACTCGGGTCGCTCCATGCGCCCGCGTCGACCGGATCTGCCGAAAGTAGTGCGTTGTCCAGGACCCATGGTTACGCGAGTAGCGAGTCCGCGTGCATGGTGGTTTGGTCTTATGGTGAGGCGGACATTGGCATTGCGTCACGCGGGCGGCGGCTGAGTCAGGGTACGTCGGTGAGCCGGGCCAGGCTGCGGCGCCGCTGCCTGAGGGTGAACGTGGCAGTGGCGGGCATCGCGGGGCACAGGCCGCGCGCTGCCCGGCCCGCGCTGGTCTCGGTCAGTTGAGTCATGTCCTGTTCCCGGGGGTCTGGCCTGGCGTGCATGACAGCGCGCCCGCGGGGCTCCCTGCCCTGCGGGCGTGCCGTGTTCTAGTGCTGGCGCCGGGCCCCGGCGAACAGCCGGCGGGCGAGCCACAGGTGCAGCGCCGCCGGCGCCAGCAGTGCCGCGCCCCAGTGGTAGCCGCGGGACCAGAAGATCCCCGTCAGCACCAGCAGCCAGATCGCCACCGCGACCCTTACCCAGGCAACCGTCTGTGGGTCGCGCCTGGGATGCGGGCCTGCGAGGATCCCTGCGCTGTTGGTCGTGTCGCGCGTTGCTGCCATCTCCCTCACCTTCCATCTACTTTATGCGGCAAACTTAGTCTACTTTGCCGCGTAAAGTCAAGCCCTGGAGGCGTCCGCATCCGAGTCACTGGGATGCGTCCAGTCCGCCGGCCGCGCTGACCCTGGTCGGCACCGGGCACATACAACTGGCAGCCACTCGCGCCCCAGACAACACATCCGTTCATGCCGCTCCCAGTGCGCCAGATGCGTAACGATCTTGGGGGTGAGGCAAGCGATGGTCACCGGCATGCTGACATGCTTGGCGTGATCGGATGCCTCGAAAATCCCTGATTGACTCCCCGAGCCGCGCTCTCGCCGGGTTCTACTGCCGTGTGCTGGACTGAGAGTGAGCGAAGTCACCGGCAGCGGGTGGTCATCGGTTCACAGCCTGTCATGCCGCGTGTGGCGTGGGTTTGGGGCTGGTCAGGTCTGCGGCCAGACTCTCAGGGCGCGGAAAGGGCAGCCATCCTGCTGGAAGCCGGGATTCTCGTACGTGAACCGCACGCGCTGACCGGCACGCAGCTCCCGGTAGCCGGGGACCTCGATGCTGGAGAAGTGGACGAAACAGTCGCCCGGGACTTCCGGCGCGGCAATCACACCCCAGCCCTGATCAGCGTCGAACCACTTGACCACGCCAGCCGTACCGTTCTCCAGCGGCGGATGTTTCTTAGCCACCGGCCGATTGTGTCACCATCCCTGCCAGGGTCGTCGAGCTCTTCCGACTCGTTCAAGCGGTGAGCGAGTCGACCGCACATGGCGCCGGGCAAGCGTTACCGGCTGTAGAGCCCCGGCCGCCGTGGGCCTGGCCGTGCCGCGCGCCGAGCTAACCCAGGACCTGTTCCGCAGACAGGAGTCGCTCTGCGCGGGCTTCCCCTTCAAATCGCCTGATCACAAGCACCCGTCCTGCTAAGCGTTTGCCACTCAAATGCCACTCGCCCGAAGGAGGTACTCGGTTCTACATTCGAAAAACCCTGGGCGGGGAAGATCACGGTAAACGGCCGGGGCTTCCTCGGCCTGCAGTTCCCACGCAGAGGGTCATCCGGTCGCAAGGGAGGAAGCAGTCGCCGTGGCTGACACGTTGGGCTTTACGAGGTTGCTTGTAGCGATCGCGAACTTTGACCACAAGGCCGCTGTGGACCTTCTCAACGCGACACCGTCGCTGGCGACGGCCAGGCTGGCGCGACGCGACGAGTTCTTCCTCGCCGAGCGTCACGCCCAGGTCTACGAAGGCGACACCGCGTTGCATGCTGCGGCGTTCAGTTACGACCGTCAGATGGCACGAGACCTGATCACACGCGGCGCCGACATTCGGGCCAGAAACCGGCGGGGCGCCGAACCACTACACGCGGCGATGATCGGCGCTCCCGGCTCGGCAAGCTGGAACCCGGCATGCCAGCGGGATGCCATTGTCTATCTCATCGAGGCGGGGGCTGATCCCGACGCAGCCGCCGCCGGCGGTGTGACACCACTGCACCGAGCTGTCCGGAACCGATGTTCGGCTGCTGTTGAGGCCCTGCTGCGCGCCGGTGCCGATCCTCGCCTCCCAAACGACCGCGGCTCGACCGCGTCTGACCTCGCTCGATGGACAACCGGGCGTGGTGGCACGGGCTCCGCAGCGGCCAGGGCCGAACAACGAATCATTACCGAGTTGCTCGAGATCAGCACCGGGTGAGATACGACTCCTTACCATGGATCGCTCTAGGGTTTTGAGACCGCAGGTAGGGTGCCTGACCTCGGGAAACACGAGCACAGACTAGCTCGCACAAGCCCTGGATAGGCTCTCGCAAGCACCATTTGCCACTCAATCTGCCACTCACTTTGATCTTGTCTCTGGACTGGCCAGGCACCGTAACGGACCTTCGAGACTGAGTTCGGTCGAACGTCACTGTGGACGTACGGGTTGTAAGTCACTGTCCCAGTCTCGGAGGTGCGGCTACAACTCGTTTACCGTCAGCGCCCCGGGTCTCTGAAGGAGATGGTCGACCACCACGAAGCAGCGCGGCCCCGCACGGAAGAAGGTGAGCTGACCGTCGTGCAGCTCGCTGCACGACGGTCAGGCGGCTCCAGGCCACTTCGAGCAAAGTCACATCATCCGGATGCTGCCCCACCTTGGCAGCGGCCTCAGCAAGGGCGAGCACAGCTGATCGCGTGCGCAGTCCCGCGCGCCCGGCTTCGCGATCTACTTGACCACCTGCCCGCTGGCCTGACTGCCTGCATTACGCCCGAACTGATCTGGGTGGTTACGCGCCGACGGGCCGGTTACCCGGGTCTGGTTATTTGCTGGTCTCGTTTGCCTGGTGATACTCGTCGTGGCGGCGGAACCAGTTGAGTGGGTCGCCGGAGCCGCGCGCCTCGTTTCGCCCTCGCGGCGCCCGGTCAAGCCACTGATACATGCCCCAAAGGCCGTCCAGGCCGCGCGCATAGGCCGAGTACGTGTGGTAGACGACTCCATCCTCGAGCGCGAACGCGCTCACGCCCGGGCGCTCGCGTGTGTAGGTCGCCCAGTCGGTGCCCGTCGTCGCCGCCCACGCGTCGAACGGCCCGCGTACGTCCTCTGGCGGCGACCACACAGGCGACTCGCGGAAGTTGTACTCGAAGGCACCCGCACGCTCCTGCTCCTCGGTGAGGGCGACGTCGAAGTCGGGGTTGAAGTCGCTCCCGTAGGAGGAGGCCCAGGGGAAGCTCCAGCGCATCCGTTGCTTGTACGCCTGAATCTTCGCCAGCCGAGCGCGCGACACCGCCCAGAGCATCACGTCGTGGTTGGCCAGGTGAATGGCGAAGCCGTTGAAGCCGTCGGCGATCGCTGAGCAGGCGGGACAGCCCGCGGTGTAGTCGGGCCCGAACATGAAGTGGTAGACGAGCAGTTGTGAACGCCCGCGGAAAAGGCCGGCCAGCGAGACGCTCCCCTCGTCGGTCTCGAAGCGGTAGTTCTTGTCGATCCGGACCCAGGGCAGCTCTTGGCGGTGCCGCGCCAGTTCGTCGCTGCGACGTGTCAGCGTCTTCTCGGCCTCCAGCAGCTCCAGCCGGGCGGCAAGCCATTCTTCACGTGTCCCTGTCTTGTGACTGGTCATTGTTTGTCTTCCTTCTCTTCTTCAGGAACCAGGGAGGGCGTGATGACGATCATGACCCCAAGCCCGGCGACGGCGAGCGAAAAGCGGCAGGTCGATGGTGGTCTTGGCGAGCGGGACGTCGTCCGTATCGAGCAGGCCGTAGAAGACCTGTCCGGTCGCCGACTGCGGCCCGCGCGCTAGGGCGCCTTTGGTGCCCTAGTGGGTGCCCCCGTTAGCGGTTCTCCGCCACGAACTGGCTGGCGGTGAAGGACGCGCCAGCCGGATCGGCAAGAACGGCGAGTCGCACCCACGGCGCATTCTGCGGCTCGGCGAGGACCGAGCCTCCGAGCTCGCGCGCTCGCGCAGCGATCGCGTCCACATCGTCGACGGCGAAGGTCACGCTCCAGTGCGCTGGGCCACCTTCTCGGGGCAAGATCGTCGCCACGACGTTCTCGAAGCCTTCGGGTGCGCCCATCTGCTTCATCCCCGCGCGCATGCCGGGGTTGAGCTCCTCGAGATGGTCGCCGTAGCCCGGCAGAGCCCACATCGGCGAGCCGACGTCGATTGTCGTCCAGCCGAACACGCCGCCGTAGAAGGCCCGTGCGGCCTCGACGTCGTCGGTGTGCAGGTTGTTGAAGTTCACGGCGCCATGCTCGTTGACCGCCGCCGAGCCGCGGTGCGATCGGGGCTGCCATACGCAAAAGACCGCGCCCTCGGGATCGGCGAACACGCCCATCCGCCCCGCGTCAAATACGTCGAAGGGCTCGGAGAGCACCTGCCCGCCCGCCTCGCGCACCCGGGCTGCAGCATCGTCGGCAGACTCGACACGGATGTAGGTGTTCCACATGGCCTGCGGTGGTGCGCCCGGGGGCGGCGAGGAGATCGCGGCCACGTCCCGGCCGCCGATGCGGGCCATGTAGTAGTGAGCTCCCGCGTCCGGGGGCATCGCGTCCTCGGTCTGCCACCCGAAGAGCCCGGTGTAGAACCGGGCGGCGTCGGCGGGGTCGGGCTGGTTGGTGTCGACCCAGCACGGCACCCCGGCTGGGTAATCCTCGCGCGTGCTCATCACGGCAGCCTACAGCGGCTCTCACCGAGCATCCCGGCAGCGAGCCGCTAGAACTGGACCGCGCGGATGTCACCGCGGCACCGGATAGCATCACTCACCTGCGGTACCCGATCAAGCGACGACTCCACGCCACACCGGCCACACTGCACGTCAGCTCGCGTCGCGCAAGCGGATCCCTTGCGAGACCGTCTCCTCCCGCGCAGGCCCGGCTGATCCGCGCTTGATGTGCTTCGCAGGCCCGGGCATCGAATGGCATCCAGAGCCCGGAACTCGGCGACCTGCCACGTCCGCACGCATAGTGTGATCGGCCCTCGACCTGAGCGAAGCGCGCACTCCCGCCGTTATGCCTGCTTGCGGTGGTACGCATTTCCATGGTTGATCGCCGCGCCGAACTGGATGTCCGGCGCGGCGATAATGGGTCGGCGACATGTCCGCCGCTGCGCTGTCCCTGTGTGCTTACCGCGGCTGAGACCTCCGGTAGCGGCGGCCGATCAGCCAATAGCCGACCGAGCCGAGAGTGTTGACCGCGCTGGAGATCCGCCAGAAGGTTTTACTCCCCCGGACCTGCTGTGCCGGCTGCTGCCGGATGTCCCGCCATGTCCAGGCCGCGGCCAGGGCGTGCCCGGCCAGGACCAGCACCACGACCCTGCCGGACTTGCGTTCCATGGCGGGTCATTCCTTCCGTGAGCCAGCGTGCGGATGAACACCATCACGCTGGACCGCGGCGATGAAGCGGTCCGGATCGACGAGGCTCACGATCAGTTCGGTAACCTTCATCCGGCGGAACAGGGTGCTGAGGCTGCGCTCGGTGTAGCAGGGCGGGTCGATCTCGATCTCCACGAGGCCGTCAGCCGAGCCGTTCGCCAGCCAGCTGCCGCTCTTGGCGTGCACGCCGATCGTGCCCCTCGTCTGATGTGAGGACCGGGCGGCCCGGCGGACGGAGGCGCGCGGCACGTCGACCTTGAAGTCGGCCATCCGGAGCCTGAGCTCGCCGGCGTCGACCTCGATCCGCCCTCCGGCCGGACCCCCGCCGAGCAGGGCGTCGGCCCAGGTGGAGATCGGGCCCATGTCCTTATAGCTGATCGCGAACCATCCCGGCTCCCTGGCCGGACCGCTGCTACTGGCTGCCCGGAACTCCCTGATGACCTCGCGCCGGGCGGCGGCGTAGGACTCGCCGGTCTCCGCCATGCGCCTGCGGGCACCCGCCTTGATCTTGTCGTGCGCCATCGTTTCCTCGATCCGGTGGCTTCGTCCCGGCGTCCAGCCACCGCAGAGTGATCACGATGGGAAGGAAAGAATCCACACGAGGGCTGCGCCGCTCTTGTCCTCAACCGCTACCGCCAGCGCCGGGCCAGGGCAACTCGGAGACAGGCAGGTGTGTTAGCTGCCGCAACAACCATATCCCCCTGAAATGACAGCCGCCAGGTGCCCAACTCGCGCCGCGGTCGTCCTGCCGGCGGCACGATTCCACCGTGCCTAGCCGCGAAGGGCCACACATACTCAGCGTTAGGTACGGTCTGTGCGGTGGTAGATCTCGGCTCTGTGTTCGATGTCGAGGATGTGCGCGGTGCGCGTGTTTTCTTCGATGCGATAAACGATCCGGTAGGTTCCCCGGCGGGCTCCGTGGCAGCCGGCCAGGGGCCCGAATAGTGATTTGCCTACGCGGTGCGGGTTGACTGCCAGGGCGGCATCGCAGAACTCCAGGACCGCTGCGGCCACGGATTCCGGGAGGCGGCCGGAGATCGCCCGCCGCGCGGGGGGCTGGAACCGGATCTCATATCGCTCGGCAGGTTCGCTGTCAGCGGCCGGTGGCACGGCGCCGGGCCAGATCCTGGCGGACGGTGGCCAGATCAGCACCGGGCTCGCCACGGCCCAGCGAAGCCAGGCTCTCTGAGATACGTGCGACGGCTTCGGTGTCGCCGAGGATTTCCAGGGTCATCTCCAGGCCCTCGAGGTCGTCCACAGACAGCAGGACAGCCTCAGCCTCACCGTTGCGGGTCAAGGTGATCCGCTCATGCTGCAGGCGCACCCGCCTGGCCAGCTCAGACAGCCGGGCTTTGGCCTCGGACAGCGGCACCGGCGTTGAAGCGATCGTCATAGTCAGAAGTGTAGATTGGGTTGGTCCGATTCCTGACCTGTCGACGCTGACGATTTGCACCTGAGGCTCGCCAGGCACCCGCGCCCTGGCCCATCTCCCCGCTGACTCAGTTACGGGCGGACGGCGCGGAGAAGGAGGTAGTCAATTATCTGGCGCCGCCAGAGCAGGTCCACCTGCCTCAGCAGCAGACGCGCGGCGGTCTGCTGGCCGGCGGGTGCAGCCATCCGTTCCGCCAGCCGCGCCGCGGCGAGCCGGAGCGCAGGGGCAATCACGCGATCGCCACATACCGTGACCTCCACCTCGCCCAGGCCAGCCGCACGCGCCGCCGCAGCGATCTGACCCGCTGTCATGGCCATGCTGGGCCGCAGCCCGAACACGCGCAACTGAGTCAGCCCGGCTAGCAGCTCAGCGGGGGTCACCGGCCACCGCTGCACAGGAATGTCGGAGATGCTCAGCACGCCGCCCGGACGCAGTACCCGGTAACACTCTTCGAAGAAAGCCTTGCGTGAGCGGAAATGGAACGCGGCCTCCACACTGATGACTCCATCGACGGTCCCGTCGGCGACCGGCAGCCGGGCGGCGTCTCCAGCCACGGCCGCAGCCGCGGCCTCCCTGAGCCGCTCCCGGCCCGCCCTCAGCTGCCACTCGGTGACGTTGACCGCCACCAGCCGACGCGGGCGGACCGCCTCGGCGATCACCGGATCCTGGGTACCGAGCCCGTTCCCCGCATCCAGGATCACACCCCCGGCGGGCAGCGCGGACGCGAGCGTCGTAACCAGCCGGCGGCAAGCGTCCCCAGCCTCATCCTCCGAACCCGGCCCCTCCCACAGTCCCAGGTTCAGCCAGCCCGGGGCCGGGGCCAGGAAGAAGTCTGATCCGATGCTCTCGTAGACGCGCGCGGCGGGATTCCGGCCCTGCCTGAACATCGCGCTGGCGTGCCGCGCATGCTGGACAGTCCATCCCGCGATCCACGCTGGCTTCAGTGCCATCTCACCTCACCCTACGGAACACCTCCCGTGAGCGGACTGGCCACACGGGTTCCGAACCCATCTGGGGCGTTCTTGACGGTGTATGGGGCGGATGTCAGCATTCCTGTTGACGGGGTGGGTGATCGCGGCATTTTGCGCGATGGGCCCGGGACGGGGGGTTGTGATGGGCAGCGTGTTCGGCCGGGCCGTGGTGGTGGTGGCCGGCGCCGTGGTGATGGCGCTCGGGTCGGCTGCAGGGACGGCGGCGGCCAAGCCGCGGCCGCCGGTACTGGCCTTCAGCCCCGCCCCCTACAACTATGGGCAGGTCGCCGCCGGTGGGGCGGCCTCGCAGACGTTCACGCTGGCCAATACCGGCGGCCACGCCACCGGCAGGCTGGCGGTAACGCTGACCGGCGCCGCCGCGTTCACCATCACCGGCGACACCTGCCACCGCCTGGCACCCGGCAAGAGGTGCACGGTCACAGTGCGGTTCACCCCGGTCAAGTCCGGGACCGTCACGGCGACGCTGACCGCGGCCGGGAAGAAGCACGGCGCCGCTACCGCCGCGGATGTGCTCACCGGCGCAGGCCAGGGCCTCGGGCTGGACCTCGATCACATCTACTGGGCCGGTACGTCCCAGACCATCTCGAGCGCCAACCTCGACGGCAGTAACCCGCAGACCCTGGTCTCTGGGCAGAACGGGCCGATCGGGGTGGCGGTCGACGCCAGCCACCTTTACTGGACGAACCAAAACGACGGCTCGATCTGGGCGGCCAATCGCGACGGCACCAGCCCTCACGTGATCAGCAACGCCGGGCTCGCTGGCTGGGATATCGCGGTCGGTGGCGACCACCTGTACTGGACCGTTCTCGGCCGCCCGCCCTCCGGCGGTGCGATCTGGGAGGCCAATCTGGACGGCAGCGACCCGCACGCGATCGTCACCGGCCAGGCCGCCCCGGTCGGGATCGCCGTCAACTCCGGCAACATCTACTGGAGCACCACCGGCGACGACTCGGCCGGGGCCGGTGCGATCTGGCAGGCCAATCTCGACGGCAGCAGCCCGCACGCCATCGTCACCGGGCAGTTCGAGCCATTCGGGGTCGCCGTCAACTCCGGCAATCTCTTCTGGACCGCCGCCCACCAGTCCGCGGCCGGGGCGGGTGAGATCTGGGAGGCCAGCCTCGACGGCAGCAGCCCGCACGCCATCGTCACCGGCCAGGACGCCCCCTTCGGGATGGCCGCCGACGGCAGCCACGTGTACTGGACTAACGAGCTCGGGGGCACGGTCAGCGAAGCCAACCTCGACGGCACCGATCCGCGTTCCATCGTTACCACCGGCGTGAATCAGCCACTGATGATGGCGGTAGCACCGCCGGCGGCTCCGGCGTTGTCGTTCACCCCCGCCCCGTTCGACTATGGGCAGGTCGGCGCCGGGCAGGCGGTGTCGCAGACGTTCACGCTGGCCAACTCGGGCGGTACGGCCACCGGCGCCCTGACCGGCACGCTGACCGGCGCGGCCGCGTTCACCGTCACCGCTGACACCTGCGCTGGTATCAGCCTGGCGGCCGGCGGCACCTGTACGGTCACGGTGCGGTTTGCGCCTTCCAGCGTGGCCACCGACACCACGACGCTGACCGCGGCCAGCGTGAACCCGGCGGTCACCGCCACCGACGTGCTCACTGGGACGGGGGTGGCGCATCCCCGCTTCCTCTACTGGACCGACCAGATCGGCACCGATTCGGGCACGATCAATGAGATCCCACTGACCGGTACTGGTCCGCCGACCACCCTGGTCACCGGTCAGCCATCTCCGGCCGGGGTGGCGGTCGACGCCAGCCACATCTACTGGGCCACCGGCGCCACGCGGCTCTTCCCGGCCATGATCAAGGAGGCCCCGCTGACCGGCAGCCGCTTGCCGACCATCCTGATCGGCACGGGCCTGGAAAGCCCGGCCGGGGTGGCGGTCGACGCCAGCCACCTCTACTGGGCCGACTCTGGCGACGGCACGGTCGACGAGAGAGACCTGGCCGGCGGACTCACGATCCCCCTGTTCGGCCAGGCCGCCGCCCCGGCGGGAGTGGCGGTAGACAGCACCCACGTCTACTGGGCCGACTCGGGCCTCGACACGATCAGCGAGGTCCGGCTGAACCTGCTCGGCCCCGCGACCAGATTGGGCAGCGGGGCCAGCCCGTGGGGGGTGGCCGTGGACAGCGGCCACATCTACTGGACCGACTCCGGCGACGGCACGATCAAGGAGGCCCCACTGACCGGCGGCCCGGTGACCACCCTGGTCACGGGGCAGGACAACCCGG